>Ga0209607_1000641_pt1 | contig 30742 bp, 27 predicted proteins | sample AD_UKC117_MetaG_FD_184413 | JGI IMG/M metagenome (GOLD analysis project Ga0209607, IMG submission 184413) | Active sludge microbial communities of municipal wastewater-treating anaerobic digesters from Hong Kong - AD_UKC117_MetaG (SPAdes)... | ecosystem: Engineered > Bioreactor > Anaerobic >... | reverse complement strand
CCTCTCCCCTTCGTCCTGCTCCTCGTTCTCACCGGGGCGCTGCTGACGCTGGGGCCGGAGTTTGTCTACCTGCGCGACAATTTCGGGCAGCGCTTGAACACGATTTTCAAGTTTTACTATCAGGCGTGGGTGCTGTTTGGCGTGGCGGCCCTGTTCGGCCTGGATTATTTGTTGAGCGGATGGCGGCGGGGCGTGCAGCGGGTTGTGCCGGTAACGGCCGTTGCCGGTTACGCCGTCATGTTAGCTTTTGCCCTGCTTTTCCCCTATTATGGCGTGCGCTCACGCACACTGGAATACCGTGGCCCGGCGGATTTGCCCGATCGCCCGGCGGCGACGCTGAACGGGCTGGCCTACGTGGAACGCTTCAACCCCGACGAATACGCGGCCATCCAATGGCTGCGCGACAACGTGAACGGCGCGCCGGTTATCGTTGAAGCCGTGGGCGGGCAGTATACGGGCTACGGCCGTATCGCCGCCAACACTGGCCTGCCCACCCTGCTCGGCTGGGGCGGTCACGAATACCAGTGGCGCGGCCCCGACACCCCGGAACCCGCCCTGCGTGAACCGGCCGTGCAAAGCATCTACACCCTGTCTGACTGGGCCACGACGGCCGCCTTGTTGGATCAGTACAATGTGGAATACATTTACGTGGGTGGTCTGGAACGAGATACCTACGGCCCACAAGCCCAGGAAAAATTTGCCGACCGCCTGGAAATAGCTTACCAAAATGGCAGTGTGATAATTTATCGTTGGCAATAAAACAAGAGATTTAAGATTCGCGTATGACGAGTAATACGAGCAATGTGCAGATGAAAGCAGACCAGAAGCCAGGTTTGGCGGCGCGCCTAACAATTGGCAAAGCGCTGTTTGGGCTGGTGGCCCTGGCGGCAAGTGTGCTGCGGCTGACCAATTTAGGCCACATCCCGCTCTCGCCCACGGAGGCGGAGGCGGCGCTGGCCGTGTGGCGCTTCTGGCAGCCGGGTCAGGCGGCTTTGGCCCCGGCCAGCCCGGCGTATTTCACCCTGACGGCCGTTCTCACCCAAATTTTTGGCTTTTCCGATGCCGTCATGCGGCTGGTTCCGGCGCTGTTTGGCGTGGCTCTGGCGCTGCTGCCCTGGCTGCTGCGGCGGCGATTGGGGGCGGTGGGAGCGTTGGTAACGGCCGTTTTCCTCACCATCTCGCCCATCGCCGTCGTCGTCTCGCGCACGGCGGGCGGCGAGGCCATTGCCCTGTTTGCTATCTTTTTGCTGCTGGCGGCCTGGGTGCGCTGGCAGGATGAGCGCCACGGCCGTTGGGCGGTAACGATGACAGCCGCGCTAGGGCTGGGTCTGGCCAGCGCGCCGCTGTTTTACAGCGGGCTGGCCGCGCTGGCCCTGGCCTGGCTCTTCACCACGACCATCGGCCCGCGGCTGAGCCGTCCGGCAGATGGCGAGGAAGAAACAGGGAAAGAGGAAACGGCCATATGGCCCACAGCCGCGCTGACCGGCCTGCTCATTTTCCTGGCCCTGACCACCACCTTTTTACTCAACATCAACGGCATCGGCGCGGCGGCTTCCCTGCTGGCCGATTGGCTGCAGCAATTTGGCCGCTCTGAGCTGGCTGCGGGCACCACCCTCATCCTGGCTGTCATCCGCTACGAGATCGGCCTGGTAATTGTGGGGCTGGCGGCCATCATGTGGGCCAGCTGGCGCGGGCACGCTCTGGGCCGATTGGCGTTGTATTGGCTGGTGGGGATAACGGCCGTGCTGCTGGTCCAGCAGGGCATCATCACCAATGCGGCTTTGGCGCCGCTGGCCGGGTATCTGCTGATCGGCAGCTTTGCCGGCAGCGTGATTGGCAACCACATCCATTGGCGCGGTTGGGCGCTCACCGGCGGTCTCCTGTTGATCTGGGGATTAATGTTTGTGAACGTCACGCGCTTTTTGCGCACCAGTGTTTTCGACGCCACGAATATGTCCCACATCTGGATCGCCATTTTTGGCCTGACGCTGGCCCTCACCACCATCTATTTCCTGATAACCTGGGACAGCCGCTCGACCTATCAGGGGATCCTGCTCAGCGTGCTGGCAATGTTGTTTTTTTACAATTGGGGCACAGCCCGGTGGCTGGGGCAGGAAGCAGCCAACGATCCCCGCGAAACGTGGGTGTTAACCGGCGCGGACGACGAAGTGCCGGTGCTTATTGACCAGATTCGGGATTTGTCCTGGCAAATTGCCGGCAGCGAAACAGACCTGGACATTTTCAGCGCTGTCAACTCGCCTATCCTGGCCTGGTATTTGCGCGAATTTCCCAATTTCCAGATGGGCACGGCCGTTCCCCCGGCAGCCACAACCAGCATTATTCTGACGCCGGATGGGACCGAACCGGCGTTTGGCAGCGATTACATGGGCGCAGATTATGCTTTGTTGCGTTCGGGCGTGCTGCAAGAAGGGTTTATGCAGTCCCGCCTGTTGGATACGCTGCGCTGGTGGGTGTTTCAGGAAAGCACGGCCGTTACCCAAAAGCAGCGGCTTATCTTGTGGCTGCGGGCGGATTTGACCCAATGAGCGCCACCGATCCGCAAGCCCTCCCCTGGCAGTCGGGCGACGCTGCGCCGCAGTACGCCGATCCGCGCACCCAGGCGCTGATTGATCGCTGTCTGGCCGGAGAAGAGTTGGCCTTTGTCGCCCTCTACAACGAATACGCCGAAATGATTTACCGGCTCAATTTCAGCCTGCTCCAGCACAAAGAGGACGCCGAAGAGGTGCTGCAAGATAGTTTTGAGTACGCTTTCCGTAAACTGGCCGATTACGACCCGCATAAGGCGTCGTTTAAGACCTGGCTGTATCGCATTGCTATCAGCCGCTGCCGCAACAAGCGGCGGCGCAAGTGGCTGCCGACCTTTTCCCTGAGCCAACTGCTCCCCCAGGACGACGTAGCCGACGAGCGCACACCGACGCCGCCGGAAGCGGCTATGCGCAACGCGCAGCAAGAGGCAGTCATGGCCGCCCTGGCCCAACTCTCGCCGAAACTGCGGGAAACGGCCGTGCTGCGCTATTACGAAAATCTGACCTATCCCGAAATTGGGGCCATCCTGGACATTCCCACCAAAACGGCCGAATCGCGCATGCGACTGGCCCACGCCGCACTGCGGGAAATTTTAGCAAGTAGCGAGTAGCGGGCAGCGGGTAAAAACCCGCCACTCGCCACCGGCTGTCTGCTCGCTGAGGCTTTCAATTGCGGACGGTGTATAGAATGATGATGAACCAAGAACACGTTTTGCCTCTGTTATCCGATTATGTGTTGGACCTGCTGCCCAGTGGGAAGCGGCGGCAGGTGGAACGGCACGCCGCCGAATGCGCCGCCTGCCGCACGGCGCTGCAAACAGAACGGCAGCTTGGCAGCCTAGTGCGCACGTCTTTGCAGGCGGCTACGGAACCGGGTAACGGCCGTCTGGCCCACCTCATGCCCGCTATCCCCCGCCAACCGGCGCGGGCTATCTGGCTGGGGCGGCAGCGCCAACTGGCACTGGTGGGGCTGCTGCTCATGCTGCTGCTCGGCTCGTTGGGGCTGCGTTATGGGCAAGGGCGGCACGGCTGGCAGCCGCCGCTGCCCACGTCGGTCGCCGCCACAGCCACCAACAGCGCCACGGCGACCCTGGCCCAGACGATGACAAGCACGCGGGTAGTGGAAACGGCCGTGTCTACCTCCTACGCCTCACCCACCGCGCCGCCGACCACCCATTCCGCCATCAGCCCCACGCCGATCCCGCTGCCGACGCCCATTGCCGTCGCCCGGCCTCCGCTGGCCGCCAACTAAACAAGCCAAAGAGAAGAGATTGACCCATGAGCGAACTAATCACCCTGCCCGGCGAAACCAAGCCCGGCGAAAAAATTTCTACGGGCATCAATGAATTTTTATCCCGCCCCCTGCTGACAGCGCTGAGCCTCGACTGGGAAAAAACGATCTACATCATTTTCGCCATCGTAGCCATCATCACCCGCTTTGCCGCCCTGGGCAGCCGCGTGATGAGTCACGACGAAAGCCTGCATACCCAGTTTTCCTACCAGTTTTATAACGGCGACGGCTACCAGCACACGCCGCTGATGCATGGCCCCTTCCTCTTCCACATCACCGCCCTGACCTATTGGCTGCTGGGCGACAGCGATTTTACCGCCCGTCTGCCGGTGGCCATTTTAGGTGTGATTCTGGTGCTCATGCCCTATTTCCTGCGCAAGCCTTTGGGCCAGGTGGGGGCTTTATTCACCAGTTTTATGTTTCTGATTTCGCCTTACATCACCTACTACTCGCGCTATATCCGCCACGACATTTACGTCATCGTCTGGTCGTTGATCGTTTTTATCGCCATGTGGCACTTCCTAAACGAGCGCAAGGAAAAATATCTCTGGTGGTTTGCCGGCGGCCTGGCGCTGATGTTTTCCACTAAGGAAGTGGCTTTCATCTACGTGGCGATTTTTGGGAGTTTCATCGTCATTCGTTTGCTGGTGCAAATGATCGGCGAACCGTGGTTTCGCCAAAATCTGGGCCGTTTGCGCACGCCGATTTTGGTGCTGCTGCTGGCCGTCTTGCTGGTGGGCGGCGGGATGATTGGCCAGCGGCTGGCCAGCGAAGCGCCGCCGCCGGACATGACCGCCACGGCGACGCAAGAAGGCTTTGCCGCCAATCCGAACGCCAGCCCAGGGGAAACGGCCGTGTCCGCCGCCACACCCAGCGACACCCTCTGGCGCTGGGCGCAAATTGCCGGACTCGTGAGTTTGGGCGTCGGCGTCTTTCTGGCCGCCAACGCCTTTCGTCCGCAGATCGATAAATACGCCGAATTCGACATCATTTTGCTCTTTTCCACGCTTCTGCTGCCGATGATCTCCCCGCTGCTAACCAAAATCGCCGGCTGGAACCCGACCGACTACACCATCAACAAATGTATGCTGGAGGGGCAAGAAGCCATGAGCGCCGCTCAGGTGCTGGTGGCCCGTCTGGGCAATGCCACCTGCTGGGACTCGTTTTTTCAATCCGGGTTGATTCGCTCGGGGTTTTTCCTGCTGCCCACGTTGGTAATTGCCGTGCTGGTCGGCTTGTGGTGGGATCGCCGCCGCTGGATCACGGCCGCGCTGCTTTTCTACGGCATTTTTACCATTTTGTACACCTCGGTTTTCACCAATCCCGGCGGGCTGGCCAGCGGGTTGATTGGCTCACTGGGCTATTGGCTGGAGCAGCAAGAAGTGCAGCGCGGCAGCCAACCGTTGTTTTACTACCTGTTTGTCGTGCCTTTCTACGAATTTCTGCCGCTCATCTTTTCTACGGCGGCCATCTGGCTGTGGCACAAGCAGAATCGCCTGCACCGCATTCTGGCCTACTGGGTCACGCTGCTGCTGGCGGCGTTCTTCACCTACAGCCTGTCTAGCTGGTTTTACCTGCGCTCCCTGACGGCCGGCGGGCTGTTGGATCCGGCAGCCGGCAGCCGGGGCAGCTATCTAGGCGTTATTCTGGCGCTCATCATCCTGGTAGCGGGCGGCCTGTTCTGGCTGTTTGTGTATCGTCACCGCCTGGCGCGGCAGTATGATCTGGAGGGAGGGGTGATGGGGCTGTTGAACGGCCGTCTCCTCCTCGAATTTGTGCCTTTCCTCATCTGGTGGCTCCTGCTCACCTGGGTCGCCTACTCCTACGCCGGCGAAAAAATGCCCTGGCTCAGCACCCACTTTGTCATTCCCATGGCCTTTTTGTCCGGCTGGTACTTCAACGAAAAGCTGCGCGACATAGACCTGAAATCCCTCTTCTCGCGCCACGCGCTGATTTTGTGGGGTCTAAGCCTACTGCTCATCATCGTCGGGTTTGGCTTACTGGCCCAGCTCTGGCTGGGCCGGATCCAGCTAGGCGACCAACAGCTCGCCGCACTGCAAAATCTGGGACTTTTCCTGGGGCTGTTGGTAGTCGGCGGCATTGTATTGTTTGTCTGGCGGCGCTTTTACACCGCCAGCGAACCGCGCCTGCGCGGGCTGATCGTCATCATGGCCTTCTTTGTCTTGCTCAGCCTGCTGACCATCCGCTTCACTTACCTTTCCAGCTTCACCAACGCCGACTATACAACGGAATTTATGGTCTACGCCCACGGCGCGCCGGCGACCAAAAGCATTGTCATGAACCAGATTGAAGAGCTGTCTATGCGCCTGAACGGCGATAAAAGCATCAAAGTCGCTTACGACAATGACGTCTCCTGGCCCTTCACCTGGTACCTGCGTGACTATCCCAACCGGGTCTACTATGGCGAAACACCCAGCAACAGTCTGAACGAATCGCCCATCATCCTGGCCGGCAGTCTGAACTGGGGCAAGGTGGAGCCGTACCTGGGCAACAACTACGAACAGCGCACCTACACCTTCCTCTGGTGGCCGATGGAGGAATATCGCAAAATCTCCTGGGACGCCATTTTTGGCAATCCCAACGACGTGGAACGGCGCGGTCTGGGCAACGCCAACGTGCGTCAGGCGTTGTGGGACATCTTCTTCTATCGTGACTATGAGAAGTACGGCCAGACCTTCGGCGGCACGTACACCAGCCGGGAGTGGCCGCTGCGCCACGAACTGCGGGTTTACGTGCGCAAAGACGTGCTGGCTAATTTATGGGATTATGGCGTGGGCGCGGTGAACGCGGCTTCGCTGCAAGACCCTTACGCCGAGAACGAACTGCAACTATCGCCCTCGCTCATCCTAAACGAGAGCGGGCTGCCGGGCACGGCCGAGGGCGAATTGATGACGCCGCGCAACGTGGCTGTGGGGCCAGACGGCCGTATCTACGTGGCCGACAGCGGCAATGCCCGTATCGAAGTGTTTGCGCCCGATGGCAGCTTCCTCACCACCTGGGGCAGCTTTGGCACAGAGCCGGGCCAGTTCAACGAGCCGTGGAGCCTGGCCGTCGACGACCAGTTTGTCTATGTGGCCGACACCTGGAACTACCGCATTCAGAAATTTACCACCGAAGGGGAACTGGTGGGCGTTTACGGCCGTAACGGCTCCCCCGCCGACGCCAGCGATCCCGGCCTGGGCCTGTTCTACGGCCCGCGCGACATCATCCTGCTGGACGACAACCGCCTGTTGATCACTGACACCGGCAACCACCGCCTGCAAGTGATGGATCGGGACGGCAACTTCCTGGAATCTATAGGGCAGTTTGGCAGCCAGCCGGGGCAGTTTAACGAGCCGGTCGGGCTGGCCAAAGGACCGGAAGGCTCCTTTTACCTGGCGGATACGTGGAACGGCCGTATCCAGCAGTTCACCGCCGACTTTTTCCCGGCCTACGAATGGAGCGTCAACGCCTGGTACAGCCAGTCCATCGACAACAAGCCCTACATCGCCACCGACAGCGCCGGCCGCGTTTACGTCACCGACCCGGAAGGGTATCGCGTGCTCATCTTTAACGCGTTTGGCGATTACCTGGGGCGCTTCGGTTCGTTTGGCGCCGGCAGCAGCCAGTTCGGCCTGCCGGTGGGCATCGCCATCGACGCCCAGGACAACATCTACATCGCCGACGCCCACAACAACCGCATCGTGAAATACCCGGCCATCTTTGGCGGCCCCGCGCCAGAACCGGCCCAGGAGCAAAACAATGATATCGGCGGCGCGGTGGAAACGGCCGTCGACGACCAACCATCCCCCACCCCTTGAAATTAGGACACGGATTGCACGGATTTTCGCGGATAAGAATCCGTGTCATCCGTGTCCCCCTTCAGGAGATTAATTCATGCGATTCGATGACAAAATTGTGTTGGTGACGGGCGGCTCGCGCGGCATTGGCCGGGCGATTTGCCGCCAATTTGCCGGGCGCGGCGCGCACGTGGTGGTCCATTATCACCAAAACCGGCTGGCGGCGGAAGAAACGCTGGCTTCCCTGCCCGGCGGCCCGCACCTGCTGGTGCAGGCGGCCATGGAAGACCCGGCCGCCGTGCAGCAGATGATCGACACGGCCGTTGCCGAATACGGCCGTTTGGACATCCTGGTCAACAACGCCGGCATCTACGAAGAACACCCGCTGGCCGAGGTATCTTACGCGGAATGGCAGGCCCGCTGGCGGCACATTTTAGACGCTAACCTGATCGGACCGGCCAACGCCATGTACTGCGCCGGCCAGCAGATGATCCGGCAGGGATACGGCCGTATCGTCAACATCTCCTCACGCGGCGCCTTTCGCGGCGAGCCCACCGCCCCGGCCTATGGGGCCAGCAAAGCGGGAATGAACGCGATGGGCCAATCCCTGGCCAAATATCTGGCTCCGTACAACGTGTTCGTGGGCACCGTCGCCCCCGGCTGGGTGGCCACCGACATGGCCCAGGACCACCTGGACAGCCCCGCCGGCGACGAAATCCGCGGCCAAAGCCCGCTTAACCGGGTGGCGACGCCAGACGAAGTGGCGTATACGGCCGTTTTCCTGGCCTCCGCCGGCTCAGAATTCCTCACCGGCTGCATTATCGACGTGAACGGAGCATCTTACCTGCGGACGTGATTGCGGACTGGGGCTAACCGAGCCCAAATCCTACTCCCCGGCCCCAAATCCCCAATCCCCAGGCCCCATCACCAACTCATCGGCCAGACCGGGCCGCATCCGGTCGCAGGCGCGGAAAAGGGCCGGGAGGCACTGCTCCTTGTCGCAGCGGTCGACAAAAGCGATGATGGCCGCGGTGCGCAAAACGGCATTGTCCAGGCCAAAAACACGGCCGTCGAACCCCAGGTCGGCCGCCAGACCCAGCAGTTCATACACGCTCAAGGTATCGGCCAGCCGCCGGCACAATTCGGCCAGGTTGAAGGCGCGTCCGGGGCGGGGATGCGGACTGTTAGCCGGATAGTAGGGTTCGTATTTTTCGTAAACGGCCGTGCCCCCCTTCATCCTGGCCCAATGCAGCAGTTCGTCGATCAGCGAATACGGGTAACACTCCGAACGCCAGGCCGCGTGGTCGACCAGCGCTTCGGTGATCGTTTCCTTATTCGCCAGCAAGATGTCCGGATCGTGGAACCAGAACGTCAGCGTATAGGCATGGGCGACCAGTTCTTCTCTGGAAAACGTTTCGTTCAGCAAACATTGAATGTTCTGCATCTCATAACCGTGCACAATTCCCCCTACTTGCAGCCAGGCTGCCTGAAAAGACCAGCCGCCGGAAGCGGCTGGCAAAACAAAGGTTTGTTCGAGTCAAAGGGTTGTTTTAACCGAGGATACGATCGTTCGTGCCGGCCAGTTGGCGCAAGATTTCTAGCTGGCCGGTATGGTAGGTTTCGTGCCAGTGCAGACCGGCGACCCGGTCGCCGACCGTCTGGTTGTGTTCGGCGCTGTAGATGGCTTCCAGTTGTTCCGCTGAGGTGTCATTCAGGGCGGCGGCGATGGCGGCCTGGCCTTCATCCAGCAAACGGAGCAGTTTGGGCAGGGGCACGGCCGTTTCCCCATCGGTTATCGGCTCGGAGCGCGTGCGGTACAAGGCCGCTTCCGCTTCCGACAGCAGCGCGGGCGCGCCCAGCGCAGCCAAAACCTGATCGCGATGCTCGACGATGTGGCCCAGCACCCAATTGAAGCAGTTGCCGCGGAACGGCAGTTGGCGCACGCTGTCTTCGTGGCTTAAACCGTCCGCCTGTTTGTGGATAATCCAGGTTGTTGTCTGAAATGAATCGATCAACTTTTGCGTGTTGGTCATGCCATCCTCCTCGCAACCAACCATGTCGTCAACGTGCTCATTTTAGCACATACGTTCTGATTTCACAAGGATGATTTTGTGGGCGCAGCGAAATCGGTTCGTAGACGGATTGGCCTTCTGTCGGCCCCTCACAAGGCGTTGGCCGCCCGATAAACCATTTCGGTGAGAATGTCGCGGGAGGCATGGAGCGCTTCGTCGGTGTCTCGGCCATAGCCGCCGGATTTGGGCAGCCCGCCGATTTCCAGGATGGCCGGGCCGCGAAAGCCGCCGTCCAGGGCCGACTGGACAAACGCGGCCAGGTCCAGGCTGCCTTGCGTCAGTGGCAAATGGTGGTTCACGTCCGGCCAGGGCGTGTCGGAGACGTGGAGCAGGCTGAAACGCGGCGCAAGGGCCGCGAACGCGGCGAAATCTTGCGGCTGGGTGTGGTTAAAATCCCAGACGAGGCTAAGGCCGGGCACGGCCGTTAACATCTGGCGGCAGCGCTCCGGGGTGTGGAAAACGGGCATGTCGAGCGAATTATGCTCAAAGCCGAACTGGAAACCACGCCGCCGGGCCAAGTCGACCGCCGCCAAAAATTGGGGCAGCAGCGCTTCTTCCAATTGGGCGATCTCCGCGGGGGCCAGGGATTCCTTCAGGACGATGTGCCAGTGGACCTGCCGGCAGGGCAGGCTGGTGATTGCCTGCAAGTTGGCTTGCAGCACGTCGAGCGGTGTCTGGCCGGCGGCGGTACGGCCGTTGCCATACAACGGCACGACCATCTCCATAACGGCCGTTACCCGCGCCCGCCGCAGCGCCAGCGCCACCGTCTCCAACGAATCGCCCAACCGGGCCACGCCCAACCCATCGGGCGGGCCGGGAAATTGGATGCAGTGGAAGCCGGCCAGCCGCGCAAACACAATCTCATCGCGGGCCGAGCGCCAGTTGTTGGGGAAGAAACGGCCGTTCATGCCAATTTGTATGGGCAAATCAATCATCAGACATCTTGGTCCAGTCCAAACCTGCCGGGCTACATTTCCAGGGGCGGCGCGCCCGGTTTACCGTGGCATTTTTTGTATTTCAGGCCGCTGCCGCAGGGGCAGGGATCATTGCGACCCACTTTTGGCGTTTGGGGCGTGTCGACCGCCGGCTTACCGACCAGCTTTTCGTTAGCCCAATCGCTCAACCGGTTCTTAAACGGCAGCGGTTCGGGCAGCGGCGGCAAAAATCCCTGATCCCGTATGAGCCCCCTGCGCATCGCCCGATTTTCATCATCCTTCTTTTGGTGATGCAGGTTTTGGTATAGTTGCAGAATGTCAAAGGGTTTGTAGTTCACATTTTCCCGGGGCGAGGCAGTGTCAAAAAACCCTTCATAACCATCCCGGCCAATAAATCCGTCATCGATCAGGTCCTGATCAAACATAGCTTCGATGAGCGGGCGGCTTTCTTCGTCTTGCAATTCACCGAGGGTAATGGCGATGTTGGTCCAGGTTTGGACGAATTCGTCGGGCTCCAGGTCGAAGGTTCCGTCAGGACGCATTTGCGGCAGCAAAGCCCGCAGCCCGGCGGCTATCGCCGGCGCTGTCTCCGGGTGCAGCACGCCGATGATGGATAGTGTGCCGCAGGCCAGGCCACGGCCGTAATGATATTCTTCGCCCGTGTCCAGACCGACGATGGCCAGGAGGGTGGGCACGGCCGTTGCGCCATAATGCGCCAGGTCCGTCTCAAACCACTCCACCATATCCAACTCGTCATCGTCCCGCGTATACAGGTCCGCAAATATTGGCAGCGCCGCCGGTTCCCGGAAAGCCAGCAAAAGCATACCCGCGTGGACCATCCGATACCCGCGCGGGTCATCAGCGTCTTCCCAGTCATCATCCAGGCTCGCCCGAAACATTGCCAGCAAGCCGGGCGTCAGACTTTCCTGCCGGTCCAGGCACGCGCGGATTAGTTTGAGCGGCGGCGTGCGTCCGGCCGTCTCTAAAGCCTTTAATAACGCTTCATCGGTTCTGTTTTCGTAATCCATTTTCATTTCCTTTTGCTGTTGGAAAGAATGATCCAGTCCATTTTTAAGCTTGGACCAATCTGCAAGATTGATCCAGGCGACGCCAGGCCCCTTTTAGACCCGGACTAAGACTTCGTCCATGTCAAAAAAACGTTCGTCCAGGTCAAAAAACATTTTTCTGAGGTAGAAAAACTTTTTTCTGAGGTCAAAAAACATTTTTCTGAGGTAGAAAAACATTTTTCTGAGGTCAAAAAACATTTTTCTAAGGTAGAAAAACATTTTTCTGAGGTAGAAAAACATTTTTCTGAGGTCAAAAAACTTTTTTCTGAGGTCGAAAAACTTTTTTCTGAGGTCGAAAAACTTTTTTCTGAGATGAAAAAATGTTTTTTCTAGATGGACGAAGGCTTTGCATGGCTCATTGACTTTCTCATCGTGCTGGACGAAGGATTCGTCTTGCAGCGAATCGGGTTAATTATGCCGGACTAAATAACGCGGCCAGCCGGAAAGCGCCAGAGCATGGCGGACGTCGACGGCATGTTCGTGATCATGAGCCATCCACACCTGCATCCAGACGTAGGCCGGGATGGTGCGGCCCCAGGGAGCCGGGACCGGATGATGTAGTTGGTCGTCCGGAAGTTGGTCGAACAAGTCGAGAAGGTTTTGGCGCACGGCCGTAAACTCAGCCCACACATAATCCCATGATTGGTCCACGCGGGCGGCGGCGTTGGCCGCGTTAAATTCGTCAAAATTGGTGATGGGGCGGTCAAATTCCGGCGTTTGCCCCGCCACCAACTGCTGCAACCCTTGAACGCCCACCATCTCCCAATCCGTCAGGTGGCCGATTAAATCTTTCATCGTCCAGACGCCGCAAACCGGGCGGCGGAGACGTTCCGCCGGCGTAAGAACGTCGATCAGCGACAAGATTTCGCGGCGGGTGGCCTTCAACTGCGCCCGCAAAAGCGCTTTCGGCCCGATCTGGCGCACCATCTCCGGCTTCTGCGCCTGCCGCCAGGCAAAAATATCCCCGGCATGGGCGGCGTCGTGCTGGAAACGCCAGCGCGCCCAGGTGCGCGGCCGGATGCGTTGGCCCCAGGGAAGGCTTATTCGCTGATGCAAAAGCTCGTCGGGCATACGCTGCAGCAGGGCCAGGAAGCCGGAACGCTCTTTCAGGCAAACAGCGAGGGCTTGCTCCAGGGGGATGGCGGCGAAACGGCCGTGCATGGCCGCATTCACCTCATCAATGTCCACAATCTGGCGCATAGCGGCGACACGGCCGTGCAAAACCAGATTCAGGCGCTCACTATTCACCGCGTCCCACTCGGCTACGTGCAGCAGCACGTCTTTAGCCGTCAATTCCCCGGCAAGAGGTGTTTCCGTCAGCGTCGCCTCAGCCAAACTGCGATACTGGAACAACAAATGCGCCCGCTCGCCCGCCAGCCGGGCCAGCAGCAAATTGCGCCACGCCGCCATAGACTCTGTCATAATGCCTCCGGGGATTCAAATTTTCGCTTAGAAATGGTACCCGACGGGCAAATAGCAAGCAAACGGCAGGGCAGCCCCCCACAATTCACAGCCAACAGCCCGGATCGCCACCTAAGGCGCAGGCACAAGCTTATAGACCTTGCCGCTGGAGCCGACCGGATTGTAATAATCGGCCGTCAGCACGTACAATTCGCCGCCGGCATCCTGGCCAAAGGAAAGCGTGTAAAAAGCGGGCAGGGCGCTGCCATCTGGCTGCGTCAGCGGCACGGGAACCAGTTCCCACAGCCCGGCGTCCGGCGGCAGAATATCGGCGTAGTAAATCTGATTGCTGCCCACTTCGTTGTTACTCACCCAATCGACGAAGAGGTAACGGCCGTACAACGCCGGCAGCGCGTTCCCCCGATACACAAATCCGCCAATCACCGAGCGGCCAAAATCGCGCCGGTACTCCAGCACCGGGTCCAAAAACATATCGCCATACGCCGACTGCGTGGCGCACGTTTCCAGCGGCTGCGTGACCATCGTCTTGTTGAAGCAGGTCGTGCCTTCGCGCACCGGCCAGCCATAATTGCCGCCGCTGACCACCCGGTCGATTTCCTCGATGTAATCTTGCCCCACGTCGCCCACATACAGCGAGCCGTCCACGTCGAACGAGAAGCGGAACGGGTTGCGGAAACCGTAGGCAAAAATCTCCGGCAGCCCGGCCTGCCCCACGAATGGGTTATCAGCGGGAATCGAGTAGGGCGCGGCGCTGTCGACGTCCAGCCGCAAAATCGTGCCCAACAGGTTGTCGCGGGTCTGCCCGTTACCCTCCGGCGCGTGGCCCAGGCCAATGTCGTTGGCATTGCCGCCGTCGCCAATCCCCACGTAAAGGTAACCGTCCGGCCCAAAAGCCAGTTGGCCGCCGTTGTGGTTGGTCTGCGGCTGGTCGATCTGGATGATCACCCGCTCCGAGGCCGGGTCGGCGCGGTTGGGATCGTCCGGCGAGATGGTGAATTCGGCAATGACGCCCGTGTGGTTCCAGTCGCCGGGCGCGTTGGGGCGCAGCGGCGCGCTGTAGTAGAGGTAGAAACGGCCGTTCGCCGCAAAGTCCGGGTGCAGCGCCATGCCCAACAGCCCACGCTCGTCGTAGGTTTCGTCCAGGTCGACCATCTTGCCGCGCACGTCAATCAGAGGCTGGGGCAGCCGGGTCCCGGCCGCGTCCAGCACGTACACCACGCCAATCTGGTCGGTCACAAACAAACGGCCGTCGCCCGGATCCACCAACTCTACCGGCGAGACAAAGCCGTCGGCCACCAACTGCAGGGCGGCGCGCACGTCGCGCGGCAGCGGCGTGGGAGTTTCAGTCGGCGTGGGGGATGGCTGGTCGGTGGGCACGGCCGTGGGTGATGGCGGCACGGTGGCCGTGGCCGTAGGCGCGGCCGTGTTCACGGGCATCGCCTGGTGGGTGAGGGTGGGCGCAGGCGTTTTGGTCGGCGGCACGGCCGTTGGGGTCGGTTCGGCTTGCTGGCAGCCCGCCAGCAGCAAGATAACAAACAAGAGAATCAAGGGGAAGGTTGGTTTGATGTTCATGGTAGAAATTTAGCTTGAAACGGCCGTTTGTGCCATCACATTTTAGCTGTAGACTACCAAAATCTTAACAATCCCAAACCCACAGGGTTCAAGAAAATCCTGCGGGTTGTCAATCAGGAGAACAACATGCCCCTCTCTTTCGACATGCCCCTGGCCGAATGCCGCACCTACCAGGGCCGCAACCCCAAACCCGCCGACTTCGACGCCTTCTGGGAACGCGGCCTGGCCGAAATGCGCGCCATCGATCCGCAAATCGAGATCATCCCCGCCGCCATCCAGACCAATTTTGCCGCCTGCTCCCACCTCTACTTCACCGGCGTTGGCGGCGCGCGCCTGCACGCCAAGCTGGCGCAGCCCAAAAACCGGCCGGAACCCGGCCCGGCGCTGCTCATGTTTCATGGCTACTCCATGGATTCCGGTGAATGGCTGGATAAACTGGCCTACGCCGCCGCCGGCTTTACCGTCGCCGCTTTAGACTGCCGCGGGCAAGGCGGCCGTTCGCAAGATCCCGGCGGCACGTCCGGCTGGACGCTGCACGGCCACATCGTGCGCGGCCTGGACGATGCCCCAGAGCGGTTCACCTTCCGCCAGATTTTTCTGGACACGGCCCAGCTGGCCGGCATTGTCATGGCCATGCCGCAGGTGGATGCGGCCCGCGTGGGAGCGACCGGAGCCAGCCAGGGCGGCGGCCTGACGTTGGCCTGCGCCGCCCTGGAGCCGCGCCTCAAACGGGCCGCGCCCATTTACCCCTTCTTGTGCGATTATCAGCGTGTCTGGGAAATGGACCTGGACGTGGACGCCTACGACGAACTCAAGAGCTACTTCCGCCATTTTGATCCGCGCCACGAGCGGGAAGAGGAAATCTTCACCAAACTGGGCTACATCGACGTGCAGCACCTGGCCCCGCGCATTCAGGCGGACGTGCTGCTGGCGGTCGGTCTGCGCGACACGATCTGCCCCCCTTCCACCCAATTCGCCGCCTACAACAAAATCACCGCGCCCAAATCTCTGGATTTGTACCCGGAATTCGGCCACGAGCACCTGTACGGCCACGCCGATCGCGTGTTTCAGTTCATGCAGGGCCTGTAAATAAAAAAACCTCCCGGGGGCCCCAGCCTCCGGGAGGTTGTCGTCCGTTGCTATCGGCTAGTTGGACGTTTGCACGTATTCCGGCGCAACCGCCTGCACAAAGATATTGATGATCTCCTTGCCGTCAGTGACACCGCTGAAGCGCCACGCCGGCTGCACAATAAACTGAGTTAGCTGGAAATTTTCGTCAAACGTCGGCGTAAAGATGTACACCAGGTCAATGCTGTTGATGGTCGCTTCGTTGATCCGGTACGGTTCGAATACGTCCGGTTCCGGCAAGGGCGCATCGGTGACCGGCGGGATGTCGACGATGCGGTCCATGTTTTGCCAGCTAAAGCTTGGTTGACCATCCGGGCCAACGGTGCGCCAGCCGTAGAGGTAAACGCGCTCGCCATCGGCAATGTCGGCCGGCGGCTGGTCCAGGGTAAAGGTTTCGCCGCTGTCGGAATTGAACTGCACACGGCCGTCGACCAGGCGAATCGTGCCGGGCAGGCCGGGCAAGAATTGGAAGACGTCAGGATCAACCGGTTCCCAGCTTTGCAATTCCACCGCCAACTGCGTGTCGGTTTGGCGAACGATACCGGTTATCCGGACCTGTTGGTAAGCGTACTCAGCCATCGCCCGCAGGTCTGCATCGCTGCCCAGCACCAGGTATTGATCCGCCTGGATGCGCGGCGCTGCCTGGCCATCGACGGCAACATGCACCGTCAGATAAGGATACATGGTGATCGTGTCGCCTTCTTTGTACTCGCGCTGCCAGCTTTTGAACAGGTCGGCGTAGGGATCCACGTAAGGTTTTTGAACCGGCGGCGTCCAATCGGGGCCGGGATAGGTGATGAAGCTAACGCTCTGATAGTCGACGCCTTCGTCCAGCAGCTTCTGCCAGGCTTCTTCAGCGCTGCGCAGGGGGTAGACGCCGATGTTGCTCAGCTGGTTCAATGGTTGGTATGAAACGGACAGCACCTTGCCTTCTGAGGTAACGGTGACGAAGAATTCAGCCAGGATGACGGGACGGCCGTCAATCAAGCGGTGAAATTCCACGTCACTGCCGCCGGGCGTGGGCCGCATTTCGTATGGGAAGTCGAGCAAGCCCCGCTCCTTCAGGAACGCCTCGGCAATCGGCGCGGACTGCTCATAGCTGCCCGACTCGGCAAAGAATTTCGGCGCAGCGCTCTGATCGAAGTAGTACAGACCGTCGGTGCGAATGGCCAGTGTGCGCGGCCCATCGAACACGAAGTAAACCGGCGGGGCTGAATAATCGGCAGGCACATCGGGCGGGGTGACGTCCGTAAAAATCGGGCCGGCCATACCAAATAGATTGGCGTAGCGCTGCGCGTCTTCCAGGGTGAGCAGATTTTGCCCCGGCTGGCTGTAGACAGGCTGCACGCGCGGCTCTGTGGGAAATGGCGCGTCCATGATGTAGGTGGTGCCGCTGAGCGGCGCCCAGGGCGCAGGGATTTTGTCCGTCGGCAAAAGATCCACCGGTTGGGAGGTATCTACTGCCCCGCCGCCGCCGCCCATGCCGGAGCTGATGCCGCTGGCGCTGCCCAAACCGGGCAGTGGGGTGGCCAAAGCTGGATCGACAGTCGGTTGGGCAACGGCCGTTACCGTAGGTTCTGGCAGTACAGCAATCGCCGCCGGGGTGGCCTCGACGGGAGCCGCTTCTTCCACCGGGATGGTGGGGGCTACGGCCGTTACACTCGCTTCAGCAATCGCGCCGGGGCCGGGCACGAGACTGTTTTGCCAGCCAGACCAGGCAAAAAAACCGATCACCAAGAGAATGGCTGCAACCCCCAAAGCAACAGTCATTTGTTTCATGGTAAATTCTTCCTTTATCATGGAGATGAATCGCTGCCAGGCCGATGGCGGCCGGGCGGCGGATTTTTTGGTTCCTGAGTTGGAGGCGCTGCTGCTTAATTTGGCCTCCAACTCTGTAAAAAAAATGGGATCGGGGGTCCTTTGGGCGGCCAATTCCAGCAGCACAGCGACCAGACCCGCCTCTTCCTGCACGTTTTCTATGGGCGGCAACGGCCGTTCCTGCAGCGCCGCCGTTAAAAATGCATCCAATTCCTGAGCCAGTTGTTCCTCGTTCTTGGTCATGATTGTGTCTCCTCAGACTGGCCAAGCTGTGCCTGCAAATCGCGGATGCCGCGAAACACCAGCATACGCACAGCCGCTTCATTTTTCTCCATCATCCTCGCAATCTCGGCCACTTCCAGGCCGGCAAACAACCGCAGAGCCAGCGCTTCGGCGCGATCCGGCGCGATGGTTTGCAGTTTGCGCGCCACCGTCTCCACGTCCAACGACCGCCCGACCAATTCGTCCAGGTGGTCGAGGGGGGCGGCTATGGGCACGGCCGTTTCCAAATCCTGCTCCGGCCGGCGGGCGCGATAGTGGTCGGCCGCTTTGTGCCGGGCAATGCCCAGCAGCCAGGCCACAAACGGCGTTTGCTGCCGAAAACGGGGCAATCCTTCCATCGCCGCCATAAACGTCTGTGAGGTCAGGTCTTGCGCATCGTCGACGTTGCCTACGCGAACCAGCAGGTAGCGGTAGACGCGGGTAGCATGTCGCCGGTACAGTTCGGCAAAGGCGTCTCGGTTTTGTTGAGCCTGCCGCACCAACGCCAGGTCGTCATCAAGACCAACCGGCGGCGAGTCTGGCACGCCTATTTGTTGAATCGTTATCATCTGTTACCCTCCCGGGAAGGTCTCTTTTTGTGTTGTCTAGAAAGTATTCGGGGATGCGGGTGAATTTATAACAGGCAATTTTAAAGGATTTTGCCCATTCCAACACGGGATCGGCGGATTTGGCCCTGGAACACGGTCTAAATCTGCTGTTATACTTGCGGTGATGACAGCGCAGCAGAACAGGTTGACGGAGCGATCATGAAAGATGTGCTAAACGACATAGAACAGTGGCGGGCAGACGGCGTGCCCATCGCCCTGGCCACGGTGGTGCAAACGTGGGGTTCTGCCCCGCGCCAGGCGGGGGCCAAAATGGCCCTGACGCCCGACGGCCGTATCACGGGTTCGGTGTCCGGCGGCTGTGTGGAGGGCGCGGTCTTCGAGGCCGGCCTGGAAGCCCTGGCGCAGCAGCGCCCGCGCCTGCTGCACTTCGGCGTGGCCGACGAGACGGCCTGGGACGTCGGGCTGGCCTGCGGCGGCACGATTGAAGTATTTGTGGAGGCGCTGGACACGGCCGTTTACCCCTTCATGCGCGATCTGATCCGGCGCGACGAAGCCGGAGCCGCCATCACCATCATTCGCGGCCCGGAAGGCACGCTGGGCCGCAAGCTGGCCGTCAGCCGGGCCGGCAGGCGCGCAGGCACACTGGGCGATGTGTCCCTGGATGAGCAAGCCACGGCCGTCGCCCAACTCGCCACCCACCCCCACCGCGTCCAACTGACAGACGACGTGGAACTTTTTCTCGACGTGGTGCGGCCGGCCCCCCGGCTGGTGATGGTCGGCGGCGTGCACATCGCCGTGGCGCTCACCCGTCTGGCCAAAACCCTCGGCTACCATACCACCGTTGTGGATCCGCGCCGGGCGTTTGGCAGCGCAGCGCGCTTTCCCCACGTCGACGAGTTGATCCAGGCGTGGCCGGACGAAGCGTTTGCCCAGGTGGCATTGACAGAGGAAACGGCCGTGGCCCTGCTCACCCACGACCCCAAAATCGACGATCCTGCCTTGAAAATCATCCTGGAAAAGCCCGTTTTTTACGTGGGCGCGCTGGGCAGCCGCAAAACCCACGCCAAACGGATTGAGCGGCTGCGCGGCTACGGCCTGAGCGCGGCTCAAATCGCGCGCATTCATGGCCCCATCGGTCTGGACATCGGCGCGAATACGCCAGAAGAACTCGCCCTTTCCATCCTGGCACAAATCGTCAAAAGCCGCGCCGCGAACTAAACTGCTCTGGGTGCGGTTCCTAATTTTCGGTTAAAATAACAGTCCATGGTAGGTGATTGGCTGAACAACAGCCCTGGAGATCGATCTCATGCAAAAAATGACCCCGGAAGAGGAAAGAGCGTTTTTGTTAAGCGGTACACGCACGGGTAAACTGGCGACGGTACGGGCCGACGGCCGTCCGCACGTAGCGCCGATCTGGTTTTTGCTGGATGGGGATGACGTCATCTTCACCACCTGGCACGAATCGGTGAAAGCCCACAACATCCGGCGCGACCCGCGCGTGAGTTTGTGCGTCGACGACGAGACGCCGCCGTTTTCTTTTGTGATTGTGGAGGGAACGGCCGTTATCGAGGATGACTTAAACGCCCTGCGCGAGTGGGCCACCCGCCTGGGCGGCCGTTACATGGGCGCCGACGAGGCCGAAGCCTTTGGCCAGCGCAACGGCGTACCTGGTGAACTGCTAATTCGCTTGAAACCCACCAAGATTATTTCCCGCAAACATATGGCCGCCTGAACCCATTGCCGCTAACCAGGAGAGAATGAACATGGCACGAAAAACCGTTGGGTACACAGAACTTGAATGGACCTGCCCCTACTGCGGCACACGCAATCTGGGCACGGCCACCAAATGCGCCGGCTGCCAGGCCCCCATGCCGGCCGACGTCAAATTCGAGCAGCCTGCCGAAGAAAAATTGATCACCGACGAGAGTAAAATCGCCGCCGCTCAGGCCGGACCAGACATCCACTGCCCCTTCTGCGGCGCGCGCAATCCCGCCGGAGCCACCACCTGCGTGCAGTGCATGGCCGATCTGACGGAAGCCGTCAAGCGCGAAAAAGGGGAAGTGATCGGCGCGCATCGGGACGAGCCGGCCCCGGACGTGGCCTGCCCCTACTGCGGCACAATGAATCCGGCCTCGGCCCTGAAATGCCAGCAGTGCGGCTCCAGCCTGGCGGAAACCAGAGAGCAGCCGAAAGCTGAACCGGCAACGGCCGTGCGCGCCCCCAATCGCACGGTCACCTACGCCATCATCGGCGTGGTAGCCGTGCTGGTGCTGCTGTGCGGGGCGTTTCTCTTCTTCGCCAATCGCACCGACGACGTTATCGGCACCGTGTCCGACGTGATGTGGGTGCGCACGGTCAACGTGGAGGCGCTGCGCCCGGTGGAGCGGCAAGATTGGCGCAACGAAGTTCCTGCCGGCGCGGAAATTATTTCCTGCGAACAAGAAGTGCGTTCCACCCAACCCAATCCTGCACCCAACGCGGTGGAGGTCTGCGGCACGCCCTACACGGTGGATACCGGCACAGGCGTCGGCGAAGTCGTACAGGATTGTGAATATGAAGTCTACGACGATTACTGCCGCTATTCGGCTGAGGAGTGGCAGGTGGTGGATCAGGTGCGGCTGGAAGGCCACGACTTGAACCCACAGTGGCCCAATTTCCAGCCGGCGGGCGGTGAACGGGCCGGCAGTCAGGATGCCAGCTACACCATCATCTTCCGCACGGACGGCGACACGTACGAATACGACACGAACGAAGCCGAATTCATGCAAGCCCGACCCGGCAGCGAGTGGATTTTGAAGATCAACACGTTCAACAACGTGAATGCGATTGAACCGGCAAATTGAGCTGTTCCGGCAAAGATGGGTCCAATCTGGGAGGTTGGACCCATCTTAAACGCATGCTTTACGCAAATGAACGGCCGTTTCCCAGCGGCCACCACACGCTGACCGTCGTCCCCAGACCTAAACCGGGAGAGTCAATGGCGATACGGCCGTTATAAAACTCCACAATCGAGCGCGTCAGCGGCAAGCCCAGGCCCACACCGCCGGCCTCCCGCGTGCGCGCCTTGTCCGCCCGGTAAAATCGCTCAAACACGTGGGACAAATCCTCGGCGGCAATGCCCTGCCCGGTATCCGTAATCGTGGTCCGCAGCAGGTCGCCCTCCACCCACATGCGCCAGGTGATCTGGCCGCCCGGCGGCGTGTAGCGCATGGCGTTCTCCAGCAAATTACGGAACACCACCTGCAAGTGAGAGCGGCTGGCCGCTAAAGCCGGCAAATCCTCAGGCATGTCCAGAACAAGCGTCAACTGCTGTTCGGCCAACTGGGGCTCGAATTTGAAGCGCAAACTGTGCGCCAGCCGCACCGGGTCCACCAGATCGTCGCCCTGCTCTGCCCGGCCAGAATCAAACCGCGAGAGCAAAATCAAGTCGTTGACCAGATTGCCCAGACGGGCCACCTCGTCGTCGATTTCGGTGATGTATTGGCGCGTGGTTTCCTCGTCCAGGCCGCCTTCGCGCAGGGCTTCGCTGCGCAGGCGAATGGTGGTGAGGGGCGTGCGCAGTTCATGAGAGGCGTTGCCGGCGAAGGCGCGCTGTTCCAGCAGCATGGCCTCAACTTCGGCGGCCATGTGATTGAAGGAAGCGGCCAGTTCGCCAAATTCGTCGCTGCGGTCTTGCGGCAGGCGCTGGGAGAGGTCGCCTTCGGCCAGGCGCATGGCCGAGGCGCGCATAGTTTCCAGGGGGCGGGTCATGGATGTGGAGAGCCACAGGCTGGCTAGCACGGCCAGCACCGCCAGAAAAATCACGCCGCCGATCAGGCCCAGCCAGCGCTGGATAACCAACTGCTGCGCAGCCGTGAGGGGAGAAGACAGACGCAGGACAGAAATAACGTGATCATCTTCTACTATCGGCGCGGCCACGTAGACAGTCATGATGCCTTGCTCGTTTTCACGCACGTCCGATGTGGTTCGCCGCTGCAAGGCGGCGGCGACCTGCGGATCGCCGGCCAGGTTCTGGGCGATCATTGTGGCTTCTGTGTCCAGCCAGACGACGCCGTTGCGATCCAGCAGCAGCACCCGGGCGTTGAGATCGCGGGCATACTCCTGAACGACCTGCACCAACGTGCTCTGGTTGGCGCCGCCTTCGTCGCTTTCCTCTTTTTCCCCTTCGTGGCCCAAATAGGTTTCGACGGGATTTTTGAGGGCGCGGGCCATCAGGCCGGCCTGCGTTACCAGGTTGCGCTCGTAGTCGTCGGTGGCGCCCTGGGATATTTGCTGGCCGGATAGGAGGGCCAGCAGGCCAAACCCGACCAAGATCAGCCCAACGTAAGCGATCATCATGCGAGTACGCAGGCGCCAATGCTTCACGATTATTTCTCCGGGGATGTTCCAGGAGCCACCAGGCGGTAGCCGATGCCGCGCACGGTCTGGATAAATTGGGGATCGCTGGGATTCTCTTCTATCTTTTCGCGCAGCCAGCGGATGTGGACGTCCAACGTGCGCGTATCGCCCAGCCAGTCAGTCCCCCACACCTCATCGAACAGTTCGGCGCGGGTGACGACCTGGCCGGCGCGAAGCAGCAGCAGGCTGAGCAGCTCAAATTCTTTGTAACGCAGGGTTAACTCCTGGTCGTTTTTGTAGGCGCGGCGGGTGTCCAGTTCCAGGCGGAGGGGTCCGGCTGTTAATTCGCCGGCCGGTTTAGGCTGAGTTTGGTCCAGAGCGACGCGGCGCAGCAGGGCCCGGATGCGGGCCAGCAGCTCACGAGTACTGAAGGGTTTGGTCAGGTAATCGTCAGCGCCGAGTTCCAGGCCGAGGATGCGGTCTACTTCGTCGCTGAGGGCGGTGAGCATGAGGATGGGCACGGGGCTCGTTTTGCGCAGGATACGGCAGACTTCCCAACCGTCCATTTCCGGCATTAACACGTCCAGGACAACCACGTCGGGGTTTTCGGCGGCGGCGAGTTCCAGGGCGACACGGCCGTTATCGGCCACCAACACCCGATAGCCAGATTCGCGCAGTTTGCGGGCCAGCGGCCCGGTGATCATTTTTTCGTCATCAACCAACAAAATCGTCGTCATAGGTGTGATTGTGGCACAGCGCCAGCGGGCAATCAATAGGAACTGTTCAATTTAAGGTGAATTTAACATTATTTAGGTCTTGTTTAACCACAACGCCGCGCGTTTCCGGTATCGTTAGCACTGTGAAATCAAGTAGAAACACACTTTGGAGGCAAACATGAATCGAGCAAAGGGCCTGTTGGCCGCCGGGACATTGACCGGCGTCATTCTCATCACCGTATTGGTATTTGGTTTTGGCAGTCTAAAAGCCCAACCAGATGACGCGCAGGCTAACCCTGACACCGCTGCGCCAGCGGTTGTGCTGCCGGCTGATGCAACAACCGCAACCACAACCCAGGCCAATGCCCAGGAATTACAGGATTTACGGGCCTACAATCAGCAGTTGGAAGCGGCCTTGCAAATTATGCAAGAACGAGAAGCCGTCTACCAGGCGCAAATTGAGCAGGCCAACCGCACAGTACTGCAATTACAAGATCAATTAAACGCGCAAATGCAGATGCAGCCGTCCATCATCGTTGGGCAGGCAGCGCCAGGCAGCGCCGTTAACAACCATGAGCGTAGTGAACACGAAAGCCATGAAGGATTTGAATTCGATGACGACTAGAAATAAATCACACCGGGGCCAACAATTTGGCTCTTTGAAAATCGCCGTGGCGACCGGCAGTTTGGCCGCCGCTTTGTTGGGCACACAGCTTTTGGCCCGGCAGGATGCGGCTGCGGCCACGGCCGTCTCGCAGCAAGAGACCCTGACTATTCAGGTGCCGGCAGACATGCCCACCACCTTAAACACCAGCCCGGCCGGGTTATCAGGCAGCGGAGTTTCCAACCAGCGCCAGGTCACATTAGACCTGCAGCCCATCCCGCAGGCGGCGGTGCCCCAAATTAACGCAGCTCCGTCTGTTGTTCGGATGGCGCCATTGACTCAGACCCGATCATCTCGTTAGCCCACGACGTGGGAAACGAAAGGCGAACACCATGAGCGCAACCATCACCTGTCCCAGCACGACGTTTCGAGCTATGGGCTGCCAGATCGAATTATGGTTGGAAGCTGACGAGGTAACGGCCGTAGCCGCTTTCGACGCCGTGGAAAAACTTTTTGCGGAAAACGAACGCGCGTTGAGCCGTTTCTCGCCCACCAGCGAGCTGTCTCGCCTGAACGGCCGTTCCGGTGAATGGACACCCGTATCGGATTTGTTATGGGACGTATTGGAAGAAGCGTTAATTTGGGCCGCAGAGACCGATGGGTTGTTTGACCCCACCTGCCTGAATGCGTTGGAAGCGGCCGGTTATGCGGTGAGTTTTGAGGCGATGGCGGCGGCGCAGGTGAACGGCCGTTCCCAGACCCAATACGCGCTCACCGGCCAATGGTCCAGCATTCAGTTGGACCCGGCGCACCAGGCAGTCTACCTGCCCTACGGCCTGCGGATTGATTTGGGCGGCATCGCCAAAGGCTACACGGCCCAACAGGCTGTGGACCTGATGTCGCCCTGGGGCGCCTGTCTGGTCAACGCCGGCGGCGATCTGGTCGCCGGCGCAGCGCCCCAAAATTTGCCGGGCTGGCCGGTCGGCATTGCCCGGCCGTCGGCCGACGGCAACGCCGATAATGCCCTGAGCCTCTGGCTGGAAAACGCCGCCCTGGCTACGTCTGGGATAGATTACCGGCGTTGGCAGGTAAACGGCCGTGCCGCCCATCACCTCATCGACCCCCGCAGCGGGCTGCCCGCCATCACCGATCTGCTAACCGCGACCGTCTGGGCCGCCCAGGCCGCCGAAGCCGAAGTGCGCGCCACCACCAGCCTGATCATGGGGCAGCAGCGCAGTCTGGAATTTCTGGAAAATCAACCCCACCTGGCCGCCGTCCTTTTCAACACGGAACGGGAGATGACCCTGACGACCAACGTCAGCCGTCTGGCCATCTAACGAAAGCAGCATTCTACCCTCCATGTACCAGGAAAGGGGAGATCGGTTAGCCGCCGATCTCCCCTTTCCGCTTTCAGGCCAGGCGCACAAAAAAAAGAGCCTGCGCGCGGCAGGCTCTGGGAAATCAGGTCATCGGGGAGTGGGCCGTTACGGGCCGACAAAGGTTTCCACCGGATCGTAGCGCTCGAAGTAGTGGTTGGGGTCGGACGTATGAACCCAAACCCACAAATCGTTGGGGGCATTGGCCGACCAGTTGAAAACCCATTCGGCGTCACGCGGCGGCATGTTGATGCAGCCGTGGCTGTGTTTGTAGCCGAACCGATCGTGCCAGTAGGCGCCATGCAGAGCGATTTCCGTGACCCGGTCGATGTACATGGTATGCGGCACGTCCTCGATAAAGTAATAATCAACTTTGCCTTCCGCCCCGGACATTTTGGTCTTTTCAAATCGGTCCCAAACCTGGAAAAGCCCTTCGTTGGTCGGCCAGCGATTGAGACCGCTGGAAACGAGGCCAGCGTACACCATGCGGTCGCCAACGTAAGCGGCCATGCTCTGTTCGTAGAGGTCCACTTCGACCCAATATTCGTCGGGGCCAATTTCGGCCGGTCGCTGTTCCACTTCGGTGATGCTGACGTAGGTTTGTTTCATCCAGTAGCCGCTGCCGATGTTGTACCAGATCCAGCCTTCGTCATCGACCTGGGCGTCAAACACTTCAAAGAAGGTGTAGCGGGGTAGTTTGGGATCGCCGGGCGTTGGTTCTGCGCCGGGTTCGCGGCTGGGCCAATAATCGACGAGCATCCAGCCGAACGGCCGTTCCGGCTGCTGATGAACCTCCACACCGGAAAACTCCGAGTCGTCATAGACGCGCAAATCCTCGGCGCGCACATACTCGCCAGGGTTAATCACGTACCAGCGCCCGCCGTCTGTGCCCTCTATCCACCAGGAAAAGGTGACGAAAAGATACCCATCGCCAACGTTGCGAATCGGCGTCGACGCCGTGGTCGGCTCCGGGTAGACCCAGATGTTGTCATTCAGGCGAGCATATTGCTGCGTGGGGATAAAGCTGCCCACCGGCGACTGCGGCTCCACGAACATGGGCTGGGATGGTTCGGCTTCACACACCAGACCGAGGTTGTCGGCATACGTATAGCAGTTCGCCGCCAGCACGGGCTTGATCATGAAAAACCAGGCAGCTACCAGCGCTCCTGCCACGGCCGTTACGCGTATCAATCGGGTCATAAATGATGCAAACTCCTCAACGATGAATTTCAAACAATCAACAACGCCAGTGAATAGTGTAACCGAGATTTACCAAAAAACCTCATGGTTTGGCCTGTGAAAAGCATACGGCCGTCACCATTTTAAATAATACCACGATAAAAATCAGGCAAACAATGGCAAAAGTTACAGAACAATGAGAAATCCAGCCCATCCCCTCGTGCAAAATGTCTCCCACCCAGGTATAACTCTTAATAACCAAGGCTCTTTAGGAATTCTGGGGATTGACATCCCAGGATGCGTGAAGCGTGACCAGAGAGACCTCACGCATCACGGTATCACGCATCAGTCCAAACCCCCAGGAACTCCCCAAGACCCAAAACGGAATCCCAACCACCTTCTGGAGGAACCATGTCTGACCCATTACACGGCGAACTGGATATGCCAGAATTTCGCCAGATCGGCTACCAGCTTGTCGATTGGATCGCCGAATACCTCAGCCGGCCGGAGCAGTATCCGGTGTTATCCCGCAGCCAGCCGGGCGAGGTGAAAGCCCAACTGCCCGGCTCCGCGCCAGAACAACCCGAATCGCTGGCAGCGATTGTCGCCGATTTTGAGAAAATTATCGTGCCCGGCATCACCCATTGGAATCACCCCAATTTTTTCGCCTACTTTAGCATCACCGGCTCGGTGCCGGGCATCCTGGCCGAGATGCTGATCGCGGCGCTGAACGTGAACGGCATGTTGTGGCGCACTTCTCCGGCAGCCACCGAACTGGAGGAGGTGACGCTGGATTGGCTGCGCCAGCTTTTGGGCCTGCCGGCAGATCTGCAGGGCGTGATCATGGATGGGGCGTCAATGTCCAGCATGGTGGCCGTGGCCGCCGCCCGTGAAGCCATCGCCGGGATGGACGTGCGCCGCCAGGGGTTGGCCGGCCGTACAGACACACCGCGCCTGCGCGCCTACATCTCTGACCAGACGCACTCGTCGGTGGAAAAGGGAGCGATTGTGCTGGGCATTGGGCAGGATAATGTGATTAAAATCCCAACCGATGAGCAGTTCCGGATGATACCCGAGGCGTTAGAAACGGCCGTTTCCCAGGACATCGCCGCCGGGTATCGGCCGTTCTTCGTCTGCGCCACCATCGGCACCACCTCCACCACCAGCATCGACCCCGTGCCGGCTATCGCCGACGTTGCCGAGAAGTATGGCCTGTGGCTGCACGTCGATGGCGCGTATGGCGGCATGGCGGCCATCGTGCCGGAAATGCGCCATGTGCTGGCCGGCGTCGAGCGCGCCGATTCGCTGGTGACCAATCCGCACAAGTGGCTGTTTACGCCCATGGACCTGAGCGCCTTTTATACGCGCCATCCCGACGTGCTGAAGCGTGCCTTCAGCCTGCTGCCGGAATACCTGCGCAATACAGAAACCGACGCCAACGCGGTGATCGATTACATGGATTATGGCGTGCAGCTTGGCCGCCGCTTTCGTTCGTTAAAGTTGTGGTTTGTGCTGCGGGCTTATGGGCGGGAGGGCTTGATTGCCAGGCTGCGGGAGCATATGCGGTTGGCGCAGCAGTTGGCGAAGTGGATTGACGCCGCGCCGGATTTTGAGCGCCTGGCGCCCACGCCGTTCAGCACGGTATGCTTCCGCGCCCATCCGCGCGGCTTGGATGACCCGGACCAGTTGAATAGGCTGAACGAAGAGTTGATGACGGCCGTTAATGCCACCGGCGAGATCTTCCTCTCCCACACCAAGCTCCACGGGGCCTACACCCTGCGCCTGGCCATTGGCAACATCCGCACCGAAGAAACTCACGTCCGGCGCGCCTGGGAGCTGCTGCAAGAATATCTGGGGGAGTTAGTGAACAGGTGATTAGGTGTTCAGGTGATTAGGTGTTTAGGTGTTTAGGTGAACTTGAACACTTAAAAACTTGAACACTTAAACACTTAACCTCCTCCTAGATCGGGCAGAGAATCCGGCCGCAGCTGCCGCAATAGACCAGTTCGCCCAGTTCGGCGGCCTTGACTTTGGTGGCGGAGACTGTTGTAAAACAAGCCTGGCATTCGTTGCCTTTAAGGCCGGCAACGGCGACGTGGCCTTTGCGCTGGGCCAGCGTATCGTATTGGGCGCGAGAATCGGGGGTGAGCAGGGCGGCCTGCTTTTCGCGATCGCCCATGAGGCGGTGCAGGCGCAGGGCCAGTTCTTGCTGCTCTTTTTGCAAAACGGCCGTATTCTGCCGCCAGCGGGTTTCCACGGCCGTTAGCGACTTCTCGGCCGCCGTTTTTTCAGTTTCCGCATCCTCCACCTGCACCATCGCTTCCAGAATTTCGTCCTCCAGCGCCGCCCGCCGCCGCCCCAGCGCTTCAATTTCGCGCTGCAAATCAGACAATTCTTTGGGGTTTTTCACGTTACCGGAGTAAAGGCGTTCTTCTGATCGTTTGGCCTTGCTGTTCAGGCTCTCCAGCTCCAGGTTCAGATTTTGGCGGGCTGACTGGGCGACTTTCAGGCTGGCAACGGCCGTTTCCAACCACTGCCGGGCCGCCTGTAATTCAGCCGTCTCCTTTTGCGCGCGCAAAACCTCACCCAGGCGCTGCTTCTTCTCTCTGATTTCGCTGTCTAGCTGCTGCAGGTTGTACATGACGCGTACTTGTGACATGGCTCTGTCCTCTGTTAGCGGTTCATTTTCACGACGGCCAAAATTGTAACACCAAATCCATCAGCCTGAAATAGCTGTTGGCTTACAGCTAGCAGCTAACAGCTAAAAGCTAATAGCTTACAGCTAACAGCCTACAACTAGCCGGCTTTTTGCCATACGGCCGTCAATCAGGTATATATCTTCCCCGCAATGTTTGAGAAATGGTTTACCCTAGAAGAACAACCCTACAGCGCCGACGACGCCGCCTGGGACGCCTTCGTCGCGGCCCATCCGCACGGCAGCATCCTGCAGACGACCAATTGGGCGCGCCTGAAGAATCGCTTCAACTGGTCATCGCAGCGGGTATGGCTGCGGCAAGACGGCCGTCTGGTGGCCGGCGCGCAGCTGCTCTTCAAATCCGCCGCCCTCGGCCTGGTCAAAATGGCCTACATTCCCCATGGTCCCCTGGTGGACTGGCAGGACGAAGAGCAGGTTGGCGTGCTGTTCAACCAGATCGACCATGCCGCCTACCAACGCGGGGCAGGCATTGTCAAAATGGAGCCGCTGCTGTGGCAGACCGACATGCCCCCGGCGGCCTGGGCCGATTTTTGCGCCCGCCACAACCTGCAGCCCAACACCGACACCATCCAGCCGCCCAACACGGTGCTGGTGGATTTACGGCCGTCGCTCGACGACATCCTGGCGGCCATGAAGCAAAAAACGCGCTACAACATCCGCCTGGCCGAGCGCAAAGAGATCGTCGTGCGGCGCGGCACGGCCGCAGACCTGCCGGCCTTTAACGCCCTGATGCAAATCACCGCCCGGCGCGATGGCTTTGGCGTGCACGACCCGGCCTATTACCAGACAGCCTTCGAGCTGTTTGCGCCCGCCGACCACCTAGCCTTGTTTCTGGCAGAGTTTGAGGGACGGCCGTTAGCCGCCATCATGGTTTCGGCCTACGGCCGTCAGGCCATCTACCTCTACGGCGCGTCCAGCGACGAAGAACGCCAGCGCATGCCCACCTACGCTTTGCAGTGGGCGGCCATGCAGTGGGCCAAAGAAAAAGGCTGCCACACCTACGACTTGTGGGGCATCCCCGATGCGCCGGAAGATGAATTGGAAGCCCAGTTCACCGACCGCAGCGACGGGCTGTGGGGCGTCTACCGCGCCAAGCGTGGCTACGGCGGCCAGGTCCGGCGCACCGTCGGCGCCGCCGACCGCGTCTACAACAATTTAGTCTACAAACTCTACAAATGGCGAAGAAGCAGTTGATAGTTGTTAGTTGATAGTTGTTAGTTCACTATCAACTAACAACTGTCAACTATCCACTAATCATGTATCGAGCCTCGACGTTCAAAGAAGCCACCTCGCCGGCCGCCTGGAACCACGCTCTGGGCGCGCTGCCCAATC
>Ga0209607_1000637_pt1 | contig 30947 bp, 30 predicted proteins | sample AD_UKC117_MetaG_FD_184413 | JGI IMG/M metagenome (GOLD analysis project Ga0209607, IMG submission 184413) | Active sludge microbial communities of municipal wastewater-treating anaerobic digesters from Hong Kong - AD_UKC117_MetaG (SPAdes)... | ecosystem: Engineered > Bioreactor > Anaerobic >... | reverse complement strand
CACCGGGGAACCGCTGCAGCGCGTCCTCCCACCGCACGCGCAGTTCCCCCCGGTCGTCGATCACCTGCGACTGTGCCGAGGACCAGGCCCCCAGTTGTGCATCGCGTGGCCGGGATCCGAAGTAGTCGTCGGAATCGGCCTCCGGCAGTCGCTCGGCTGTCCCCGTGACGCGTACTTGGCGGTGCAGCGGTTGCCAGTGGAAACACAGCGCCACCCGTGGGTTCTGGTCGATCTGACGGCCCTTGTCGGAGTCGTAGTTGGTGAAGAAGACGAAACCTTCGCCGGTGATCTCCTTGCACAGCATCGTGCGTACGTGGGGCTGGCCGTCGGCGTCGACGGTAGCCACGATCATCGCGTTGGGCTCCTCGATGCCGGCGGCATTGGCCTGCTGTAGCCACTGCTCGAACTGCAGCAGTGGAGAAGGTGCCAGGTCCTGCTCCAGCAGGGGACCGGACATGTAGTCGATCCTGCGTATCTCGTTCATTCGCGCCTCACCGCAGCGTTCATGTCATGTGACTACTAGGTTATTGACCTAAGCGGTCCTACAAGCGCTGGAGTGTGCAGATGAGCGAGTTCGTACCGGGTCTCGAGGGCGTTGTCGCCTTCGAGACGGAGATCGCAGAGCCGGACAAAGAGGGTAGTTCGCTGCGATATCGGGGTGTCGACATCGAGGATCTGGTCGGTCGTGTCTCGTTCGGCAACGTATGGGGGCTGCTGGTCGACAACGAGTTCAACCCCGGGCTACCCCCCGCCGAGCCGTTCCCGATCCCGGTGCATTCCGGTGATGTCCGGGTGGACGTGCAGTCGGCCATCGCCATGCTCGCCCCTGCCTGGGGACTGCGGCCGCTGCTCGACATCGACGACGACACCGCACGCGAGAACCTCTCCCATGTGTCGGTGATGGCCATGAGTTTCGTCGCGCAGTCCGCGCGGGGATTGGGCCAGCCGATGGTTCCACAGGCCGAGATCGACAAAGCCAAGACGATCGTCGAACGGTTCATGGTCCGCTGGCGCGGCGAGCCCGACCCCGCCCACGTGCAGGCCGTGGACGCGTACTTCGTCTCGGCCGCCGAGCATGGGATGAACGCCTCGACGTTCACCTCCCGGGTGATCGCTTCCACCGGCGCGGATGTGGCTGCCGCGATCTCCGGCGCGGTGGGTGCGATGAGCGGGCCTCTGCACGGTGGTGCCCCGAGCCGTGTGCTCGGGATGATCGAGGAGATCGAGCGGACCGGCGACGCCGACGCCTACGTCAAGGGCGTGCTCGACCGTGGTGAGCGGCTCATGGGGTTCGGGCACCGTGTGTACCGCGCCGAGGACCCACGGGCGCGCGTGCTGCGGCGCACCGCCCAGGAACTGAATGCGCCGCGCTACGAGGTGGCCGAAGCGCTCGAGCAGGCCGCGCTGGCCGAACTTCGGGCCCGCCGCCCCGACCGGGTCCTGGAGACGAACGTGGAGTTCTGGGCCGCGATCGTGCTGGACTTCGCAGAAGTTCCGTCCCACATGTTCACATCCATGTTCACCTGTGCCCGTCTGGCCGGCTGGAGCGCGCACATCCTGGAGCAGAAGAAGACCGGGCGCCTCATCCGTCCGTCGGCGAAGTACGTGGGTCCCGCCCCACGGCGTCCCGAGGATGTGCCCGGTTGGGATCCGGAGATGGTCGCGCCGAGCGGCTACCACCCGGAGGTGGGCTTCCGCGTCGAGTAGGTCGGGCAGGGCCGTGGACCCGGCCCGTGGGGTCGGTGCGGCCGTGTCTAGCCTGGGAATGTGAACGATCTGCAGATCCCCGCCGACCTCAAGCCCGCTGACGGCCGCTTCGGCAGCGGCCCTTCCAAAGTGCGTCCCGAGCAGGTCGACGCACTGGTGACCATGGCGCCGACGTATCTCGGCACGTCCCATCGCAAGCCCGGTGTGAAGAACCAGGTCAAGCGCCTGCGGCAGGGTCTGCGCGACCTCTTCTCCTTGCCCGAGGGCTACGAAGTGATCCTGGGCAACGGTGGCTCGACGGCGTTCTGGGACATCGCGACGTTCGGCCTGATCGAAGACCGTGGTCAATTCCTGTCGTTCGGAGAGTTCGGCTCCAAGTTCGCGAAGGCCGCGCAGATCGCGCCGCACCTCGGTGAGCAGGATGTCCGGACCTTCGAACCGGGCACGGCCGGGCCGTTCGCGCCGACCGCCGGCCTGGATGTGTACGCCAGCCCTCACAATGAGACGTCCACCGGCGTCGCCATCGACGCAGTCCGGCCAGATGGTGCCGGTGACTCTCTGGTGATCTTCGATGCCACCTCCGCGGCCGGAGGGCTGCCGGTCCTCGCCGAGGACTTCGACGTGTACTACTTCGCGCCGCAGAAGTGCTTCGCCTCCGACGGCGGATTGTGGTTCGCGCTGATGTCGCCCAAGGCGCTGGAGCGGGCTGCGGCGATCAAAGCCTCGGGGCGGTGGATGCCGGCGTTCCTCGACATCAACATCGCGATCGAGAACTCGCTGCAGGAACAGACCTACAACACACCCGCGCTGGCCACGATCGCACTCATGGCCGAGCAGGTGGACTGGTTCAACGCCAACGGCGGATTGAAGTGGACCACCGAGCGCACGGCCCAGAGCTCGGGAATCCTGTACGACTGGGCGCAGCGCACCGAGTTCACCTCGCCCTACGTGTCCGACCCGGCGCTGCGATCCGCAGTCGTCGGCACGGTGGACTTCGCGGACTCCGTGGACGCCGCGGCGGTGGCGAAGGTGCTGCGCGCGAACGGGATCGTCGATGTCGAGCCATATCGCAAACTGGGCCGCAACCAGTTGCGCGTGGCGATGTTCCCGGCTGTCGACCCGGCCGATGTGGAGGCTCTGACGAGGAGCATCGACTGGGTGGTCGAGCAGGTCGGCTGACTCGCCGGGCGGGCCGCTGCCGGAGTCCGCGCGGGGTCCGGCATAGCCTGAAGAGGTGAGCGACTACCCGACCATGGCCATGCCCCCCGCGCAGGAGCCCGAGCAGCCCCCGGAGGAGCCGAAGGCCTCGCGGTGGCCGATCGTGCTGGCGGTCCTGATAGCGATTGCACTCGGCCTGGGCGCTGGGGCCTTGTGGGCGGCTCGCAGCGGATCCGATGAGCCCGAGCCCTCGCCGAGCGCCACACCTTCGGCCACCCGTTCGGTCTCTGCGACGCCGACGCCGACACCGACCACGCAGGCGCCCACCACACAGGCCCCCACGACGCAGTCGGCGACCCCGACGGCCACCTCGGCGAGTCCGACACCCACGGCCAGCAAGACCCCCAAGCCGACGAAGACGGTCACTCCGCCGCCGATCGAGGAGGAGATCGAACCGACCGAGGTCCCGCCCTCAGCGGTGGACGGTGAGGGAGACTTCGAGACCGATGGCGGGGCTCCCTGACCGTGGACCCACGCAGTCGCCGTCTGGTCACACTGGCGGTCTTGATCGGTCTGGTCGCTCTGCTCGTCGTCCTGGCTGTGGTTCGCTGATGCCTCGCAGGTGGGGTACCGGTGGCAGGTAGTACGGTCGGACATGTGGATGTGCAGCCGCTGGACGAGGACGGTGTCCTCGCCGTCACACTCGGGACCGTCGCGTGGCTCGTGGCGTTCGCGGTGCTGTTCCTCTTCTTCCGGGCTGACCTGCAGGCCAACGGCAGCGAATGGTGGTTGACCGTGTGTCTGGTCGGGGCCGGGCTCGGCGTGGCGGGCCGCTGGTACACGGTTCGGCGGCGCGAGGCCTACCGACGTGCTCGGGAAACCCATGGATGACGAGCAGGAGTACGACGACCTCGTGACCATCGTCGTCGGAGAGGGGCATGCGCAGGCCCCGGTGGTAGAAGAGCACGAATCGTGGCCCGTGGATGAGGTGTGCGCGGCGGCCGTCGACCGTGCTCGTGAGGCGCTGCTGGCGGAGGCCGAGGCCGCTGTGATCGGTGAGCACACGGGGCTGGTCGCCGATGGTCCACTCGTGGTCACGCACTTCTTCGAAGGTCGCGTCCCCGGCTACACGGGCTGGCGGTGGGCCGTCACGGTCACCCGCGCGCCGGAGGACGACACGGTGACGGTTGATGAGACGGCGTTGCTGCCCGATGGTGACGCGCTGCTGGCCCCGGCCTGGGTGCCGTGGAAGAAGCGGATCCAGCCCGGGGACATCGGTGCCGGAGACGTGCTGGTGACGGAGGCCGACGATCCCCGGTTGCTGCTCGGCATGAGCCAGACCGATACGGCAGTCGTGGAGGATGACGACCTGCGCCCAGCGCAGTGGGAAATCGGACTGGGTCGGGTTCGGATGCTGAGCCCGGAGGGCCGCCGAGAGGCCGCGCAGCGTTGGTACCGGGAGGTCGGTCCGCGCTCGGCTGTGGCCAGGGGTGCGGATCTGACCTGTGCGACGTGCGGCTTCCTGCTGCTGATCGGGGGCCCGTTGGGTCAGGCCTTCGGGGTCTGCGCCAACGGCTATTCTCCGGCCGATGGCCGAGTGGTGGCGATGACCTTCGGATGTGGTGCGCACAGCGAAAGCGCTCAGAGTGCCCCGGTACCTGTGGCGCAGACCGTGGTCGACGACGTCGGGTACGACGAACTCGGACCACTGCCGGAGGATGTGGCTGCTGCGGAGGTCCCTGCGGCGGAGCAGGACGCGGAGGGTGTCCGCCGTGAGGCCGAGGGGGACGCGCAGGGTGTCCCTGCGGCGGAGCAGGACGCGGAGGATGTCCGCCGTGAGGCCGAGGGGGACGCGCAGGGTGTCCCTGCGGCGGAGCAGGACGCGGAGGATGTCCCTGCGGCGGAGCAGGACGCGGAGGATGTCCCAGCGGCCGAGCAGGACGCGGAGGATGCGGCTGCGGAGGTCCCAGCGGCCGAGGATGCGACGATGCACGTGCCGGATGCCGAGGAGGACGCATGAAGAAGATGGCCGCAGTGGTGCTGGCGGTGGCTGGGACCGCGGCGTTGGCCGCCTGTGAGAAGCCCCCGCCCGGGGTGACGGTCTTCACCGGCACATCCTCCGAGCGGCTCGCACCTACGTGCTTCAGTTGGGACGGACAGATCGACCCGCAGCAGTGCCTGAACGACGCCGCGCAGAAGGCTGCCAGCGGTCAGACTTCAAGCCTGACAGTTGTACCCGAGAACGTCGTGGGGATCAGCGTCGACACATCGATCGCCGAGCAGGGCTGGTACCCCTCCATCGCCGGCCAGCGCCTCTCGCAGGAGCCGATCACTGAGACGTACTTCCGCTTCTCGTTCCCCAGGGTTCCCGCGAACCCGCAGGGTTACCCCCTGGCGATCATCTCCGAGGGGGAGCAGAAGGGCGTCTGGGCGGTCCGGATGGACGTGCAGGGCTAGGTGTGACGCTCGGCTTGTTGCGGCGTCCTGGTGAGATGTTCTGTCCAGACAGGTTGGTCACGGTAGCGGTGGTCACCGGCATTCCGGTTAGAGATCGGCATCTTGGTTAGAGACACGGCACTCCGGTTAGCCGTATACGGCCGTGGGACTCTAACCAACGTGCCGCCGACTAACCAACATGCCGATCTCTAACCGGACCGTCCAGCCAGATCCTGGCGCAGCCCCGCCAGGGGTCCACAGAAAGCCTGCACCCTCCCAGGAACAACGGCACGGTCGAATCCTCGACGGGCCCACTCCACCGGAAATCCCGCCAGCCGTGTGACCAACCTCCCTGGCCAGAACAGTCTGAGATCGGTATCCACGCTAGTTCCGGTCAGCCATATGCGGCCGTGGGACTCTAACCAACGTGCCTTACGGCCCGCGCCCTCAGACGTCGAGCTGATCGGCCACGGCCCGCAGCAGACGGGCGGTCTTGGCCGCTTTGGCATCGTCGGGATAACGACCGGAGCGCAACTGCCCTCCCACGGAGTCCAGAAGTTTGATGAGGTCCTCCACCACCGGGCTCATCTCTTCGGCGGGCCGACGGCGGGCCTTCGTCACACTGACCTGGTCCAGCACGGTGACCGACAAGGCCTGCTTGCCCTTGCGGCCGTCCACCACTCCGAACTCGACCTTGGCGCCGGGGCGAAGCGTGGTACCGGGCTCCAAGGCGCTGGCGTGGACGAAGACCTCGTCGCCGTCCTCGGCGGCGAGAAATCCGAAGCCTTTCTCCACGTCGTACCACTTCACTGTGCCGGCGGGCATTGCGCAACTCCTGTCATGTGATCAAAAGGCCAGTCTACAAAGTCGGGTGGAGCCGTTTCGGGCGGTCAGTAGTCGCCGGTGGCGGTACCCCCTGCCAGCACTTCAGCGGTGCCGGACAGTCCGAGCCGTGAGGCTCCGGCATTGACCATGTCCACGGCCGCCTCCCACGTGCGAATACCGCCGCTGGCCTTCACCCCCAGCGTGTCACCGACGGTGCGTCGCATCAGTTCCACCGCGTGCGCGGAGGCGCCGCCGGAGGGGTGGAAGCCGGTCGATGTCTTGACGTAGTCGGCGCCGAGGTCAGCACACACCCGGCACACCTCCATGATCTGCAGATCCGACAGCGCCGCGGATTCGATGATGACCTTTAGCACCGTCGCGGGAATCGCCTCGCGCACCGCGCGCACGTCGGCTTGGACCGCGTTCCAGTCTCCGGCGATGACGTTGCCGATATCGATCACCATGTCGACCTCGTCCGCCTTGTCGGTCACCGAACGCGCGGCTTCGGTGGCCTTGATCCCGTCCTTGTGCTTGCCGCTGGGGAAACCGCAGACAGTGGCGACCTTCACCGCGCCGAGCAACTCGCCCGACAGGGGCAGGAACGATGGCGAGACACACACGCTGTAGACGCCGAGGTCGACGGCCTGTCGGCACAGAACCTCCACATCCGCCGTGGTCGCCTCCGGCTTGAGCAGCGTGTGGTCGACCATGCGGGCCATTTCGAGGGGGGTGATCATGTGGTTCCTTCCATCAGAACGCGATGAATTCGAGGCGGTTGCCGAAGGGGTCATGAGTGTGGAAGCGGCGGGTGTCGGGCTGGTCGCCGGCCGGGGTCACATCGTGTCCGGCCGCGCGCAGGCGTTCCACCAAAGCGTCGTAGTCCTTGACCATGATGGCCGGGTGCGCCTGGGTCGCGGGTTGGAAGTCCGGCTGGATACCCAGGTGGAGGTTGAGCGCGTCGCCGGTCAGCCACAGTCCGCCGCGCCTGGCCAGGGCCAGTGGCTTCGGAGTCTCCGCCAGACCGACCAATCCGACCCAGAAGGCGCGAGCAGTGTCCTCCCCTCCCGCCGGAATCGCCACTTGCACGTGGTCGAGGGCGAAGTCCGGTTGCGGCGGGGCCACCACGTCATCGACGATCAGCAGGTCGGCGCCGTCCACGAACCGTTCGGTCATGATGTCCAGCGCCGTGGTCCGGACGTCCGGCTCGAGATCGGAGAATCCCGTCCACACGACCAGCACCGGTGCGTGCTGGCGCGCGAAGTCGCCGAGGCTGTCGGACAGAGCGTCCCAGTTGTGGCCGAAGTAGTCCGGGAAGTCCAGTGATTGCGCGCAGGCGGCGAGAAAGGCCGCCTTGTCGTGCGCGCCACGGGTGTCCAGCGCAACAACCTGGGGCAGGCTCATCCGAGCACCTCCCGGAAACTGTCGTAATGGTCATCGGTGTAGAAGAAGACGTCGTCCTCTCCGACCACGAAGCGCCTGGCTCCGCGGTCGGCCGAGCCAGGGGTCTCGACGGTGTACTCCCGGTACCAGCCGTAGTCCTGCTCCGGCAGGATGCCTTCCCGGTTGCCGAACACCCGGTCATCCTGAGAGTAGGGATAGGGGCCACCGTCGAGGATCACCTCGTAGGTCTCCTGCGCTTCGACGGGCAGTTCCGTGAGTGCGACGCTCGGCAGACCGCTGGTCCCGGCGGCCGCGACCAGCGCGCTCGTCGAGGCGACCGGCGGCGCAGCGGTGTCCGCCGAACAGCCGGCGGTCAGGGCGGCGAGCAGCACGACGACAGCGGCCACCACGGACCTGATCGACGTCATACGGCCGCCAGGAACTCTTCTAGTCCTGCGCGCAACTCAGCGAGCCGCTCAGCCGCCCGCTGCCGGTCGGCCACCACATCCCCGCTGCTCTCCACGACCTCGAGATAGACCTTGAGTTTCGCCTCGGTGCCGCTGGGCCGTGCGATCACCCGACCACCGCCGGCCAGCTCCAGTCGTAGCCCCTCCGTGGGCGGTAGACCGGTGGCAGCCGTGTCTGACAGGTCGGTCATCGAGGCGAGGTCGGCGATCGCGCTGTGGGGGTCGGCCTGCAAGGCCGCCAGCGCACGGTCGCGATCCGACAGATCCTGTACACGGATGCTGATCTGGTCGGTCAAGTGGACGCCATGCTCGGCGGCGAGTTGGTCCAGCAGGTCGGTGATGCTGCGACCCTGGGTCTGCAGGTGAGCGGCGAGTTCGAGCATCCGAACGGAAGCGCTGATGCCGTCCTTGTCCCGAACCGCCGCGGGATCCACGCAGTATCCGAGTGCCTCTTCGTAGCCGAAGACGATGTCGTCGGGACGGGTGATCCATTTGAAGCCGGTGAGGGTCTGCTGGAAGCGCAGGCCGGCTGCGCGTGCGATCGATGCCAACATCGAACTCGACACGATGGTCGTCACCAGGCTGCCCGACACCGGCCCGCGGGCCGCGGTCCACCAGCCGAGCAGCACGCCCACCTCGTCACCTCGCAGCATGCGGAACCCCTCGACCGTCGGGATACCCACCGCGCAGCGATCGGCGTCGGGGTCGTTGGCGATGATCAGATCCGCCCCCACGCCGGCCGCGGACGCCAGCGCCAGGTCCATCGCCCCCGGTTCCTCGGGGTTGGGGAAGGCCACGGTCGGAAACGCGGGGTCGGGGTCGAACTGCTCGGCCACCGGAAAGAGCTCCACGAAGCCGAGCCGGTCGCACACTGTTTCGAAGAGACGTCCCCCGACCCCGTGCATGGCGGTGTACACGACCTTCAACTCGGCGGCGTCGGTGCGGGCCGGATCGGCCAACGAGACCGCGCGCTGCACGTATTCCTCGACGATCTGCTCGCCGAGCCGGGTCCACCCGTCGGACTGCGGGATGTCCGCGAACGCCGGTTGTGCGGCGATCCGGGCGGAGATCTCGGCGTCAGCGGGGGGCACTATCTGCATCCCGTCGCCGAGGTAGACCTTGTACCCGTTGTCCTCGGGTGGGTTGTGACTGGCCGTGACGACGACGCCGGCATCGGCGCCCTGCGCTTTGATCGCGTATGCCAGCACGGGTGTCGGCAGGGCACGCGGCAGCACCTCTGCGGTGAGACCCGCCCCGGCCGCGATGGCTGCGGTCAACTCGGCGAACGCCTCCGAGTTACGCCGCGCGTCGTAGCCGACCACGATCCTCTCGCCGCCGGTGTCCTTGACGTACTGGCACAATCCCGCGGCAGCCTTGGCGACAACGATGTGGTTCATGGCTGCGGGCCCCGGCCCCAGCGGTCCCCGCAGCCCTGCGGTGCCGAATGTCAGCGGCCCGGCGAAGGCGGCCTCGAGCCGTTCGCGGTCGTCGGCGTCGAGCCACTCCTGCAATTGGGCACGGGTGGCGGGATCGGGGTCCTCGGCCAACCAAGCCCTGGCTGCGGCCAGCAGATCCGTCACGCCTGCTCCAGGATCCGGCTGAGCAGGTCCGACAGCCGGGTCGCCGCGTCCTTGCCGGCCTGGAGGACCTCGGCGTGGTGCAGAGCCTCCCCGCTGAGACCTGCCGCGGCGTTGGTCACCAAGGACAGGCCGAGGATCTCCAGGCCCGCGGCACGGGCCGCGATGGCCTCCAGCACGGTGGACATCCCCACCAGATCGGCCCCGAGGATGCCGGCCATGCGCACTTCGGCCGGGGTCTCATACTGCGGGCCGGGGAACTGCGCGTAGACGCCTTCGTCAAGATCCGGATCGACGGTCCGGGCGATGTCACGCAGTCGTCGCGAGTAGGTCTGGGTCATGTCCACGAAGTTCGCCCCGACCAGTGGCGTCGTGGCCGTCAGATTGATGTGGTCGCGGATGATCACCGGTGTGCCGGGGGGCCAGTCCGGGTTCAGGCCGCCGCAACCGTTGGTCAGCACCAGGACCGTACAGCCCGCGGCGGCCGCAGTCCGTACCCCGTGCACCACAGCGTCGACTCCGCGGCCCTCGTAGTAGTGGGTCCTGCCGGCGAAGAACAGCACGTTCTTGTCTCCCACGGCGCAGCTCCGCAAGGACCCGCTGTGGCCGGTCACAGCAGATGCCGCGAACCCCGGCAACTGCTCGTAGGGGATATCAGCCGTCACCGGGAAGGAGTCCGCGGCGCCGCCCCAGCCGCTTCCCAGTACGACGGCGATGTCATGGCGTTCCAGCCCGGTGCGCTCTGCGATGGCGGCCGCCGCCTGCGCAGCCAGTTCCTCAGCGGTGGTCACGCGGCCAACCCTACGCGCTCACAGAGGTTGATGGCCGCCGGTTGAGTGGGTGGGCTCAGGGGCCGATCGACGAGCAGGGTCGCGTACGTAGGTCCCGTACATAGTCCTCGGGGGCGCCGGCGACCTCCGCGGCGTCGGCGATCATTCCCAGATACCGCGCCGAGGGCAGCCCGCCCTCATAGTCGTTGAGCACGTAGAGCCACGCGACAGCATCACCCTCGAGGGTCAGCACCCGGACCCGGATCTTCGAGTAGATGCCGAGTTCGGTCCCCTCCCACTGGTCCATGAGATGTTCGTCCATCTCGTTGACGTCGTAGAGCATCACGAACACCTGATGGCCGGGATCCTCGACGACTGTTGCCAGCGCCCCCTCCCAGCTCATGTCCGCCCCCCCGAACGTGAGTCGCCATCCGTCCAGCCACCCGACGCCGGCGGCAGGCGAATGGGGGGCGATCTCCAGCATCCGTTCGGGGTCCATGCTCGAGCCGTAGGCCGCATAGAGGGTCACGTTCGAAGGGTAGCGCCCGGCACCCGGTGCGCATGCAGCGCCGCGCATTCGTGAGGTCGGTGGATCGGTGCTGCAATTGATGGCATGAGCAACCTCGAACGGCGTCCGGCCGAGCAGACGTGCGAAGGCCACAGGGCAGGGGAGGTCTCACCTGCCGCCCAGCAGTTGGAGCCGCGTGACGTGCCACTAGGGGGGACGCGGGCGATGTCTGTGCGCCGGACCCTGCCTCATAAGCGGATCCGTACGGTGGGAGCGTGGTGCTTCGTGGACCACTTCGGTCCGGACGACGTGACGATGTCGGTGCCGCCGCATCCCCACACCGGCCTGCAAGCGGTCTCCTGGCTGTTCGCCGGAGAGGTCGAGCACCGGGACAGCCTCGGATCGTGGCAGCGCGCTCGCGCCGGCGAACTCAATCTCATGACCGCCGGCCACGGGATCGCGCATTCGGAGTACTCAGTCGGTGAAGGGCCCCTGCACGGCGCACAACTGTGGGTGGCGCTGACCGACGAGGTGCGCGACCGGGCACCGGCATTCGCCCACCATGCCGATCTTCCCGTGGTGGAGGACGGTGGTATGCGCGCAGTGGTGATCGTGGGTGAGTTCGCGGAGGCGGTGTCGCCGGCTGCTGTGTACTCGCCGCTGGTGGGCGCGCAGATCGAGGTGACGGAGGATGTCGTTGTGCCCGTCGAGCCGGATTTCGAGTACGCCGTGCTTGCGGTGGATGCCGATGTGACCGTCGCAGGTGAGCCGGTTCCACGGGGGGCTCTGCAGTACCTCGGGTGGGGTCGGGACCACGTGGGTCTGCGGGCCGAGAGCGGTACCCGCGTGCTCTTGCTGGGCGGCGAGCCCCTGGCCGAGGACCTGTTGATGTGGTGGAACTTCGTGGGTCGCACCCACGACGAGATCGTGCGTGCGCGCGAGGAGTGGGAAGCCGGGTCCGACCGTTTCGGGGTGGTGGCCGGGGATCCCAATCCGCGCCTTCCGGCGCCTGGGCTACCGACGGTGGTCTTGAAGCCGCGTCCGTCGCGCCGGTAGCGCGCAACCGGGGCCGGGCGAGGTGCCTCAGGCCTGCATCAGATCCCCGTACTCCTGCACCCGCGCCATGGTCTCGGTGAAAAGGAACTGTTCGGTGAGACCCTCTCGGACCTCGTCCCAGGTCACCGGGGTGGCGGCGAACGGCAGGTCCTTGCCGCGCAGGGAATAGGGGGTGATCGTGGTCTTCGCGGGGTTGTTCTGGCTCCAGTCGATGAAGACCCGTTTCTCCCGCTTGGACTTCGTCATCGTGGCCACGATGGCTTGGGGATGGGCGTTGGACAGGTCCCCCGCCATCGAGCGGGCGTAGTGCAGGACGGCATCGGCATCCATCGGCTCCGGGAAGGGAACGTACAGTTGCATACCCTTCGAGCCGCTCGTGACCGGTACGGCAGACAGACCATCGGACGTCAGGTAGTCGGCGACGAGTAGCGCCACCTCGCAGCACTGCGCCAGGCCGGCACCCGGGCCGGGGTCGAGGTCCACGACGAGCCGGTCGCACCGCCCGGGCTCACGCCATTGCGGCGTGTGCAGCTCCAGCGCATTGATCTGGGCCGACCACACCACGGCCGCCACCTCATCGAACACCGGGTAGTGGATGGAACTGACCACCATCTCGGGAATCCACTCGGGCATACCGTCCGGAGCGTTCTTCTCGAAGAAGGACTGATGCCCGATCCCGTGCGGGAATCGGATCCTGGTCACGGGACGCCCCGATGTCTGCTCGATGATTTGGGGACCGATGGTCGCGTAGTAGTCGATCACCTGGCTCTTCGTCACGTTGAGTTTCGGGTACATCACCTTGGTCAGGCTGGTCAGCCTGACCTGGCGGCCCTCCACTTGCGCGACGATGGCTGACATACAACCCGACTCTAGTTGCCGTACGGACAAATGACCTGGTCAGAAGGATGAACTGTTGATGACACTGGCATAGCGCACCCGAGACAGAGCATGCTAGGTGGGTGCGTGCGATATGGAAGGGCTCGATCGCCTTCGGTCTGGTGTCCGTGCCGGTGAAGGCGTACACCGCCACGGAGGACCACGACGTGCGGTTCCACCAGGTGCATTCCCTCGACGGCGGGCGCGTGAAGTACAACCGCGTGTGCAGGGAATGTGGCAAGGTGCTGGAACTCGCTGAGATCTCCAAGGCCTACCAGGTGCCCGACGGCCCGACGGTCGTGCTGACCGACGAGGATTTCGCGGGTCTCCCGGTCACGTCCTCGAAGGAGATCGACGTCGTCGAGTTCGTGCCGTCCAATCAGGTGGACCCGGTGCGTTTCGACAAGTCGTATCTGCTCGAACCAGACGAACGGTCGCTGAAGCCCTACGTGCTGCTGCGTCAGACCCTGCAGGACACCGACCTCACGGCGATCGTGAAGGTGAGCCTGCGGCAGAAGCAGCAGCTGGGCGTGCTGCGGGTGCGGGAGAACGTGTTGATGCTGCAGACGATGCTGTGGCCCGACGAGGTGCGGGCCGCCCACTTCGACATCCTCGACCAGGAGGTCGACGTGCGCCCCCAGGAACTGGCCATGGCGTCCTCGCTGGTCGAGTCGTTGGCTGGCGACTTCGACCCCGATCAGTACCACGATGACTACCGGGAGCAGTTGCTGGCCCTGATCGACACGAAGGTTCATGGCGGGGAGGGCATCGTGGCCAGCGACGCGCCGACGTCCTCGGGCGGCGACGTCGTCGACCTGCTCACCGCGCTGCGGCAGTCCCTCGAGCGGGCGGGCACGACTCAGCAGTCCGCGCCCCGCAAGACTCCGGCCGGGAAGGTGGCGACGAAGAAGGCGCCGGCCAGGAAGGCGGCAGCGAAGAAGGCGCCGGCCAAGAAGGCCGCAGCGAAGAAGGCAGCAGCGAAGAAGGCGCCGGCCAAGAAGGCAGCGACGAAGAAGGCGCCGGCCAAGCGCACCCGGAAGACCGCATGAGCGGCATCCCACAGTCGGTCGTCGTCGTCGGAGGCGGGCCCGGGGGGTACGAGGCCGCACTCGTCGCAGCCCAGTTCGGGGCGGATGTCACGGTCATCGAGTCCGGCGGGATCGGGGGCGCGGCGGTGCTCACCGATTGTGTGCCGAGCAAGACGCTCATCGCCACGTCCGATCGTGTGGGTCGCGTCAACATGTCCGGCGAACTCGGGATCCGGGTCGGCGGAGAGATCCCCGGCCCGGGAACGGTGAGTGTGGATCTGGAACTGCTGAACAAGCGCGTGCTGGACCTCGCGGCCGCCCAGAGCGACGACATCGCCGGCCGCCTGCGCGATGCCGGGGTCCACATCGTGGAGGGGCACGGGCGCCTGGTGGATGCGCACACCGTTGCCGTGGGGGACCGGACCTTCCACGGCGACGTCATCCTGCTGGCCACCGGAGCCGCCCCGCGAGAACTCCCCACCGCCGTGCCGGATGGCGAGCGCATTCTCACCTGGCAGCAGTTGTACGACCTCACCGAACTCCCCGAGCGGCTCATCGTGGTGGGGTCGGGGGTCACCGGCGCGGAGTTCGCAGGTGCCTACACCGCGCTGGGCAGCGAGGTGGTGCTGGTGTCCTCGCGGGAACGTGTGCTGCCCACGCAAGATCCAGACGCGGCGGAGGTGCTCGAGGTCGTTCTGCAGCACAGAGGCATGGAACTCGCCCCGCAGACCCGGGCCGAGTCGGTCGAGCCCACCGGCGCTGGTGTGATCGTCACGTTGCAGGACGGTTCCCGACTGGTGGGGACGCACTGTCTGATGGCAGTGGGTGCGATCCCCAATACCGCCGACCTCGGGTGTGACCGGGTCGGGGTCGCTCTTGACGACAACGGCTACATCCAGGTCGACCGGGTCTCCCGGACCAGTGTGAACGGGATCTACGCCGCCGGCGACTGCACCGGGGTCATGCCCTTGGCCAACGTCGCTGCGATGCAGGGGCGGATCGCCATGTGGCACGCATTGGGGGAGGCCGTGTCGCCCCTCAACCTCAAGGTCGTCAGCAGCAACGTGTTCACCGACCCCCAGATCGCCAGCGTCGGGGTCACCCAGGCCGAGGTGGACTCCGGGGTGGCACGGGCGCATGGCATCAAACTGCCGCTGGCCACCAACGCGCGGGCGAAGATGCAGGGATTCGAGGACGGGTTCGTCAAGATCTTCTGCCGCGTCTCCGGGACCGTGGTCGGCGCCGTGATCGTGGCCCCCGGGGCCAGTGAGTTGATCTATCCGCTGGCTCTGGCCGTGGAACTCGGGCTCAACGTCGACGATCTTGCGACGACGTTCGCCGTGTACCCGTCGCTCAGCGGGTCGATCGCGGAGGCAGCCCGCAGGCTGCACCAGGTGGACTAGCACGCCGCGCATCGGTGCAGGCGGGAGTGCCAACCTGCAGGTATGGGCTTCCTGCATCACGACCGCAATCTGGAACAGGTCCTCGCGCCGATCACGATGATCCGCGGTGGCAGCAGTCGGGGGTTCTACTTCGAGGGCAAGAACGTCCCCGAGCCCGGTGAAGGGCTCGAGGAGTTCCTCCTCGCGGTGCGCGGGTCACCGGATCCCATGGGGATGGACGGTTTGGGTGGGGACACGATCCTGCAATCGAAGACCGCGATCGTGTCCCCGTCAGCGCGGCCGGACGCAGACGTCGACTACACGTTCGTCCAGATCTTCCCCGACCAGCCGGCCACCGTCACCTACAAGATGAACTGCGGGAACATCTCGGCCGGAGTGCCGGTCTTCGCGCTCATGAAGAACATGCTCGGCCATGTCGCGGACGGCTCGCTGACGGTGCGGGCCTTCTCCACGAACACCCAGAAGATGATGTACATGACCCTCGACGTGCTCAACGGCGAGGCGTGCGTGGACGGCTCAACGACGGTGGGTGGGATCCCCGGGACCGGGGCCAAGATCCTCGTCGACTTCCGGGATCAGGGCGGGGGCTTCACGGGGGCGACGTTCCCGACCGGCAGACTGGTGGACACGGTCGGGATGAGTGATGGATCGACTGTCGACGTGACGATCGTCGACATGGTCAACATCTGCGGATTCTTCGACGCCGAGCAGTTCGGCATCGGCTGCACGGGGTTCGAACTCCCCGCGCCGGACGGCAGCATCGTGACCCCCGATGGAATGCTCGACCGCTTGACGGAACTGCGTCTGAAGATCGCCGAACTCATCGGCTGGAACGACTACACCCTGGACACGATCGGCAAAGCCACGCTGCCCTTCGCGGTCTCAGTGGCCAAACCGGCGGACTACACGGACATGGACGGGCGCACGGTGTCGGCCGCGGACATCGACCTCGTTGCGCGGTTCTATCTGGAATCGATCATGCACACCGCCGCCCCGGGCAGTGGTTCGACATGCCTGGCTGCGGCTGCGGCCGTGCCCGGCACGGTGCCGAACTCGGTGCTGGGCGAGGGGGACATGCGCTCCGGCGAAGGTGGTGACTTCACGCTCGGGCACCCTTCGGGGGTGTTCACGCTGCACGTGGAGCCACAACTGGGCGACGACCCGTTGGCGGTGACGTACGCCGAGTTGAGTTTCCCCCGCACCGCCCGGATCATCCTGGACGGAACGGTCTACATCAAGAACAACCGGGCCCCGGAACTCACTGCCTGGCAGGAGGCTGATGAGATCACAGCGGCGAGCTTCTTCCTTCGTGGCGACGACATCACGGTGCAGAAGTAGGCTCACCAGCCGCCGAAGTCCCCGCCGCCGCCGAAGTCCCCGCCCCCGAAGTCGCCACCGCCGAAGTCGCCACCGCCGAAGTCCATGCCGGAATCGCCGGCGGACCAGCCGCTGTCGTACCCGCCGTAGTACATGCCGCCGGTCATCATGTTCCCCAACATCGTGCCGACGAGAATCGTGGAGAACAGGTCCATGCCACTGTTGCCGTAGTAGCCGCTGGCGTACCCGCCGTACTGCGGTCCCGCCTGCCAGTACGGCTGCCGGCCACCGGTCGTGGCCGGGACCATCCGGATCTCGGGGTCGAGACCGTCGTCGATCGCTGCGGCACAGGCGGCGCAGGCCGGGACATCACGGGGCGCGGTCGTGCCCATGGGTGTGTAGCTCACGTCCCGCACGCTCAGCCCATGGCGGGGGTCGAAGAAGCACGGTGGTCGCCGCTCCGGCAGCGGCTCCCCTGCCAGCCGTGCCTGCACGCAGGCAACCCGGAAACGGCCCTCGTCCAATGACTCGGTGACCGTGGCGGCCTGAGACGGGTTCGTCATGGTGTCGGAGGCACGCTTCGCCTTGTCGTACTCGTCGAGTGCCGCCATCCAGTCCGCGCGGTTCTCATCGGTGGTGATGGCCGCAGAATCCACGGAGTCCAAGGACTCGCCGAACGCGGTGATGTCTTCGTCGACGGTCTCCTTGACCGACGCCAGAGCCTCGGCGGCTGCCTTCTTCTTGCGTCGCGAACCCATGAACACCAGGCCGCCGGCGCCCGCGGCCAGGCCACCGAGGACGAGCAGCGGTACGAGTGCGCTGCCCCCCGATGACGTCTGGCCAGCCGGTTCACTGACGGTGCCGCCGCTGTCGATCGTCTCGACGTTGGTCACGAACTGGCTGAGGACGGCGTAGACACCGTTGCCCTGCTGCTGCTGGAAGGCAGAGGTGGCCGCCGATGAGGATGTGGACCGGAACTGGTTGCCGACCACTGCCGCGTACGTACCCGGCTCGCCGACGGTGCTCTGCAGGTATCGCACGACGTCTTCGGTGCTCTGGGAGCCCTTGGCGGCCTCCGGGAGTATCGCGATGAACACGGACGAACCGCTGCTGCGGATCTGTTCGGACAGGTCGGCGGCTTGAGCGTCGGTCAGGGCGTTCTCCGCCTCAGGGTCGTTGTAGACCGGATCGGAACGCAGCGCGCTCACGACGTCGTCGACGGTCGTCGCGGCGGCCGGGCTCGCGACCCATCCGACGAGTAGCAGGGGTAGTAGTGCCAACAGCACCCGTCGCATGGCCCGCCTCCAGGTGGCTAGTCCTTGATCTCGCAGAGAACCGTCCCTGTAGGAACTGTACTTCCGATTTCGGCATTCAGCCCAGTAACCGTGCCCGCCTTGTGGGCATTCAGCGGCTGTTCCATCTTCATCGCCTCGAGGACCACCACCAACTCACCGGCCTCGACCGTCTGACCCTCTTCGACGGCGACCTTGACGATCGTGCCCTGCATGGGGGCGGTCAGGGAATCACCCGACGCCCCGCCGCCGGAGGACTTCTTGGCGCGCTTGGCCGGCCGCTTGCCGCCCCCCGTGGCCGCCGCCGTGGTGCCCACCGACAGCGCTGCCGGCAGAGTCACCTCGATGCGCTTGCCGCCGACCTCCACGGTGACCGCCTGCCGCTCGCCCTCGCCCTCCTCGGCGTCGACGCCCCCGTCGTAGGGCGGGATCTGATTGTCGAAACTCGTCTCGATCCAGCGGGTGTGCACCGTGAATGGCTGCTTGGGGTCCAGGGGCGCGAAGGCCGGGTCTTCTACCACCACCCGGTGGAAGGTGAGCGCGGTCGCGATGCCCTCGACCTCGAACTCCGCGAGTGCCCGGCGGGCGCGCTCGAGTGCCTGTTGCCGGTCGGCCCCCGTCACGATGAGCTTGGCAAGCAGGGAGTCGAAGTTGCCTCCGATGACGTCGCCGGTGGTGAATCCGCCGTCGAGGCGCACGCCAGGACCGGACGGTGGCTTCCAGACCGTCAGCACGCCTGGCGCGGGCAGGAAGTTGCGTCCCGGGTCCTCGCCGTTGATGCGGAACTCGAACGAGTGGCCGCGCAACTCGGGGTCGTCGTAGCCGATCTCCTCACCGTCCGCGATCCGGAACTGCTCGCGCACCAGGTCGATACCGGCGACCTCCTCGGTCACCGGGTGCTCGACCTGCAGACGGGTGTTGACCTCCAGGAACGAGATCGTGCCGTCCTCGCCCACGAGGAACTCGCAGGTCCCTGCCCCGACGTAGCCGGCTTCCTTCACGATGGCCTTGCTTGCACGGTAGAGCTCGGCGATCTGCGCCTCGGACAGGAACGGGGCCGGGGCCTCCTCGACCAACTTCTGGTGGCGGCGCTGCAACGAGCAGTCGCGAGTGGAGACCACCACGACGTTGCCGTGCATATCGGCGAGCACCTGGGTCTCGACATGGCGCGGGTTGTCCAGATAGCGCTCGACGAAGCACTCGCCGCGACCGAATGCCGCCACGGCCTCTCGCACCGCGGAATCGTACAGTTCCGGCACCTCATCAAGGGTGCGGGCGACCTTCAGGCCACGACCCCCACCGCCGAAGGCTGCCTTGATCGCGATCGGCAGGCCGTTCTCCTTGGCGAACTCGACGACCTCATCCGATCCGGACACGGGGTCGGAGGTGCCGGCCACCAGCGGGGCGCCAGCGCGCTGCGCGATGTGGCGGGCGGACACCTTGTCGCCGAGGGACCGGATGGCCGAGGGCGGCGGTCCGATCCAGATGAGGCCCGCGTCGATGACGGCCTGCGCGAAGTCGGCGTTCTCGGACAGGAAGCCGTAGCCGGGGTGGACGGCGTCGGCGCCCGAACGCTTCGCGACGTCGAGCAGTTTGTCCACCACGAGGTAGGTCTCGGCAGCGGTCTCGCCGTCCAGCGAGTAGGCCTCATCGGCGGCCTTGACGTGTAGGGCGTCACGGTCGGAGTTGGCGTAGACGGCCACACTGGCCAGCCCGGCGTCCCGGCAGGCCCGCGCGACGCGGATGGCGATTTCCCCACGGTTTGCGATCAGCACTTTGCGCACACCCCGAGTCTAGGCGGCTGGGGTCCGGCAGCGGGGGCGGGGCAGAGATCTGCCGGACCCAGACCGCTGGGGGCGCCGGTCCCGTCTGGCCTCCCGCGCCGGTTGATTGCTGCAGGGTTGCGGGTTTCGGACCGGCAAACCCGTAACCGCGCAGCAATCAACGCCGGCAAGTGCCCGATGCCAGCCCATCGGGCGTGCCACGTAGCATGCCAGCGTGCGTCTGATCCTCGCGTCCGCTTCGCCGTCCCGCCTGCGGTTGTTGCGCGCTGCCGGCATCGACCCGGAGGTGGTGGTCAGCGGGGTCGATGAGGACGCCCTGATGGTGGAGCTGGGCGATGCGGCGCCCACGGAGGTGGCTGTGCACCTGGCGCAGGCCAAGGCGAAGTGGGTCGCTGCGCGCCACCCGGGTCGCCTGGTGCTTGGGGCGGACTCGGTGCTGGACCTCGACGGCCGCAGTCTTGGCAAGCCGCTCACGCCCGAGGTCGCGTACGAGCGCTGGCACGAACTGCGTGGACGCTCTGCGTACCTGATCACCGGCCACTGCTTCATCCATCCCGGTGGTGAGGTGTCGGCGGCGGCGAGCACCCGGGTGGATTTCGCCGACATCGACGATGAGGAGATCGCCGCCTACGTCGCTACGGGGGAGCCACTGCAGGTGGCTGGCGGCTTCACCCTGGACGGGTACGGCTCGGCCTTCGTCGTGGGCGTGGACGGCGATCCGGCCAATGTCATCGGCCTGGGGATCCCGCTGCTGCGGCGGATGGTCCGCGACGCGGGGCTGCGCTGGACGGACTTGTGGGAGTCCCCGTGACCTGAGGGGTCCTTGGGTGGCCTGACGTCTGCTGGGACATGCGCGCCCGCCGATGGAGGTCCTCGCGTGTCAGACCGGTGTGACGACCAGTCGCCCGTCGCCGTCGCCCTGGTAGCGCAGTCCGTCTGCCGTCGCCGGATCCCCGTCGTAGGTGACCGGTACGCATTCGTCGTCCCAGCAGGCGTAGACATGGGCAGGGCCGACCAGTGGCTGCTGAGGTCTCAACGCCTCGTCGGCGGGCACCACGGCCGTATCCACGTGGAACTCCAGACGGGCGGCGGTGACCCGCAGCCATTCCGGCCGCACGACCACCCGGACACCTTTCGTGGGCACCTTGCGGGCCTTGGGGCGGATGACCACGATGTCGTCGGCCGGCACCGGGCCGATGAACCAGTGGCCGTTGTTGCGTTCGGCGGGGACCAGGTCCTCGGCACGGGCCTGCGCGAGCGCCACGGAGATCCCCGCATCGTCCAGTCGGGCGGTGCGCGAGGCCAGGCGCGGCCATGGGGTGAGCGTCGACTCCATCTGGTCACTGATGAACTCGGCAGCGATCTCGGCAGTCGCGTGCACGTAGGCGGCCTGCCGCTCCGGGGGCATCCCGGGGAGGTAGCGGGGGCCCAGGTAGCGCAGCAACTTGCGTCGGTAGAGGTCCGTGATGATCTCGTCGGCGTGCTCCGGCACCTGCTTGGCCGACCGCATGATGTCGGCGACGCTGTGTCCGTGGGCCAGCGGATCCCGGGGGGCGTAGGAGATGTTGGTGCCCTCCCGCCCCATGTAGTGGTAGCCCAGTCGTTCCCCGAACCGGCTGATCCGGCCACCGCCCACATAGGCCCGGGCTACGAGTTGTCCGTCCTCCAACGGCACCCGGTCCTCAGTGAAACGAAGGCCCAGGGCCTCGAAATAGGCCCGCCGGAAGAGCTTGTGCGGCGTCAGGCTGTGGAACGCTTCCCGCGGGTCGAGGTCGATCGCGCTGTGGAACACCGGCTCCCGGGTGGTGTAGGAGTGTCCCTCCGACAGCACCACCGGTAGCACCATGTCGCTGGAATGCTCGTCGGCGAAGGAAACCAGATCGGCCAGCAGCGTGGGTTCGCACCAGTCATCGGCGTCGGCGAAGAACAGGTAGCGGCTCTCGCTGACGTCGATCCCGACGTTGCGCGGCCGACCAGGCCAGCCGGAGTTCGGCTGGTGGATGACGTGGAACCGCTGGTCCTCGGCCGCGATCTCGTCGCACAGCGTCTCGGAACCGTCGGTCGAACCGTCGTCGACCAGCCACACGTCGAAGGACTCCGAGGTCTGCCGCTGCAGACTGTCCAGGAGTTCAGGCAGGTACGGGGCCTTGTTGAAGACCGGGACGATGACGCTGACGTCGATCACGGCTGGGGGATTCCTGATCGCCACCATGCGCCCGGCCCAGGGGCCGGGGTCTGCCGCATGACCGGCCGCGCCCAGTTCGACGGCTGGGGCTCGTCAGCCGCCGTCGGGGCGCTGTGAGCCGCCGTCAGCAGCGCCACCACCACCGCCAGCTCCTCGTCGCTGGGGTTGCCGTGGGAGACCTCGATGTTCACAGGGGAATGTTCCCATGCTTCTTGGGGGGCAGCACCTCGCGTTTGGTGCGAAGGGCCCGTAGCGCCTGGACGACCTGGATCCGGGTTTCGTGCGGCATGATCACACGGTCGACGTATCCGCGGTCGGCTGCCAGGTAGGGGTTGGCCAGGGTGTTGTCGTACTCGGCGATGAGCCGCGCCCGCTCGGCATCCGGGTCGGCCGCAGCGGCCACCTCCTTGCGATACAGGATGTTCACTGCGCCCTGGGCGCCCATCACGGCGATCTGGCCGGTGGGCCACGACAGTTCGATGTCGGCACCGAGGTGCTTCGAGCCCATGACGACGTACGCTCCGCCGTACGCCTTGCGGGTGATGATCGTGACCTTCGGGACAGTGGCCTCCCCGTAGGCGTAGATCAGCTTCGCGCCGCGGCGGATGATCCCGTTCCACTCCTGGTCGGTGCCGGGAAGGAAGCCGGGCACGTCGACGAAGGTGATCACCGGGACGTTGAACGCGTCGCAGGTGCGCACGAAGCGCGACGCCTTCTCGCTGGCGTCGATGTCCAGGGTGCCGGCGAACTGCATCGGCTGGTTGGCCACCACGCCCACCGACCGTCCCTCGACCCGGCCGAAGCCGATCACCATGTTGGGAGCCCATAGCGGCTGGACCTCGAGGAACTCGCCGTCGTCGAGGACGTGCTCGATCACGGTCTTGATGTCGTAGGGCTGGTTGGGGGAGTCCGGGATGATCGTGTCGAGTTCGCGGTCCTCATCGGTGATGTCGAGGGTCGCGGGGTTGTCGAAGACCGGTGCCGGATCCATGTTGTTGCTCGGCAGGTAGCTCAAGACGTTCTTGACGATGTCGAGGGCGTCCTGTTCGTCGTTGCCCATGAAGTGGGCGACCCCGGACTTGCTGTTGTGGGTACGGGCACCACCGAGTTCCTCGAACTCCACGTCTTCGCCGGTGACGGTCTTGATGACGTCGGGGCCGGTGATGAACATGTGCGAGGTCTTGTCGACCATCACGGTGAAATCCGTGATGGCCGGGGAGTAGACCGCACCGCCGGCACACGGGCCCATGATCAGGGAGATCTGCGGAACGACGCCGGAGGCATGGACGTTGCGCTGGAAGATCTCCCCGTACAGGCCCAGGGACACCACACCCTCCTGGATGCGCGCTCCGCCGGAGTCGTTGATGCCGATCACCGGAACGCCGGTGTTCATGGCCATGTCCATGACCTTGACGATCTTCTCGCCGAAGACCTCGCCGAGGCTGCCGCCGAAGACGGTGAAATCCTGCGCGAACACGCACACCGGCCGGCCGTCGATGGTCCCGTAGCCGGTGACCACGCCGTCGCCGTACGGCCGGTTCTTGTCCAGGCCGAAGTTGTTGGAGCGGTGACGGGCGAGTTCGTCGAGCTCCACGAAACTGCCCTCGTCGAGCAGCCACTCGATCCGCTCGCGTGCGGTCATCTTCCCGCGTGAGTGCTGCTTGTCGATCCCCCGCTGACCACCGGCGACGGCTGCGACCTCGCGGCGAGCGGCGAGGTCGGCCAGTTTCCCGGCGGTGGTGGTGAGGTCCGGACTCGAATCTGCCGATTGGGCGCTCATGATTTGTACGGTAGCAACGTGAACACTGATCGATTCCACGCGGTGACCGACGTCTGTGCCCGGATCGGGTGGCCGGCTCCGGAGGTCGTGGCGACCACCGGCTCGACCAACGACGATCTGGTGGGGCTGCCGGGACACGGGTTGGTCCGGATCGCACAGGTGCAGACGGCAGGACACGGCCGGCTGGCCCGTACCTGGGTGAGCCGCCCGGGTGAAGGTTTGACCTTCTCGGTGCGGCTGGACGTGCCCAGCACAGTCAGCGCGTGGGGCTGGATCTCACTTCTGGCCGGTGTGGCGGTTGCGGACGCGGTGCGGGACGCCGGCGGCACGGACGTCTCGGTGAAGTGGCCCAACGACGTCGTGGCCCGCAGCGGCAAACTCGCCGGCATCCTGTCGGTGCGTGATGGCTCGAGTGTGATCGTCGGGATGGGGATCAATCTCGCGTTCGCCGGCGAACGGCCGGACCCGAAGGCCGTCAGCGTCGCCGAGGTCGGCGGTGACCCCGACCCGGACGCGCTGGCAGCCACTGTGGTGGGCAACCTGCACGGTTGGTGGACCCGCTTCGTGGAAGCCGCCGGGGACGCGCGTCGGTGCGGACTGGCGGACGCCTACGCAGGGCAGTGCGTCACGCTCGACCGCCATGTCGAGGTGAGCACCCCGGGCGAGACCTGGCGCGGACGTGCGGTGGACATCGACGAGCAAGGTCGGCTGCTGGTCGACCGCGAGGGGATCGTGCGCACGGTCGACGCTGCGGATGTGACGCTGAGCTGAGGCGTTCCAGGGGGTGGGCCGGTCATCCGGGCCGCTTTGGTGAGCGCTCGCCGGCCGTATCCGGCTGACTGTTCTGTCCAGGGAGGTGGCAGATCCAGGCCAATCTGGTCGCGGTGGCGCTTGATACCCCGCCACGAGGCGTTGGCCCGGTTGCAGGGTCGGTCAGGGTCTTTGTGGACAGTCCGGTTAGAGATCGGCATGTTGGTTAGTCGGCGGCAGGTTGGTTAGAGTCCCACGGCCGTACAGGGCTAACCGGAGTGCCGTGTCTCTAACCAGGATGCCGATCTCTAACGGGAATGTGCGATGACCACCGCGAGGCCGGCGTAGTACTGCACCGCCTGGCGCACGAAGCCCGCGGCGGTCGCGCGTGTGCACCGAAGGCGTGATCTTATGCCCCGGACGTGGCACGATTCGCTTATGGGCTACCCGCAGAAACTGCTCGGCAATGACGAACAGATCCAGTTCGAGTTGCGTCCGGCATGGAAAACGCTGATCTGGCCGGTGATCTGGCTGCTGGTCATCATCGGCGTGTTCGCCTACCTCATGGGCAAGGTGAACTCGTGGTTCGACGGCTCGACAGCAACGATCATGCTGTGGGTCATCGGGGTGGCGGCTCTGATCGCCCTGATCGTGCTGGTCATCCGGCCGTTCCTGTTCTGGTGGACGACCCAGTACGTATTCACGAACCGCCGGATCATCATCCGCACGGGCATTCTGTCCCGAAAGGGCCGGGACATGCCCTTGTCGAAGGTCAACGACGTCTCGTTCGACAACACCGTGTGGGAGCGACTGCTCAACACCGGCACCCTGATGGTGCAAAGTGCTGCGGAGAGCGGACAGCTGATCATCGAGAACATCCCCGATGTCGAGAATGTGCAGCGAGAGGTCTACCGGCTGCACGACGAGGACGACGCCTTCCGGCGGGCCCGTTCCAGCGGTATCGATCCCAGTCCGCCGACCAACGAATCGTGACAGAGAACCCGGGCCACGAGGAGCACGACCCAGCAGTCACCCGATTCCAGGAGCGCCTGCTCGGCGGCCCCATCAAGTACACACGGGAAGAGGTCGCGAAGGATGCCGGCGTCCCGCTTGAGTCGGCCCGGGTCCTGTGGCGCTCCATGGGGTACGCCGATGTCGGAGAGGCCCGAGCTTTCACCGACGCCGATGTCGCGGCACTGCACCGCATGCTGCACCTGATCGATGTGGGACATCTCGATGAGGACACCGCCAGCGATCTGGTGCGCGGGTTGGGACAGACGACCGCCCGGCTCGCGGACTGGCAGGTCAACTCCCTGGCCGGCCACCTTGAGCGCCGGGAGATCCTCGACGTCGCCGATGGCTTGGCCATAAGCACCCTGGACACCTTCTCCGACGAACTCGATGAGCTGCTCCCGGATCTTGAGGCGTTGCTGGTCTACGTGTGGCGCCGGGCGTTGGCGACTGCCGTCACCCGTGCGGCCACCACAGGTGTGGAATCCGCGGACGGCGCCGAGGCCGGGGTGATGTCGGTGGGGTTCGCCGACATGGTCGGCTATACGCGGCTGTCCCGCCGGCTGCCCGAGAAGGACCTCGCGCGACTGGTGCAGCGTTTCGAAGGTGTCAGCGCCGACGTGGTGGCAGCGTGCGGCGGCCGCTTGGTCAAGACGGTGGGCGACGAGGTTCTGTTCACGACGACGACCGCTGAACAGGCTGCCGACATCGCCTTGCGGCTGCACGCCACCCATGCCGAGGACGACAGCGTGCCGGAGGTTCGCGTCGGTTTGGCCACGGGGCAGGTGCTGTCTCGCATGGGCGATGTGTTCGGCACGACCGTCAACCTGGCCAGTCGTCTGACCGCCATGGCCAAGCCCGGTGGCACGCTGGTGGACGCCGAGACGAGGGCGCACCTGCAGGACGATCCGCACTACGTCCTGCGGGGCCAACGGGGACGCCCGGTCCGCGGCTTCGGGGTCCTGCGCGCCTTCGTGCTGTCCCGGGGCACCGGTCTTCCCGACTGATCCCAATACGCTACGGACTGTGGACACCGAACAACTCAAGTCGCTGGCTGATCAGGTGCGGGCCGGCGGGGCCAAGAAATACCACGAGGCGAACGCGAGGCGGGGAAAACTCTTCGCCCGCGAACGCATCGAGCGGCTCGTCGATCCCGACTCCTTCGTGGAGGACGGGCTCTACGCCAACGTGAAGGCGGATGGCCTGCCCGCCGATGGTGTCGTGACCGGCACCGCGACCATCGACGGCCGGACCGTGTGCCTGATGGCCAACGATTCGACGGTCAAGGCCGGCTCCTGGGGTGCCAGAACGGTCGAGAAGATCATCCGGATCATCGAAGTGGCGCTGAAGACCGGCGTGCCGATGGTCTACCTGGTGGACTCCGCGGGGGCCCGGATCACCGACCAGGTGGACCTGTTCCCGGGTCGGCGGGGGGCGGGCAAGATTTTCCACACCCAGGTCAAGGCCAGCGGCGCGATCCCACAGGTATGCGCACTGTTCGGGCCGTCCGCGGCCGGCGGTGCCTACATCCCGGCCTTCTGCGACATCGTGATCATGGTCGAGGGCAACGCCAGCATGTACCTCGCCAGCGACCGGATGGTGCAGATGGTCACCGGGGAGAAGACCACGCTGGAGGAGATGGGTGGTGCCCGTGTGCACTGCGTCGACAGCGGGGTGGGCCACATGTTGGTCAAGAGCGAGTCCGATGCTCTGCTGGGCGTGCGGAGGTACTTGAGTTACCTGCCCGACAACTGGGAGTTCGACCCACCGGCAGCACCGACCGCCGAGCCCGCCAACGTCGACCTACGAGCCCTCGTGCCGGAGTCCGAGCGGCAGGCCTTCGACATGTACCGCTACATCCGGGGCTTGGTCGACGCGGACTCCTTCTTCGAGATCCACGCGTTGTGGGCCACCGAACTCATCGTCGGATTCGCGCGGCTCGACGGGGAGGTCGTCGGTGTGGTGGCCAACAACTCCAGTTCCAAAGGCGGCGCGCTGTTCGTGGACTCCGCGGACAAGGCGGCGCGGTTCGTGCAGTTGTGCGACGCCTTCAACGTCCCCTTGGTGTTCCTCTCGGACGTTCCCGGATTCATGGTCGGCACGATCGTGGAGAAGCAGGGGATCATCCGGCACGGGGCGAAGATGATCACCGCGATCAGCGAGGCGACGGTGCCCAAGGTGTGTGTGGTGGTGCGCAAGGCATACGGCGCGGGGCTCTACGCGATGGCCGGCCCCGGCTTCGACCCGGACGCAACCATCGCGCTGCCGACCGCCAAGATCGCGGTGATGGGGGCAGAGGCCGCGGTGAACGCCGTGTACGCCAACAAGATCGCGGCGCTGGAGACCGACAACGAGAAGACGAAGTTCATCCTGGCCATGCGCGAGGAGTACGAGCAGGACATCGATGTGATGCGACTGGCATCGGAGTTGGTCGTGGATGCGGTGATCGAACCCGAGGATCTGCGGTCCGAGTTGATCACGCGGATCGACCGGGCGCGTACCAAGGACCGGTTCTTCTCCCACCGTCGCCACGGGGTCACCCCGGTCTAGGTGCCTGTGACGAAGGTGCGGTGCCCAGGGGGAGGTGTGTGACGTCGCAACAATGCGGCCCAGCCGGGCACCAACAACGTCACAAACGGGGCGGGGATGGCGAGGCTCAGACCAGGGCCTCGTCGGCGACGATCCTCTCGGGCACCTCTGGGAAGACCCATTTGCGGTAGGACCAGAAGCGGAACAGGGTGCCGAGGCCGAGGCCGATCACGTTGGCGCTGATGTTGTCGGCCAGTGGGCTGGTGAGTCCGAGTGCGTAGTGGCTGAACCACAGGCAACTCAGGGTGATCAGAAGTGCGACGCCGTTGAGCACGAAGAAGAGGACGTACTCGCGCAGATAACTGGTCCGGCCTCGGTCGGAGAACGTCCAGATGCGGTTGCCGATGTAGGCCACAGTCGTCGCCACGATGACGGAGATGACCTTGGCCGTCAGCGGCTTGTCGTACAGCGGGCCCTCGCCACCGGCGAAGCGCAGAATGTTGAACAGTCCCACATCCACCACGAGTGCCACGAGGCCGACGACGCCGAACTTCATGATCTGGTGCACCAGATCTTCGGCGCGCAGCCACAGTGACTTCACGGCGACAGGGAGTTCCACCTCTCAAGGGTACCCGCGGACACGGGAAACTAGGCTAGGACTCGTCCGTGATTTTACTCACCGGAGGACTGATGGATCTACGACTCAGCGACGAGCACGAAGCGTTGCGCAAGGCCGTCGAAGCGTTCGCGCACGATGTCGTCGGACCTGTCATCGGGGACTACTACGCCCGAGGGGAGTTCCCCTACCCGCTGGTGAGTCAGATGGCCGAAATGGGCCTGTTCGGGCTGCCCTTCCCCGAGGAGTACGGCGGGATGGGTGGGGATTACGCCGCCCTGTGCGTGGCGATCGAGGAATTGGCCCGGGTCGACTCGTCCATTGCCATCACGTTGGAGGCGGCGGTGAGCCTCGGCGCGATGCCGATCTACCGTTTCGGCTCCGACGAACTCAAAGCGCAGTGGCTGCCGAAACTCACCTCGGGACAGATGCTCGGCGCGTTCGGACTCACCGAGCCCGGGGCGGGATCAGATGCCGGCGGTACTCGCACCACGGCTCGCCTCGACGGCGACGAGTGGGTCATCAACGGCACGAAGGCCTTCATCACAAACTCCGGGACGGACATCACCGGGTTGATCACGGTCACGGCGGTGACCGGCGAGCATGACGGGCGCAAGGAGATCTCCAGCATCCTCGTCCCGGCAGGGACAGCCGGGTTGAGCGTGTCGGAGCCCTACAAGAAGGTCGGCTGGGATGCCAGCGACACCCACGAGGTATCGCTGGTCGACGTCCGCGTGCCCGCAGCCAATCTTGTGGGGCAACGTGGCCGTGGCTACGCGCAGTTCCTGTCCATTCTCGACGAGGGCCGCATCGCGATCGCGGCGCTGGCAACCGGCCTGGCCCAGGGGTGTGTCGACGAGTCCGTGCGGTACGCACATGACCGGGAGGCCTTCGGCCGTCCCATCGGCACCAACCAGGCGGTCCAGTTCATGATCGCCGACATGCAGATGCGTGCGCATCTGTCGCGTCTGTCCTGGCGGGAGGCCGCCGGACGTATGCAGCGCGGTGAGCCGTTCAAGCAGCAGGCGGCTATCGCGAAGCTCTACACATCGGAGGCGGCGATGGACAACGCCCGCGCCGCGACCCAGGTCCACGGGGGCTATGGGTTCATGATCGAGTTCCCCGCCGGTCGCTTCTACCGGGACGCGAAGATCCTCGAGATCGGTGAGGGGACCAGCGAGGTGCAGCGCATGCTGATCGCCCGCGACCTCGGACTGCCCGGTGCCTGACCTACCCCCCGGCACCCCGCGGGTCGGCATCATCGGGGGTGGCCAGTTGGCGCGGATGAGTCAGCAGCCGGCCATCGCGCTGGGTGTCCAACTGCACGTTCTGGCCGACTCCGAACACGACAGCGCGTCCCAGGTGATCCCCGCGATGTCGGTCGGGACCGCCCGGGACGCGGCCGCCATCCGGGCACTGGCAGATGGTGTCGACGTCGTGACGTTCGACCACGAACACGTGCCGCAGGAGATCATCAAGAGCCTCGAGGCGGACGGGGTGCCGGTCTACCCGGGTTCGGCGGCGTTGGAGTTCGCCCAGGACAAGGCCGCCATGCGCCGTCGGCTGGAGGCTGCCGGGTTCCCGGTCCCGCGCTGGCAGGTCGTGGCTGCCGCCGAAGACGTCGCGGCCTTCGACTGTCCGTGGCCCAAGGTGCTCAAAGCGTCGAAGGGCGGGTACGACGGCAAGGGCGTGTGGGTCGTCGAGACCCTCGAAGAGGCTGCGGAGGTGATGTCCCACGATCTCGGGCCCGATGCGGTCTGGCTGGTCGAGGAGATGGTCGGCTTCACCCAGGAGGTGGCCGTGCAGGTCGCCCGCTCGCCGCACGGGCAGGCCGTGGCGTACCCGCCGGTGCGCACCGTGCAGACCGACGGGATCTGTGTGGAGGTGGTCGCCCCCTGTGCCCCCGACGGTGCGACAGCGGAGGAGGCCGAAGCACTCGCACTCGGGGTGGCCAAGGAACTCGGCGTGGTCGGGATGCTCGCGGTCGAGCTGTTCGACACCCCTGACGGCCTGGTCATCAACGAGTTGGCGATGCGGCCGCACAACTCGGGGCACTGGAGCATCGAAGGGGCCTACACGTCCCAGTTCGAGAACCATCTGCGGGCGGTGCTGAACATGCCACTCGGCGATCCCCGGCCCCGGCAGCCGAAGGCGGTGATGGTCAACATCCTGGGTGGTGAACTCCCGGATCTGCACGTGGCCTTCCGGCACGTGATGGCCCGCGACCCCGGTCTGAAGATCCATCTGTATGGCAAAGATGTGCGTCCCGGGCGCAAAGTGGGCCATGTGACCGCACTCGGCGACGACGAGGCCGAGTTGCGGGAGCGCGCCTGGCACGCCGCCGACTACTTCCAGGGAGCGATCGATGAATGAGCCGCAGGTCGCGGTCGTCATGGGCAGCGATTCGGACTGGCCGGTGATGTCGGAGGCCGTGAAGGCCTGCGCCGAGTTCGGCATCGACTGTCACAAGGACGTGGTCTCGGCTCACCGCA
>Ga0209607_1000635_pt1 | contig 30982 bp, 38 predicted proteins | sample AD_UKC117_MetaG_FD_184413 | JGI IMG/M metagenome (GOLD analysis project Ga0209607, IMG submission 184413) | Active sludge microbial communities of municipal wastewater-treating anaerobic digesters from Hong Kong - AD_UKC117_MetaG (SPAdes)... | ecosystem: Engineered > Bioreactor > Anaerobic >... | reverse complement strand
TGATAGCCGCTGGCTCGCGGGCTCGGCCACCTACGCGGCGTCGGCGTGCGGGGCAGCGGGTTCCCGGAAGATGGCAAAGGCACCGACCAGCAGGAGCACGCCGAGGACGGCACCAAGGAGCATGCCCAGGGCGTCCGGTGCGCCGAACGACGCAACCACGGCGACCACACCGAGGATGGCCATCCAGATCGCCACAACGATCCGTGCCCAACCGCGCCCGGACGCGGCGAGCACGACGAGCACCAGGAGAATGCCGGCGCGTGCGAGCCCGTCGTAGTCACCCGGCGCCAGGGGGCGGCCAAGCCACCCCAACGCGATCACCGCCGGAAGACCGATACCAAGGATCCGCGTGTTCATGCGCACTCCTGTTGAACGCCGTGGCAGGGGCGACACCACCCCCCGAACCCCGCACGCCGCCTCACCCCAGCGGAATGTACAGCTCGGTGATCAGCGCCTCGGGCTCCGCGGTGGAAGGGTTGTTGGGATACAACTCATACCCGGCCCCGTCGGCCCGCCGAAGGCCACCCTCCTGAAGCGCCCCACGGAGCGCGGCCCACGCCGCAGGCAACCCGGCGTACGGGCCGTGGTGACGGAGGGACAGGTACCGTCCGGCCGGCAAGATGACCCGCGTCAACCCCGCCCGGACCTCCGACTCGGCCGTGATGACGACCCCGGCATCCGAGCGCAGCGCGGCGGCCGGCGTGACCTGGGGATTGTCATGGAACACCGCCGCGAGGACCTGCGGCTCGGGCGAGATCCTGCTCTCAGCGAGGATCGCCTCGAGCCGGGCGAAGGCCGACCCGATCTCATGATACGGGCCGACATGACGGACGCTGGCGAGCACGAGCGCGGGGCGATCAACGACCTCAGGATGCATGGCGACGTCCGCCTCGTGAGGGAAGGTTCAGCGCAACGCGGTAAGGTCCATCGTAGCGGGCAGGAGGGTCCGGGGAGAGTGCGTCAACATCAGATCGTGGGGCTGAGGGACGACGAGGCGTGTCGCGCCCCTCCGTGGCCCCGCCGGTCCCAGGTCAATGCGGCACCTCAAGCGCAAAGGTCAGTCCGCGCGTCCCCTCGACGCACTCGTGCGCCGGTCGCTGCTCGGGGTGCGCCCAGAATGCCTGCATCAGTTGCACCAGGCAGAAGACCCGTGGCGGACTCACGTTGTGGGACGCGTCCGGGAAGACGACGTGGTACCCATTCGGGAGCGTCCGCAGGATCGCGTCGCCGAGGGCCGGCGGGGTCACCGGATCGAACGGACCGGAGCGGATCAGCGTCGGGATCTCGCTCGTGACCGGGGAACGCTCGACGTCCGTCATGCGGTCGGCGTGGAACGCGTCACAGACCTCGCCCTCGCGGTAGATCAGCGACCGCAGCGCGACGGGGAACGGCGCCGCCGCCTCGGTCCATGCCGCCCTGGCACCGGGCGCGTACCGATCGTGGCAGGTGGTCGCGTAGTAGAGGCCGGCCGACATCCGTCCACCGCCCCCATACTGCTGCTCGATCACCGCGCGCACCGCCGCGGTGTCTCGCTGGGCGACGGCGTGGATCACCGCGGGGATGTACGGCAGGCTGGCGTCGCGGAAGAGCATCGCATGCACGATCTCGACAAAATCCGCCGCATTGACGGTGAAGGTCGCCGGCGAGAAGCGCGCCGGATTGGCGGCGACGGTCAGCGGCGCCTCCTGCAGGGACGCGTACGTCGCATGGAACTCGGCCTCCAGCCCCGGGAACGCCGCGGCGCAGGATGCCTGTGCCGCACACGTCGCCGCCACACGGTGCAGGGCCTGCGCGAAGTGGGGCACCCGGAGGGTCTCCGATGCGCCCCCGATCGGCACCGGCGCGTTCATCACCACGGAGCGCACGCTGGCCGGGGTGCCCCGCATGACCGCCTGCGCGATGAGCGTCCCGTACGACACGCCGAACAGGTTCCACTGCGCGTACCCCAGTGCCTGGCGGAGATCCTCGATGTCGGCCGCCATCGCGGGCGCGTTGTAGCTCCCGAGGTCGATCCCCGCGTCCTGCAGCGTGTTCCGGCAGGCCAGCACCGCCTCACGATCCCTGCGCCGCGCCTCCTCCAGGCTCAGGTCGAGCGCCATGATCGCGTCGACCGTGTCGGCCAGGTCCGGACAGAGCGCAGGATCCGAGTAGCCCGAGCCCCTGAGGTCCACCACGACGAAATCACGGTCGGTGGCGAAGAACTCGGCCCCGGGTCCGATCAGGCCCGGGCCGAGGTCACCATATCCGGGTCCACCCGCGAGGTAGAGGATCGCATCGCGGTGCGTCCCCGGCGTCTTCGCCCGGGCCACCGCAAGCGCGAGACGGATCGTCCGGTGCTCGGGGTTGGCGCGGTTCTCGGGAACGCTCAGGTAGCCGCACCGGATCCGTTCCAGGTCGAGTCCGTCGGTGACGAACGGGCACTCGGCCCATTCCAGGTGCGGCACGCGCTCGACCTGTTGGGCGGGTGCACCACCCGGGACGAGGAGCACGAGCACGAGAGGAAGGCCGGCGATGGCACGTGCGATCATCGGAGCTCCTGGGATGTGGACTGCGGAGCGGGTGCCGTATCGGCACCGAGCTCGACCTTCGTGACGAGAAACAGACGCGCCATGGCCTGCGCCGCGTCGAGGACCCGCTCCCTCGTCGATTCCGCGGCCATGCGGGCCGCCGTGATGATCGCAACATGGTGACGCCGCGTCCCGGGCGCCATCTGTCCGCGCGGCCATCGGAACCGCCCGGGGGTCCCATGAACGGAGCCGCGCCGTACCGCACCGTGCAGATCACTGGCATCATTGCGACTGCTCCTACCCCTCACCCCGCCCCTCCGGCCCATCCCCCGCCTCGGCCGCCTCGATCGCGAGTCCATCGCTGACCTTCGCGAGCCGCTCCGCCTCCCGCCACTGCCACTCGAGCATCCGCAGCTCGCCGGCCAGCGCCTCGCGCTCGGACTGCTCGTGGAGCGACATCTCCAGGGCCAGGCGATACGCAACCGGCAGCTTCGCCAGCCCCTTCTGGGGTGCAACCTCCGGCCCCCACTGGATGACACGATCGAGGGTCGGATGCGCCTCGACCCACTGCACCGCCTGCCCGAGTGAGCGGCGCGACCCGGCCGTCGCGTTCGTCTTCGCCAGGATCCCGGCGAGCAGGAGGCGCGCCGTCGGGCCACGGAACTCCCGCAGCGTGCTGGATGGCAGGCCGAACCCCGCCAGCGTCCTGGTGGTCCGCAGGGTCGGTGTCCGGATGACCCACTCGGACTCGGGCCCGGGGATGAGTTGTGCCTTCACAAGCTGGGCGTTCGACAGGGCCACCGGTGCCGCGTCCGGCATCGGGACGCGCACGGCGGGGCCGGTGAATATGCGGGCGAAGTTGAGGTAGTTGAACACCGTCAGTGCCCCCATCCCTCCGACCCCGACGAGCGGAAGTCCGTAGGCGATGCCAACGAGCGCGGCCACACCGGCGCCCATTCCGAGCACTGCGCGACGGCGGCGGCGCCCGAACGAGTCGCCGTAGCGCCACGCCGCGAACTCCGGTCGCAGTGCCGCGCCGATGCGGACCAGCTCCAACCCCTCCGGGACCCGGGCGAGGCCGATGTTGTCGGTCGAGTAGCGCGTCCGCGTGTCCCGGAACAGTCGCTCCGCGGCGTCGATCGTCTCGAGGCGGGTGTCGAACGGGACCAGGTTCCAGCGGGCGCAGTGTCGACAGACGACCCAGAGCCGACCCTGCGCCGCGTCGAACGCGATCCGCCGGCCGATCGGCAGGGTCTCGAGGACGTCATTGCCGCCGAGCGACTTGGAGCAATGGAGACAGGTGGCGACCATGGGGGGCTATCGCGCCTCAGGACCGTGGGGGTTCAGCCGCACCGAGCGCAGGCGACTGGTGGACAGCCTGCCCGCATTGGCTGCCCCCAACGCCCTGAGGCAGCCCTGCTTCCGGGGGCGCACGGTGGACGAGCGTCAGTCGCCCCCAACCTCCGCCGCCGCACCCTGCCGGATGCGCCAGGTGCCGCCCTCCCGATGGAAGGACAGCGTCATGCGCAGCGGCAGGCTGCCCGCCTGGCCGCCAGCAACGAATCCGAGCTGCGTATGATATGTAATGAGCGCCTGGTCACCGCTCACCTGCGCATTCACATCCGCCGGGGCGGTGAAGCTGATGCTATCCAGTTGTGCCCAGTCCTGCGCCTGATGCTTGGCGAGAAAAGCCGCTCGACCCCGCTGCAGTTCGGACGCGCTGGTGCCGTAGAAGACCATGCTGGAATCGTCGGAGATCAGCCGCCCAAGGCGGGCCGTGTCCTCCGCGGCGAAGGCCACGTGAAAGCTGTCCACGAGTGCAAGGACCGTCGCGAGGGTCGGAGGCTCGTTGGCCCTCGGGGGCGCAGCACACGCCGTGCTGAGCGCCAGGACCGCCCCCTGAATCATCGCAGATCTCCGCATGGATCAGGCTCCGAGCTGAAGGAGGACTGTCTGACGAGGGGCAGATCAGTCGCGAACGCGTGGGCGGCGCAGCGCATCCACGGCGCGCTCGTCCGCTGCACCTGCCGGTCATGCCGTGACGAGGATACACCAGATGGTGTTGCGAAGACCCGGAATCTTGGTCGCCAGCACATCCACGACGAGTTCAAGGTCCACCCCGAAGTAGTCATGGATCAGCCGATCGCGCACGCCGGCCATGGCGCGCCATCGACCTCTGGGTGCTCCGTCCGCAAATCGGGCGGGACACGCTTGGCCGCTTCGCCAATGATGGTGAGGCTCCGCACAACAGCACGCTGCAACGTCGGGTCGGTGTCCAGGCGCTCCGGCGTGACGCCGGTGCTGACCGAGAGGAGGTAGTCGCACTCGGCAAGAATGTGCCGGAGGAACTCACGCGGCTCGAATGACATCCTGGGCTTCAGCGAGGATGTGGGCTCGAAGGAACGGAGACAACGATTCGGGCGTCACCAACTCCACCGGGTGAGCCAGAAGGTCCTCGAGAAGATCACCAAGCGCCAGGAAACGATCGTAGCTCTTCTCGCCCGGCCGGAACTCGACGAGGACGTCGACGTCGCTGCCGGCATGCGCCGTGCCGCGCGGCACCGAACCGAACAGGGCCAACCGTCGCACACCCAGGCCAAGAATGGCTGAGTGCGCAGAAGCAAGGCTTGACTCCGCTTCTGCGAAGGTGAGGATCTGTTCGGTCATGCCGGAAATCTAGCCCCGCGGTCGCTCATCAGCAGGTCACCTGTCGGGCCTGCACAGCCCGACCCGTGCCCGCAGCCCAAGTCGCAATCAGTGCACGCCCTGCGACCGAGACCGCCTAGGCTGCGAAGGTAGCGGTCCCAGGAAGTGATCGAGCTGACAGGCTGGGTGGGACGTTACGCCCCACTCGAGGTGCCCCAGCGGCGGGCGGCCCACGGCCCGCCCCCCACGTTCGCTCAATTCCGACCGAAAGTGAACTAGGACCTTCTCCAGCCTTTCGGCCGTCGCCTGAGGACGGGCCCCCGCCCTCCTACCGCACCTCATGCACCACGCATCCCCAGTTGTTCCCCGCCGTCGCGACCAGCAGCCACCGCCCCACGGTCGGCAGCCGAATCCCCGTCGGGTAGAACCGGATCCGGGTCCACGCGCTCTCGCGGGGGCCGGACGGCTGGGCCACCTCGGAGGTCTCATAGACGCGCCCCTCCGCGGGGGCATCGAGCCGGGTCGCCCGGACGATCAGGGTCGGCGCCACCGGCGGCATCTCGCTCGGCTGCCACCACATCTTCCCGTACCCCTGGTGCCAGACCTCGTTGTACCACGCGAACGGCCCCGCGACGAAGTCCCCGGAGCGGACCACATCGCGATCGGCCGGGACGCACCGACGCTCCGTCGTGCCGGCGATCGTGACCCCGGGCGCGCTCTCCATCACGTTGTTGGGCGTCGCCCGCGGGTGTCGCGCCCCCTCGACCTCCGCCTCGGCGGTGGTCGCGGGCATCGCATCGGCCGCGGTCGGTGCGCGACCCAACCACTCCGCCTGTGCGGGTGCGACTGCGGGGAGCGTGCACAACAGGGCGACGGCGAGGAGGATCCGGTACCGGAGCGCCTCACCGCCGCCGAGGGCCGCCGGCTTCGTGAACTGTTCGACCAGGGTGCCGCCATTCGTCTCGATCACCCGGCGCGACGCGAGGTTGTCCGGATCGGTGGTGAGCTCGACGTGCGGCAGCCCCTCCGCCCGGGCGATCGGCAGCAGGAGGCCGAGGGCCTTCTTGGCATAGCCGCGGCCCCGCTTCCAGGGCACGACGGAGAAGCCCGCGTGGCCGAGGCAGGTGGGAGGCAGGTCGGCGGTCCCGGGCTGCCACCGCAGGCCGACCGCGCCGCAGAACGCGCCATCAGGGTAAGGCTCGGAAGTCGGGGCCCATGGCTGCCGTCGGGAAGCACGATCTCTCCCTGGAGCCCGGCTTGAATCCAGCGCCCCAACCCGGAGGACTTCCGGGGCCCCCACCCACCGAGCAGGGCTCTGGAGTGCTGACCGCACCTCACACGGGGGAACCGTCAACCGCTCCGCGGGGAGGAGGAAGAAGTCCCCGTGGCAACCGAACCGGGTCAGGCTCGACCCCGAGTGGCGCGGCGAGTCGGGTGAGGGGTTCGGTGAAGAGCGGCGACGCCGGACCGGTTGATGCCTGACGATATCCGAACACCACGAGCACCTCGTGTTCAGCATACATCCCGGGTCGGTGGCTCGCGACGTGCGTGCTCCGACCCGACTCACCAGAGTCACCAATACGACACTCTTGGAGGAGACGATGCGCCAAGCGGGGATGCGAACTGGTCGGCCGATCGGAATGATCCGGGTGGCATCCGCAGGCCTCCTGATTGTGCATGGTGCCTACCGAGCACTGCATGCCGGGAACGTAGCCGGGTTCGGCGCGTTCCTGGCCGAGAGCGGGATTCCGATGGGGATCCCTATCGCCTGGGGAATCACCGCGTTCGAGGTAATTGGGGGAGCGCTCCTTCTCTCGGGTATGGCCGTGCGCCCGCTGGCCCTGATGTTCGCGTTCGAGCTGGCCGCCGGGATTGCGCTGGTCCATATCCGCGAAGGGTGGTTCGTGGTCGGCGGCGGTCGCAACGGGATGGAGTACAGCGTACTGCTCATCACCTGCATGTTGGCCGTGGCCTGGGACCGCGCGCACCAGAGGCGCGTGGACTGACGCCGACCGCGAGCCCGCTCGTCCGGATGTCTGGGAAGCTCATCGATCGCTTCGGACCGTCACCTGTCTCGGATTCAAGCAGGATCGTTCAATGTGGATGGATTCGAATACCCCTTGCGTTGACGGGTTTCCCTGTTCACGGGCGGTGCCGGTTGACATGGCGTGGAACGACGGCACGGTCTTCCGTGGGAAGGCGGAGCGCCGGGATGGCATGCGACACGGCGGCGGCGGCCGCGATGGCTTCCTGCACGACAGGCCGCCCGACCATCGGTCACGATCGAGGCGGGAGTGCGTTCAACCCCGTGGCGGTAGCTTCCTGAGGACCGCGCGGATCCGTCGTTGTCCGGCGGGGGAAGCGCCGTGCGCCCGCTGTGCCAGTACCCCAAGGAACGCATCGAGATGTGCCCGGTCGACGGCGGGCTGGATGCGCTCAGCGCGCTGGGGAACGTCCTTTGATCGGCACGTGGCTAGGTGCTCAAGGAGGAAGGGAAGAACGGCCCGGCGGTATGCGACCGACGTGCCGGCCATTCGGGCCAGCGCCTGGACGCCGGTGTCCTGCGTGATGACCGAACCCCTACGGATGGCGGACATGATTCTCGCCCTCGCACGAAACAGCTCGGCCGGGGTCTCCATCGCGATCGCGTTCAACGCCGTCATGCCCCCCCATACCAGCCGGTTCTCCTCGCGATCCAGCAGGGACACGAACGTTTTCGCGTGCTCCGCAACGAGATGGGGCGCTCGCTCCCCTACCTCGTAGAGCACCTTGATGCAGTCATAGGAGATCGCTCGCTCCGAACTCGCCAACCCGACAAGCAGCGCCGTGACCGCCGTGCGATCGGCGGTGGCCGCGATGCGCTCGGCCAGAAGGACGTTGGGCATCTCGTCACGGCGGCCCAGCGCGGACGAGGTCATGGAGAGGACAGTGGGCACAGCCTCCTCCGGTGGGCGAAGCCTGTTGGGGCGAGGAACTTCGCGCCGGACATGAGTCCGGGGATTGAATGATGCTGCCCTTGAAGGTCGCGGGCGTCTCAGGCAGCGTTGAACAGTACCGCCTCCTCGCCTCGTTGATCGTACCGGCGGCACCTCGCACCGCAGACGCGCCACCGAGCGCCACCACAGGGACTCCTACACTTGCCAGAACTTCTCGCTCACGACCGCCGATCACCGGTTCCGAGACGCCTGGTTGCAGCCGCATTCCTCTGCAGTGTCGTGGCCTCGTCCATCCCCGCCCAGTCCCGGGCCGACACGATGGCGATCAGGACCACCGCCCTTGACTACGTGGAGGGCTGGTACGAGGGCGACTCGGTTCGCATGGCCCGTGCCGTCCACCCGATGCTGGTCAAGCGAATCGTGGCCACCGACAGTACTGGTCAGCCTGTCCTCGGGGAGATGAATGCAGCGGAACTGGTCGCGGCGACGGCGGCAGGGTATGGGAGACACACTCCCCCGGATCGCCGGCAGGCGGAGGTGGCCATCCTCGACATCTTCAACGATGTCGCCACGGTCCGGACGACGATGTCGGACTGGATCGACTACATGCAGCTGGCGAGATGGAACGGCAACTGGCGGATCGTGAACGTCCTCTGGGCGCTGAAACCGGGCGCCGACTGAGCCGCAGCGCGGCAGCCGCTCAGGTTGCGAGAGCACCGTACCACGACACGACCGAACGGGACAGCACGCGCAGGACGACGTGCAATCGCGGCGAGCCCGAAGGAATCACCCGCCTCATGGGACCGTTCAAGCGAGTGGCCATCCGGCGCGCGCGCACCCGGGCCTCGGCAGACTCCAAGCCTTGCCGGATCGTGGGACTCAGCCGTGTCGGTTGGCGAAGGGTCGCTCGGCGAACGTGCGGCGGGGCCGTGAGGCGATCAGGGGGCCGGGCGTCCGTTGCCGGCATCCAGGATGTATCGAGGCGAACCGTCCGATCCCCACCGCCAGATCGTGAGATACTTGCCGAAGCTCGAGGGGTGCCCCGGCGAGGCCGTGTCGACGATCTCGGATTGGCCGATGGTGAACCCGAGGTCGCCGCTCTCCGCCGCCGCGCTCGCGACCGGGTACCAGTGCCATGCGAGCCCGGACTGCTTCTCCAGTGAGGCTCCGATCTCGACCGGGCCGCGCAGCACTTCGCCGGAGGCCGGAAAAGTGACGGCAGCGCTGTCCGCGTAGGCCGCAAAGGCGGCTGACGCCCCATCACGCGCGGCCCGACCGGCGAAGGCTCGGTCAGCCGACACGAACACGCCGCCGCCCACGAGCGAGGGCCACTCGACCGGGACGTCGATCGCGACCGTTCGCGATGGTGGGACCACGCCGAGATGCACCATCGCGACGGCGCGCCACCCGTCCAGCGACGACCATCGCCAAACCGTGACGTATTTCCCCAGTCGTGGTTCAGCCTCCCGCTCGGCACGCGGGAGCGTGATCGTGACCCCCCAGGTCACGCCGAACTCGCCGTCTCGCGACATCTCCGCGCGGAGCGGCTGCCAACGCACCACGAGAGAACCGAGCAGCGGCTGGGCGGCGAGCAACGCTCCGACGTCCCGGCCCTGGACGATTGGCGCCCCGGAATAGAGGAGGATGCCATTCTCGGCCAGCGCCTCGCCGACCGCGCGACGGAAGCCCTGCTCCACCGACACGGTGCTGGCGGCGCGATCCGCGGCAAGCAGCGATTCGCGATCCGGAGGTCGGAGGCCGGGGGAGACCGGCGTGGAAACGAGCAGAATGGCGATCAGCGTGGGGCGCATGGAAGCTCACACCGTGAGTGGACTGGAACTCTCCGCCGTCACAACCAGCAATGCAAGGGCAAGGGCATTCAATCCGGCGTGGGGTCGAGTCTCCATCTTTCCTCGGTCAAGGCGGCATGGCACTCGGCGACCCCCCGACCGGCCAGCGTGCGGGTCGCGTTCGACTCGGAGATCCACGAGAACCGCGCCGCACGCGAGGCCGTGATCGCGCAGGTCCGGCAGTGTGCAGCTGACCACGTGATGCACGGCGGCGAGCTTGTCAACGGTCGTGTCAGTCTTGCGATCGTGATCGCCCGGATCCGCAGACGGCATGACCCTGGGTCGGTCGCAATCCGGATCGGGACATGATCGACCTCGCGACCCTCGAGACATGCTGCGGCTATCACTTCGGGCGGAGCGTGATCCGTCGAGGCGTCGAGGACAGGACAGCGTGGACGGCGTGCTCCGGCCGCATGCCCGGGGATGCTCGCCCTGGGAGGCGCCGGCGACCGAGGCCTCCCTCTCGGCCCCGAAGGACGAGTCTGGATCTCTGACGGCACGGTTGGTGGCGCCCGATCAGCTCCGTGGGCCAGATGTCCAAGGCCTCCGGCAGGTGGTGGTGGCGACCGCGGGCTGTCTCGGGAGGCCGAGGCCCGGCCCCCGTCCCCCCTTGGTGCAGTCGTCAACCTCGATCGGAGCGCACATGCAGATCCTGCCGACCCGACCCGTCTCGGCCACGAGTTGGGGCCTCGCGTTCTGGATAGTGGGGATGGTCGCAGGCATCGTCGTCTACGCCGTCCCACGCCTCAAGGCGACCCCACCCGTGCACGGGCTCTCCGCCAACCCGTGGATCACGCTGATGATTCTCGCGGCCTGGATCGCCATGGCCTGGTTCCTCGCGCGGTCCCGCCTCCCGAAAGCAGCCGACCCGACGGCCGAGGGATTGCGGCTTGGGATCCTGCTCTGCGTCGTGAACGTCCTCCTCGACCTGGCGATCGTTGTGAAGGCGATGGGCACCGGGGGAGCGTTCTACCGATACCTCGGTCCGTGGCTCGCGTATGCGTCGCTGGTCGTGGTGCCCTGGTTGGTGGGTCGCATTGTGGCGGAAGGCGGGTGAACATTGCCGGGCTGCCTGATCATCTTCACGGCGATCGTCGTTGGCTGGACGTTGTACGCGGGTTGGCCTTTGCCCGGACCACGCGGTCGCGGAACCGCCGACGTCCATGTCCTTTCCGGAGCCCTGACGATCGCTGAAGGGCAGGCGATCCGGTTCGGAGGACCATGTACCTACGAGATCCGCCCCCTCCTCCAGACGCCCTTGCGCTTCCGGTTCCACCTCGAGGATTCCACTTCGGGCGTCGGCATGACCATCGCATTCAGGAAGCCCCCGCGACCGGGGCACTATGTGCTCGACGGGATCCGGGCAACCGGTGGCGTGCAGGTCGAATACTCCGGAGTGGCGCGCAACCAGGTGAGACGGTTCGCCTGGGCACAGGGGGAGCTGACCGTCGAGGGTCGCGGCATCCCCAACGCGGTGCATGCCTGGGGCATGCTGTTCGAGCCGACCGGTGGCGCGGCACGGTTCGAGGCATCGTGTCGCATCACCCAGGCGCTTTCCCGCGTTCCGCGTCAGGGATCCCGCAGCGCCCGGCGGAGTGCGGCATCGAGCACGGGGTCGCGATGGCCGAAATAGTCCGCGGCGGTGAGATCGACGGGGACATCGGGGGGGATCCACCGTCGTCGGTCACCCGGGCGGGATTCGTGGTACCGATCCGAGATGCTCCCGATGGCGCCGCTCCACGGCAACCGGAAGAAGTTCTCTTCTCCGACGAAATTCGGGCGTGAGCTGCTCGGCTCGCCGACGACGATGGCCCGGGTGTCCCGGTCGATGACGTTCAGCAGGATCTGCGCGGCGGAAAAGGTGTTCCGGCCCGTCAGCACGAGGATTCGGCAGTCCGGACACTGGCGGTCGTAGGCACGCAAGGTGTCGAGCAGCGGTCCGAGGAGGTCAGCATTCCCCCCATTGTTCAGGCGAAGATCGAGGATGAGCGCCGTGGTGCCCGGAATCGACAGCGAGTCCCCCAGTCGCTTCGCGAGGTCCGCCAGCGTCTCTTCCGGGGTGTCCCGGACCTGCAGCATTCTCAGGTACAGCACTTCCCGGACGATGCGCGTGAGCAGGATGCCGCGACCCTGATCGCGGAGCCACAACGCCCCCCCGCTCTCCCCGCCGCCCGGCGGCGGACCAAGCTTCGGTACTCCCGCAGCGCCCGGAAAGGGAACGAAGCGCACCATGCGAGCGGCAGGCTCGCCGTCTCGATCGACCATCCCGAGATCCAGGTAGACGTCCCCGGGTTCGACGGCTCCGATCGCCTCAAGAATGCCATGGAGTCGCAGGCCGAACGGCGGGGCGATCCACTGCACGCCCATCGGGTTGTCCTTCGGAATGAAGGCTGCCACCCGACGCATCGCGTCGGCCGCGGACACTCGGCCGATCCGAACCACCTTCGACCCGACCAGGTCTCGACTGCCGGAGGCGGCATCCACCACGTAGAGGCCGTCGGGAAACAGGTACATCGTGACCGGCAGCCACGATCCCTCCACCCGGGTCGCACCGGCAGGAAGCAGGTAGGTGTGCCCGTCGCCGAGCAGGACCATCAAGCGTGACATCTCTGCGAGAATGCGCTCGTCGGAGAACTGCCCCACCCTGGCCGAGAGTGTCGCGACCCCGCGCACGAACGCCGGAGGCAACGGGTTGCGACGATGGACAAAATGTTCGCGCGTGACGAGCGCGACGAGCGTGTCGAGGTCGGCCCTCCACTGCGAGACCCGCGGCGGCGTGCCGGGCGCACCCTGCCCGGGGAGCGTCACCGGCATCACACCCGCGAACAGCAACCCCGCGACGAGGATGCCGCCCGGCAGCGACAGAGTGCCCAGCCTGCCCATTGATATCACGGCCACCTCCGAGTCTGCCTTGTCACGAGGAGCGTTGCGACGTGGCCGCGACCATCTTCATGGACTCGGCGCCCTCTCCACGGCCCTGAAGCATACGACGCGCCGTACCGGGCGGCCAGCGCAGCATCATGCAAAGAACGGAGGGTGATGCCCACCCGCGGGGGCTCCGGCATACCGGATCGAGTCCCCGCTGCCATCATTTGAACGATCGTGCCCTGCAACCGCAGGCCGGCCGCAACCTCTTGTGGGATACCTCGTAGGGCTGTCCTATTCGGGACGTGACCGGCCGGTGGCCGGGACGGGATCGGGGGATGCGATGAGCCAGCGGTGCGTGCATGACAGGGCCGAATACCGGGAGGTCGCCGATCCTGGGGGCCTTGCGGTGCTCTCCGCCAACTTCCGGGATCATTCCTTCGTCCCGCATTGTCACGCGACCTATGTGCTTGGAGTTGTCGACGCCGGAGAGGGCGCGACGACCTATCAGGGCCGCCGCCACGTGGCACCCACCGGCGCGGTGATGCTGATCAACCCCGGGGAGGTCCACACGGGCGCACCGGCTTCAGTGGAGCGGGGCTGGCGCTACCGGATGCTCTATCCCAGCATCGCCCTCGTCGAGCGCCACGTCGGGGCAATCTGCGGCAAGGAGGCGTTCCGTCCCCGCTTCCGTGCCCCGGTGATCCATGATGCACTGCTCGCGACACTCGTGAGTGACCTGCATTCCGCACTCACGTCACCGACGCCTGTCCGTTCCCAGCACAAGCTGTTCGATCGGACGATCCGGCACCTCGTCACCGGACACATGGCAGGCGTGCTGGATGAGGATCCGCGAGACCCCTGCCCTCGTCCGGTCACCGTGGCCAAGGCGTATCTCTGCGCGCGAATCGCCGAGCCGGTTCGGCTGACCGCACTGGCCGCCCATGTCGCGTTGAGCCCGTTCTACTTCAGCCGACTCTTCAAGAAGCACACCGGGATGGCCCCCTACGTTTGGCTCGAGCACGCACGGATCGTCCGGGCTGCCGGGCTGCTGCGCCTGGGCAGACGGGTCAGCGAGGTCGCGCAGCTCACCGGATTCAGCGATCAAGCGCACCTGACCCGCCGATTCAAGCGCGTCGTGGGCGTCCCGCCGGGCGCCTTCGTGCGGGGCCTCCGGCGAGACTTGCCGTCGCCATTGCACCCCGAACTGGAACCGGCCGCCCGAATGGCCCTCGATCGCCGGCACGCCCCGGCGGGTTGAACGATCGTGCCGTAGCGAAGCCCGACAACCGCACCAAGTTCCCTCCATGCGGACAGCGGGTCCCGCGAGGCCACCCCTGCCTCGCCTCGAGCGCGCTGCCCGGGATACGAACGAATGGGGACACCATGCCATCAGCGCCTTCATGCTTCGGACCTGTGCGCCCTCGGCTCGGGACCGCCTCAGCCGCGTCTCGTCTCCTGGCCGGATCACTCGCACTGGCCCCTGTCTGTGCCCCTCCCGCGGTGGCCGGCATGATGGAACCACCCCCTGCTGATTGCGCGCAGCTCCCCCGCACCGGCAGCATCGCCGTTCCGGGAGGACACATGCGGTATCATGTCCAGGGCCGGACCGGCCCGGTCGTGCTCGTCATCAACGGTGGTCCCGGGTGGTCCAGCGAGCACATGCGAGGGGTCGCCGACGTCCTGGCCCGGTCAAGGTGCGTCATCCGATTCGACCAACCCGGGACGAGCGGCTCGCCGGTAGTGGTCGATGCCGCATCGGTCGGCTTCGATGCGATCGTCGAGGACATCGAGCGCCTGCGCGTCGGGCTAGGTATCCGTCGCTGGAGCGTCCTGGGACACTCCTTCGGCGGGATGGTCGCGATGGCCTACGTGGCCCGCCACCAGGCCGCCGTGGCAGGGCTCGTCCTGTCCGCCCCTGGTGCCCCCACGCTGGACTTCCTCACATGGTACCAGGACAGCCTGACCGCCCGGCTCTCCGGGAGGGACCAGAACCTCGCGACCGGATTATTCGCCCATCTCCAGGCCGACCCCGCCGATCGCTCGGCAGCCGCCGATCTGGTTCGCGCCATGGCCCCCGCGTACGTGGCGGACACTCGACAGGTGCCGTTGCTGCGTGCCATGATCGATGACACGACGTGGACCGTCGGGGTGGCGACGATCGTGTGGCGGAGCATGGCCGATGGTGCGTACGACCTCCGCACCGCCCTGCCGTCGATTCGAGTGCCGACGCTCGTGGTGCACGGTGCGCGAGACGCCCTCGGGACGGAGATCGCCAGGGGCATCGCGACCGCGATTCCCGGCGCGACACGAGTCGAAGTCGAGGGCGCCGCCCATATCATCTGGCTCGATCGCCCCACCGCGTACTGGGCCGCGGTGGAACGGTTCCTTGGAGCAATCGACCGCGCGGGACAGGCGCGGTAACGGGAGGCCTCGCGCCGCGGCGGTGCTTCCTGCGACGCACAAGCCACGCGGTCGATCGAGGTCCGGACCCGGACGACGGGACGGGATCCTCCTGCGCGGTGGTGACGTCCCCGACATGCCCCCGGGCCCCACCCCGTCGGTCACGCGAACGTGCCTCACCGGACCATGTCCGCACCGCGATGCGAGCCCCCTCGCCAGCCCGGAGGCAGGCACCATGCTCCTCGTCCCCATGGGATACCAGGCCAAGCGTGTCATCGATCGCCCGGCGTCCCTCGCCGCCGACTGGATCGACGATCTCTTCTCGGTGAGTGGCTGCCTCTCGCGCGCCGTGATCGATGCACGATGGAGTTGGCTGCGCAACGGCTTCCACCTTCTCGATACCCCATCCCAGCTCCTCGATATCGCTCACGCATTCGGGATCTCCGTAGCCGGTGCGCGCCTGTTCTACTACGCCACCCACCCGTTCGCATTCGATGAGACGGTGGATGGCTGGCGTGCCTGCAGGCCGGTCTCGGCTCACACGCGCGTGGCCGTTCCCGTGCGGCGAACGCTCGAGGGCTTCGATCTCGTGACCTACGACCCCGCAACGGGAGTCGGCTGTTCACCACTCTCCTGCAATGGCCTGGCCGCGGCGACGGGCACGAACCGCCACTGCCTGCTCCCGTCCTTGCGGTCGGCGATCAGCCTGTTGGAGCAGGGGTTTCTCGCCAACACCGAGCCGGGCCCGTATCGGGTCGTGGCGGTCTATTCGGTTCCCTGGCCCGGGACGACCAGGACGCCGGCAGCTCCCGCGAACGAGATCGAGTGAACCGGCAAGTACGGTTCCGTGTGCGACTGCCCGACCGTCTAGCGCTTCCTCGATCGGCGATGCTTCTCGACGTATTGCAGGCCGGTGGCCTCGTCGACGCGGACCAGGAAGATCGCCGACGACGTGACGGCCATGAGGACGGACCCGATCCCCGCCTCGGCCACCTCGACGCGACCGGCGCCGGGAACGACGACATCCCAGTCCTGCACGCGCGAGCCGGCCGGCATCACCCGCGGAATCCACACCCTGCCTTCCGGATCGCTGATGACCCTGGCGTTCGCGAGAAACGGTGGCAGGGTGGCAGGAAAATCCTCGTCCCGGATGGAGGGCGCCGGCAACCGGACGGCCTGCCCGCCTCCGTTGATGCTGCCCACCGAGGTCGACTGCCGCTCCTGTCCGTCGCGCCACGCCTGCCGGTCGGCGCGCGACACGGGCACCCGCTGGAAATCGAGCTCGTCACCGATCTTCACCATGCCCCGGGTATCCAGTTTGTCGACCCGAAACGGTGCCGGCAGGATCCGGGCGACACCGCCATCCGGCAGCGCCACAAGCAGCTCGCGACTCTCCATCGGCCTGCCGGATCCTCGTCGCAGTACCAGCCCGCCAGAGGCCGCAACCGCCTTGTCTGATCTCGCGGGATTCGGGACCGAGGCCAGTGGGATCAGCAGTCCGGTCGCCGGCTCCCACCGGGAGAGTTGCACGCTGTCCAGCGGTCCCGTCTCGCCGAACCCGGAGCCCCGGACGACCATGGCTCCTTGCGCGTCGGCACCGATCGGCACTCCTCCGACGGGTTCCCCCGGCACCACTGGCCACGGAATCGAGCTGCGCAGCCTTCCATCGGTCGAGATCTGGTGGATTGCCCGCTTGCCCGCGTCGACGAGGATCGCCGATCCGGCCGGACCGCGAAGCAGGCGGGACAGGTTGCGCCATTCGCCGGGCCCCCCACCCTGGTTGCCGACCGCGACCCGCGACTGCGTTTCGAGATTGATGAGGAGGAGCTCCCGCTCGAGAACATCGGTGACCAGGAGCTGCTCCTCGCCGATGGGGAGCAGATCGCCAACCCGGGAGAACGGAACATGAAGTCGGAGCGTCGGTGCCTGGGTGAGATCGACGCGCTGTCCCTGCGCGCTCACGAGAGAGGGTCCGACGGCGGAGAGCACGAGGAGGAGCAGGAACGGATGAGCGTGGGATCGCATGAGGCGCTCCGGGATGAAATCCTGACGCGCGATGCGGAGGACGCTGGACCTCCAATTCGGCGCGAGTCGACCCGACCCGCAGCGCGATTGGCATGCGCACCCGCGTCTGCCACCACGCGCCTGACGAATCGCGTGTTGGCGTCGGCGCGATGAGCGCGCCAGGTCACGCAGCCGACGATGTCGAAGCTCGCAGCGACGCCGGGGTCATCGGAAGGGCAGGATGCTTCAATCGTTCCGGAGGAACTGCGGCACGATTCCCTCCGACACCGGGACAGGCCATGCGACCAGCCGAGCCGAACCGGCATCTGGTGGGCAGGACATCACCGAGAGCACCCCCTTCGAGGTCACACCATGTGGTGGAAGCCCCTCTTTCTCCTGGCGGTCGCGATGGTCGGCGCGCACGCGCTTCTGTCGGCCCAGGCCCCGCTCGTTGACCTCGCCACACCGCTAGGACTCCCGGCCGAGGAATTCACGACGATCACGGGCGTGGTGGAACTCCGAGGAGGCAAGGTGCTGGTCGTCGATGCCACCGAGCGACGACTGGTGCTCTTCGAGCCGCGCGGATGGCGTCCGAGCAGCATTGGTCGTGTCGGGGCCGGCCCGCAGGAGTTCCGGTCGATCGGAGACTTCCTGCTCCGGCGACCCGACGGCGGCGCATATGTCGTCGACTTCGCCCAGCGACGGCTCTTGCCGGTGACTCCCGAAGGGACACTCAGCGATGTGGTCGGCTCTCCCGTCAGACAGGTGCTGTGGCGCACGGCTGATGGGAGGGGTCGGCTGTACGGAGACGTGATGATGTTCTCGGCGACCCGCAGGCTTTCGGATTCGATGCGGATCACCAGATGGGACCCGCGCACCGGCGTGGTCGACACCCTGCTGACGTACGACGCCGGGCGCTCCGCGATGGTCACGCGCCAGGGAGAACCGCGACGCGTGTTCACTGCCTCGGCGACCTGGAACGTGCTCGATGATGGTTCCATCGCCATCCTCGAGGCGGAGCCGTATCGGCTTTCGATCTGGCGCGACCATCGCCGTGTCGCGACGCACGTCCTCCCCTTCGATCCGCTGGCGGTCACGGAAGCGGACCGAACCGCATGGATTGCGGAACAGGAGGGGCGGACGACCCGCGTGCTCGGGAGGGGTGGGGCCCCGTCGGGCGGCCCGCCGCCGAGGTGGCAGGACGGGGGACTGGATTTCCCCGAACGATTCCCGGCCTTCGAGGTCGACACGCCCCTGCTCCTCGCTCCAGGCAGCCGTCTGTGGATCAGGCGCCTCGGGCACGTCGGCGCACCGAGGGTTCTCTACGACGTCATCACCCGGGATGGCAAACTGCTCGCGCACGTCCGCATGCCGCCCGGGGGCACGGTCGTCGGCGTCGGCGCAGACGTGATCTACCTTGCCGTGCGCGATGCCGACGACATCGTCAGGTTCCGGGTCTTCCCGATGCCATCGGCACTGCGCTGAATCACGCCCGCATCCGGCCCATGCTGCCCGGTCACGCTGGGCATCCAGCCGGCCCAGCGATTGGTGGGCGGACCGGGCCGTCGCCTTGACACGGCCGCGGTCGGCGCGCGACCGAGCCACTCGCCCTGTGCCGGTGCGATGGAGGGAAGCACGAACATCAGCACCAAGGCGAGGAGGATCCGGTACCGGAGCGCCTCGCCCCCGCACCGGGTCTCTCCATGTCGCACCTCGGCACGCACCCACTTCTCGCCCACCGCCGATCGCCTCCCCTGTGTGGCGCCCTTGCCCTAGAGCCCGATCTGCACGATCTCCACTTCCCCATTCGGACGCGTCCGCAGACCCAGGACGCGCAGCCCCGTCCCCGCGACCAAACGGACAGTGGCAGGGGTGCTGTATCGCCCGATCACCGCTCCGGTCGTGCTCACGACGATGTAGCGGTTCACCGTGCCGCCCTCCTGCACAAGCCAGACGGTGCCATCCCTGGTGGCAAACGCCGAGGTCGCCACGGGCAGGTGGCGCACGGAGTCGCCTGCCGCGCCACGGGGGAGCGGGCGCTCCTGGACTGGTGCCTCGACTTTGGCTACCGCGATCGTGTCCCCGCGAAGGGAATGGAAGGTGACCCAGACCGCATCTCGACCGGCCGTGGTGCCCTCGGCTGGCCGGACCGTTGCGAGCCACTCGCCGCTTGGCGACACCACGCCGAGGCTGCGCGGACACCAGGGATCCCGCACCTGTCCCGTGCGTCGAATCGGCTCGCAGGCATCCGGGGGGATGAGCACGGCGGGCTTCTCGGGCGACAGCCCCAGGCCGGGTGAGACAGCGAACCCGTACTGGGGCGGCCGACCCACCACGCGGGTCGAAGGAAACGACCCCCGGAGCACCGCGGCACCTCGAGGGGTGAGTGCCTCGACTTGGACCAGGTTATTGCGCGACTCATCGAAAGTGGCCGTTCGCTCTCCCGTGGCGCCCTCGAACATCGTGAGGGTTGCGGCGCGCGGGTCGTGCACCCAGAGCACGTCGCCATACCACCCATGCGCGATCATGGCGAGCCGTCCATCCGGCCTGGGCTCCACCAAGAAGCGGCGGATCAATCGGCCCGTCCCGTCGTGGTGGGCGATGCTCCGGTTAGCCGGATCGAAGTAGGAGAACCCGTCGCGCGGTGCCGCGGCGAGCTCGGACGAGCTCACCCGTCCCGTTCGTTCAGGGAGCACCCCGAGTCGAGCGCCGGCGCCGAGCGGGGTGTAGGACTGTGCGGCGAGTGGCACGGCCGTCAGCGTCAGGGCGACCGAGAGCCGCAGGCCGGTACACCAGAGGAAGGTGCGGGCGGGCATGTTGTCTCCCTGCGTGCTGGGAAGTCGGACACTGGCTGGCGGAGGGACCTGCCGGCCCCTCTCCTATATATAGGGCTCAGGGCCGGGGCCGCGATCGGACGATGCCGCCTCCCACGATCCCCACATGTCGTGCAGTCGCAGCCGGAGGAACGACGATCCCACCGGGGGTGGCTCGGGCGGTGGGCGCATCGGGCTACTCCGGCGCCAACTCGACCGCAACAAAAGCAGCTTCGACCCCGCACGGCCCAGCCCTCGCCACGAGATCCCCTCGCGTAAACTGTTGGTAGCCGGGATAGGCGAGTGTCAAGGTGTACACCCCCGGACGATTCCACGCTGCGGCGAAGGCGTTCTGATGCTCCGGATCGGCCCCCAGCGCCTGAACCGAGTCCACAAAGGTCCCAGCCGTGACTGTTCCGATGGGGATCCCCAGGATCGGTGCCTTTGTCACAGCATCAACCACCGTCCCCTGCACAGCGAACCGGCCCTCCTCGGCGGGGCACGATGACGGTCCCGTTCCAGAGGAACAAGACGCAAGGAGCAAGAGGCAGCCGGCAAGCGGACTCTCCTGCGTCAGGACTCGGGCTAGTGATCGAGAGGTCACCCACACTGTCATGTCGTACCGATCCCGCTGGAAGATCCGGATCTGGTGCCCTTCCGACGTGGGCGGAAGAAGCGAGTGGGCCGCGGATGTCCTGCGCGGTGACGCCACCGACGGCAGTGACCACTGCAACCGGATCGAGGCAGCCTGCAGGTCGTGCCCGCCCCTGCACTTCCTCGAACCGCATTCTGCCGACGGCACGCGTGGCTAGCCGGAAGGATCACCCATGGCAGCGGTGAGGCGGGCTTCGGCCTCATGCAAGGCCTTCGGCTTGCCGTGCTTGGCGTCACGAAAGGCGGCAAAGAAGGGAATGGCGACCAGCTTCCCGCTCGAGGGGATCACGATGGCCACAGGGGTGTGATTGCGCCCACCAGTCGCCACCAACCACAGCTTGGCGGCAGGCTCGTCAGGGCGCCAAGGCCTTGAGCGGTTCAGGATGACCGCCCGTTCGCCCCAACGCGGGAGCCAGTTCTCCTCGATGTAGCTGCCCCAATGTGGACTGTCCGTATAGACAATCAGCAGGTCCTTTGACGCGCCGAAGGTGGACCGGAACCGGCGGGCCCCAAGGGCGCATCTCGCGCGCTCGAAGGCCCATGCCGCCAGCACGATCAGTACGATCAGCGCGATGAAGAACAGGACCACCCGAATGGTCATGTGCGTCCAATCGCTGCCCAGCGCGATGGGGCCGGCGGCGACGATGATGAGGGCGCGTTCCTCACATCAACGCCACGCGGCCGCCGAATGGGTCAGGCATCGACCGCTGAATGCCCCTGTCAAACGGCACTTGCCCCGGGCCCACGCAGGTCGGCCCACGCCGCCGCAGCGGCGTCCGCTTGCTCGTCCGGAACCCAGACCGAGGGAAACGTCGCGGAGGGGATCGCGACCAGATCGCCGACAACGACAGCCGCGAATCCGACACCGCGCAACGCCGAGCAGGCGCGCTCCGCATCAACGCGATCCCGGGCCATGTAGACCTGCTTCATGGTGACGACTCCTGAGGTCTCCCTCGGTCAGGTCCGTGGCGCGACGGCGAAACAGCGCAGCCACGGCAACGGGTTCGGCTCACATCACGCCTAGACAATGCAGCTGCCGCCCTCGGAGATGAAGTCAGGGGGTGTGCCCGCATGGACCTCATAGACCCTGTCCCCAGTCGTCCAGAGACCCTCAGAATTCTGCATTTGGAGCCTGAACTGGATACGGCTCCCCGAGATCTCACCCTCGATGCGGGCTGGCCATCCAACCACCCCGGACCAGGAGGCAAGTGACACCTTCCCTTCGGACTCGAATGCCCCGGATGGATCGTCCCTCGTGAGCGGCGCGAGCTCAGCGACCAGGCACCTCAGGGTGACCTGCATCCTGGAGGGCGATGCCTCGATGCGAGCCCCGACCCCGCCCCAGTCACCGACCAGCCCATTCGGGATGGTCGTCGGAGAACCGCACGCCAGCACCACGAAGGCGGTGCCAGCCAGGTAGCCTCTGCGAGACATGAATCCAGACCTCCTCTCATTGGGGGGGACCTGCGCTGCACGATCGCCACACTGCCGGATGGGTACCGCCGGATCCACCGACCGGGCCCAGCTCCTCAACCGCGGCCTCCTGTCGGAGAGTGTCCGGCGACCGCCCCGGCCACAAGTGCGGCTCTACGATCCTGACTGGACCTCACGCAGGGGAAACGTCACGTTCACCAGCAAGAAGCCGAATACGAGTGGGGGCCATTTTGCACCGTGGGCCACATCCAGGTGCCTCCAGAGCGTTCAGTTCGCACAAAATAGGTGTGATCATTCCCACGCCACGCCCCATTGCATCGCTGAGCAACGCCAATTGTGACCCTGAAGGTCATCACATTGTCGCCGTTCTGTACATGGCCTACGTCAATGAAGGCTCGAGTGCTATCGGTCGCGACAGAATCGCGGGCGCGCAGTGCCTTGCTGAGATAGGCGCGGAGGTCATCCCACATGGCCGGCACGTGTGAAGGTGGGAAGCGCATCGTCCACCAGCTCTGCGTTGTATCGTGGGCGGCAGACGACATGGAAGGGGCGAGTCTCTCGATGATGAGTTGGCCCGCATACCGCACCAATGCCGAGTCGGCCGACCCATCCCGGGCAACAGGTGCTTGTGCACGTGCCAGAGTAGTCGCAGCAAGTAGGGCAAGCATGGTGCACGTCATCCTGCGCATATCGGCTCCGACATCGGTTCGTTCATGCGCCCAACGTGGTGCGTTCCTGCGGCGGGCCCGCCGGGGCCCGTGCGTACCTCAGTCAATCTACTGCGCGCGGTTCGAGGCATGTGGCACTGCCCGCAGCACGCGCGTGCTCGGCTCCCTGATTGTGAGCGCGCGCGAGCACATGGCGCCTCAGGGAGGGGATGACCGCACGATGCGGCGACGCTCCACGAACGGGACATCCGCCTCGTCCCGCGTCACGCCGATGACCTCATTGGCCTCGATCTGGTGAGGCACGAAGCCTGACGGAAACTGTGTTCGCGCCACGAACTGTCCACCCGAGTCGAAAACCCACCAACTGGCTTCGCGGATCTCATACTCGGGGACATACTCCTCCACCCAGAGCCGGCCCACCGCATCGAGCATGATCCGCTCGAATCCCGGAAGCGTGTCCGGCAGGTGGGATGCGGTCACCTCGGGGGACTCACCGAGTGTCGCGCCCGACGAGCTGGTGGCCGAGGCGGCAGCGTGTCGCAGGTACCGGTCCCGGTCGGTCAGGATTCCCCATCCAGGTGGCCGAAGGATCCTGACCACGTTCCCCACTGTGTCATGGACGAGAATCTCGCCACGACCCTGGACCCCGACCGCGACGTGCGCGCCCCGAACGGCATAGACCGCCCGACCCGCGATCGGAGGCGTCCGCATGACGACGGCACTGACAGGTCCGTTCGGCTGGGGGATCGTCACCCTCTCGGAGAAGAGAACTGGGTCAAAGAACGACGACCCGCGAAGTACCGTTGCACCGACCGGATCGAGATAGGTCAGTTGATTCAGGAAGCGCCTATGGTCCCGATTGATGATCGAACCCGAACGAACGGCTCGTGTTGCCACGATGGTGCCATTGTCGAGGATACCCCGATACGCAATGGCACCATGACGCTCGGCATCGTCGGAGCTGAGTGGAGTCGTGCGGATGTGCGCACCCTGCGGGTCGAACAGGACGGCACGTGGCGGGGCGCGCTCAAGGACAATCAGCGAATCACCGGGCGTGACCATCAGGCTCGCCACGCTGCGGAACTCTCCTGGCCCCTCGCCACTTCGTGCAGCCCGGAAGCGCAGCTCCCCTGCTCGATCAAACTGCAGCACTCCGACGGGGCGCAGATCCGCCACGACGATGTCCCCCGTCGACGTCGCCGCGACGGCCGCGATACTGCCGAATACATCGGCACCCTGACCACTGACACGGCCGATGCGAACCTCGGGAGAGTCCTCGATCGCCCAAACGGGTAGATCCTGTGGCACGGCTCGGCGTTCGACGATCACGACACCGCTGGTATCGTACTCGCCGCCCAGCATCAACGTTTCCCGAAGGTCACCCGAGCCCCGGCAGCCTGTCAGCGCAAGGATCCCGGCAAGCACCCACGGCGCCGGTCGGGCTCGTCGCCTGCGAGGAACCGTGCGTGAGAACGACTGGGGCGCCGCGGTGCTTGGTCCGAGCATGGGGCCTCGTGGTGAGTGAGCCTAACGTCCCGGATTCCTGCTGGACGGCCCGCTCGATTGCCAGTGACGCGTGCCCATCAATTCCTCGGGGTCAGGAGCATTTCCTTGTTAGGTGGCCCCGGTGGTCCGCTTACCATCGCCGGGCAACAGGTCAAAGTGCACGGCGATCAACTCCGCAGCTGCACTCGGCGCGAGGTCGGTGTTGTCGATCCTCAAGTACGCCGGGAAGGGGAAGTCTCCCTTCGAGTCCAGTTGGTACGAGGAGTCCGCTCTCACGAGTCGCTCACGGGAAGCCGCGACGTCGCGCTTGGAGGGCTTTTCGGAGAGCCGCAGCTCTGACGCGTTTCTCTCGATCCGGACCTCCAGAGGCGCCTGGAGTTCCACGAAGACCGTGCGCGCACCCTCGGCCTCGAAGACGGCCTTCTGCTTCTCGACGAACTGAAGGTCGCCCTCGATGTCGAAGGCCCACATCATCGTGAAGATCAGTCCCGGCAGGTCGCTTCTTGCCGCCTCCTGAAGCACGTGATCCCGGAACCGCGCGACGATTCGATTGAAAGGGGGCGTACCGTACGGAAAAACGGGCAGCACCGCTTCAATCGAGAGGTGGTTGTGGAACAGAGGGAGCCCGGTCAGTCGGCTCAGTTCGAGTCCCACTGTCATCTTGCCCACCGCTGGGGGCCCGAATAGCCACACGAGCGTCTTCTGAGGTCGATGAGTCTGGGTCAACGCCTGCTCCCCGCGCATTGTCAGACAGGGCCACCTAACAAGTATTGGACCTGCACTACCCGACCCTCCCCCGCAGCCCAAACCGCAACCACTGCACATCCTGCAACCACAGTCGCCCAGGCTGCGAAGTCGCGGTCTTGGGGGCGGGCCCCGGCACTGGCCTCGGTAGGCCGACACCCCCACTCGAAGCGGTTTCCGGCCAGACGGCCAGCGGCCTCCCCCACATTCGCTCAATTCCGCCCGAAAGGGAACTAGGACTTTTTCTAGTCTTTCGACCCGACCACCTCCAGCCTCCCGCGCCCCCCTGCCACCCCCACCCCATACGACCGGATCTGCTGCAGCCCATCGCCATCGGCGGTGACGAGGTAGAGGATCCCGTCCCGCACCTGCCACCGCACGTCGAGGTCATGCTCGGGCATCGGGAACCGGCCGATCCCGCGACCGGTGCCGTCGAGGACCAGGACCTCCATCCCGTCCGCGGTCGACACCTCGACCCAGAGGCGCCCCTGGCCATCCCCCTGCAGGGCGCGCACGACGGGGACGAACGCCGGCCGTCTCAGCGCCGTGCCGCAGCGCAGCCGCCCGCCGGCATCGCGCCAGGGGGCCGTCACGGAGTCCCACACCCGGTCGGTGACGGGGAGGCGCGGGCTGCGGTCGCGGATCAGGGTGACCGGCGTGGCGATCCCGGGGGCGCGCACCGTGAGCAGGAGGGAGTCGCGGGTCGCGGTGACGAGCCGGGGCCCGGGGAGCACGGTGACGAGTGGGCCGTGGTCGGGGAAGAACGCGGTGACGTCGACCGACCCGTCGGGGTGCTCGCAGTCGAATCCGTCGCCGGTGATCAGGCTGTTGCTCAGCAGGGGGATCCGGGGCGCCGGGCCGCGCGCGGTGATCGGGATGACGGTGCTCATCAGCGCCCGGACGCGGCGACCCGGCATGCTGGGCGTCTCGCGCATGCCGCCGGTCCAGGTGGGCGAGATGCCGTAGAGCCGGTCGGCGAGCGTGACCATCACCCATGCGGACAACGGTGGGGCAGTCGGGACGATGGCGAGGTGGTCGCCGGTGATCTCACGGAAGGGGGTGACGCGCGCGACTCCGGGATCGACGACGACGAGGGTGTCGTGCAGCCAGCCGAGCTGGAGGGGGCCGGCGAATCCGCCGGGGCCCTCCCCGGCCCGTCCGATGGTCCGGAGCAGCGAGCCGTCGGGGGCGATGACGCGCAGGTGTCGCTCGCCGTCGTCGACGACGATGATGCCGGCGGGGGAGATGGCGAAAGACCGGACGCCGGTGCCGCCGATCACGACCTCGGTGTAGCAGGTCGAGCTGAACAGCTGGCGGCAGGACCGCAGCAACACGCAAAGCCATACCAGTTTGGGGCACCACACGCCGGTCGACCGGTGGCGGGCCGGCAGCCATCTGCCTCGAGCGATTGCGACGCGCAACTAGCGCTTCAACCCGGACCTAGAACGGGGACCCCCACCCTCTAATTCGGATCACCTCCACCGCCTCCACAGTTGGCTGCAGCTGTTGCAGCGCTACCAGCAGGGGACTCTAGCACGAGTGCTGGCGCGGATGGACAGACAGGAATCTCTTGAATTGAGTAGGGTCCAACCCGCAGGTAGTAGCCCTCCCGTGCAAACATCTTCACGGAGAGCGTATAATCACCAGCGCCAACTTGAATGGTCCGTGTCGGAGCCCCCCAACCGTAGTGCACGGTCCCTGGCTGATCACTCCGGGTTACCTCGAACCGCACCTGGATGGGTGCAATCCCCCCAGTTGTGTGGGCGGTGAACTCGCATGGCCCGGCAGTTGAGATCGCCCCACCAGTGCACCAGTCGACAGAGGTGATGCTAGGCTTCCCAACTGCAGCCAGTCCTAGTCGGATCTGTCCGAAGCCATAATGATTGTTGTGCGGCGTGGGCTCACCAACGGGCTGGAACGTTGTTTCAGCCAGTCGCGGCAAGATGTGGTGTTGTTGAAACCCAGCGGACAGCATCACGGCGATGGCCGCTGCGACATGAGGTGTCGCCGCGGACGTGCCGCCAAAAGGCACTGGAGTCGTGACAGGACCGGTAGTGACTACGTCGGTCGGCCCTGCAAAGTCGATGGCAGGACCATACTGGTAAAGTGGCTTGAATAGGTGGTCGGTTCCGTACGCCGAGACCGCAACCGTTCCTGGAGCCGATGCGAATTTGGATACAGGGTCCCAAAGGTTGCACGCGGGGACACTGTGGACACCGTTGCCAGCCGCGACCACTACGAAGATTCCGCTCGCCGCCATCTGAGCAAGCAATTGCCCCATCGTCATCGACACACTGCCGCCGCACGTCCCGAGACTGATGCTCACGACGTTGATGCCGTGATCCCGTGCCCAGATCAACCCGTCGTAGACCGCCGAATCAGGGCAGCCCAGACCGGGCGCGCAGACGCGCACACCGTACAATGAGGCGGCCGGAGCCACTCCCAGGACACCGGAGGAGTTGTCGAGGGCACCGAGTACCCCGGCAACCTTGGTTCCGTGATCAAAGACATGGCCATCATAGACGCAGAGCGCCCCTGCACCGAACGCGTCCCAGCATCCCGTGATTGCCAAGTCGGGGTGCCCGATGATCGTCGCTTCATCAAGGAACGCGACCTGTACCCCCGCGCCACGAAACTGACGACCGTGAGCATCCAACGCACCGATGTCGGTTAGGCCCCATGATACCACCTGCGCCAGACGCGTCGCAAAAGGCGATCGCTCCAACAGCCGTTCCGCCGGCGGGACAAGACTCCGTGCTGGGGGGCTACTATCAATCTCCACAATCTCAACCCACGGGAGCTCAGTGAACGCGCGGAGACGCTCGCGCGGGAGGGTTACTGCCGCCGGGAGGTCGCCGTGAAGCTCCGATGCATGTACGACGCCCACAGCTTCGAGGTCCTGTGCCCGCGCCGCCTTGGTCAGCCCGGGGACGGACTCCCGGAAGTACACCGTGATGTCTCTTGCCGACGCTGCTACCGTCGGGCTGCTAGTCTCTCGGGCGCCGATCATCGAGGGGGGCTCGTCTACTGCCTCGCTGGCGGTGACTTGCTTCTCGCTGCACCCCGTGGCAGTCAAGGCAACCAGCAGGGCGTATGTGGTGTGACGGCACAGCCTCAACGCCAGGTCAGCCATGAATACCTCGGGACAAGATTCGATGGGGAGTAGTGCGAGGCTAGATGCGCTCGCGTGGCGAGAGCGCCATCCTCGATCTTCACCGCACACTGCGGATCAGGCCGGCGACCTACTCAGGGGTAAGTTCCACAGCAAGAAAGACACCTTCCACGCCACACGGCCCAGCACTCGCCACGAGATCCCCTCGAGTAAACTGTTGGTATCCGGGATAGGCGAGTGTCAAGGTGTACACCCCCGGACGATTCCACGCTGCGGCGAAGGCGTTCTGATGCTCCGGATCGGCCCCCAGCGCCTGAAGCGAGTCCACAAAGGTCCCAGCCGTGACTCTTCCGATGGGGATCCCCAGGATCGGTGCCTTTGTCACCGCATCCACCACCGTGCCCTGCACGGCGAACCGGCCCTCCTCGGCGGGGCACAATGACGGCCCCGTTCCAGAGGAACAAGACGCAAGGAGCAAGAGGCAGCCGAGGAAAGGAATCGCCAGCTTCATTGCTCGGCCGCAACGCGATGAGTCACGCTTAGTCCCATGTTTCACCGATCCGGCAGGAGTTCACTAGATCTCGCGAGGTCATGGAACGACCCCACCGCGTTGCGTCACGTCACATCCCGCCCGAGTCAGGTCAGGCAGCACCTGTCGCAGATTCGATGGCACACGGGAGTGCCGTCAACATCTGAATCGCTACGGCACCGGTCACGGCGCAGACCCAACCCGGCAACGTCAGAATTGCTGTTGGCAACGACCTCGACGAGACATCTCTCGCCGACCTTTCGGGGGCGACCCGAGCGACGTCGCCAAGTCCGCCGAGAACTGTAGCGCCGTCGTCATGCTCGTTTTTCGCCTTCGTACGTTCGCCAACTCCTACCGAGAGCGAAAGTAGGACATTTCCTAGTTCTCCGCCTCAGGTTGGAACGCACGCCCCCCTACTCCACCGTCACCACCACGCACCCCCAGTTGTTGCCGGCCGTGGCGACCAGCCGCCGCCGGCCCAGGCTGGGCAGCCAGATCCCGGTCGGGTAGCACCGGATGCGAGTCGCGGCGCTCTCCGGGCGGCCGGACGGCTGGGCGATACCCAGGCCTCGAAGACGCCCCCCTCCACGGGTTCATTGAGCCGGCTCGCCCGGGCGATCAGGGTCGGCGCCTTCGGCGGCATCTCGCATCACATTTTCCCGCATCCTTGGCGCCGGACTTCGGTGTACCCCGCCAACGGCCCCGCGATGAAGTCCCGGGAGCGGAACACGTCGCGATCGGCCGGGACGCGGCGGCGCCCCGTCAACCCGGCGATCGTGACCCCGGGAACGGCGTCCATCATGTTGGTGGCCGTCGCCCCCGGATGCCGCGCCCCCTCGGCCTCTGGACCGGCGCTGTGGCGGGGAGGGTGCAGGTCAACGCGAGAGGAAGTACGAGCGGGCGAACCACTACCCTGCTACCTCAGTTCTGAACCGCGGTGCGAAATGACGGCTTGCCGCAGGATCGAGCGGCGCTTCTGTGACTACTTGTTGCCTCGGAGGCATGATTGAATCGCGTAGAGGGAGAGCATGGGGAAGCTCTTTCGCGCGTCCGATTCGCTCAGGTCCCCTCCAACTTGTGAGCGCAGTTCAGCGAGCAACTCTGGTCGCTGCTCGGCACTGACACCTTCGGCGCAATCCCCGCCGCCCGCGTTTCGCAGGACGGATACCAGTACGATGGTCGGGGTCATTAACCCCTTCCACCCAGACTGCACCAACTCAACGGCAGACGCCTCCAAGTCCGCCTCTCTCGCCGATACGCTGCCGGCATCGATCTGGCGAATGAGCGACTCGCGCATCCCGTCGATCCCGGTTGCAATTATTCCGAAGACGGCTCCGGCGACCTGCACCGCCCCGCGCAGCAGGGAATCCGCGTTCTCGTCGACCATGGTAGTTAGCGACTCCGCGCACCGCGCTTCTGCGGCCGCCTGGCGCATCGCCAGCATCACGTTGCTGTTGGTGTCGAGCGTCGTGACTATCGAATGCGCCCGATGGGCTCGTTCCAGGGCAGCGGTGTATAGCAGTACGCTCGCCGCCGGTTGCGTGATCGCCGGGGAGGTGAATGGGGGCAAGCACGCCGACTGAGCCGTGGCTGTCGGGTGATACCAGAGCAGGAGCAGAACGAAGAGCGATATGCGAGTCATCAAGAACGGCACCCGATCAGGCCGCATAGAGCGCGACTCCCTTGCCGCACGGGATGCTATGAGAATCACATGATCATCATTAGCTGGAGAGGATGAACGGTCGATCTCGCCGAAGGATAGGTACAGCCCCGCCTCTGCGGGCGCCCTCACATCTAGATCGCGCCCACGATCCAAACGCCCTCTGTCGCGAACCCCCGTGTGCTGGCAAGATCACGATGTGCTCCACAGGAGAGTGCGACATTGATCCCAACTCGTGCGAGGAGGTCAAAGGGTACTCCTCGGCCTCGCCGAGAGATGCAAGAGGGGATGATGGTGCCTGCCATCATGCCGACCCCGATTCCCCACGGCCGCGGACGTTGACTTGAGCCTTGATCGTACCCAGACCTACCCAATCTTCGCCCATCTTCGGCTTAAACGGAACTGGGAGTTTTTCTAGTCGGTCGGTGCCGTTGAGCGCCGCCAACTGCCCCCAACGTGGATTGCCCACCCCCCGGTTCTTGTCTGGCGCTCCCTCGACCCGTCAGGGTAGCCGTCGAGGTCCTCGAGAGCCGGGTAGCCCAGGTCCATCTGGAACGGGTCCTCACCACGGACGTGGGTGGCCGGAGACTACCGCCCCCCTCCTATGTATGCGTCCGAGCCAAGGGGCCCCGATGGGACGTCTTCCCCCCT
>Ga0209607_1000632_pt1 | contig 31067 bp, 32 predicted proteins | sample AD_UKC117_MetaG_FD_184413 | JGI IMG/M metagenome (GOLD analysis project Ga0209607, IMG submission 184413) | Active sludge microbial communities of municipal wastewater-treating anaerobic digesters from Hong Kong - AD_UKC117_MetaG (SPAdes)... | ecosystem: Engineered > Bioreactor > Anaerobic >... | reverse complement strand
GAAACGGGCGACGTGACCATCAAAGCAGGGCCGCACAGTCAGCACTGCGCCATTTCCGGCCCCCGTTTAATGGCCGGACTCACCACATAACGCCCGAAACGGGCGGCTCAACCATCAAAATAGGGCCACGAAGTCAGGACTACGCCTATTCCGGCCCCCGTTTAAAGGCCGGACTCACCACATAACGCCCGAAACGGACGGCTCGACCATCAAAACAGGGCCACACAGTCAGGACTGCGCCATTTCCGGCCCCGGTTTAACGGACGAAACGGGCGACGTCACCATCAAAGCAGGGCCGCACGCCGCCGACGCGACCCAGTTATGCAGGATCAGCCCTCGAACAGACTGGTGACCGAACCGTCCCTGAACACCTCGTTGATCGCGCGGGCGATCAATGGCGCGATCGGCAGAACGGTGAGTTTGTCGAAACGACGTTCGCTGGGGATCGGCAGCGTGTCGGTGACGATCACCTCGGTGATCCGCGAGTTCTTCAGCCGCTCGGTGGCCGGGTCGCTGAGCACGCCGTGGGTGGCAGTGACGACGACCTCCGCGGCCCCCTCGTCGAACAGGGTCTCCGCCGCCTTCGTGATGGTGCCACCGGTGTCGATCATGTCGTCGACGATCACACACACCCGGTCCTTGACCTCGCCCACGACCTCGAGCACGGACACCTGGTTCGGCACGTTCGGGTCACGACGCTTGTGGATGATCGCCAACGGGGATCCCAGGACATCGGTCCAGCGCTCGGCGACCCGCACCCGGCCGGCATCCGGAGACACGATCGTCAGCCGGTCGCGCTCGACGTTCCTACCCACATATTCCGACAGCAGCGGCAGCGCGAACAAGTGATCGACCGGTCCGTCGAAGAAACCCTGAATCTGAGAGGTGTGCAGGTCCACGGACATCAAACGATCAGCACCGGCCGTGGCGAACAGGTTGGCCAGCAGGCGCGCGGTGATCGGCTCGCGGCCGCGGTGCTTCTTGTCCTGTCTGGCGTACCCGTAGAAGGGGATCACCACGGTGATCCGTTTGGCCGACGCCCGCTTCAGGGCATCGACCATGATCAACTGCTCCATGATGGCCTTGTTCAACGGCTCGGCGTGCGACTGGATGACAAAAGCGTCGCTTCCGCGCACACTCTCCTCGAACCTGACGAAGATCTCGCCGTTGGCGAAGTCGTAGATCTTCGTCGGCGAGACGTCACAACCGAGTTCGACGGCGATGTACTCAGCCAGCTCCGGGTGCGTACGCCCCGAGAACAACATCAGTTTCTTCTGAGATGGCGTAATCAGTTCCGACACGAGTACCCCTCGCCGATGTCCAGCACGAACGCCTTCAGCGTAGCCCCCGGTCATCTCTCACCGATCCGGAAGTCCCGGATTGGCGCCGGCAGTTGTGTCAGTTCTCGTCATCCGAGGCGGCGGCCCGAGCCGAAGACGTTTCCGGACGGTTGGCCACAACCCAGCCCTCAACGTTGCGCTGCCGAGCGCGACCCACCGCCAGATCGCCCGGGCCCACGTCGGCGGTGATGACAGAACCGGCTGCCGTGTAAGCCCCATCGCCGATGGTCAATGGCGCAACGAGCATGCTGTCCGAGCCGATCCGTGCGTGCTTGCCGACGACCGTGCGGTGCTTGGCCACCCCGTCGTAGTTGACGAAGACGGTGGCGGCCCCGATGTTGCTGCCTTCCCCGATCTGCGCGTCCCCCACGTATGACAGGTGGGGGACTTTGGCACCTTCGCCCACCTCGGTGTTCTTGATCTCGACGAAGGCGCCCGCCTTGCTGCTCGAAGCCAGGCGAGTGCCCGGCCGCAAGTAGGTGAACGGGCCGACGGTGGCACGCGCACCGATGCTCGCGCCCAGACAGTGGCTCTTCAGGACGGTGGCTCCTTGTCCGACTTCACAGTCCACCAGCGTCGTGTCCGGACCGATCACCGCACCGCCGGCCACGGTCGTGCGACCGGCCAGTTGGGTGTTGCGGCAGATCAGCACGTCGGGCTCCAGCACCACATCGGCACCGATCCACGTGGTCGAGGGGTCCTCGACCGTCACCCCATCACGCATCCACCGGCGCGCCACCCGATCGCGCAGCACCGCACCGGCCGCAGCGAGTTGCACACGGTCATTGATGCCGTGGATCTCTTCGGCGTCCTCAGCAAGGTAGGCAGATACCGGTAGGCCCTGCTCGACCAGCCACCCGATCACATCCGTCAGATATTCCTCGCCCTGCGCGTTATGGCTTCCGATGTTCTGCAGACCATCGCGCAAGGCGTCTGCGGCGAACAGGTACAGCCCACTGTTGATCTCATCGATCTCGAGTTGTTCGTCAGTTGCGTCCCGGTGCTCGACAATGCTGCGAACGCCTCGGTCGTCGCGCACGATGCGCCCGTAGCCGGTGGGGTCGGGCATCCGAGCGGTGAGCACCGTGGCTGCCGCGCCCGACTGGTCGTGCTCGGCGATCAGGCTGCTCAACGTCGCGCCCGTCAGCAGTGGGGTGTCACCTGCCAGCACCATGACCGTGTCCGCGTCCTGCCGAATCTGAGGCAGGGCCTGCCGCACCGCATCCCCGGTGCCTCGCATCTGCGCCTGGACAGCGGTGCGGGTGGTAGGCGCCACGGTGGCCAGGTACTCGGCGACCGCTTCACGCTGGTGCCCGACCACGACCACGACATCCGCGATGTCCGCCGCGTGTACGGCCCGCAGTACGTGCCCGAGCAGGGGTTCACCGGCTACTTCATGCAGCACCTTGGCTTTGGTCGATTTCATACGGGTGCCGAGACCGGCAGCCAGAACGACAGCAACTGGATGAGTCACACGATGGACTCTAGTGGCGCTCCCGGCATGATCCTGCGGTCACGGCCTTCTTGTCACCAGTACGCTGGCCAGCAACGCTGCCGGCCCCGCCCCGCCTCCGAAAGTGGGCATGGACCAGCCCATCTGCCCACTTCGTGAGGCACATTCGCGACATATCGGCCAAAACGTCGCGAGACTCCTCACGAACTGGGCAGAACTACGGCCTGCACGTCGGGTAATGCCCACTTTGTGCGCAGAGGGTGATGCGAGCTCACGAAGACCACCGGCCAGTTAGCTCCCCGCAGAGGATTCGAACCTCTAATGCCTGGACCAAAACCAGGAGTGTTGCCGATTACACCAACGGGGATCAGCGCGACCAAGGTTACCGCCCTGCACCTGCTGCCCCGACAAGGCAGTCGCCCGGCCGGCCCCTAATCCTGTGCGCGCGTGATGCGAGCGCCGGGAACCGGGCCGGTGGCGATCTTCGCACTGCGGCACAATCCCGTGCCGGACAAGGCGACCGCGAGTTCCATCGCGTGCTCGGGATCCTTGGCCAGGAACACGCAGGTCGGGCCGCTGCCGCTGACCATCGCTCCCAGAGCGCCGTAGTCGATCCCGGCCTCGAGCAGCAGATCAAGTTCGGGCCGCATGGAGATGGCTGCCGCCTGCAGATCGTTGTGCAAGTGCGTTCCCACGGCTTCGTGGTCGCCGCGCCTCAGCGCAGCCAGCAGCGCCCGGGGCACAGCCGGGGCAGGTACGTCTCGGGTCGCATTGAGTCGGTCGAACGTCGCGTAGACCTCCGGGGTGGATAGCGAGGTGAACGATGTCGCCACGACCCACACGAACGTGCCGGTGGTGAGCACCGGGGTCAGCACCTCCCCCCGGGACGCGCCCAGAGCAGTACCCCCGTGCAGGCCGAACGGCACGTCCGAACCCAGTTCAGCACCCAGCTCGGACAATTCGTCCAGGGCTAGGCCCAGCCCCCAGAGGGCGTTGCACGCCACCAGCGCCGCCGCCGCGTCGGTTGACCCTCCGGCCATTCCGCCTGCCACCGGGATCGATTTGCTCAAGATCAGTCGAGCCCCTTGCTTGACTTTGTACTTCCGCTTGAGCAGGCGCGCGGCCTTGAGCGCCAGATTCGTGCCGCCCTTGGGCACACGCCCGCTACCCGGGGCGATCTCCAATTGCACCGCTGTCCCCGGGTCTGCCACAGCCGTCACATGATCGACCATGTCCAGGGCTTGGAAGACCGTGGCCAACTCGTGGTAGCCATCGGCGCGCAGCGGCCCAACACCTAGGAAGAGGTTGATCTTTGCCGGGGAATCGACGCCGACAGACGAAGGGAGCGCCACGTCCACAGGCTATTGCGCAAGCAGCCTGAACTTCGCGCTGGCCAGCGCCCGGAACTCCTGCACGGACAGCGATTCACCGCGCCGGCCCGGGTCGATCCCTGCCTGATCCAGCACCGAGCCAGCCGTAAGCGGTTGCGCCCACCCCCGCAGCGCCCCGCGCAGCATCTTCCGGCGCTGAGCAAACGCCGCATCGACGGCGGCGAACGTCTCGAGCCGCAATTCCGGGGCCGTCTGCGGATGTCTGGTGAAACCGACCAGACCGGATTGGACGTTGGGGGTCGGCCAGAAGACGTCCGCTGGCACCTTGCCCAACCAACGGGTGGTCGCCCACCAAGCGGCTTTCACTGTGGGAATCCCGTAGTCGCGGGAGCCGGGCTCGGCGGTCAGCCGATGAGCCACTTCCGCCTGCACCATGATGACCCCGGACTCGACTGTGGCGAACCGCTCGAGCACGTTGAGAAGAATCGGCACGCCGGTGTTGTAGGGCAGATTGGCCACGAAACTCGTGGGGGCCAGGTCCGACGCCGTCATGGACACCGCGTCCTCACAGCGCACGTGCAGCCGCTCAGCGGCCTGGTCGTCAAGTTCGGCCACGGTCTGCGGCAGGCGTGCGGCCAGTCGGGGGTCGATCTCGACGGCCTCGACCGCGGCACCCGTCTCCAGCAGCGCCAGAGTCAGCGAGCCCAGACCAGGTCCCACCTCCAGCACCAGGTCGTCGGAGCCCACGCGGGCCAGAGCGGCGATCCGACGAACCGTGTTGGGATCGATGACGAAGTTCTGCCCCAGCCGCTTGGTCGGCCGCAGATCCAACTCGCGGGCGAGTTCCCGGATGCGCGCAGGACCCAACGAGGCCATCAGAACGCGCCGAACGCCTCGAAGGTGTTGTCCCGCACGGTCTGACACAACTCGTCGAGGTCGGCCGACAGGTGTTCGGACATCAAGCGGATGGTCCACGGGATCAGGTAGGAGGCATTCGGTTTGCCGCGATACGGCATGGGCGCCAGGAACGGGGCGTCGGTCTCCACCAGTATGCGGTCGCGGGGGACCACCGCCAGCGCCTCGCGCAGAGATCCAGCGTTCTTGAAGGTGACCACTCCGGCGAACGAACAGAACCAACCACGCTGGGTGACTGCCTCGGCGAACGCCGCGTCGCCGCTGAAGCAGTGCATTACCACGCGGCGCGGGGCACCTTCATCGTCCATGATGCGCAGGATGTCAGCGTGGGCATCCCGGTCGTGGATCACCAGCGTCTTGTCGAGGTGCTTGGCGAGATCGATGTGCCGGCGGAAGGATTCCTCCTGCACTGCACGGCCAGGGGGATCCGTGCGGAAGAAGTCCATCCCGGTCTCACCGATCGCGACAACCCGGTCGTCCGTGGCCAGTTCGGCGATGTCCTGCCATGCGGCCTGCAGGTTCGGCCGGCCATGTTCGGCATCGATCCGGGGGGCCTCGTTGGGATGCAGAGCAACCGCAGCGACCACTTGCGCCCAGTCGTGCGCTATCCGCACGGCCTCCCGGGAACTGGCGACGTCGACCCCGACCTGAATCACAGCATCCACGCCCACGGCCTCGCCGGCCGCGAGTGCGGTGTCCACCGCCAAGCCCCGCTCGCCGTCGCGTCCGGCAGCACCGATGTCCAGGTGGCAATGACTGTCGATCACCGGGCTGGGTAGCGGGTCCGGCAGCGGCGGGTAGGCGACCGGTAGCGTCACTTCGTGTCCAGTCGCGGGAACAACGACTCGCTCTTGGTCACCACACTGCCCGGCGCCAGTTGCCCCCACTGACTCACCGTGAGCACCGACTGCTGACCCAGCTCACCGGCTGCTCCGAGGCTGTCCCACATGAGCGAGGTCGCGGCCGGCATGACCGGGTGATAAAGCACGGCGATGGCTCGCAGGGACTCGCAGATCGTGTAGAGCACAGTGTCCAGGCGTTGCGCGGTCGCCTCATCCTTGGCCAGCACCCACGGCTGCTGTTCGGTCACGTACATGTTGACCGCGTCCACGAACTCCTTGATCGCCAGGATGCCGCCGCTGAAGTCCAGCCTGCCCATGGCCGCATCTGCCTGTTCGGCGCAGGCGACCAGCAACTCCTGCAACGCGAGGTCCGCGTTCGTGTAGTCGCCGGGCGCGGGCAACGAACCATCGCGGTAGCGCACCACCATGGCGGTCGCCCGGGAGGCGAGGTTGCCCAGCCCGTTGGCCAGTTCGGCCTGGTACCGGGCGGCCATGTCCTCCCACGAGAACGAGCCGTCCTGCCCGAACTGGATGGCGCGCAGGAAGTAATAGCGGAAGGCGTCGGCGCCGAAGTCGTCGGTGATGCTCTCCGGAGAAATCCCGGTGAGCTTGCTCTTGCTCATCTTCTCGCCGCCGACCAGCAGCCAGCCGTGCGCGAACACCTTGTCAGGCAGCGGCAGACCGGCGGCCATCAGCATGGCCGGCCAGTACACCGCGTGGAAGCGCAGAATGTCCTTGCCGACCAGGTGGACGTTGGCCGGCCAGATCGACGCGAGCTTCTCGTCGTCCTCGCCGTAGCCGATGGCGGTGATGTAGTTCAGCAGCGCGTCGAACCAGACGTAGACGACCTGCTTGTCGTCCCACGGCAGGGAGACGCCCCACCCCACACTGGAGCGCGACATCGAGATGTCCTCCAGCCCGCTCTTGATGAAGGAGACGACCTCGTTGTAGGCGCTCTTGGGTTCCACCGCAGTCGGGTGGCGCTCGTAGTGCTCGAGCAAAGCATCCTGGAACTGCGCCAGGCGGAAGAAGTAGTTCGACTCGTGCAGCATCTCGACGGGCCGGTCATGGATGGGGCACTTGCCGTCGACCAGGTCACCGGGCCGTTTGAACTCCTCGCACCCCACGCAGTAGGGGCCTTCGAAGTCGGCCTCGTACACATGCCCGTTGTCGCGCACCGTCTCCCAGAACTTCCGCACCCCCTTGCGGTGGCGTGTGCTCGTGGTGCGGATGAAGTCGTCGTTGGCCGCCTCGATGGTCTCGAGCACGGGCTTCCACGAGTTCTCGACCAGCCGGTCGCACCAATCCTGCGGCTCCATGTTGTTCTCGCGGGCCGTGCGCTCGACCTTCGTGCCGTGCTCGTCGGTACCGGTGAGGTAGAACACCGACTCCTGGCGCTGCCGGTGCCAACGGGTCAGGACATCCCCGGCCACCGTGGTGTAGGCGTGGCCGATGTGGGGGGCGTCGTTGACGTAGTAGATGGGCGTCGTGACGTAGAACGCCTTGGTCATGTGGGATCTCCCGGGAATGGTCGATCTTCAGTCTAGAAGCAGCCAGCCCCCCGGCTGACCCAGGACAGCACTTGACGGACTGCGCGGACGCCGCCTACCGCTTCACCACCAAGGCATAGAGCTCCCGGCGCGACACCCCCGCGTCCGTAGCGACCTGCGCCACGGCCTCGCTCCGGCGCATGCCGGAGTCCACCCGCGCTTCGACCTCGGCGACGAGGTCGGACGGGTCCACCTGGCGCGCCGGCGCGCCTTCCACCACCAGCGTCACCTCACCCAGAATGTCCTCCACCTGCGACGCCAACTCCCCAACGGTTCCCCGCAGGACCTCCTCGTAGGTCTTCGTGAGTTCCCGGCACACGGCTATGCGGCGCTCGGAACCGAAGATCTCGGCCATATCGGTCAGACAGTCCACGAGCCGGCGGGGGCTTTCGAACAGGACCATGGTCCGCGGTTCGGCAGCCAACGTGCGAAGCCGTTGTCGCCGCTGGCCGGCCTTGCGCGGCAGGAATCCCTCGAAACAGAACCGTTCGGCCGGCAGCCCGCTGAGCACCAGCGCCGTGGTCAGGGCACTGGGACCGGGCAGGCAGGTCACGGGCAGACCGGCATCGATGCAGCGCCGCACCGCGGCCAGCCCCGGGTCGCTGACCAGTGGCATGCCCGCATCGCTGACCACCAGGACGGTCAGACCGTCTGCCACGTACTGCGCCAGGGCCTGTGAGCGCTGCGCCTCCACCGCGTCGTAATGGGAGACCACCCGCCCGCCGATCCGCACCCCGAGATCCGCGGCAAGCCTGCGGGTGCGGCGGGTGTCCTCGGCGGCCACGACGTCTGCAGTGGCCAGTGCGTCGCGCAAACGGGCCGAAGCATCTGCGGGATTCCCCAGAGGCGTGGCGGCGATGATCAGGACGCCGTTGGGACCGGACACCGGAATCCTCCTTATGCTGGCCCGCGTGAGCCTAACAACCGATGCGGGTCCCGCGCAGTCCGCGTCCGCGCGCCCGCGTCAGGCTCCCGGACCCGCTGGCGGCTGGCGGGGGTGGATCGGTCCGTTGTCCATGGGAGTGGTCGCCGCCGCACTGCGACTACCCGGGCTGGACCGGCCCCACGCACTGGTCTTCGACGAGACCTACTACGCCAAGGATGGGCTCGCGCTGCTGCTGTTCGGCCACGAGCGCAACGCCAAGGACAATGCCAACGACCTGCTTCTGGCCATGGACGGAAACAACCTGGAGGCGGCCGGGAGCATCTTCAAGGACAGCCCTTCGTACGTGGTGCATCCACCCTTCGGCAAGTGGGTGATCGCTGCCGGGCAGTGGGCGTTCGGCGCGAATCCGTTCGGATGGCGGATCGCCGTGGCGGTACTGGGGATCCTGTCCGTGGTCCTGCTGGCCCGCATTGTGCGCCGCATGACGGGCTCTAACCTGCTCGGTTCCATCGCCGGTTTCCTGCTGGCCATCGACGGCATGGGCATCGTGATGAGCCGTACCGCCTTGTTGGACGGAATCTTGGCTTTCATGGTGTTGCTGGCCTTCGGAGCACTGCTCCTGGACCGGGATCGGACCCGCCGACTGTGGCCCAAACGCAGCCTGCGGCCCTGGCGAGTAGCGGCGGCGGTGGCACTGGGCCTCGCGTGCGGCGTGAAGTGGAGCGGCCTGTGGTTCGTGGTGGCCTTCGGGCTGCTCACGGTGTTCTGGGACCTGGGTCTGCGCAGGCAACACGGCCAATCGCATGTATGGCTCAAGACGTTGCTGCGCGACGCCATTCCGGCGGCGCTGGTGATGCTGCCGATCGTCTTCGTCACCTACGTCGCGACATGGTACGGCTGGTTCACCAGTTCGGGTTACCTGCGCACCTGGGCGTTCGACAACGGCGGCTACACCGGGATCCAGGGCGCCCTGCGTTCACTGGCCCACTACCACTGGGAGGCCTACAACTTCCACACCGGACTGACCACCGAACACTCGTATCAGTCCAGCGCCTGGGGGTGGCCGGTGCTGGCCCGGCCCACGAGCTTCTTCTACGAGTCCGACGGGTTGCAGTGCGGCGCCGACAAGTGCTCCCAGGAAGTCATTGCTTTGGGCAACCCGATCATCTGGTGGGCAGCTGCCTTGGCGTTGTTCCACCAGGTATGGCGTTGGGTGGCCGTTCGCGACTGGCGTGCTGGTGCGGTGCTGTGCGGCTTCGTGGCGGGGTGGGGTCCGTGGCTACTGTTCCAGGAGCGGACCGTTTTCAGTTTCTACTCGATCGTGTTCCTGCCGTTCATGATCATGGCGTTGACGTTGTCCTTCGGCTCGCTGCTGGGGTCGCCCAGCGACACCCGGGAGCGCCGCGGAAACGGGGCCATCGTGGTCGTGGCCTTCCTTTTCGCCGCGGTGGTCACGTCGTGGTGGTTCTATCCCATCTGGACCGCACAGATCATCACGTACGAGCAGTGGCAGATGCGGATGTGGTTGCCGACCTGGGTTTGAAGGAGATTGCGCGATGACCCGTTAGTTGCGCAATGACCCGTAGATTACGGGCTATCCGGCAACCAAGCGGCCATCCGGTGAACCGGGGTTGAGCCGGCCACACTGTCGGCGGCGCAATGACCCGCTAGTTGCCAAATGACCCGTAGATTACGGGCCACCCGGCAACCAAGCGGCCATCCGGTGACCTGGGGATCAAGCCCGCCGCACAGCCAGCGGCGCAATGACCCGCAAGTTGCGCAATGACCCGCAGATTACGGGCCATCCGGCAACCAACAGGCCACTCGCTGGACCTGGCCCTGTTCAACCCGCTGCGTTCGGGCCCGCCCCCGCGCGGACCACAACGCAGGAAACGATCCACAACAAACAGATCCCCCGAGCCATGACGGCCCGAGGGATCTGATGACGGGGTGGAGCTGAGGGGATTCGAACCCCTGACCCCCTCGATGCGAACGAGGTGCGCTACCGGACTGCGCTACAGCCCCGCGTGGAATCAGGGTAGCAATGCCGGGCCACCTACTCGTTGACCGCCCGGGCCGTCTCGTACCCCGACGGATAGGCGTACTCGTCCAGGCCGAGTTCGGCCTCGGCGTCCTGCCCGGAGCGCAGTGCCGCCGCCTGCTCGAGCATCCGCTCTGCCGTCCATGGACCGTTCTCTTCGGAGTCGATCTCGCGGGGCACCGCCGTGGCCCGTGGTGCCCGCAGGTAGGAGGGAACCGGCGCCTCGACCGGATCCCACGTGTCGCGCCGTTGCGTCGAAGCAACCCCGGTAGCGGCACGGGCGTCGCGACGACGCCGGGCTTCGTGAACCCGGGCACGGGCCCGGGACTGTGCAGCCAGCAGGTAGACGTACCCGGCGAGTGCGGCCAGGGCCAACAGGGCCAGGGGCATGGGCACGAACCCGGCCACCAGACCCAGCACCGACACCAGGCTCACCGCCGCCAATCCGGTGAGGATCCGCTTGCGTCGCAGTGCGGCCGCGGCACCGGCGGCTTTGCGGGACTCGTGGTGGCGGGCACGCCGACGGTGGCCGTCTTCCGGGGAACCGACGAAAGGGTCGATGCCCAAATCGAGGTGTTGGTCGATCGCGGCGTCCGCCGGAGCGGTGTCCACGCGACCCGCCTGCGCGCCGGGCATCGCGGCGACGTCATGGGAGCGGTGGCGGCGCGCGGAAACGGATCGCAATGACCGGCGGAAGCGCTGCGTGGTGCGGGCGTCGCGGTAACGGTCCGACGTCCCGAGCCAGCGGGGAAGGAGAACTACCGCCCACATGGCGATGACTGCAGCGTAGAGAAGGCCTGTGAGCACGCCCTCAGCCTATGGTCCGGACCTACCCAGAGCCGGGATTTGCCCGGCGTGTTCTGTCCGAGCCCACCCCCGGGATCCCGAACCGTTGCTCAAACCGGTCGGCCAGCGGCGCGTCGAGCTCTTCGGCGGTCAAGGCGTAAGTGACGTGGTCGCGCCACTCGCCGTCGATGTGCAGGTAGCGTTCACGCACCCCCTCATAACGGAAGCCCAGCTTCTCGACCACCCGGATGCTCGGCCGGTTCTCCGGCCGGATGTTGATCTCGATGCGGTGCAGCCCGCCCCGGAAACAGTGATCGCATGCCATCGCGACGGCCAGCGGCATCACCCCGGAACCAGCAACATCGCGGTCCAGCCAGTAGCCGATGTGCGCGCCACGCAGCGAGCCCAGGTGCAGGCCTCCGACAGTGACCTGGCCACGGAACTTGCCGTCCACATCGAGCGCGAACGGCAAGGTGGTTCCGGCCCGGGCGGCGGATCTCAACGACCGCACCATGCCCCGGAAGGTCGTCGCGGCATCGGTGGCCCCTGGCGGAAGGGTCGCGTCCCAAGGGCGCAGCCAATCCATGTTGCGCGACCGCACGGAGTGCCACGCGTGCCGGTCCCGATAGGACAACGGACGCAGGCGCACGCCGTGCCTGGCCAGGGTGGCCGGCCACAAGGCGGCGTTCACAGGGCACTCACCAAGGCGGCCGTCACCACGTCGCCGCTGTCGTAGTCGACAGGTCCAGGCGGGATCACCGCAAGGGCGTCGGCGCGGGTCAGGGCGCGGATTCCCGTTCCGATCGGGGTGGCGCGCTCTGCGTCCAGTTTGACGGCCACGATCCTGGTGTTCTGCGGATCGACTGTGACCGATTCGGTCAGTGTCACCTGCTGCCGCATCCCGAAGACATCACCGTGCCCCATCAGCCGTCGGATCACGGGCCGCACGAACAACTCGAACCCGACGAAAGCCGCTGTCGGCTCCCCCGGCAGCGCGATCAACGGCACGTTCGACGTCCCCAACGACCCGGTGCCCTGCACCCGCCCGGGCTCCAAAGCGACTCGAGCGAAGTCGACGGTTCCCATCGTCGCCAGCACGGGCCGGAGCACATCATCGGCCCCGTCCCCGATTCCGCCGGTGGTCACTACCATGTCGGCCCGGCCGAGCTGATCGTCCAGGATCTTGCGCAATAAGGCCGGGTCGTCGGCCACCGGACCCACCCGGTAGGACATGGCCCCGACTTCCACCACCGCGCACGCCAAAGCGACTCCGTTGACGTCCGGTTTGCGCCCGCCGGTGGGAGCACCACGCAGACGTCCGGTGTCGACGAGTTCGCTGCCGGTAGTGATCACCGCGATGCGGGGCCGCGGGTATGCCGGGACCTTCCCGACCCCGATGGCCGCCAGCAGGGCGATCTCCCGGGAACCGAGCACCTGCCCGAGTGACAACAAGGTCGTGCCGCTCTTCACCTGGCTACCGGCAAGGGCGATGTTCTGGCCCGCGGCCACTGCCCGCCCCACACGCACGACCGGCGCGCCCTGATCGGTGTTCTCCAGCGGCAGCACACAGTCGGCGCCGTAGGGCAGCGGGTCGCCGACCCCGACCCGGATCAGCGATCCCGGCGCCAGCGCGGAACCGGCGGGAAACTCCCGCAGGGAGAGCACCGAGGTCGGTGAGGCCATTGCGATGTCGCCTGACCGGGCGGCGTAACCGGCCCGCGAGGCGCTGTGAAATGCCGGGATGTTCGAGGGTGCAGTCACGTCCACGGCCACGACGCAGCCGTTGGCATCCAGCAGGGGCAGGGCCAGCGGCTCCAGAGGGCGGACCCGGCTCATCACCACCTGCAGGTGCTCGGCAAGGCTGCGCATCAGTCGTCCCTGAACTCCGCAGACACCACGAACTCCCGCAGCCAGGCCCGAAAGTCCGGGCCGAGGTCGCCACGGGCACTGGCCAGTCGCACGGTCGCCTGCAGGTAGGACTGTTTGTCACCGGTGTCGTAGCGGCGGCCTTTGAAGATCACGCCATGCACTCCCCCGCCCTCACTGGCAGGCATCTGGGCCAACGTCTTCAAGGCGTCAGTGAGCTGGATCTCGTCGCCGCGTCCGGGCGGCGTATTCCGCAGCACGTCGAAGACCGCCGGATCCAGCACGTAGCGGCCGATGACCGCCAGGTTCGAAGGAGCCGATTCGGTGTCGGGCTTCTCCACCAAATCCTTGACCTTCACTGCTTCCGAGCCGATGACCGGGGTCACCGCGGCACATCCGTACAGGTGGATCTGGGACTCGTGCACCTCCATCAGGCACAAGACACTGCCGCCGAACTCCTCGCGCACCGCCAGCATCTGCTCAAGTACGTAGTTGCCGGTGTCGATCAGGTCGTCGCCGAGCAGGACCGCGAAGGGCTCTTCGCCCACATGCATGTCGGCGCACAGAACCGCATGGCCCAGGCCGCGTGGTTCCCCTTGGCGCACATAGTGCACTTTCGCCAGTTCAGCGGCCGCCATCACCGAGGCCAGCCGATCGTGGTCATTCTTCGTGAACAGAGTGCGTTCCAGCATGGGGTTGCGGTCGAAGTGGTCCTCCAGGGACGACTTGTTGCGCCCGGTGATGATCAGAACATCATCAAGACCGGCGTCCACGGCCTCCTCGACGACGTACTGGATAGCCGGCCGGTCGACGACGGGCAGCATTTCTTTGGGCGTGGCTTTGGTCGCCGGAAGGAAGCGCGTACCCAGACCGGCGGCGGGAATAACGGCCTTCGTCACACGATTACTGGACATGCGCCGAGCGTAGTGCGACCAGGTGGTCGCGGTCGCATCAGGCGTCGCGGCGCCGCAGCAGAACCAGCCCGACCAGCAGCAGACCCACCATCCAGGCAGCCCAAACTCCAGCCGACAGAGCGACATCCACGCCGGAGAACCAGGACTGCATCGAGGCCAACGGCAGCACCGACGGCAGCCACTCGAGCCGGGCCCCCAGCAGACCGATCACAGCCTGTTCGAGCAGGAACAGGATCAACGGCCCGATGATGCCCAACGGGTGATTGCGCGTGATCAGCGTGAGGCTGAAGGCCAGCAGCGCGTACGTCAACGTGAACACCGCCACCTGCCAGGCGACCGTTGCCCAGCTCGGACCACCGGAAGCGGTCTCGCCGAGCAGGACCAGCAAGGCGTATCCCGCGACGGCAGCCAGCGCCACCACAAACAGCGTGAGGGCGACGGTCGTGAAGAGCTTGCCGAAGAAAACGCCCACCCTCCCGGGGAACGCGGTGAGGGTCAGGCGGATCGTGCCGTACCGGTACTCATGACCGAATGCCATGGCGCCAAGACTTGCGATCAGAACGATCACGATCGGGTTGCCGAGCAGCGCACCGGCGACGAGGTCGGTCGTCGGGATTCTGTCCAGGCCCTCATCGAAGTCGTCGGCGAACGTGCCGAGGTAGGCGAAGGCGGCGGCGGCGAGGATCACGAACAGGGACGTGATCCAGGTGGTGCGGATGCTCTTGGCGCGGCGGTACTCGAACGCGAGGATCTCCATCAGGCCACACCTCCGCCGATCCGGAAGTCCTGACCGGACTCGGTGAGTTCCAGGAACGCCTGCTCAAGACTGGCCGTGCGCTTGGTGAGTTCAGCGACCGGCAGGCCGTGCCGGAAGGCGATGTCGCCCACCCGGTCGGTACTCGCGTCACTGACGGCAAGGGCGTCGGGCGATTCCAGTCGCACTGCGTCGGGGCCGAGTTCCTCGGTCAGCGCGGCGGCCAGTTCGTCCACCCGCGGCGAGCGGATCAACACATCGTTGGTGGTCGATCGGTTGACCAGATCCTCGACCGATTCATCGGCCAGCAATCGGCCTCTGGCGATGACGACCACGTGGTCAGCCATAACCTCCATCTCGCTGAGCAGATGGCTGGAGACCAGAACGGTACGGCCCTGGGACGCGTAGTACTTCAGGTAGTCGCGCAGCCAGTGGATCGACTGCGGATCAAGGCCGTTGGCTGGCTCATCGAGCAGGAGCACCTCAGGTTCGGCCAGGATCGCGGTCGCGAGCCCGAGACGTTGCCCCATCCCCAGCGAGAAACCCTTCGGCTTCTTCTTCGCCACCGACTCCAGGCCCATGAGCGAGATCACTTCCTCCACCCTGGCCCGACTGGTCCGGCTCGCGGCGGCCAGCATGCGCAGGTGCGCCCGTGCGCTGCGGCTGGGGTGGAAGAACTTCGCGTCGAGGTGAGCACCCACCACCTTCGGCGCCTGGGCGTGCAGATTCAGGGGCTTGCCGTCCCACAAGGTGACGCCCCGTCCCGAGTCGAGGCCGAGCATCAGCCGCAGGGTGGTGGACTTACCCGAACCGTTGGGCCCGAGGAAGCCCGTGACCTGTCCGGGGCGGACTTGGAAACTCAGATCATTGACAGCCACCGTCCTCCCGTAGGTCTTGTGCAGATTGGACGCAGTGACGATCACGAAGGGACCCCTCGGTCGATGCAGAACGGACAGCCCCGAAAATAGTCGATAGATCCGACAGAATCCGCCAGGAGGCTCCGACATGCCGACTTACCTCTACAAGTGCACCGAATGCGATCACCGCTTCGAGCACGCGCAGGGCTTCCACGACGACCCGCTGGAAATCTGCCCCGACTGCGGTGGGGTGGTACGTCGCGTGATCGGCAATGTGGGCGTCGCGTTCAAGGGCTCCGGGTTCTATCGCACGGACTCGCGGGCCGAGAGCCGCGCCAAGACCTCGAAGAGTCCCGCGTCGAGCGAGACGAAGTCCGACGCGGGCCCGAAGCCGGAGAAGGCAGCGGCCAAGGAATCGTCGGGCGGGTCGCAGTCGAAGGGATCGGGCTCCTCGTCGACCGCGTCGGGATCGAAGGGCTCCGGGTCCTCGTCGGACAGTCCCAAGAAGTAGTCGGACGAGGGGTCTTCTTCGGCCCTCCGGTGTCCCGCGCTTGAGGGCGACGTTGTTGGGCACTCACCAGGCCGGAACCCCCCAACAACACCGCCCTCACCAGCGGAGGCGTCCGCCGCACCGAGGCCAGAGGTCGCTTCGTTGAGGGCGACGTTGTTGGGCACTCACCAGGCCGGAACCCCCCAACAACACCGCCCTCACCAGCGCACCAATCCCGGACGCCGACCCTCGCCTGTGGACAACCAAAACCTCGGTGCTCAAATCCGCCTACCGTGACGTTGTGGCGATCGATTCCTGGCGACTTCAACGTCGATGGCGGCGCATTCAGCGTCCTTTGGCCGCATCCCTGATCGTGGTGGGCGGACTCCTCGTGTGGGCTCAGCAGCAAGGTCCGAAACCCACTGTGGCCACGGTGGTGGCGACGGTCGACATGCCTGCCGGACACATCGTCGGGTCCTCGGATGTGCAGGTCGTGGGATGGCCGGCCGAGGCTCACCCGGCCGCGGCGGCGAGTTCGCCGCAGACGCTGCTCGGGCGTCGGGCGACGGCACCCATCAGAGCTGGCGAACCCCTCACCGACCAGCGTGTGGTGGGACCGAGTGTCTTGGCGGGGGCTGGTCCCGGGCAAGTGGCCGTCGCTCTGAGCCCCGATCCGCTGACATCCTCAGGGGTGATCAGGCCAGGAGACCGCGTGAACCTGGTGGGCCAGACCGAGACCGGCCCCCGCACCCTCGTGCAGAACGCGTCCGTGCTCACTCTGACCGAGGAGTCCGGGACGGTCCTGGCAGTGCCGGGCACATCAGCGGCCGCGGTAATGCAGGCGGCCGCGACGGATTCGATCGCGATGGTGCTGCTTGCCGACGACCAATAGGGTGGACTGCGTGCCCCTCACAAGTGTCAACAGACTTCTGATCGAGCAGATCGAACACGAGTTCACCGCCTCGCAGCAGTACACGGCCTTCGCCGTCTGGTTCGACCAGCAAGCACTCCCACAGCTGGCCCAAAGGTTCTACGAGCAGGCTCTGGAGGAACGCAACCACGCGATGATGATCGTGGCTTACTTGCTCGACCGGGACATCGACGTCACGTTGCCGGCGATTCCCGCACTCGCGCCGATCCCAGCCTCGGTGACCGGCATCCTCGAGTTCTCCGTGGAACAGGAACAGGCGGTCACGCGCCAGTTCGAACAGATCATCGCCGCGGCCCGCAACGACCAGGATTACCTCGCCGAGCAGTTCACGCACTGGTTCCTCAAGGAGCAGGTGGAAGAGGTTTCCAGCATGTCGACGCTGCTGCAGGTGGCCACCCGGTGCGGTGACAACCTGATGCTGCTCGAGGACTACCTCGCTCGGGAGGTGCTCGACTCGGCGTCGGATCCCACGGCACCGCGAGCAGCGGGCGGCGCTGCGGCGTTGCTGGCCTGACCTACCCTCAGTCCCGGTCGTGGTGAGGCGGTCGCGCCGCGAGTAGATCCGCGTCGGTGGATTCGTGTCCCCCGGACTCGTCCTGGGTTATCTGCGGGTCGAGGTCAATCTCGAGGTTCAATTTGCGTGCCACGTTGCCAGGGTACGTCGACTGCAGGGCACGGTCGTGAGGCGAGTCGCCGCCAAGTTACCCTCGAATGGTGCGTCGGAGTGTTTCAACTGTCTGCTTGGCCGCCCTGATCGCGGGTCTTCCTGCGGCGACATGGGCCGATGACACGGCCCCGGACCCGACTCCAACGGCCGAACCCACCCCCACGCCCGAACCGACGGCTGAACCTGAACCGACGCCTGAACCGAGCAAACTCCCCCGACGGTTGGTGATCGGTGAGTCTCGCCGCGGCCTGCCGATCGTGGCGAAGCGGCAGGGTCGTGCCGACGCCAAACGGGTCCTGCTGGTCCTTGGCCAGATGCACGGGGATGAACCCTATGGACGCTATGTAGTCGATCAGGTCCGCAAGCTCAAACCCCGCAAGAACACGGCGGTGTGGACGATCCGGACCATCAACCCCGACGGCGCCAAACTGCGCACCCGCCGCAACGCCAGTCGGGTGGACCTGAACCGGAACTTCCCGGACAACTGGCAGCCCGGCGATCCGGGGTCTTTGTTCTACGCAGGCCCGCGGCCCGCAAGCGAACCCGAGACCCGGGCGTTCATCGCCGGCGCCGAGCAGATCCAGCCGGATGCGGTGGTGTCATACCATCAACGCGCGAATGTGATCGATCGCGGGAGCCGCAAGAAGACACGCAAATGGGTAAAGCGCCTCAGCCGCGACCTTCGACTTCCGATCAGCCGGGTCTCCTGCGTCACCAAGTGCGTCGGCACGATGTCGGGCTGGTTCAACACGCAGTTCCGCGGCTGGGCCGTGACTGTGGAATTGCCCGCCCGGATCTCGGTGCCGCGGCAGAAGTCGATGGCCCGCGCGATGATCCGGTTGGCCCCGGACCTCAAACCCACCGCCAAGCGCTAGCCGTCTCCCATCAAATGGGGGCCGCGAAGGGGCCTCCGGCCCTGATTCTGCTGCAATATGGCTAAATTTTGTCCCTTTTGCGCATTTTCGACCACCAAAATCGGCGATCTTGCGCGTTCCGCGGCCCAGTTTTGATGGCGGCACCCAGCGCACACCACGACGAAGCCCCCGGTGCGCAGTGCGAACCGGGGGCTTCGAGTAGCAGATCAGGCTTCGGACTTCACCGTGGTCGGGTCGTAGCCGTAGTAGGCCGTCCGGGCGTCGCGGCGCTCGTGGGCCTCGAGCTCGGCCTCCTTGGCGAACTCTGGGTCCAGGTCGATGTCATTGACGTGGAAGCGCGGGTTGTTCTCCCACAACCACTTCTCCAGCTCGGGGCCGGACTCGAACGAGGTGATCAGGCAGTAGCGCGGCTCGTCGCCGTTGTGCCACACGGAGTGCCACAGTCGCTCGGAGTCCACCAGGAGCTGGGCGCCGGCCGGAAGGTTGATCCGGACCTCGGTGCTGGGGTCGTTGATGTCCTCACGCAGGACCATGTAGGTGTCCTTGTCGTCGGTGAGGTTCATGAAGCAGCGCACGACCCAGCCCTCGCCGTCGGGGTTGAGGCGGTTGTTGTCGTCCTCGTGGGAGTTGTACAGGGCGTCGGCGTAGGAGTTCGGCTGCAGTTCGATGACGCGGCAGCGGCCGACGTTGGCTCCGGATTCCAGCGCGCGCTTGACCAGGGTCGGGGCTTTCTCGACCTGGCTGTCGATCCACACGCCATCCTTGTCGGGCTTGGGCGGGTCGAAGTGCCAGAAGCCGTTGCACTCGATTTCGCCGTAGGCGCTGGCCAGTGGCGCGAAGCGGGTGTCGCCGCCGGACTTCCAGTCGACGTATTCCAGTGACAGCCATTCCTGCGGGTCGATCGGGTCGCCGTACATGTCGAGGACCGCGTATCCGGTCTCCTCGAGCATCGGGAGTTTGTAATGGGCCATGGGACCTCCAGAAGTTCTTGTGCCACATCGGTGCAGTGGCTTTCGTCCTATCATCCCCTACTCCGCCGCCATTTACGCGTGGCCTGCGTCACATGTCGCACCCGTGCTCACCCGCGGATACTTCCATCGTTCCGGGGACGCTGCAGGGCGGCGCGCGGCATAGTGGAATTGCGCGAAGGAGGTCGAAGTGTCCCTCTCACCGGTTCCGGACGTCCAGTCGATGACCATCCACGGCCACCGACGTGCCTTCGTCAGGGTCGGCCGCGGCCCCGCCCTGGTGCTGCTGCACGGGATCGGTTGCGACCACCGAACCTGGATCCCCGTGCTGCGCCCGCTGAGTCGCCATTTCACCGTGATCGCCCCGGATCTACTGGGACACGGGCAGTCTGACGCCCCGCGCGCCGACTACAGCATCGGCGGATACGCCAACGGCGTGCGCGACCTGCTGGCCCTCAACGGCATCACATCCGCGACGGTCGTTGGCCACAGTCTCGGTGGCGGCATCGCGATGCAGTTCGCCTACCAGTTCCCGCAGAGCACCCAGCGACTGGTCCTCGTGGGATCCGGTGGCCTGGGACGGACCGTCAACCCCCTGCTGCGCGCGATGACCCTGCCCGGCGGGAGCACCGCGCTGAAGGCCGTCGCCCAACCGCCCGTCCGGATTCCGGCGGCTGCGGCCATGCGGGCGCTGCATTCACTCGCCGTCCCCGGCGCAATCGACTTCGCGGGCTTGGCGCAGGTCTACGACTCCCTGGGCGACCGCGGGCGGCGCCGGGCCTTCCACCACGTGCTGCGGGCCGCGGTCGACTGGCGTGGACAGGTCATCACCATGCTGGACCGCGCGTACTTGGCCGAGTCCATGCCCAGCCTGATCGTGTGGGGCGAGCAGGACACCGTGATACCGGTCAAGCACGCTTACGCGGCCCACGCGGTTCTGCCAGGTTCGCAGTTGGAGATCATCCCGCACGCCGGGCACTTCCCGCACGAGGACGACCCCGAGCATTTCTCCGCCGCGCTCATCGACTTCATCCTCGACACCAAACCCGCCACGTACGACGGCCGCGGCTGGGTGAAAGCCCTGGCCAATGGTCCCCGTCCGCGCAAGTTCTGGGCGTCGGCGCGTCCCGAGGCCCAGGAGCAGTGACCACCGCCTGGGATGCCGAACTCGTCGCAGCCGCCCAAACCACGATCGACGCCGCCGGTGACGGAAGGCTGCACACCGTGGCCGCAGCGGTGCGTGACACAGCCGGTGGCGTGCACACGGGGATCAACCTGTTCCACTTCACCGGGGGTCCGTGTGCGGAGCTGGTCGCGCTGGCCACCGCGACCAAGACCAGCAGCCGTCCGCTGAGCCTGATCGTCGCGGTGGGCGATGCCGGACGTGGGGTTCTGCCGCCGTGCGGACGCTGCCGTCAGGTCATGCTCGACCTGCATCCAGACATCCAGGTCATGCTCGCCGATGGTTCGGTAGGTGCCATATCGGACCTGTTGCCCGTGTCCTACCAATGGCGTGAAGGAAGCTGATCGCATCCGGGCTGCCAGAGCTCACGCCTCGAACAGCGCCTGGCCGATGTATCCGCCCTCGGCCACGCCCGGCGGAACCGCAAACACCGCCGAACCGGTGTGCCGGATGTACTCGTTCAAGGTGTCGCTGCGGGCCAGCATCTGCTGCACTGGCAGGAACGAAGTACGGACGTCTCGCTGGTAGGCCAGGAAGAACAGCCCCGCGTCCAACCTGCCCAACCCGTCGCTGCCGTCGGTGTAGTTGTAACCGCGGCGCAGCATCCGCACCCCGCCGTGCCGCGACGGGTGGGCCAGGCGCATGTGTGAATCCATCGCGATCAGCGGAACATCATCGCGGCCCATTGCGCCGAAATCCGGCTCGGTGAACTCGTCACCGCCGGACAGGGGCGCACCATCAACTTTGGTCCGGCCGAAGATGGCCTCCTGCTCGCGCAGGCTCGTGCGGTCCCAGGTCTCGATCGTCATTCGGATCCGGCGAGCCACACCAAACGTCCCGCCGACCATCCACTGCGGTCCATCGGCTGGCTGCACCCACACCGAGGTGTTCGCGTCCGGGTCCTCCGCTTTCACATTCGCCGTTCCGTCCTTGAAACCGAAGAGGTTGCGCGGCGTGGCCTGCGCCGCAGAGGTGGAGGATGTGCGGCCGAAACCGAGCTGCGACCAGCGAACCGTCGCGGTCCCGAAACCTAGTCGCGCGAGGTTGCGCACCGCATGTACTGCGACCTGTGGATCGTTGGCACAGGCCTGCACGTAGATGTCGCCCCCGGTCCGGGCCGGGTCAAGGGTGTCACCGGGGAACGTGGGGAGCTCGATCAACCCGGCAGGAAGGTGTCCAGCCAGTCCGAAGCGGTCGCCGCCGGATGAATCCGTGAACAGGCTGCGGCCGAAGCCGATGGTGACGGTCAAGCCGGACGGTGGCAGGCCCAGCGCTTCGCCGGTGTCCTGGGGCGGGGCGTCGTAGGGGCCGGCGGTGGCACCGAACTCGCCCACCTCGAGGCCCGCCGTCATGGCTGCCGCCGCGTCGGTCCACGCACGCAGCATCCGGATCACGTCGTCGCGGCGTTCGGTGGTCAGGTCGAACGCCGCGAAATGCAACCGGTCCTGCGCAGGGGTGAGGATTCCTGCCTGGTGCGATCCGAAGAAGGGTACGGCGTCGGCCAGTGCGTCGGCCTGGTCCCGGCTGACCGCCACGGCAGCCGTCGCACCCACCGCGGCAGTCGCTGCGCCGGCCCCGATCAGACCCAGGAAGCGCCGTCGGCTGACTGCGCTCATGTCACAACGGTCGCGGTGAGCTGCGACAGCGGTTCGGCCAGCGCGTCAACCGACGCCGCGAGTCGCTTCACCTGATTGGGGGACAGGTCGGTGTACAGCACGAAGCCGTCACCCTTGCGGTGCTGGTCCAGTGCTGCCTGAACATCGTCGAAACGCGACTCGAGCATCTGCGCAAGCTCGGGGTCCTTGCCCTGCACCACCGGTGCGAGCGCATCGAAGGCCACCCGCGCCCCGTCCACATTGGCCTGAAAGTCCCACAGGTCGGTGTGCGACCAGGCTTCCTCCTCGCCGGTCACCTTGCCCGTCGCCACCTCGTCGAGCAGTTCCTTGGCGCCGTTGCCGAGCTGGTCGGCCCGATAAGTCTGATCCGCGACCCTCGACAGCAACGTGGCGGTGTCTGCGACCAGCAGTTTGCTGATCTTCTGACGCTGCGCCGGCGACATGGGCCGGTAGTCCACCGGCGGCCAGAGGTCCTTCTCGATGCGGTGCCAGCCCGTCCAGTCCTGACCCTCTTCGAGGTCCGCCTCGCGCAGATCGAGCTTGGGATCGAGGTCCCCGAAGGACTCCGCGACCGGTTCGATGCGTTCCCAGTGCATACGGGTGGGGGCGTACAACGCGCGTGCGCGGTCATCGTCGCCGGCCAGGTATGCCTCGACGAAATCATCGGTGTCCGCTACAAGTTGCTCAGCCTGATCCTTGACGTAGAAGGCGTAGGTGTCCGCTGCCTGCTGAATCTGCTCGGCGAACTGTCCCGTTGCAGCCAAATCGGCACCAGAGTCCGTGATGGTGAACTCCGCCCGGATGCCATCGCCGGTCATTCCGGGTTTGCACGCGGTGAGATATTTTCCCGGGGGAACAGCAAGTACGAGGTCTCGGCGCAGACCCGGTCCGATGTTCTCCACCTCGCCGAGGATGCGCAGCCCGTCCTCTGCCAGCAGGTAGAACTCGGTGACCTGCGCGCCGGCGTTGGTCACGTTGAACGTGAGCGTGCCGGACGGCGCCTGGCCGGAGGAGACCTCGCAGGCCGTGTCACTGCTGGTGACCGCGATGGCGTTGTCGGCGGTGGTCTCATTGGAGGTGCAACCGGCCAGGGCAACCAGCGCGCCCGCCGTCAAAACGCCGGGCAGGCTTGCACCCTTCACACGATCACGACCAGCGCAGCGTGAAGACCCTGACGCAGACCAACTGCAAAGTTCGACATTCCACCCTCTTCTTAGGTTAGGCAACCCTAACTACTCTAGAGGTCGCGGAAGTGTCGCCGTCAAGACCCTGGCCCGGGAGGTTCCGAACGAATCGCACGCGCCGCCCAACGGGACGGACCGGTCATGGGGGATACTCATTCCTGGGTCCGCAGAGGCGGCCCTGCGCCCCCGTAGCTCAGGGGATAGAGCAGTGGTTTCCTAAACCATTTGTCGGAGGTTCGAATCCTCTCGGGGGCACGTGCCGTCGGCGGACCGCAAGGTCCGTCGAGGACACGGCCCCGCCCAAGACCCCTGACACCTCGGGCAAATGTCTGCAAGGCTTGCCCCATGAAGACGGTGTTCTGGCTGTTCGCCGGCTTCTGGGCCCTCATATTCGTGGCCGGATCCCTCAACCCCGGCTACCGCCACTACCGCGAACACGTCAGTCTGCTGGCCGCCCAGGGCAGCCGGTACGCCTGGATCACGATCCTCGCCATCGCTTTGACCGCGCTGGCGCAATGGGTCGCGGCCAAGCACTTCTGGGAGGTCAACCGGGTGGTGGCCTACCTCTTGCTGGTCGCAGGGTTCGCCCTGCTGACAGTCGCCGTCTTCCGGGTTCCGTGCCCTGAGAATGCCCGTTACTGCACTTTTGTCGAGGACCACACCACCTCGGAGACGCTCCACGCCGCCGGAGTGGTCGCCTACGCGATCGTGACCATGGCGGCCATGGTGATCCTGGGGATCACGGCCTTGACCCGCGGACACCACAGTCTGGTCGGAGTTCCCGGCCTGATCGCGTCGGTGATCTTCGCGCTCACGTTCAGCGGGCTGCTGCTGTTCCCCGCGGGCCTGGCGCAACGCACATGGATAGCGGTCGGTCAGATCTGGCTGGTCGCCGCGGTATTCGAGGCGCAACTGCACCGGGAGCGTTTGGCCGGCGCCCAGCGGACGGGTTAGTCCACCACCCAGAACTTCCGCAGCGGCTCGGTCACGTGCCAGACGGTCCGCGTGCCGGACTCGAGTTCGACGACATCCCCGGGGCCCACCTCGATATCCGCCTGCCCTTCGATCTCGATGCGGGCACGACCACTCAGGACGACGAAGATCTCTCGCGTCTCAATATCGGTCGAGACTCCCACGCTGTGCTCCCACAGTCCGCAGAACGCGTACTCCAGGGGCGCCTCCCACGTCGCCGTCGTCGGAGATCCCTCGCGGACCTGGTCAGCGGGGACCGGCGAGTGTTCCAAGGCGCGGCCGTTGTAGAGAAGACGTGATGGCATGGCTCAGCGTACAGGCCGAGGCGGCGGTGACTTCTCGGCCGGGGGCGGTGATTTCTGGGTTGAGGGCGACGTTGTTGGGCACTTCGGGCACCGCGATCCCCCAACAACGCCGCCCTCATCATCGCGGGCCCCCAACAACGCCGCCCTCCCCGTCTGCGGGGGCGTTGACACAGGCCTATTGGTCGCACTTCGAGTGCACTTCTTTACCTGAATTGTACTTGACTTTTTCGCCGTCACCGGCAATGCTGTTGTCACGCGAGGGGAGTACCCCACTCACCCGCCGATCGTCATTACGGTAGCTGCATCAGCAACCCGGTCGGCGGGGGTCTTCACGGACCGGGAGAGACCTCTGGAAACCACCAGGAGTCACTGTGAACGACCTTCTCGATCCCCCGCGTCCCACGCTCTCGCGTCCGGATTCCGACGATCTCGAATCACTGATGAGCGCCCGCGGGCTGTGCATCTCGATCCTCATCAACACCACCCCCGGCCCCCGCCTGGCTGAACCCGACCGGCAGCGCCTGCACGCGCATGCCCGCGACGTGCTGCGCAGGCTCGAGATGGAACCGGATGCAGAACACGCGAAGTTGATGACCACGCGTCTGCACAACGGTTTGGACCTGACCACGCGCACCCCCGCCGACGAGGCCCTGGCCCTGTTCGTCAACGAGACGACGGTCAGTTTGTTCCACCTACCGGTGGGGGTGGAGGACCGGATCGTGATCGACCCGACCTTCGCCACCCGCGACGTCGTGCGGGCAGTGCAGTCCAACCCGCGTTTCCTGCTGTTGCACATGGACTCCCGTTCGGCGAACCTCTACCGCTACAACCAGAAGTACCTTGAACCGCAACTGTCGCCGTCGTTCCCGGCACTGCGCGAGGGCAGGGTCCGGGCCGGTCAGGATCCGGAGGCTCAACGGGTGTTCCTGCGCAGCGTCGACGTGGGTTTGAGCCGGCACTTGGCGCAGGAGAACCTGCCTGTGGTGCTCGTCGGCGGGGAACGCGTTGTCGGGGACTTCCTGCGCCTGACCCGTAACGGCGCACGGATCGCCGGGATGGCCCGCGGGATCCACTCCCGCCCGGCACTGGCTGAACTGGAAGACGTCGGCCGCAGCGTGATGAAGGATCACGTCGACGATCTGTCCGCCGCCGCCCACGACACGCTGTACGCCCGACTGCGGGTTCAGCGCGCTGTCACGGGGCTGCTGGGCTGCTGGCGTGCAGCGGCCACCGGCAAGCCGGAATTGTTGGTCGTCGAACAGCACTTCGCGATGCCCGGCAGGATGGTCGCCGAGGGCCGCTACGTCGAGCCCAGCGACGACGACGAGCACCCAGAGGTCATCGACGACGTTGTGGACGACCTGATCGAACGGGTGCTGCAGTCCGGCGGTTTCGTGTCGGTGGTGCCGGATGGCACGCTGCGCGAGCATGGCCGCGTGGCGATGACTTTGGCCCGTTGACGTGCCAGGCCGGCGCCGGACGGGCCACGGCGCCGGCGGTCGGGTGCGGCAAGCCAGCGGTGGCGACGTCCGCGCCGGGGCACAATGACCCCATGAACCTGTTGCAGCAACCCGACCCCACGCTCCTGCCTACCGACCCCGCCGTCTCAGCCCTCAACGCAGGTGAAGACCCCGCGACGGTAGCGGCTCGCTTTCCCGCCTCGAGCCTGGCCTGGGCGACGCTGGCCGAACGGGCACGTGAGCACGGAAACACCATCGAGTCATACGCTTTCGCCCGCGTGGGCTACCACCGCGGCCTCGACGCTCTGCGACGCAACGGGTGGAAGGGTCACGGTCCGGTCCCCTGGTCGCACGAACCGAACCGGGGGTTTCTCGTGTGTCTGCACGAGCTGTCCCTGGCCTCCCAGGCGATTGGGGAGACCGACGAAGCCGAGCGCACCCGCACGTTCCTGCGCGACAGTTCGGCCGAGGCCGCGGACGTGCTGGGGGTCTGACCCACGACCTTGTCCAGAACTGCCTTCGGGCGTACCGTGATAGCTGGGGGTTACGGCTATGTGGCGCAGACTAGAAGGAAAAACCGGAATCATCATCGCGTTCATTCTGGGATTGGCTCTGGCAACCGGAACGACGGCCAGCGCGGCGATGCTGATCACCAGCAAACAGATCAAGAACGGCACGATCAAGATGAAGGATCTGTCACCGAAGGTCCGTGCCAAGATCCAAACACCGGGGCCCGCGGGAGTCGCCGGCCCACAAGGGGCACCCGGCGCAACCGGGGTCGCCGGCCCGACCGGGCCCGCCGGGCCTCCAGGGAAGTTCTCGGGCGACAACGTGCAGGTCGTCACCGGCAACGTAGCGACCTACCCCATCCCCTTCCCAGGTGGGAGCGTGCCGCAGTCCAACGCCACCTGTCCCACGGGCACGGTTGCAATCGGCGGGTGGTACGAGATGCAAGGCGCTTACTACGCAGACCCGGTTCCGTTCATTTCCTCCTACCGCCAGGCCGGCAACCCGCGCATGTGGTCGGTTGCGCTGATGTGGCCCGACGACTACCCGGGCTCCGAGGACCCCAGCTACGTCGCCAAGGCAATGTGCGCCGGCTGATCCAGGCAGCAGAGCGTGAACACCCAGCCACCGCCCGGCTGGCATGACGAACAGATCCGGCTGGCCGAATCCGACCCCGCGTGGCCGGCGTCATTCCAGGCTGAGTCATCACTGCTCGACGCGGCCATCGGAGCATGGATCACCGGCGGCATTCACCACGTGGGTAGCACTGCGGTGCCCGACCTCGCAGCCAAGCCCATCATCGACATCCTGGTCGGGGTTGCTGACCTCGACGGTTCCCGGCCGTGCATCAGCTTGCTCGCTCCGCTGCAGTACCACTACGCGCCCTACCGGCCCGACGTCATGCACTGGTTCTGCAAGCCGGACGCCTCGCGCCGGACCCACCATCTACACCTCGTGCCCACCGGATCGCAGCGCTACCTCGAAGAGCTGGCATTCCGCGACTATCTGCGGGCACATCGCGAGACGGCACGCGCTTATGAACAGCTCAAGCGAGAACTCGCTGATCGCCACCGCAACGACCGCGAGGCTTACACACTGGGCAAGACCAATTTCGTGCGTAAGGTGCTGGCTCGGGCGTCTAGCGAGTAGGCGCGTTCCAGGCCGCACGCATCATGGGGATCTGCATCGGCACGCGCGCCCACGCCGCAGCTTTCTGCCAGCCCGGTCGCCGGCTGCGCTGCATGTCGAGGGCCATCTGCACGTTCCCGACAAGCACCACGGCCAATGTCGCGGTAGTGGCCGCGGGCGCCCACTTCTGCCGCGTCGCAAGGCCAGCCGCGCACGCGAGTTCAGCCACACCACTGCCATACACCCAGGGCCGAGGGTTGCCCAGCTGCCGCGGGATCAACGGCTCGAATACCTGCGGCCGGACCATGTGGACCACCCCGCTGAGGGTGAAGGCTCCGACGACGGCTTTGGCTCCGAGTTCCATGCCGAGCACGCTACCCGGCACGAGGGGCAACCCCGGCGTCCGGGGACTCACACCAGGAAAGCGTGGCTGAACGTGTAGATCGTCAAACCCGCCAAGGCACCCACCAACGTCCCGTTCAACCGGATGAACTGCAGGTCCCGCCCCACCTGGATCTCGATCTTCCGCGAGGTCTCCTCCGCGTCCCAGCGGTCCACGGTCTCCGTGATCAAAGCGGTGATCTCATCGCGGTTGTTCTTCACCACGTGCACAGCGGCGTCCTCGACCCAGGTGTTAACGCGGTTGCGGGTCTGCTCGTTGTTCACCAGGCTTCGCCCGATCGAAACCAAGGAGTCCACGATCCGCACCCGCAGGTCGGAGGTCGGATCGTCGAGGGCGCGCAACAGCATCTCCTTGGCCACGGTCCCGGTTGTCTGCAGCGTCCGTGCCACCTCGGGGTGGTCCAGCATCCGGATCTTGGCTTGCTCGGCACGGAACTGCATATCGGCGTCGAAGCGCAGGTCGTTCGACAGTTGCAGTAGCGCCTCATCGATCGAGGTGCGCAGTGGATGCATCTTGTCGTCGCGCACGGCTTGGGCGAACTTGACCGCCTCCCGGTAGACCTTCTGCGCGACCAGGTCGTCTGCCCACTTCGGCGACCAGCCCGGCGCCTGGCGTTCGACGACGTCGACGACTCGGGTCTGGTTGTCCCGCAGCCAGTCATGCAGCGAGCCCGCGATCAGATCGATCAGTGGCACATGCGCTTTGTCGGCCACCACCTGACCGAGTAGATTCCCGGCGGGCTCGGCAACCGGGAACTCCTCGGCACGCCTGCGAAGGAACTCCTCCACCGCGGAGCGCACCTGCTCGTCGTCCAGTAGGCCGATCCCGGCTTTGATTCCCACGGCGACCTCCGCCGACACCCGCCGGGCGTTGTCATAATCGCTGATCCATCCCCCCACCCGCAGGCCGACGTCGAGCACCCGGATCCGGCCACGCACCACGTCTTCGGCCAGGAAGTTGGTCCCGATGAAGTCGCCGAGGTTTCGGCCAATCGCGTTCTTGCGGGTTGGAATGATCGCGGTGTGCGGAATGGGCAAGCCGAGGGGCCGTTTGAACAGGGCGGTGACTGCGAACCAGTCCGCCAGCGCGCCGACCATGCCCGCTTCGGCGGCGGCGCGCACATAACCGGCCCAGCCGACCCCGTCACGTTCGAGCAGGAAGGCGAACACGTAGATGATCGCGGCCAGCACCAGGGCTCCGACGGCCACGACCTTCATCCGACGCAGCCCCTGGAGTTTCTCTGCGTCGGCGGTCACGGAAAGCGCACTCATGGGGGCATCCTCCCCTGTGCGTGGAGGCGGTCGGCGGTCGAGGGCGGTGCTGGAGCTGTCGAGGGCGACGTTGTTGGGGGGTTGCGGTCGTCAGATTGCCCAACAACGTCGCCCTCGTGGGTCAGACGACCTCTCGCCGAGGGTTCACGTGCCACAGGACCGCAATGACAGCGCTCGCAACGGCGATTGCCACGACCGGGGTCACGCTGACCGCGAAGACCAAGGTGTCGGATGAGCTGCCGACTCGGTACAAGCCCCACGCGGTAGCTCCGGTTGCCCCCACTGCTGCTCCCAAAACGGTCCCGCGCGCAGCGATCTTCCCCAACGTTGAAGGCTGTCGCTGCAGCGTGCGAACCTCAGCCCCGGCGAACCAACGGACTGCCCAATGCGCCAGAAGTACGAGACCGACCACGGACAACGCGATCTGCAGGAAGAAGTACAGCGGCATACCTGCGACGTCGACGTAGAACACCGGGAAACGGTCGGTGACCGGCGTTCCCGCGTGGGTGAACCAGTCGAGGATCTGATGCGTCAGGCCGCCGATCATCAGCGAGACCAGCACCTTCCCCGATGACGACAGTCGCGCCCGCAGACCGGGTTGCTGGACGGGTGTCAGCCGCTTGCGGATCGCCGACGGGGCGAACCAGTCAGCCGGTCGGGCGAGGAACCCGTGCCAGATCACGAAGAGCACGAAACCGATGGCCGTGTTGGTCACCAGCGTCGCGAAGACCGTGTGGGTCGCTTCGGTTGTGAACGGCAGGAACGGCGCGAACAGGGGAAGGTCGGGAGTCATAGCGCCGATCACCAGCGCGGATGTCGACAACCACCGTGCCCGGATGGGCAGGATGGCAGCCGCATGGCTCACGGTGAAGGGCATAGCGCCAGTATCACCGCGGATCGCCACGACGAAACGGATACTTGAGCAAGGTCACATCGGCACCGCTCGGTATCGTGGAGCCATCGCCCCGTTAGCTCAGTGGTAGAGCACTCGCCTTGTAAGCGAAAGGTCGTCCGTTCAATCCGGACACGGGGCTCGCATTCATCCAGGCCCCGGCAGGGTTGCGCAGGGCCACAGACAGCACCCGCCGCAATGCCCCGAGAGGTGCGTTCTGAAAGGTGAACGCCTCCCTACGCACAGATGTTGGACATCGGAACCTGTCAACCTGTTTGGAGTCGGTCTAGGGGTTTTTGTTGGTTGAGTACGACTGTGCCCATGGGTGTTTTGGCGGCCGGTGGGCGCCGGTAGCGGCCGGGGTTGGCCTGGTAGAGCTCGTCGAGGACGGCTTGTCGTTGGTGGTGGATGACCGTCCAGCTGCCGTCGTGGACGCTGTTCGGGGTGTGGCCTTCCAGCGATGAGTGGCGGTGCGCGGTGTTGTACCAGGTGATCAACTCCTCGGCCCAGGTCCGGGCGTGTTCGATGTCGCGGAAGAAACGCGGGTAGCCGGGCCGGTATTTCGCGGTTTTGAACCAGGCTTCGGAGAACGGGTTGTCATTGGATACCCGGGGCCGGTTACGGCTGAGCGCGACACCGAGTCCGGTGAGGGTGTCGCCGACGGCTTCGGAGGTCATTGA
>Ga0209607_1000628_pt1 | contig 31169 bp, 29 predicted proteins | sample AD_UKC117_MetaG_FD_184413 | JGI IMG/M metagenome (GOLD analysis project Ga0209607, IMG submission 184413) | Active sludge microbial communities of municipal wastewater-treating anaerobic digesters from Hong Kong - AD_UKC117_MetaG (SPAdes)... | ecosystem: Engineered > Bioreactor > Anaerobic >... | reverse complement strand
CCGATCCCAAGGACGGGCTCGGTCGGCCCAGGGCGGGGCACGGGCTCACCACCGGACCCACAGAATGCCACGGAATCTCCAGACAGGGCGGGGCGGGCGCTGCCAGGCCGTGGCCGCCGGGCGGGATGGCGGTGCGGCATGCGCTCGAGAAGCCTGTTGGCGATGGCGCATTGTCGATTGCAGTTGCCTCGAACTCCCGGACCGGCCCCGTTGACCGCCCGCCCCCGCGACTTCATCATCGCCCCGAAAGCGGCCGGATTTGCGGAGGGGCGCCAGTGGATCAGGGGAACGCGGCGGATTTCGACCTCTTCGTCATCGGCGGCGGGGTCAACGGCTGCGGCATCGCCCGGGACGCTGCCGGCCGCGGGCTGCGGGTCGGGCTCGCGGAACAGGGCGATCTCGCCCAGGCAACCTCCTCGGCCTCGACCAAGCTCTTCCACGGCGGGTTGCGCTATCTGGAGTACTACGAGTTCCGGCTGGTGCGCGAGGCGCTGATCGAGCGCGAGACCCTGCTCGTGGCCATGCCGCATATCAGCTGGCCGCTCCGCTTCGTGCTGCCGCATCACGACGGCCTGCGGCCGGCCTGGCTGCTGCGCCTCGGGCTCTTTCTCTACGACCATCTCGGCGGGCGGAAGATCCTGCCGCCGACCCGCAGCCTCGACCTGCACGAAGATCCGGCCGGCGCACCGCTCAAGCCCGGCTACGAGAAGGCCTTCGAATACTCCGACTGCTGGGTGGAGGATGCGCGGCTGGTGGTGCTGCTCGCCCGCGACGCCGCCCGCCGCAGCGCGAAGATCATGCCGAGGAAGAAATGCCTCGCCGCCCGCCGGGACGGGGGCGTCTGGCGGATTCGGATCCGCGACGCCGCGGGGGCGGAGCGGGAGGTCACCGCCCGAGTGCTCGTCAATGCCGGCGGGCCCTGGGTCGGGCACATCATCGCCGAGACCCTGAAGATCGAATCGAGCGAGCGGGTGCGCCTCGTGCGCGGCAGCCATATCGTGACCCGCCGGCTCTTCGAGCACGACCGGGCCTATATCTTTCAGGGCGCGGACGACCGCATCGTCTTCGCGATTCCCTTCGAGACCGATTTCACGCTGATCGGCACCACCGACCGCGACCACGAGGGCGCGCCGGACGAGGCTTTCTGCACCCCGGAGGAGGCGGAATACCTGCGGGCCGCGGCCTCGGAATATCTCCGCACGCCGGTCGCGGCCGAGGACGTGGTCTGGACCTATTCCGGGGTGCGCCCGCTCTACGACGACGGCGCGAAATCCGCCACGGCGGCGACGCGCGAATACGTGCTCTCGCTCGACGCGCCCGGGGATGCGCCGCCGCTGCTCAACGTCTTCGGCGGCAAGATCACCACGCATCGGCGCCTCGCCGAGGCGGCGATGGCCAGGCTCGCACCGCATTTTCCCGAAGCAGGCGGCGCCTGGACGGCGCGGGTGCCGCTGCCGGGCGGGGATTTCCGGCATGACGAGTTCGGCCGGCTGATCGGCGCCCTGCTCACGGCCTATCCGTTCCTCAACCCGCGCTGGGCCCGCCGCCTCGTCCGGGCCTACGGCACTGAGGCGCGCGAGATCCTCGGCGCGGCGCGGAATGCGGAGGACTTGGGCCGGCGCTTCGGCCACGACCTGACGGAGGCGGAGGTCGTGTGGCTGATGGAGCGGGAATGGGCGCGCAGCGCGGCTGACGTGCTCTGGCGCCGCTCGAAGCTCGGGCTGCGGCTCGACGCGGGAGAAGCTGCCGCGCTCGACGCCTGGATGGAGGCGCGGAACGCAGCGGCGCGGGCGCCTCGTCACGACCCCGTCACCGAAACGGTGTAAGGCTCGGCCAGCCCGATGGGACGGGTGCGACGGCGCGGCCGGATCCGGTATCCGGGTCTCCGAGAGTGTTTCGTGTTCGGTATGTTGTACCGGCCCCCGTCGGTCCCGCGGGTGGCATCATGTGGGCCCCGGTCGAGGGGACAGGACGGCGCCCGGCCCGGCGCCGTCAGAAAAACACCGTGAAAACAAATGCATATGCCCGGTCCCGCTGCGGGACGCTACCGCACGCCGCTCGCGGATTCGGCACCAGACAGAACCGCGCGCGCCTGCGGGGCAGGCACGCGCGGATTTCCGGCCCACGATTGTGGCCCTCGGTCAGGCCTCGACGATGCGCCAGGGCGCGTCGTAGTGATGCTCCTCGAGGTTGCCGGCGGTCGGGATGCGGTCGACGATCACGAAATCGGCGGTGCGGCCGAGCGGGGTCAGCACCCCGTGCCAGATGCCCCGCAGGTAGTTCACCCCCTGGCGGCCGTTCGTCAGGAAGGCGCGCGGCTGGCCGGGCGTGCCAGCCTCTTCGGCCGCGACGATTACCATGAAGGGATCCTCGGACATCGGCAGGAAGGCCTGGCTGCCGTAGGGATGGCGCTCGACCATCGTCAGATCGTAGGGCAGCGCATAGGGGCGGCCGCGGCCGGCGCTGATGCCGATGCGGGTCCCCTCGCCGTCGAAATCCACCCGCGCGAGATCGTGGAAGCGATCGCACATGCCGGCGTTGATCTGGAAGCTGGGCTCGCCGCGAGTCTCGATGACGTCCCCGTAGGGGGCGAAGGCCTCGGCGGTGAGCGGCTCCAGCGCGATTTCGCGGCTCATGGGCGCCCTCCCGGCCCGAAGCCGCGCGGCAGCAGGGCATGGCGGTTCACGTCCTTGTAGAGCAGGTAGCGGAAGCGCCCCGGTCCCCCGGCGTAGCAGGCCTGCGGGCAGAAGGCGCGCAGCCACATGAAGTCCCCGGCCTGGACTTCGACCCAGTCGCGGTTGAGCTTGTAGACCGCCTTGCCCTCGAGCACGTAGAGCCCGTGCTCCATGATGTGGGTCTCCTCGAAGGGGATGAGTCCCCCGGGCTCGAAGGTGACGACGGTCACATGCATGTCGTGGCGCAGGTCGGCCGGATCGACGAAGCGGGTGGTGGCCCAGCGGCCCTGGGTGTCCGGCATCGGGCTCGGCGCGATGTCGCGCTCGTCGAGGAAGAGCGGATCGGGGGCCTCGTGGCCCTCGGCCGGCTCCCAGGCCTTGCGGATCCAGTGGAAGCGCGCCGGGACACTGCCCTCGTTGCGCAGGGTCCATGCGCTGCCCGGCGGCAGATAGGCGTAGCAGCCGGAGCCGAGCTCATGGGCCGCGCCGTCAAGGGTGACGGTGATGCCGCCCTCCACGACGAAGAGCACACCCTCGGCCCCGGCGTCGGGTTCCGGGCGGTTGCTGCCGCCACCGGGGGAGACCTCCATGATGTATTGCGAGAAGGTCTCGGCGAAGCCCGAGAGCGGCCGGGCGATGATCCAGGCCCGGGTCTCGCTCCAGTTGGGCAGGAAGCTGGTGACGATGTCGGACATGACCCCCTTGGGGATCACCGCATAGGCCTCGGTGAAGACCGCGCGGCCGGTCATCAGCTCGGATTGCGCCGGCAGGCCGCCGGCGGGCGCGTAATAGCTGCGCGGGAAAGGGCTTTGCTCGTTCATGCCAGCATGTCCTCGAGGCGGAGTTGGGCGATGCGTTCGACCTGGGTGCAGGCGGTGGCGAATTCCGTGTCCCGGTCGTTGGAGATGCGCGATTCGAAGGCGGAGAGAATCCCGGCCTTGTCGTGGTCGCGCACCGCGATGATGAAGGGAAAGCCGAACTTGCCCTGATAGGTGTCGTTGAGCTCGGTGAAGCGCGCGCGCTCGGCATCGGTAAGGGCGTCGAGGCCGGCGCCGGCCTGCTCGGCCGTCGATTCCGGCGTCAGCCGCTTGGCGGCGGCGAGCTTGCCCGCGAGGTCGGGATGGGCGGTCAGCACGCCCAGCCGCTCGTCTTCCTCGGCGGCGCGGAAGGCGCGGGCCAGCACGTTGTGCACGCCCGCGGCGGTATCATGCGCCGGTCCGAGCTCGAGGTCGAAGGCGCGCTCCGCGATCCAGGCGCTGTGCTCGAAGACACCGCCGAACCGGGCGACGAAGTCGTCGCGGCTCATGGTCGAGGGCCGCGGCGTGCCGACCGGCGGCGCCGGATGGCGGGCCTTCCAATGCGTGGCGATCTCGCTGCGGGTGGCGAACCAGCCGCCGCCCCGGGCCTGCACGTGGTCGATGAAATCGGCGAGGCCCTTGATCCGGCCCGGCCGGCCGATCAGGCGGCAATGGAGGCCCACCGACATCATCTTGGGGCTGCCGGCTTCGCCTTCGGCATGCAAGGTGTCGAAGGTGTCGCGCAGGTAGGCGAAGAAATCCTCGGAGGTGTGGAAGGTGCCGGCCGAGAACCGCATGTCGTTGGTCTCGAGGCTGTAGGGGATCATCAGCTGCTGGCGGCCGGCGTGCTCGAACCAGGAGGGCACGTCGTCGTCCATGTTGTCGGCCAGCCAGTCGAAGGCGCCGCTCTCCGCGGCGATCTCGACGGTGTTGTGCGAGCAGCGGCCCGTGTACCAGCCGCGCGGCGGCTCGCCCACCACTTCCGTGTGGAGCTTGATGGCCTCGGCCATGTGCCGGGCCTCTTCGTCGCGGCTGAAATTGGCGTAGTTGATCCACTTCAGCCCGTGGCTGGCGATCTCGAAGCCAGCCTCCTTCATCGCCGCGACCTGAACCGGCGAGCGGGCCAGCGCCGTGGCGACGCCGTAGATGGTGAGCGGCACGTTGCGGGAGACCGCGAGGTCGCGGACCCGCCAGAAACCGGCACGGGCGCCGTATTCGTAGATCGATTCCATGCCCCAGTGCCGCATGCCGGGCCAGGGCTGGGCGTTGGGGATCTCGGAGAGGAAGGCTTCGGAGGCTTCGTCGCCGTGGAGGATGCAGTTCTCGCCACCCTCTTCGTAATTCAGGACCAGGCTGATGGCGACCTTGGCCCCGTCCGGCCATTCGATGGCGGGAGGGTTGGGGCCGTAGCCGATCAGGTTCCTGGGGTAGCGCGTCATTGGGTGTCCTCCTCGCCCTTGGTTTGGAGGCGAGCATAGGGAGTTGTCCGGAGATTCGGCTACATTATCTTTTTGAAGGATTTTCGCCTCAGCCCGGCTGGTCTTGCGGGCTTCGTTGCTGCGATAGTCCCGGCCAGTCAAGCGGAGGGAACGGCGAATGACTGGAACGGACGGCTATCTTTCGACCCATGTGCTGGACGCGGCGCGGGGTTGCCCGGCAGCGGGGATGCGGATCGATCTCTACCGGATCGAGGGCGAATCGCGCGCGCTGGTGCGCTCGCTCACCACAAATTCCGACGGGCGAACCGATTCGCCGGTGCTGCCCAAGGGCGAGATGCCGGCCGGGGTCTATGAGCTCGTCTTTCATGCCGGGGATTATCTCGACGGTGCCGGGATCGCCGGCGAATCGCCGCGCTTCCTCGACCAGATCCCGATCCGCTTCGGAATCGCCGATCTGAGCGTGCATTATCATGTGCCGCTCCTGCTCTCGCCCTACAGCTATTCGACCTATCGCGGCAGTTGAGGCGCGGCCGGTCCGGGATCGACGGGCGTCGGCCTTGCGGCGAAGCCGGCCGGCGTCCGAGCGGAAGCGAAGGGAGGATGTGAGAATGCGCAGCTTTGCCCCCGCCCTGGCGATGGCCGCCCTCCTGCCCTGGACGGCGATGGCCCAGATCAACTTCTCTCACGGACCCGAGGAGGGTGCCGTGACCTGCGGGCAGTTCGTGGTGATGGATTCCGTCGGCCAGATGCAGGCGCTGACGGCCGTCGAGCCGATCGGCGGCGAGATGCCCGACGCTGACCCGGCGCTTGCGGCGCAATGGGCGGCGACGGTGAACGCCGCCTGCACCGGCCATCCCGATCGGCTTCTTCAGGACGTCGCTGTCGAGGCGCTGGGCGGCAACTAGGCGTCGCGCCCAGGGTGCGGCCGGGCGTCCCGCGTCAGGTAGGGGCGGCGGCAGGGATCTGCTCGAGGATCTCGCCGAGCGCCTTCTTGCAGGCGGGAACCATGAAATCCATGAAAAGGCGGCTTTTGGGGTCCTGAAGCCGCTTGTGCGGGTAGAGGCAGGCGAGCTGGACGTCGAGCGGCGGCACCGCTTCGGCCACCACGACGAGCGCGCCGCTGCGCAGATGCTCGGCGATCTCGAAGGCGGGTTTGAGCGCGATGCCGCGCCCCGCCAGTGCCCAGGCGGTCAGCACGTCGCCGTCATCCGATTCGAAGGAGCCCTGCACCTCGTAGCGGCGCGGGCCGGTGGGAGTCTGCAGGGTCCAGACGAATTCTCGCGCGCCCGGAAAGCGCAGGAGCAGGCAATTGTGCCCGCCCGTGACCAGGTCCTCGCCGCTCATGGGCATGCCGTGGCGCGTCACATAGTCCGGGGAGGCGCAGAGCACCCGGCGGCAATCGGCGATCGGCCGCAGGCGCAGGTTCGAATCCTCCAGGTCCCCGAGCATGAAGATCACGTCGAGCCCCTCGGCGGTGACGTCGAGCTTGCGGTCCGAGAGCCGCAGGCGCACGTCGATCTCGGGGTAGAGGTCGTTGAATTCCGGGATAAGCGGCGCGATCAGCCGCTTGCCGATCCCCAGCGGCGCGGCGACATGGATCGAGCCCCGGGGCTTGCGCGAGACCTCGGCGACCTCGGCCTCGGCCTCCTCGATGGCGGCGAGGATCCTGAGCGCGCCCTTGTAAAAGATTCGCCCCTGTTCGGTCGGCTGGAGGCTGCGGGTGGTGCGGTTGAAGAGCCGCACGCCCAGGTGCTTTTCCAGTTCGGCGACGCGCGCGCTCACCACCGCCGGCGAGACGCGCTGGTCGCGGCCGGCGGCGGACATGCTGCCGAGATCGCAGACCCGAACGAAGGTTCGAAGAGTGTTCACGTAGGACATTTCGCGACGCTATCATTTTCAGGGGAATCCGGAAAGTGCTGGCGCATTGTGGGGATTCCCATGAAGGTCGGGATCTGAGAAGGTCGAGGAATCAACAGGGGAGGACAGGATGTACGCATTCCCGATCATCTGGGACTGGATGGCCTTTGCCGTGCGCTGGCTGCACGTGATCACGGGCATCGCCTGGATTGGATCGTCGTTTTATTTCGTGGCGCTCGACCTCGGGCTGCGAAAAGTACCGAATCTGCCGGAAGGCGCCCATGGCGAGGAATGGCAGGTGCATGGTGGTGGATTCTACCACATCCAGAAATACCTGGTGGCACCGGAACGGATGCCGGAACACCTCGTCTGGTTCAAATGGGAGAGCTACGCGACCTGGCTCTCGGGCTTCACGATGCTCGCCATCGTCTACTATGCCGGGGCGGATCTCTTCCTGGTTGATCGGCATGTGCTTGACGTGCCCTCGTGGGTCGCGATCCTGATCTCGCTCGCCTCGCTGAGCGTGGGCTGGCTGCTCTACGACAATCTCTGCAAGTCGAAGCTCGCAGAGAATCCCACCACGCTGATGGTGCTGCTCTTCATCATCCTGGTGGCGATGGCCTGGGGTTACACGCAGGTCTTCACCGGGCGCGCGGCGCTCCTGCATCTCGGCGCCTTCACCGCGACGATCATGTCGGCCAACGTCTTCTTCGTCATCATCCCGAACCAGAAGATCGTGGTTGCTGACCTGAAGGCCGGACGCACGCCGGATCCGAAATACGGCAAGATCGCCAAGCTGCGCTCGACCCACAACAACTACCTGACGCTGCCGGTCCTTTTCCTGATGCTGTCGAACCACTATCCGCTGGCTTTCGGGACGCAGTACAACTGGCTTATCGCGAGCCTCGTCTTCCTGATGGGCGTGACGATCCGGCATTACTTCAACACGATGCATGCTCGGAAGGGCGAACCCCGCTGGACCTGGCTCGCCACGGTTGTCCTCTTCATCCTGATCGCCTGGCTCTCTTCCATCTCCGCGCCGCAGCCCGAGGGGGAAGAGGAGGAGGCCGCTGAACTGTCGCCCTTCGAGATGCAGTTCGCCTCGGCCGAGGGCTTCTCCGACGTGACCGACACGGTGATGGGGCGCTGCTCGATGTGCCATGCCTCGGAGGTCTTCTGGCCTGGCCTGAGCCACGCTCCCAAGGGGGTCGTGCTCGAGACCGAGGCGCAAGTCGCCGCCCATGCCCGCGAGATCTATCTCCAGGCCGGCCGTTCTCATGCCATGCCGCCGGGCAATGTCACGGACATCGAGCCAGCGGAGCGGCAGATGATCGTCGACTGGTACGAGGCCGCCACCAAGGGCTAGGCGAGCGACCGCCTGCCGCGGCTTAAGGATCGCCGGGAATAGTCCTTTCGAGGCCGGCGCGCTTTGCCTATCATCGTAACACGCATGGCGCCCGCCTCCAGGCGGGCGTCTCCGTTATAGGGATCGAGGCTTGAGCAAGGACGGAGCGCGCGATTCACCCTCCGCCGGCACGGCGGAGAACTGGGGACGGCCGGACCGGATCCGGGCCGGCGCAGTCTCCGGCCCGTGGCGGAGCGCGCCGCGGGCTGAGCATGGCGAGAGCGGCGCGGCGCCGCAGTCGCGGGGTGGGGCGGGCCATGGCGTCGCGGCGGCGCTCGCCAAGGCGCGGGCCAAGCCGACCGGCGCGACCGGCCGGATGGACGGCAGGCCCCAGCCGCATGCCGCCGCCCCGCAGGCGCGCCAGGTCAAGCCGGAGTACATCGAGCCCGACTATGTCGAGCCGGATTTTCGCGCCTCCGATTACCGCGACATCGACGAGACCATGGACCGGCAGCGCCGGTCGGTGCGCCTGGCGATCGCCGCGGGCGTGCTGATCGCCCTGGCGATCGTGGGGGCGGCCTTCCTGCTGCGGCCCGGCGCCGGGCCGGACGTGGCAGTACCCGAGACCCCGGCCGAGACCGTCACGGCCACCGCCCCGCCGGCCGCGCCCGCCCCGGTGCAGGCGCCACCCGCCGCCGCCGAGGAATCGGGGGCGATCCGGCTTCGGGTCGGGCCGAATCTCGCGCCCGAGCGGCGCGAGCAGATCGCGGCGGCGCTGAAGGCCGAGGGATACGGCCCGGTCGTCGTCGAGGTGCTGCCGTTTCAGATCGCCGCCTCGAGGGTCGGGTATTACCGCGCGGAGGACGAGGCGCCGGCGGCCGCGCTGGCGCAGTTCCTCTCGGGCATGCTCGGCGACGGCGGGATCGAGGTTTCGACCCGCGACTACGGCAAGCTGCTCAGCGACACCGAGCCCGGCCGGCTGGACGTCTGGATCGAGGGCTAGATGGCGCGGGCGGGCGCTCCCTGCACGCTCACGATTCGCGGTGCTGCGGGTCTGGCCGCCGCAAGCCTCGCGGCGCTGGTCCTGGCGGCGCGTCCGACGCCGGCCCAGGATTTCACCGCCATCGGCGCCGAGGCCATCGCCATCGTCCAGGCCGAGCTCGCCGAGCTCGAACGGCAGCGCAGCGCCCTTCAGGCGGAGATCGCCGCGCTCGACGGGCAGCGGGCGGAAGCGACCGCGGATCTGTCGGCGCGGCAGGAGCTGCGCAGCGGGGAACTGGCCGAGCTCGAGGCCGAGGCGCAGGCGCGGCTCGAGGCGCTCGGGGACGCGGCAGAGCGGCAACAGGCGGAAGCCGAGGCGGCGGCGCAGCAACTGGACTCCATCGAAGCCACGATCGCGGCGCGGCGGAAGCAAGCCGACCGCGCCGAAGCGGAAATCGCCGCGCTGGAGCACGACCGCGCCGAAGCCGAGGCGGCGCTCGCGGAGGCGCGCGCTCGACTCGCGGAAGCCGAGGCCGCCGGCGCGCGGGCCGCCGCGCTCGGAACCCTGATCGCCGGGCTGGAATCGGATGCCGCTTCGCTGGCATCGCGCAAGGACGGGCTGGAGGTCGAGCTGGTGGCGGTGCCGGGCCGCCTGGCCCGGCTGCAATCGGAGCTCGCCGAAACGGACGCGGCGCCGGAACCCGGGCAGGTGGCAGAGCCGGCGGGCGCCGCTGTCGGGCGCCGCTCGGCGCCCAGCATCGAGATCGCGCTCGCCACGGCACCGGGCCTGGGGGGCGCGAGCGACGCGGAGCTCGGCCTGCTGGCCGCGGAGCTGCGGGACGGCGCCTGCGTCACCGATGCGCTCGGGGAGGCTTTCGGCGGGATCAACCGTTTCACCGCGGCGGCGCTGGTGCGGGGGCTGGGCGATTGCTGAGGCGGGCGCTGCGCGCGGCGTCCGGGCGCCGCCGCCGGTGCGGGCTCTGGCTGCTGGCCGCGCTGCTGCCCACGGCGCTGGCGGCCCAGGAGGTCGAGGTCAATATCGTCGCGGCCGGTCCGGCCGAGACCGATACGGCGATCGGCCGCGACATCGCGGCGGCCGCCGGGACCTGTGGCCTGACGCTCGATGTCCAGCCCTCGGCCGGCGCGCTGGAGAACGCCGCCGCGATCCGCGACCGGCGGCGCACCCAGCTCGGCTTCATGCAGGACGACGTTCTGGAATATTTGGAGACCTTCGCCCCGGAGGATCCGGCTCTGCGGCGGATCGCTGACGGGCTGCGGGTGGTCTTCCCGCTCTATGTCTCGGAGATCCACCTGCTCGCACGGCGCGACATCGCCGGACTGGCGGATCTGTCGGGGCAGCGGGTCTCGGTCGGGCTCGCCGAGAGCGGGACCTTCGTCACAGCCGGGCTGGTGCTCGACCTCGCCGAGGTCCGGCCCGCGGCGCGGATCGACGATCTCGGCCCCGAGGCGGCGCTGGAGGCGCTGCTCGCGCGCGAGATCGACGCGATGTTCGCTGTCACCGCCGCCCCGGCCGAGCTCTTCCGCGACCCGCGGCTCGGCGATGGCCGCTACCACCTGCTGGCGCTGGACGATCCGGCGCTGGCGGCGGTCTATGCGCCGGCGACGATCGCGGCGGGGAGCTATCCGATGGTCGACGCGGACGTCCACGTGCTCGCAATCCGGACGCTGCTGATGGCCTATGACTTCAGGCCGCCGGTCAATTCCTACCACCGGGCGAGCTGCGCGGCGATTGCGGATGTCGCGCACATGATCCTGTCGCGGATGGACGCCCTGAAGGCCCGGGGGCACGCGAAATGGCGCGCCGTCGACCTGACGGCGATCCCCGAGGGTTGGCCGATTTCCGATTGCGCCATGGATGGGCTCGACCCCGGTCATGTCCTGGCTTGTCCGGGCCCGTAGGCGTCCACTGCCGATGATGCTCTACCGCCGGTGTCGGACGGGCCGAACGGGGATTTCCTGCGCCGGGTCTGCGCGGTCACCGGGTGCTGGCACGCGGTCCGTTTCAACGGCCCGCAACTACGCCATACGACGACCCGAAGCGATCATTTGAACTGCATCAAAAACTCTATGCAATAACAATAATTTAGATAGTGTCCCGCTGCGGGACGCCCTCCCGGGGCGCCGCGCCGAGCCCGTCGGACCGAGGTCGTATCAGCCCTTGTAGCCGCCCATCTCGCAGACGACGCGCCATTCCTCCGCGCTGACCGGCTGAACCGAAAGGCGGGTGTTGTTGACGAGCACCATGTCCGCGAGCCGCGGCTCGGCCTTGCAGGCCTCGAGCGTCACCGGCTTGGGGAAGGGCGCCACCGCGCGGATGTCGACGCATTCCCAGCGCGCATCCTCGGTGGTGCTGTCGGGATGGGCCTCGGCGATGACCTCGACCACGCCGACCACCGCCTTCTCGGCCTGGGAATGATAGAAGAAGCCGAGATCGCCGGGCTTCATCAGCCGCATGTTGTTGCGCGCCTGATAGTTGCGCACCCCGTCCCATTCCTGGCCCGCCGCGCCGCGCGCCACCTGGTCGTCCCAACTCCAGGTTTCCGCTTCCGACTTGAAGAGCCAGTATGCCATCTTCCGCCCCTTTCCCGCCCGGGGTTCCGCCGATGCCGGGGCTCTATCGCGGACCGGCCGGCGACGCCAGCCCGCGGCGCTGCACCAATATAAGGTGTCGATCGACCGGCGGTGGGGCGTCATTCCTCGCGCAGCGGCCGGGAGAGCAGCGCCTCCATCGCGCCGGCGATGGTGAGCTCGCCCTCGAGCACGCCGGCCACCGCGGCGGAGATCGGCAGCTCGACGCCGCGGCCCTCCGCGAGCCGGCAGGCGGCGCGGGCGGTGGCCACGCCCTCGACGGTGCCGCCGGGCCGGGCCGCGCCGGCGCCCAGCGCGCGACCGAGGGTGAAGTTGCGCGACTGCGGCGAATTGCAGGTCAGCGAGAGGTCGCCGAGCCCCGACAGTCCGGCCAGCGTTTCGGACCGCCCGCCGAGCGCGACCGCGAGCCGGCTCATCTCGGCGAAGCCGCGGGTCATGAGCGCCGCGCGGGCGGAATGGCCGAGCCCCGCGCCCTCGACCATCCCGCAGGCTATGGCGACGACGTTCTTGAGCGCCCCGCCGAGCTCGGCGCCGGTCACGTCGTCGGTGAGATAGAGCCTTAGCCGCGGCGCCGCGAGCGCGGCCTGGAGCGCCCGGCCGCGCGTGGCATCGCCGCAGGCCAGCGTCAGCGCCGTGGGCAGGTCGCGGGCGATCTCGCCGGCGAAGCCGGGCCCGGTGAGCGCGGCCAGCGCATGGCCGGGGCTCGCGGCGGCGGCGATCTCGGTCTGGAGCCGCAGCGTGGCCGCGCCGATGCCCTTGGCACAGAGCACCAGCGGCACGTCGGGCAGCTCGCCGCCATGGGCCGCGAGAAAGCCGCCGGTCGCCTGCGCCGGCACCGCGAGCAGCAGGATCTCCGCGCCGGCTAGGCGGGCGAGATCGGCGGTAATCCTGAGCGGCTCCGGCAGGGGCACGCCAGGCAGCCGGGCGCGGTTCTCGCGGTGGGTCTCAATCTCCGCCACGGCGGCGGGGTCACGGCCCCAGAGCAGGGTGGCGCGACCGGCTGCGGCCTGAACCACCGCCAGCGCGGTGCCGAAGGCGCCGGCGCCGATCACGCCGATCATGCCTTGGCTCCCTTGCGGCCCGATCCGAGCATCGGCGCGGCCTCGGCGTCGAGCGGCCAGCGCGGCCGTGCCCCGAGATCGAGCGCGTCCGGGCCGCGCAGCGCCATGCGCTCGGCCGCCGCCCAGGCGGTGATGGCGCCGTTGTCGGTGCAGAGCGCGCCCGGCGGCGCGAGCCAGGCGAAGCCCTCCGCCGCCGCGACGGCTTCCAGCGCGGCCCGGATGCTGCGATTGGCGGCGACCCCACCGGCGACGGCGAGCGTCGTCGTCCCGTGGCGGGTCGCGAAGGCGCGCAGCGCGCGGCGGGTCTTTTCCTCCAGCGTCGCGGTGACCGCCGCCTGGAAGCCGGCGCAGAGATCGGCCCGGTCGGTGCGGGTAATGCCGCCCTGCGCCGCCACCAGCCGGTCGCAGGCCCGGCGCACCGCGGTCTTGAGGCCCGAGAAGGAGAGGTCGCAACCCTCGCGGTCGAGCAGCGGCCGGGGAAAGTCGAAGCGGTCCGGATCGCCGCCGAGCGCCTCGGCCTCCAGCGCCGGGCCGCCAGGCGGGGGGAGCCCGAGGTGGCGGGCGATCTTGTCGAAGGCCTCGCCGGGGGCGTCGTCGATGGTCCCGCCCATGCGATGGAAACGCTCGGGCCCAGTGACGGCGAGGAACTGGCAATGGCCGCCGGAGACGAGCAGCATGAGATAGGGAAAGTCGAGGTCAGCCACCAGCCGCGGCGTCAGCGCGTGGCCGGCGAGGTGGTTGACGCCGTAGAGCGGCAGGCCGCGGCCGGCGGCGAGGCCCTTGGCGAACATCACCCCGGCGAGCAGGCCGCCGATCAGGCCTGGGCCGGCGGTGACCGCCACCGCGTCGATCGCCTCGAGCCCGAGCCCGGCCCGGCCCAGCGCCGCCTCCGTCACTAGATCGAGGCGCTCGGCGTGGGCGCGGGCGGCGATCTCGGGCACCACGCCGCCGAAAGCGCCGTGGAGCGCGTCCTGGCCCAGGACCTCGGCGCCGAGGATCGTACCACGGGGCAGGCCGGGGCGCGCGCGAATCACCGCCGCCGCCGTATCGTCGCAGCTGCTTTCGAGACCGAGGATGATCCGCTCGCCGGTCAGGGTGGCGCTCCGCTGCAATTGCGTCCCGGGCGGGGCGCAGCTAACACCGATCCCCGGCCGCGCGCAACGCCCCGCGGCCCGGGAGGGATCGACATGCCCCAACGCCGGACCCTGCTCCTGACCCGCCCGGCGGCGCAGTCGGCGGAATTCGCCATGGCGCTCGACGCGGCGCTGCCGGGCCGCTTCCGGGTGGTGGCGGCGCCGATGATCGAGATCATCGCGCTGCCCGGCACCCCGGATCTGGCGGGCGTGGGCGGGTTGCTCTTCACCTCCGCCAATGGCGTGGCGCAATTCGCCGACCGCATCGCCCGGCGCGACCTGCCGGCCTATTGCGTCGGCGCGATGACCGCGGCGGCGGCGCGGGCGGCGGGTTTCGAGGCTGCCTCCGCCGGGGGCGACGTGGCGGCGCTGGCGGCACTGGTGGCTGCGCATTGCCATCCCGAGGCGGGCGCACTCCTGCATGTGCGCGGGCGCCATGCGGCGGGTGACCTGGCCGGGCGGCTGGTGGCGGCGGGCTTCGAGGTGCGGGCGGCGGAGATCTACGACCAGCGGCGACGGGCGCCGGGGGCCGAGGCGCTGGCGCTGCTCGAGGGCGCGGGGGTCGAGGCGGTGGCGGTCTTCTCGCCGCGATCGGCGCGGATCTTCGCGCAGGCGGCGCGCGATGGTGGCTGGGATCTCGCGGGCACGACCTCGGTGGCGCTCAGCGTGGCGGCCGATGCGGGCCTCGGGGATGCGGGCTTCGCGCGGCGGATCGTGGCCGCGGCGCCGACGCGGGAGGGCATGATCGCGGCGCTCGCGGAAATCTGAGGGCCGGCCTTTGGCTTGTTCCGCCAAAATCCTTCGCCTAGTATCTTGCGAGGCGCTGCGCGCGAGCGGGGAAAACGACTGATGGCGAGACGGAAATCCGATCCGGCGGACGGCGGCGATGCCGCGTCCGACCTTGAGCCGACGGCAACCGAGGCTGAGGCCGGACAGGAAGACCCCGGACAGGAAGAGCAAGGCGACCAGGCCGATCCGGGCTCGGGAGCCGAATCGGCCTTCGGGGAGCCCGAGACGGCCGAGAGCGCGCCGGTGGGCGAGGATGCCCCGGACCTGCCCGGGATCGAGGCCCCGCCGGACGAGGCAACGGCTGCGAAGGTGCCTCCGCCCTGGGGCGACCGGACCCGCGAGAGCGAAGCGCCGGCATGGGGGGAACCCGAGGCGGCCCCGACGGAGGCGGTGACCGGCGAGGCGGAGACTGCGGCCGATGCCGAATCCGCGGCAGCGGCCGAACCCGAGGCTGATGTGGCCACCACGGAGCCGGATGCCGCGCCCGAAGCCGAAACCGTGGCAGTGGCGGCGCCCTACCATGCCCCCGAGGTCGAGGAGCACGAGGAGGAGGCGGGCGGTTCCTTCGCATCGAAGGTGCTGACCTTCCTGGTTCTGCTGCTGGCGGGGGCCGCCCTGGGGATCTGGGCGGCGCCGAAGGTCGCGCCGATGCTGCCCTCGGGCATGGCGCCGGTAGCGGCCTGGCTGACGCCTGGCTCCAGCGAGAGCGCGGCCCGTTTCGCCGATCTCGACACGCGGCTCGCCGCAGCGGATGCCCGGATCACTGACCTGACCCAGCAGGTGCCGCAGATCGACCCGGCCGAGATCACGGCGAATGCGACCGATGCCGCGACGAGCGCAGCCGATGCGGTCGAGACCCGGCTCGGGATGCAGATCACCGACCTTCGCGACACGCTCGGGCAGCTCGACACCTCGGCGATCCGCCAGCAGGTCACCCGACTGCAGACGGCGGTCGACGGGCAATCCACCGAACTGGCCGCGCTGAAGGAGCAGCTCGGCGGGGCGGCGAATGTGAGCAGCCTCAGCGACGAGGCGGTCGCGCGCATCGACGTCTATCGCGCCGAGCTCGACGGACTGCGGGCCGAGTTGGGAACGCTGACGGACAACGTGAGCGCGCTCTCGAGCCGCATCGACGAGGTCGCCGCCACGGCCGACCGCTCGATCGACGCGGCCCAGGCGCGGGTGGCGGAGATCGAGGCGCAGTCAAACAGCGCGATCGACGCCGCGGGCGCCGCGGTCGGCGCCGCCAGCGCGACCGCCGACGTGGCGCAGATCCGGGCGGCGCTGGCCTCCGGTGCGCCGTTCTCCGAGCCCGCCGAGCGGCTCGCCGCCGCGCCCGATGTCGTGCTGCCCGATGCGCTGATGGCGGTGGCCGGGAATGGCGTGCCGACGCTGGCCGATCTTGGCGAGAGCTTCCCCGATGCGGCCCTCGAGGCGATCCGCGCCTCGATTCTCGCGAGCGGCGGCGAGGGCCTGTGGGGAAGGGCCACCGCCTTCCTCGAAGCCCAGGTCGCCAGCCGGTCGCTGGCGCCGGCGGAAGGCAGCGGCCCCGACGCGGTTCTCTCGCGGATGGAGGCTAGCCTCCGCGCCGACGATCTCGAGGCCGTGATTGACGAATCGGCACAGCTGCCGAGCGAATCCGCCGCCGCGATGAGCGGCTGGCTCGATGGGGCCCGGCAGCGCGTCGCCGCCGAGAAGGCCCTCGCCGAGCTCGCCGGCAGCCTCCCTGCGGCCAACTGAACGGGAGGCGTGCGATGCTCTGGTCCCTCTTGAAGGTCATTGTCTTCCTCGCCATCGCGGTGGCGCTCGCCTTCGGCGCCGCCTGGCTGCTCGAAAGTCCCGGCGAGGTCCGGATCGCTTTCGCCGGCCGCGAATTCGCGCTGACCCCGATCGGCTTCGTCATCGCGATGGCGCTCTTCCTCGTCGCGGCGCTGATCGTGCTCAAGGTCATCGGCTTCCTCGGCGCGGTGATGCGCTTCCTGCTCGGGGACGAGACCGCGATCAGCCGCTATTTCAGCCGCGCCCGTGAGCGCCGCGGCTTCGACGCGCTCTCCGACAGCATGGTGGCGCTGGCCGAGGGCGACCCGCGGCTCGCAACCAAGAAGGCGGCCACGGCAGAGAAGCTGCTGCGCCGGCCTGAAGTGACCCGGCTTCTGGGCGCGCAGGCGGCGGAGCTGAGCGGCGACGACCGCAAGGCGCAGGCCTATTACAGGAGCATGCTGGAGAACGACCGCACGCGCTTCGTCGGGGTCAAGGGGCTGATGCACCAGAAGCTCGAGGCGGGCGAAACCGACACGGCGCTGGCGCTGGCCAAGAAGGCTTTCGCGCTCCGGCCGCAGAACCCGGCGCTGCTGCGCACGCTCTTCGACCTGCAGTCGAGCACGGCGGACTGGTCGGGCGCGCGCAAGACGCTCAACGCCTCGATGCAGGCGCGCATGCTGCCGCGCGACGTCGGCACGCGCCGCGACGCTGTGCTGTCGCTCGCCGATGCCCGTGCCGCCTTCGCCGAAGACAATGCCACGCGCGGCAACGAGGCGGCGCTGCAGGCCAACAAGCTGGCGCCGACGTTGGTTCCTGCCGCGGCGCTGGCCGCCGGGGTCCATGTCGAGAAGGGCTCGAAGCGGCGCGCGACCAAGGTACTGACCGCGGCCTGGGGCGCCAATCCGCATCCCGATCTCGCGGCGGCATTCGCGGCCATCGTTCCCGACGAGACGCCGGCGGCGCGGCGCAAGCGCTTCGAGACCCTGATTGCCGCGGCACCGAAGCATGCGGAGAGCCGGCTTCTGGCGACCGAGTTGGCGCTGGCGGCCGAGGACTTTCCCGGCGCGCGCAAGGTGCTGGGCGATCTCCCCGTCACCGATCCGACGACCCGCAGCCTCGCGCTGATGGCGGCGATCGAGCGCGGCCAGGGTGCGAGCGAGGCGGTGGTGCGGGGCTGGCTCGCCAAGGCGCTCAATGCCTCGCGCGGGCCGCAATGGACCTGCGAGAAATGCAACCACGTGCATGCGGCCTGGGCCCCGGTCTGCGACAATTGCGGCGCATTCGACACGCTCGCCTGGAAGACCGCTCCGCATGCGGAGCGCAGCGCGCTGGACCAGGCGGCGATGCTGCCGCTGATCGTCGGTGATCCCGAACCCGCGCCTGCGCCGGAGCCAGCGCCCGCTCCCGAATCAGCTGCCGAATCCCGGCCGGCGGCGGAAGAGGAAGTGGTCCCGCCGCGACCCGACATCGAGGATGCGGAGTTGGCCGAGGGCGGCGGCGCGCCTTTCCGGCGCTGAGCCCGGCGATTCCGGGCCGCGCTTAACCGGATCTTATTGCTCCTGCGGCAAGTCTCCCCGCTGGGTGGCCACAACCTGAGGTTGGGTTGGGGCCGGGATCTGGGGGGGGTCTCCATGTCTGCCTGGCTGCCATGCCTCGTGCTGGAGGCCGCGGAGCTCCGCCGCTCGCGGCCCGATCCGATCAGGTCCCGGCCGAATCGCCCGCAATGCTCCGCCGACCGCGCCGCTTCTGCCAATGCGCGACCGGCTGAACCACTGGGCAAATGCAAGGGATGACGCGAGACATGTCAAACGACGCAGCTCCCGGCGGACGCCCTGGCGCGGTCCGGGCCATCCTGCAGCCGCCGGTGCACGGCGCGACGCTTCCCGCCTCGATCGGCCGTCTGTCCGGCCAGCGCAACGGCGTCCCCGAGGCGAGCGTGCTCGACGGGCTCAGCCGGATGCCCAACCGCCAGGCGTTCTTCCGCGACCTGTCCCGGGGAACCGCCGGGCGTAACACGCTGGTCCTCGTCACGCTGGCCGACGCCCGGATCTTCGACGGCATGCGCGCCGCCCTCGGCCATGTGCTGGCGGACAATTTCGTGCGCGCCGGCGCGCATCGCCTGGCACGCATCGTCGGCACCGGCACGCCGATCTACCACGTAAGCACGCTCGCCTTCGCCTTCCGCCTGCCGGGAAGCTGCGCGCCCTCCGCGCCGCCGCTGATCCGGCGCATCGTCGAGGGCTTCCGCGACCCGCTCCGGCTCGACGGCATACCGATCGAGACGCGGCTCGGCATCGGGCTGCGGGTCTCGGGCGGCCCCGGCGCCAGTCCAGCGGAGGATCTGCGTGCGGCCCTATCCGCCGCGCAGCAGAGCCATGCCGGCAAGACCGGCTGGGCCTGGTACGACCTCGAGAGCGACGAGGCGCATCGGCGCACCTTCCAGATCCTCACCAACCTGACCGCCGCGCTCGAGGCCGAAAGCCAGCTTGAACTGCATTACCAGCCCAAGATCTGCCTCGCGACCCGCACCTGCGACAGCGTCGAGGCGCTGGTGCGCTGGACGCATCCGGTGCTCGGGCCGGTCTCGCCGGCGGAATTCGTGCCGCTGGCCGAGGCGACGGTGCTGGTGACCCCGCTGACCCGCTGGGTGATCGACGCCGCGACGCGGCAGATCGTGGAATGGCGGCGCAAGGGGCTCCACATGCGCGTCGCCATCAACATATCGCCGCGCAATCTCGAGGAGCCGGATTTCGTCGAGTACCTGGTCTTCAACTGCGCGGCGCGCGCCATCGACCATGCCGCGCTCGAACTGGAGGTCACCGAGGGCGTCAGCGCCGGCGAGGGCTCGCTGATCACCGACCGGGTGGCCGCGCTGCGTGCTCTCGGCTTCCACATCGCCATCGACGATTTCGGCGCAGGCTTCAGCAACATGGCCTATCTCACGCGACTCTCGGCCAATACCCTGAAGATCGACCGCAGCCTGGTGAGCGGGCTCGCGGCCGGGGCGCAGAACGGGCGGCTGGTGGCCGGCATCGTGCAGATGGGCCACGACCTCGGCTACAAGATCGTCGCCGAGGGGGTGGAGACCGAGCGCGAGCTCGACCTGCTCGCCGACTGGGGATGCGACGTCGGCCAGGGCTGGCATTTCGGCCGGCCGATGTCGGCGGACAGGTTCTTCGACTGGCACCGGGGCGCCTGGGACGAGCAGCCGCCGGCGGCGGCCCGGAGATAGCACCGGCCGAGCGGGAGGCACGTCCGGGCGCGCCGGAAGAACGCCCCGCGCGTCAGGCCGTCGCGCGGCCGGCCTCGGCGGCCAGGGCGATGATGTCGGCCATGATCCGGTTCAGCTCGAAATCCTTCGGCGTATAGACCCGCGCGATGCCGAAGGAGCGGAGCGCCGCCGCATCGGCCTCGGGAATGATGCCGCCGATCACGACCGGCACGTCCTCTAGCCCGGCGGCGCGCATCCGCGTCATCACTTCCTCGGCGAGCGGCAGGTGGCTGCCCGAGAGGATCGAGAGCCCCACCACGTGCACCGATTCCTCCAGCGCGGCATTCACGATCTGCGCCGGGGTCAGGCGGATGCCCTCGTAGACCACCTCCATGCCGCAATCCCGCGCCCGCACCGCGATCTGCTCGGCGCCATTGGAATGGCCGTCGAGGCCGGGCTTGCCCACCAGGAACTTGACGCGCCGCCCGAGCCGGGCGCTCGCCGCCTCTACCGCCGCGCGCAGATCCGCGATATCGCCCGACGGCGTCCGCGCCGCCGCGCCGACGCCGGTCGGCGCGCGATATTCCCCGAAGGCCTCGCGCATCGCCGCCCCCCATTCCCCTGTGGTCACGCCCGCCTTCGCCGCCGCGATGGAGGCCGGCATCACGTTGGTGCCGTCGCGTGCCGCCCTGCCCAGCGCCGCGAGTGCCTCGGCGACCTTTGCCGGGTCGCGCGCCGCGCGCCATTCCGCCAGCGCCGCGATCCGCTCGGCCTCCAGCCCCGGATCGACCGTCATGATGCCGCCATCGCCGGCGGTCAGCGGACTCGGCTCGCCCTCCACATAGCGGTTGACCCCCACGACCACTGTCTCGCCCGATTCGATGCGCGCCAGCCGTGCCGCGTTGGCCGAGACCAGCCGACCCTTCATGTAGCCGATCGCCGCTACCGCCCCGCCCATGGCCTCGATGTGCGCCAGCTCCGCGCGCGCGGCCTCCTTGAGGTCATCCACCCGCGCCGCCACCGCCGGATTGCCGTCGAAGAGATCGCCGTATTCCAGCAGGTCCGTCTCATAGGCGACGATCTGCTGCATCCGGAGCGACCATTGCTGGTCGAAGGGGCGCGGCAGGCCCAGCGCCTCGTTCCAGGCCGGCAGCTGCACCGCCCGCGCCCGCGCGCGCTTCGAGAGCACCACCGCCAGCATCTCGAGCAGGATGCGATAGACGTTGTTCTCCGGCTGCTGCTCGGTAAGGCCCAGCGAATTGACCTGCACCCCGTAGCGGAACCGGCGCAGCCGCTCCTCGGTCACGCCGTAGCGATCGCGAGCGAGCTCGTCCCATAGCTCGGCGAATGCGCGCATCTTGCACATCTCGGTCACGAAGCGGATCCCGGCGTTCACAAAGAACGAGATCCGCCCCACGGCTTCGGGAAAGTCTGCCGCCGGCATGCGCCCGCGGATTTCGTCGAGCACCGCCGTCGCCGTGGCCAGCGCGAAGGCGAGTTCCTGCTCCGGCGTCGCCCCGGCCTCCTGCAGGTGGTAGGAGCAGACGTTGGTCGGGTTCCATTTCGGTACATTCGCGAAGCAGTATTCCGCCACGTCGGCGATCAGCCGCAGCGACGGATCCGGCGGGAATACATAGGTTCCGCGCGAGAGGTATTCCTTGACGATGTCGTTCTGCACCGTGCCCTGCAGCTGCGCCGGGTCCGCCCCCTGCTCCTCGGCCACCGCGACGTAGAGCGCCAGCAGCCAGGCCGCCGTGGCGTTGATCGTCATCGAGGTGTTCATCGCCTCGAGCGGGATCGAATCGAAGAGCGCGCGCATGTCGCCCAGATGGCCGATCGGTACCCCGACCTTGCCGACCTCGCCGCGGGCGAGCACATGGTCGCTGTCGTAGCCGGTCTGGGTCGGCAGGTCGAAGGCCACCGAAAGTCCGGTCTGCCCGCGCGCGAGATTGGCGCGGTAGAGCGCGTTCGACGCCGCGGCCGACGAATGTCCGGCATAGGTGCGGAACAGCCAGGGTGCGTCGCGGTCGGCCATGCGGATCTCCGTGGATTCGTCTTGCACTGCACAAAAAGACACACTCGGCCATGCCGGACAAGATCGTTTCCGGCCGCGCACCCGCGGCGAAAGAAACCGATGGCCCCAGATCGTCGTTCTCCGGCCAAGCGCAGCCGGCCGGAACGCGCCGCCGAAGGCCGCGACTCCCGTGCCTTGGGGGCGCATGGGTTGTGCATACCGCGGGCATGCGCAATTCTCCTCCTGGGCCGCCTCGACGGCGCGGGACCATGGCCTGCGCCCTTCCCGGCGGCTGCCGCAGCGCACAAAACCGGTTGCGCCGGCTGTCTGACAATGCAAGAAACGAAATCGACCTGATAACGCAACATAATTGCGCAAATCGCCCGGGCGGATGCGCAAATGCCGAGGACGAAGCCCATGTCGCCTCTTGATGCCCCCGCCGCGGCGCCGAGCTATGATGCGCCGCAAAAGGACCTCTACGAGATCGGAGAGATCCCGCCGCTCGGCTATGTCCCGAAGAAGATGTACGCCTGGGCGATAAGACGGGAGCGCCACGGCGAGCCGGACAAGTCGTTCCAGGTCGAGGTCGTCGATACCCCGAAGCTGGACAGTCACGAGGTTCTCGTCTTCGTCATGGCCGCCGGCGTCAATTACAACGGTATCTGGGCCGGGCTCGGGATCCCGATCTCTCCCTTCGATGTCCACAAGGCCGAGTACCATATCGCCGGCTCCGACGCTTCGGGCATCGTCTGGGCCGTCGGCGACAAGGTCACGCGGTGGAAGGTCGGCGACGAAGTGGTCATCCACTGCAATCAGGACGATGGCGACGACGAGTATTGTAACGGCGGCGATCCGATGTATTCGCCCAGCCAGCGCATCTGGGGCTACGAGACGCCGAACGGCAGTTTCGCGCAGTTCACCAATGTGCAGTCCCAGCAGCTGATGCAGCGCCCGCGCCATCTGACCTGGGAAGCGAGCGCCTGCTATACCCTGACCCTCGCCACGGCCTACCGCATGCTCTTCGGCCACCCGCCCCACGAACTCCGCCCGGGCCAGAACGTGCTGGTCTGGGGCGCCTCCGGGGGGCTGGGATCCTTTGCGATCCAGCTGGTCAATGCCGCCGGCGGCAATGCGATCGGCGTGATCTCCGACGAGAGCAAGCGGGAATTCGTCCAGTCCCTCGGCGCGAAGGGCGTCATCAACCGCAAGAACTTCGACTGCTGGGGCCAGATGCCCAAGGTGAACACGCCGGAATACAAGGCCTGGCTCACCGAAGCGCGCAAGTTCGGCAAGGCGATCTGGGACATCACCGGAAAGGGCGTCAACGTCGATCTCGTCTTCGAGCACCCCGGCGAGGCGACGTTCCCGGTCTCGGTCATCGTCGTCAAGAAGGGCGGCATGGTCGTCATCTGCGCCGGAACCTCCGGCTACAACCTGACCCTCGATGCGCGCTATCTCTGGATGAACCAGAAGCGCGTCCAGGGCAGCCATTTCGCCAATCTCATGCAGGCGAGCGCCGCCAACAAGCTCATGCTGGAACGGCGCCTCGACCCCTGCATGTCCGAGGTCCTGCCCTGGGACCAGGTGCCCGACGCCCATGTGAAGATGCGCAGGAACGAGCACAAGCCCGGCAACATGGCGGTTCTCGTCAGCGCGCCGGTGACCGGTCTGCGCACCTTCGAGGACACGCTAGAGGCGAGCCGCGCCTCCGCCTGACATTAACCAATCAGGAACGCTCGCGAATCACCCGTTCAACGCGTGGGTGATTCGCGCATGGGTTGAGTGTTCCCTGTGTTTTCAATACTTTGGCTGCGCGGTGCCCCACCATTTCCGGGGTGGCAATATTGGTGAATTTATCGAAACGGGCGGCAGTGGTATTAACCTTTCATGGCAACCGCTTAACCACAGGGGACCGTCAATGAAAGCCTACTGGGTAATTGATATTCTCAAGGACATCAGGCAGTTTTCCGAGAAGAACGGTATGGTTGTGCTTGCCGAACAGCTTGACGATGCTATCTTCGTCGCGGCCAGCGAGATCGGTATGAAGCTCTCGGGCAGCGGAACGGTTGGCGGTGGCAAGGGAATCCCTAGAGGCGCTACTGGAACGACTGCAGACCACGAAGTCCATTGAGGAACTTCAGGTCTGGGCGCATGAACTTCGCGACCATCTCGGCGTCAGCCACGTTCTCTACCACACGGTAAAGTTGAACGGCGAGAACGTCGGAGCGTTCACCTACGATATCGAATGGGTGAGGATCTATATCGAGAACGACTACAAGTCGATCGACCCGGTGGTGCTCGGGGCAGTGCGGCGGTTCCACCCCATCGACTGGAAGACGCTCGACTGGTCGCCGCCTGCCGCAAGGAAGCTTCTGCGTGACGCCATGACATTCGGCATCGGCAACCAGGGCTGGTCGATCCCGCTCTGGGGGCCGGCCGGCGAGTTCGCCATGTTCACGGTGAATCACCGGGCGAGTGACGACGAATGGCAGGCGATCATCCGCGAAAGGGCAAAGGATTTCCTTCTGATCGCGCATCTGGTGCATCAGCAGGCCAAGCGCATCATCAACCGGGAGGTGGCGGAGCCCACCCGCGAGCTCTCCCCGCGGGAGCGCGAGGCGCTCACCATGCTGAGCGCCGGCATGAACCGGGCCGAGGTCGCCGACCGCCTGCATATCTCGGAGAACACGCTGCGCGCCTATATCGATTCCGCCCGGCACAAGCTGGGGGCGATGAATGTCACGCATGCGGTGGCCCTGGCGCTCTCGCATGGCATCATCGGACCGAACGAGGCGTTGCCGAAATACTAGGGCGGCGCACGCTCGGCCTTTATTAATTTTGATGGACGAATAATGACCTCAGAAAAACGATAGAGGTCAGGATGATCCGCTTCATTTACGCTGACGAACTCCACAAGTACCCTGTGCTCAAGGAAACGATGTTCAGGGACAGGGCCGCTCAGTTCAAGCACCGTCTTCACTGGAGCGTTACTCTTGACGAGAACGGTTACGAAGTCGATCAATACGACGCGCTCAATCCGCTCTATACCATCTGGGAAGACGCGAACGGCCGCCACGGCGGGTCCATGCGCACGCTTCCGACGATCGGGCGCACCATGGTCAACGAGCATTTCCTGGACCTGACCGGCGGCGTCGAGATCGCCAGCCCCTTCATCTGGGAATGCACGCGGTTCTGCCTGGCGCCCGGCGCCGCGCCCGGCGTCGCCGCGGGGCTGCTGATGGCGGGCTGCGAGATGGGCCTGCGCTTCGGGCTCGAACAGGCGATCGGCGTCTTCGATGCGCGCATGCCGCGGATCTACGGCCGGATCGGCTGGAAGCCGGACGTGATCGGCTCGCGGGGCGAAGGCCACGACAGCATCAGTGTCGGCCTGTGGAACATCAGCGAGCAGGCCCGGGCCGAGATCTCCCGCCGGTCGGGCATTCCGGTTTCCGTGGTAGCCCGCTGGTTCGACAGGTCCTTCGACACCGCCTTCCACGACCAGGCCGTCGCCGCCTGAGGCTGGTCCCGCCCCGCGCTTCCCGCTAGAGAGAGCAGAAAGCAAATGGCGAGAGGCGGATGCGGTTTTCGCCGGATCAGATCGAGGCGCGGGACCGTATCCATGACCTCCTGCGAGGAGCCGGGGTCGATCTCGTCGAATCCACGCTCCTGCCCGATGGGGGCGGCCGGCAGGAGGCGCTCGCGCTCCTGGGCAAGGCGGGCTCGGGCAAGACCGAGCTTCTGGTCTCCGTGGTCCGCAGCCTCGTCGCCGCCGGGGTGGAACCGGTCTCCGGCGAATACGAGAGCCGCCGCTCGCGCCCGCGGCGCAGCCTGGCGGTGCTGGCGCCGACCAACAAGGCCGCCAGTGTCCTGCGGGCGAGAGGCGTTCCGGCGACGACGATCCATCGCATCCTCTACACGCCGCTCTACGAGCCGCAATACGAGGCCCTGGCCGAATGGATCACCGGCAAGGGCGAGCGGCCGCAGGTCGAGGGCCTGACCGAGGCGGCCATGGACCGGGCGCGCGCCTTCTTCGCGCAGCACAAGTCGATTCCCGGCGCCCTTGCGACCGCCGGGCTGCGCGGCTCCGATTTCATCAAGGGCTGGAAGCTCCGGGACGAGCCGCTCGACATCGGCCTGGTCGACGAGGCCTCAATGCTCGACGACCGGCAATACGACGACCTCCGCGCGCTCTTCGGCACGCTGATCCTCTTCGGCGACCCCGCGCAGCTGCCGCCGGTGAACGGGTCCGGCCGAATGGTCTTCGACCGCCTGCCGGAGGAGGCGCGGCTCACCCTGCGCCGGGTGCATCGGCAGGCCTCCGACAGCCCGATCCTCGATCTCGCCCACGCCCTCGGCGAGCCGGAGCTCGGCTTCCAGGTATTCGAGGACATGGTCTATGCCGCGGCCGCGCGGGACGACCGGGTCGTCATCGCGCAGCGGGCCGATGCGGCCGCCATGGCGCGCGCGCCGATCCTCGTCTGGCGGAACGCGACCCGCATCCGGCTCATCCAGGCGTTCCGGACCGCCTATGGGGCGCCGGCCGACGGTCTGCTGCCCGGCGAGCCGCTGATCTGCGACGGGATCGAGCTGCCGGTCAAGCATCGCAAGCGGCGTATGGATCTCGAGGCGCGCGGCCTGATCAAGGGAACCCAGGTGATCTATCTCGGCCCGGGCAAGCGTGCCGGCTTCAGCCGCATCCATCTGCCGGGGGCGGAGGAGCCCGATTTCGGCGTGGCCAGCATCATCCAGATCGAGGCGCCCGGCCAGGATGAGCCCTTCATCCCCACCGCGGCGAGCATGGGCGCCGTCTTCCTGCACGGCGCGGCCGTGACGATCCACAAGGCGCAAGGCTCGCAATGGCCCGAAGTGCAGGTCTTCGCCCCGGATCTCTATGCCGCCGCCCAGTCGGGCCGCAGCGAGGCGGGCTTGCAGCTCTGGAAGCGGCTCGCCTATGTCGCGATCACCCGCGCCGAGCGCCGGCTGCTCTGGGTCACGCGCTATGCGCTGGCCCGGCCCGAGGCGGCGCTGGGGATCGGCGATCTGGAGCGGACGGCCCGGCCATTGGTGCTCGACGGCGCGGAGTGAGCGGCACCCCTATCGCTTCAGGAGCCGGAACGTCGCCGCCGCCAGCCAGCCGGCGGCAAGCGCCAGCAGGACCGAGAGGATGCCGTAGGTCAGCGGCTCGTTCCGCGAGAGGTTGAACATCCAGCGCTCGAGGCCGGTCTTCTCGACGACGATGTCGGTGGCGCCGGAGCTGATCACCTCGTGATTGCGGACGAGGAAGAACTCGGCGGTGTAGATGCCTTCAGTGAGATTCGCCGGCAGCTCGAACCGCGCCTGGAAGAGCGTGTCCTCCGCAACCGAGACGGCACCGTCGCGGACGCTGTAGAGCCCCTCCTTTTCGCGGATCCGCACCACCGCCTCGCCGAAGGAGCTCGTGTCGGTGATGGTGGGATGCCCGCCGACCCGGCGCACGGCCTGGTACATGCCGATCTGGTAGCGCAGGAGTTCGGTTTCCGTCAGCAGGCTGTCGAGCGGGCTCGTGGTGGCGATGGAATAGAAGGTCGGCGCCTCTCGGACGCGCACCGCATCGGTATTGACCCAGACCCCGAAGCGCCGGTCCTTGCGCCGCACGGTGACGCCCCGCGTCGGCCCCTTGATCGTGATGATGATGTCGAGGGGGGCCGCGTCGGGCTGGGCGGGTCCCTCGCGCCGGATCGCGCCGAAGATGAAGATCTCGGATCCGTTGAAATCCGCGGTCAGCGCGATGTTGTCCTTGGAGATGCCGGTGACGACGGTCTCCTGCGCGGCCAGGGGAGTGACGGCCAGGAGCGCGAGCAGGACCGCGAGCCAGCCCGCGTTCATGACGCCGCGAGGGAATAGAGTTCCGCGGGCTTGATCACGAGATCCGCGAAGAGTTTCAGACAGACCCCGAGCACCAGCAGCGCGAGCAGGATCCGCAGTTGCTCGGCCCGCAGGCGGTTGCCGACCACCACCCCGATCTGCGCGCCGATCACCCCGCCAATGAGCAGGATGAGCGCGAGAAGCGCGTCCACGGTCTGGCTCTGGACGGAATGGAGGATGGTGGTGAAGGCGGTCACGAAGAGGAACTGGAAGACCGAGGTGCCGATGACGACCTTGGTCGGCATGCCGATCAGGTAGATCATGGCCGGCACCATGATGAAACCGCCGCCCACGCCCATGACCGCGGCGAGGACGCCGACCAGCGCCCCGATCACGAAGGGCGGGATGGCGCTGACATAGAGCTGCGAGGTGCGGAACCGGACCTTGAGCGGCAGGCCATGCGCCCAGGTATGCCGCTTGCGCGGCACGAGGAGCGCGTTGGGGTCGTTGCGGCGGCGCAGGGCGCGCATGCCCTCGATGAGCATCAGGGCCCCGATGGTGCCGAGCATGACCACGTAGAGCAGGCTGACCGTCAGCTCGAACTGGCCGTTGCGGCGCAGGATCGTGAAGATCTGGACGCCGACCGCCGAGCCGATGAAGCCGCCGGCGAGGAGGACCACGCCCATGCGGAAGTCCACGGTCTTCTTTCGCATGTGCGCGAGGAAGGCGGAGAAGGAGGAGCCGGCGATCTGGTTGGCGGCCGAGGCGACGGCCACGGCGGGCGGGATGCCGATGAAGAAGAGCAGCGGGGTCAGGATGAAGCCGCCGCCGACCCCGAACATGCCCGAGAGCAGGCCGACCATCGACCCGATTCCGAATAGCAGCAGGCCGTCGACGGAGACCTCGGCTATGGGTAGGTAGATCTGCATCCGGTCTGATCCGCCACGCGCCTGCCTATCGAATAGCGGCTCGCTCCGTCTAATTCATCCCCTAATCATCATCCCGCGCCGGAGAATGCGCGCGGCGGCGCGGCGCTGGAAGCGGCCTTCCCGGCGCCCTTTGCGGCCGTCCCCATGGGGACGCTCCGTAACTGTCAGAAAAATATAAGGAAAAGAGTTAACGGGCGATTGTCTGCCCCGCGAACACCATAGCTGATGGCTCCATGCCTTGGAAGGGTTGCGTCGGAGAGGGCGGCCGAGTTCCCCGATGATCTGGAAGAATATCAACGGCCCTTGCCGTCGGCTCCCGCTGCACCCGGGGCCGGGGAGTTCCAGCTCGATCGACCGGTGGCGATCGGGCCGCGCCGGCCCTGCGGGGGGGGCCGGCGCGCTTCGCACGCCGTCCAGGGCCGTCCCGTCCCGATCCTCGACCGGCGGGACGGCTGAACCGCCTCGCCCTGCGGCTCGCGCCTCCGGGCGACCGGACCGGGCGATGCGCCACTGGCGCCTCGCCTTTTCGGTCCGTGGGCTGGTCGTGTGGGCCGCGCGGGGCGCGGCTTTTTCCCGTTCCGAGGATCGGGCCGGCGGACCCGTCGCCGCTCAGGCGCCGATGTCGTCCCTGAGGAAGCGGCGCAGGATGCGTTCGAGCTTGGCGGCGCCCAGGGGCGCCATCGCCTTGGTATGGTCGTGGCTGAGGATCTCGTCGCTCATGCCGGCGGCCATGTTGGTGATGGTGGAGACCGCCGCGACCCGCAGTCCGAAGAAGCGCGCGAGGATCACCTCCGGGACCGTCGACATGCCCACCGCATCGGCGCCCAGAACGCGGAGCGCGCGGATCTCGGCCGGCGTCTCGAAGCTCGGCCCGGAATACCAGGCATAGACGCCTTCGCGCAGTTCGATCTCCTCCGCCGCGGCGGCTTCGCGCAGCGCGCGCCGCATCGCCGGGTCGTAGGCGTCCACCATGTTGACGAAACGGGCGTCGGTCGCCTCGCCGATCAGCGGATTGCGCCCAGAGAAGTTGATGTGGTCGGTGAGCAGCATCAGCTCGCCCGGCGCCATGTCCGGGCGGAGCGAGCCGGCGGCATTGGTCAGGACCAGCCGCCCGGCGCCAAGCGCCTGCAGGAGGCCGATCGGCATGCGCATGGCGGCGGGATCGCCTGCCTCGTAGTAATGCGCCCGGCCGCCGAAGACGGCGACACGCCGGCCTTCGAGCATGCCGATCACCAGATGCGGGTCGTGGCCCGAGACCGCCGCCCTGGGGAAGCCGGGCAGCTCGCCATAGGGGATCGCCACGCCGTCGACGCTGGCGGCGAGATGGCCCAGCCCCGAGCCGAGCACGATGCCCAGCTCGACGGGCGCCGCGCCTGCCCTCGACCGGACCGCCTGAAGTGCCGACATGGCCAATCCCCGGTTGCTTCGGAAGCGTTTCGATGGCCGGGCCAGCATGTCCCGCAAGCCGGCCGATGTCTATGGCGCTGGGGCGCAGAGGGGCTTGCGGAAGACGAGCGCGTCGAGCGGCGGCCGGCCGGCCCGGGCGTAATAGCCCGGCCGCCGGCCGACCGGGCGATAGCCGAGCGCCTCATAGAGGCCGCGGGCGGGGGCATTCTCGACGGCGGTCTCGAGGAAGATCTCGCCGGCGCCCCGGGCGGATGCGGCCGCCTCGAAGGCGAGGACCAGCGCGGTCCCGATGCCGCGCCGCCGCGCCTCGGGCTCGACGGCGAGGGTCAAGAGCTCGGCTTCCGGCCCGGCGAGCCGCCCGAGCGCGAAGCCTTCGGGGCGGCAGAGCAGGAGCGTCCCCTCCGCGGCGGCGAGCTCGGCGAATTCGCGCGCGGTCCAGGGGCGCGGCGCCTCGGTGAAGCAGCGCGCATGCAGGGCGGCCAGCGCATCAGGCGACATCGATCAGCATCGGGCGGGGCTCGCTCGGCGGATCTGCGTCCGCCGGGCGCAGGTAGAGCGGCGCGGGCCGGCCCGTTGCGCCCCCGAGCCGCGTCGCGGCCACCCGCGCCAGTCGGCGCGGATCGGCGCTCGTGTCCTCGGGGCCGGCGCGGCATTCCAGCTCGGCGGCGAGATTCTCGGCCTGATGGCCGAGGCAGAGCAGGTCGCAGCCACGCGGCAGATCCGCCGCGGCCTCGCGCGCGAAGGGCGCGCCCAGGGGCGTGCCGTCGCGAAGGAGTTGGAGCAGGCAATGGTCCTGGCGGTCGGCGACGGAGGCCAGCACGTCGCCCGGGATGCCCTCGGCCAGCGCCTCGAAGCGGCTGACGCCGATCGCCGGCCGGGAGAGCGCCATCGCCAGCCCGCGCGCGGCGGCGACGGCGATCCGGACGCCGGTGAAATTGCCCGGGCCGGTGCCGACCGCGATGGCGTCGATCCCGCCCCAGGCGATTTCCGCTTCCCCAAGGATCTCCTCGAGCATCGGCATGAGGCGCTCGGCCTGACCGCGCGCCATGGCCTCGTCGCGGCTGGCGAGCAGCCGATCGCCGGCCAGCAGGGCCGCCGTGCATTGGGCCTGAGCGGTGTCGAAGGCGAGGATCAGCGGCCCGTCAGACGGCAACCGGGCGCACCTCGGTCACTTCGGGGATATAATGGCGCAGCAGGTTCTCGATGCCCATCTTCAGCGTCATGGTCGAGGAAGGGCAGCCGGCGCAGGCGCCCTGCATGTGCAGGTAGACCACGCCCCGGTCGAAGCCGTGGAAGGTGATGTCGCCGCCGTCCTG
>Ga0209607_1000626_pt1 | contig 31264 bp, 27 predicted proteins | sample AD_UKC117_MetaG_FD_184413 | JGI IMG/M metagenome (GOLD analysis project Ga0209607, IMG submission 184413) | Active sludge microbial communities of municipal wastewater-treating anaerobic digesters from Hong Kong - AD_UKC117_MetaG (SPAdes)... | ecosystem: Engineered > Bioreactor > Anaerobic >... | reverse complement strand
AAGTAACATGTGCATACTTCTCGGTCTCTGCTATGCGCAGCTGTCTTTTACCCTTCTCTGACAGTATCTCGCCGATGGTCCTGTCCACATTGTCCTTCGGAAAAATCACATGCAGGCCCCTGAACTTGTCATCATAGGGGGTCATGGTAAGGTAATGCAGCGGAATGGTCTTCATCCCTGCCTCAGGCATATCCTGCTGGGTAAGCACAATAGTAAGCTCCCTGGCCCTGTCATTCCTGAAGTTTATGAATATTACCACATCTCCTTCGGATATTGTTGCCATCGGCCTGCCATCATTTCCGGTGACAACCACCGGTTTCATGAACTCGTCAGTCACCCCGGCATCATAGGAATCCTGCATGGTACGCAGGATGTCAGTGGTCATTGTTCCCTTTCCGCTGACCAGCATATCATATGCCTCCTTTATCCTCTCCCACCGCTTGTCGCGGTCCATTGCATAGTAACGCCCGACGAACGAGGCTACCCGGCCGTTACTCTTCTCAAGATGCCCGAGCAGTTCAGCCATGTATCCCTTCCCGCTCCTGGGGTCAGTATCACGACCGTCACCGAAACCATGGATAAAAACATTCTTCAGCCCGTAATCCATTGTCATGTCACAAAGAGCGTACAGGTGGCTGTTGAGTGAGTGCACACCCCCATCGGAGAGCAGGCCCATGAAATGTACACTTACACCCTTGTCACGGGCATAGGTGAACGCCTGGCGGAGGGTCTCGTTTGACCGTATCTCCCCGCTCCTGCACGCTTTGTTTATCTTTACAAGGTCCTGGTAGACTATGCGTCCGGCTCCAATGTTCAGGTGCCCAACCTCCGAGTTGCCCATCTGACCTTCAGGCAGCCCTACATCCTCCCCGGAGGTGAGAAGCGTGGATGAGGGATATATTTTTTTTAGTTCATCGATATTGGGTGTGCCGGCAGTGCTTATCACATCACTGTGCGAACCGTCACCTTTGCCCCATCCGTCGAGGATCATCAGTAATACTCTGTTTTCTTTCATTTAGTCAACTGCTCATTATTATGTACAGGATGCAAAAATAGGCATTAAACCGTAACCACAACCCGGGTAACGGAATAACACTTCAGCAACCTGATAGTTTGAATCAACGGGCTCCTCTTATTTCCCTGACCCTGATCCTGTATTCCCTGTTGGGGCAGGTAGGCTCATATTCAATGTCCTGACCCACGAATGCTTTCCACTCCTGTTCGGTAAGGTTTCTTGAGACCTTATCACATAATCCTTCAGCCATACACCGGATATGTGCCGGACGCCTGAGGACATCACTCTCTGTGGCAGAGAGAAATGCATCTCCCCCGTCGCTGAAGGCGAGGCGGAGTACATTATCTCCTCCGTCATTAAATACCACCGGCGGCTGGGTCAGGTCAGCCAATGTCCAGAGTCTTATCTCTCCGGAGTTATCAGCTGTTACCATCTGTCCGTCCGAATTGTCATAAGCGATACTGATGACTGCTGATGCATGCCCGTCAGCAGTGCTTTCCACCTCTCCTGTTTCCGTGTTCCAGATGTCTATCATTCCTGTCTGGTCTCCTGTTGCTATCCGGTTGTTCCCGCCCACGAACCGGTGTGCCGTGATCACCCTCTCCGCTGTCTCAAGGGGTATTACCTGTTCCGGCGAGCCGTTCTGCCAGCAGAGAACCCTGCCGTCGGCCGTCAGGGCTGCAAGCATTGAGCCTGCTGCCGATCTCTCCAGTGCCATTATTCCTGATCCGTAACTGATTACCTGTCTAGACCTGCGGGTCTTCAGATCCCATTCAATCACCTCTCCCCCTGATGAAGCAGAACACAGGTGGTCATGGTCAGAGAAGAGGAGAGCGGTAATGCCGCCTGACGAGCCTTGCAGCTCGTAGCCGGCCGAATCATCAATGATTGGTATCATCATTATCCCGGCATTGTCAGTGCCACAGGCCAGCCAGGAGGCATCTGGACTGACGGTCATTGATCTTATCATCCTGTTGCCGGACCATATCATTGTATATCCCTTTGATGGCTGGTCTGCCTGCCAGCTCAGGACCCTGCCTCTGGCATCGGCTGTGAAGAACTCCCCTTCAGCGCCCTCGGTCATTGCCGTGAACTCTGCCCCGTCAGGTGCAAACCTGGCACAAAACCTGTTACCGTATCTTTTGCTGACATCATAAAGACCTGCAAACACATCGGGGTCTTCCGTCAGTCCTGAATATTTCTGATTGAAAAGGTAAGACTGCCATGCCAGCAATAACTGGAGATCCTTGTTGCCTGCCTGGTTAAGTGATCTCATGGCCAGTGATTTTGCCACTGATATCATTCTGAACCTGTTCACCTCAGAGACCCTTCTCAGTATTTCAGCCCTCTGGGAGCTGAGTTTTTTTGCCTCATCCTCGGCGCTTCTGGCTCTGATCTCAGCTTTTTCTGCCCTCTCTTCCGCCGATGAAAGCTCACTCTCTGCCTGGCCGGCAGTCATTGATACGGAGGTAAGCGTCTCCAGGCTGTCACTGAGCCTGTCATTCAATGCGATGGCCTCATCCTTCATCTGGATGGCAATGGATTTTTGTTTCTCCGCTTTGTTTCTCATAGCGAAGACAGCTCCCAGGGCTATCAGTGATATTAAAGTAAGCAGTCCAAGCATTGCTGCCACCAGGCGTGAGCGCCTGATACTCTCCGTGCCGCTCCTTCTGCCGTACTCTTCCTGTATATGGTGCTCCTCCTCTGAGTTTTTGAGAAAAAGCATGGCTCTTTCAAATGAGGGGTCTATTTTTTCTGCCCAGGCCAGTGTTGGTTTGTTCTCCTCCTTCCATCTGAGAGCAACCATCAGGTCAGGAGGTGTCCAAAGCCGTCCGTTACCCTCCTGGTACTGTTCAGCGGCTGCCGCCAGCTGGCTGTAGAGTTTTACTGAAGCCTCCTCATCATCCATCCACTGCCGGAGAGTACCCCATAACCTGATGATACTCTCATGTGTGAGATCAAGGATGCTCTCGCCGGTGAGGTGAACCTCCTTTGAAGGGGAGAGGAATGAATATTCAGGTGCCCTGAATACCTCGGCCACACCAATTATCTCGTGCTCCGCGCAGCCTGTCTGAGCAGCTATTGTTGATATACGCTCCGGCTTACGGAGCTCCCTTCCGTCATCTGTGCGTGTTGTTATGGCCCTGAACAGTCGGGAGCAGACGTACCGATGCCTCTCATCAAGCGACTCCAACGCCTGGCCGGCATGCTGTGATATTGCACCGCTGAGACGGCCCACAGCCTCATAATCGGAGATGGTTATCGGGCGACTCAGATCCCCCAGCCTGCTCCAGTGGTCCCATAGCCTCATCATCAGATGCTGCAACACCGGCAGCTGACCGGGCTTCTCATCCAGGTCACCCAGGATGAGCTTTATCAGCGAACGGTCAATTGATCCTCCTGACAGCTTGACCGGCTCTTCAATTACTGCTCCGAGAAAATCATTGGGTATATGTGGCAACAGGTAACTGCTGCCGTTCATCAGGTTGGTCAGGGCATTGAATCTGGCGCACTCTGATACATATTCAGACCTCACGGTAAGGACTATGAACAGTCCATGGTCAGGCTTTTGCACAGCATTGACCACCAGGTCGATAAACTGGGTCGCATCATCGCAGGGAGTGCCGGTGCCGGCGGCAGGGCTGAACCGGAACAGTTCCTCAAACTGGTCTATGACAACCACAATCTGCTGGCGTGGGTTCTTTCTCAGCCTGTTTATCACATCAACAAGTCCCTCTGCACTGTTGTGCAGTGAGGTGGCCACACCGGCTTCAGTAAGCTGGTTGAATCCTGCGCCGGCGGAGAGGGCTGCAAGCTCCGCAGCCAGATGGTCAACCGGATTCAGGGCAGGTCTGATCACAAGGTATGACCATGATTTTTTCCCTTCTAAATTCTCTTTCAGCAGCGCAGGGATCACTCCCGACATGACGAGTGATGATTTGCCGCTTCCGGAGGCACCCAGAACTGCAACAAACCTGTTTTCCCTGAGTTTTGAAACCACCTTCAGGGTACTCTCCATGCGGCCGAAAAACAAATGCCCTTCATCCGGTCTGAATGGTCTCAGCCCGGGAAATGGATTGGGTCTGATTATTATATTCCTGTCAGACATAGAATGATAATTTAGGATACAGCCAAACCCCCTTGCTTGTCTATATAGTTTACAAAGATATCAGTGAATTCGGAATAGTAAAACAGATAGCTGGCAATATCATCAACCGGTAATGAATAAAGCCCCGTCTTCCCTTCGCCTGAGGGTACGATCCATGAGATCACTCCGGGTATAGATGTGGCGTCATAGGATTCCGAGAAGCGCATTCCGGTGGCCAGCATGATCATCTTTTCTTCCGGGATATTATTGAAACAGAGGCTTAAAAACCTTGTTTTCTCAAATATTGTTGCCGCCATGGGAAGAGTGCCGCTGACCAGTGCAGATATCCTGCTTCTGGCAGGCTCCTTCAGCCGTGCTTCAGTCTCACTGTACCACTCCGGATTGAGGACGCGGATAACCGAGGCACTCTCCTCCTGCAGTAACATACTGTTGCTGAAGAGATATGAAACAACCTGCTCCCTGTCAAGACCCTTTCCTTCCATTGCTGCCTTGTGCAGGGCACAGGCCTTGGTCCAGGTGCCGGTGATGGTCTGCTCAGAAGAGAGGATCAGTGAAGCAAGCGACCGGCCCCTGGGGCTCCTGACGGGATATAACAGTGAAAGCTCTGCAAGTCTGTCATGGTCATTATGGTTTCCCAGCAGCGCTCTGAGAGGTCTGCGTACCGAAGGATCAATCACTGTTTCAATAGCCTCGGAAGCAATGCCTGCCCGGTATGAATCATCATTGCCGGAGGGGTTCATGACAACGGTGGCAGCATCTCTACCTGCCACCAGAACGAGTAGTGAAAAGAGGAAGTCAGTAAATGCCTGCCTTTCGTCTTTGAGGCTGGCAGCAAGGAGGAAGCTCTTGTTCCTTCCTGCCTCACTCTGCATTGCCATAATCCTTGCAATGGCATGCAGGGTCTCACTCAAAATCTCTTCTATTCTCTGCCTGTTCTTGCCCTGGGGCTTCCAGCCACGATCACAAAGCATCCGTGCTGCCTTCAGGCGCACACCCATTGTACTCCTTCCCACAAAATTGCTGAGCCACGGCAGCGCCTCCATCAGTGGCATGTCATTCAGCAACTCCAGTATCATGTTGTTCTCTGCCTCACGGTTGCCGGGCCTTATGGCGGTTCCAATAACCTCACCGTATACCTCATGTCCGAATTGTCTTAGAGTATAGAATGCCTCCCTGTCCGTCTCCGGATTACTGAGCGCCCTGATCACTTCGGTCTTAAGTCCCGTCATGTTATATCTGCCCGCCGCTATAAGACCGGTTCTCCGTATCTCAGCACTGGGATCGCCAAGGAGCTTGATGATATCCTGTTCGTACGGCCTGCCCTTGCCCAGCATAATGCTCCTGGCAACAACTGTCTTCTCCGGGATCCCGGGCAGACGCAACAGGTCACGATTCCTTACCGGATCTGAATAATATTTCTCCAGCACAGTTGCTCCTGCCTCTGCCTCCTTTCGTGTCTTGCTGCTGAAGCGTGGTTCGTCAGAGATTACTTTCAGTGCCGCGATCAGTGCCGGGTCAAATGTTCTGGCTGCAACAGCAATAATCTCGGCAGCATAACCATCACCAGCGTGGTTTGTCAGGTAATCAAGCCGTCCGCTGATAAGGTCAAGGTAATGATCCTCAACAAGCATTACATTTCTGAATCCCTCCACCGTGCCTGATAAAGCCCGATCTTGCCTCTCCGGCATGCCTGCGGTCTGTTTGCCGTTGGCAAGTGCGTCCCTGGTATGGGGTGGTGACAGAAGGTCAGTCATCCTGTCACGGAAGTCAGCAACAATAACTATATCAAGCAGCATCATTGCAATAGCCGCCAGGGGCAACATGATTACCGCGCCTGTCAGGCTGAAGCCTGCCAGCCGCGAAGCAGCCACAAGCAAAACAGCCAGACCAACTGCGGAGGTGATAACCTGTTTCCATGGATCACCTGCCATGATCCTGGCTGCCATCCCGGTTCTCTCCGGGACAAGTGAGAGAACCGATCCCATGGCGGGAAGGGATACAACTGCCAGTGAGGAGAGAAAAAATGCGGCGCCGAAGGAGGTGAATAGACCTGAAAGAAGAAGGAGTGATTCGTTTCCAGTAAGGTCATAATAGATGTAAATGATTGCTGCAGGAACAGTCAGTGCCAACAGCACGAGCGGGGCCATGAGGAGCTTGCCTGAGAACCTCAGGTTCCGTAGTACCGGCAGATAGTAGCGGTTCCTGATCATCAATCCTGACCCCGTAACAATCCCGGCAAGTATCAGGATAAAGAGCAAGGGTGAAGACCGGAAAAAGGACAGGTCAGTCAATATGGCAATCATGGCGGAAGCTGTTAAAGCCATCAGCGCCAGTGCTGACCAGAATGCCCACTTGAAACCGGTTCTCATTCCCTTTAGATATTGATGTACTCTGGATCAGTTACAGACTTACTTATCCAAGATAAGAAATAAATCTGGATTTCCAAGCGGAGTTATCCTGTTCGAATCTTCTCTGCAATTAGGGCAGCCATCTCCTCCTCATCAACTGCCTCAGCGTTAATGATCAGATCAGCCTGTTCATACCAGTGGCTCCTGGCGTCAAGCATCTGAGCTATTCGTGACCTGAGTTCAGACGGCCCGGCATCATGCAAGAGGGGACGGTCAGTTCTGGAGAGCATCAGGCGTGACGCCAATGACTCAGGTGAGATCTTTAGCCATACAGTGACCCCGGTAGACTTCATCAGGGCCAGGTTTTCATTGTAACAGGGCGTTCCTCCCCCGCAGGCAATCACCGTCCGGTTCTTTGCGGCTACCTCGCGGAGGATTTCTGCCTCCATGCTGCGGAAGTATTCTTCTCCCCTGGAGGCAAAGATCTCAGTGACAGTCATCCCCTCCTTCTTTTCTATAAGTCTGTCTGTGTCAATGAATTTCCAGTGAAGCAGGGTGGCTATCCTCTTGCCGGCATGACTCTTGCCACTGCCCATGAACCCTATCAGATAGATGTTCATTATGATCTACAGGTCCAGTTTCATCTGTGCGGGGTCAGCTTCTCCGGCTCCATGCACTGAGCCTCTCTCCTCATCATCATTAGCCTCTTCCTCTCTGCCAGGGGCAGCCTCACTCCTGATGACAGGCTCAAGCTCACGTATATCTGCAACACTGTAGTTTGACAGCCTTCTGCCCTTGGCGCGGAAGCTCTTTACCCCTATGAACTCGGCTACCTCAATGATCTCCTGTTTCCTGCCCTCATTCTTGCCTCCAAACTTTATCTCCAGTCTGGGGTACTCCACCTCGGTGAGGCTCACAAGCCTTGACCCTTCACTGTCAGCAATAAAACACTGCAGCCTGTCAGACTCCTCGAAGGCAAACCGTTTGACATAGTAATACTCCTGCTCCTGGTCCCAGTAAACGGCTGAGAAGATCTTCGTCTCGCGGTATTTTTCCAGAAGCAACAGGTCATCCTCAAAATGTGATGAGAGGTCTGTTCCTGAGGTGCGGAACCATCCTCCCTTAGTGATAACAAGCAACAGCTCGTCTGACGCAAACTCACCCAGGAACCTGCCCCTGCCATCGGCATTAAGTCTCATAACCGCCTCATCATACCACAGCTTGCGCCCTCCCAGGGTGGAGAGGCCCTTCTCCTTCAGAGTGATCTTATGAACAGGGTTCTTGGTAAGGATATTTCCCATTGACCCCCGTCCCTTGATGGCCAGCTCCCCGAAATCGAAATCAAAAGTCAGCTTTTTCAGGCGGGCCTTGGGCTTGTGATAAACCCTTATCACTTCAGCCTCACCATTGGGATTGGCGCTGAGATAAAGGATCCGTGTTCCAGGTGTGCCCTTTCCAAGATTGTAATCCTTGTCACGCGTGAGTCCGGTGAGGGCACATCGCTTGACATAGTAAGGGCCTGTACGGCCATCCTGGTATGCAATATTGTAGATAGTTCGCGTGTCATTCCTCAGGAATACCTGTACGTGAATGACATCCTTCCCCACAAACTGTTTTTCGGCGACCCTTGTAATGAGATAAGAACCATCTTTCCGGATCACAATGATATCATCAATGTCAGAACAGTCACATACATATTCATCCTTCTTCAGGCTGGTGCCAATGAAACCCTCCTGACGATTGACATAGAGCTTGGCATTGGCGGCCACCACCTTTGTGGCTTCAATGGTTTCAAAGCTCCTTATCTCGGTACGGCGCTCCTTATCCTTTCCGTACTTTTTCTTTATCTGGCGGTAATAATTGATAGCAAAAGGCACTATATTGGCCAGGTGGTTTGCCACCTCCTCAAGCTCGTTTTCAATGCCCCTGATATGTTCATCGGCACGGGAAGAGTCATATTTTGAGATCCGCTTGATCTTTATCTCAGTAAGTTTTATTATGTCTTCACGTGTGATCTCGCGCCTGAAGAGCTTCCTGTACGGTTTGAGTCCCTTGTCAATGGCGCTGAGTACTGCCTCCCATGTCTCACACTCCTCGATATCACGGTATATCCTCTTTTCAATGAAGATCTTTTCAAGTGATGAGAAATGCCACTCCTCGTCCAGCTCCGCCTTTCTTATCTCCAGCTCACGGGTTAGGAGCTTCACCGTCTGGTCAGCCGAGTGCCTTAGGATATCACTTACTCCAATGAAGGCAGGCTTGTTTTCGTCAGTAATGACGCATGCATTGGGTGAAATGGATAGTTCGCAGTCAGTGAATGCATACAGTGCATCAATGGTTTTGTCAGGTGATACACCGCTCTGGAGCTGAATGACTATTTCCACCCCGCCGGCAGTGTTGTCATCTATCTTCCTGATCTTGATCTTGCCACGGTCATTGGCCTTTACTATTGATTCAATGAGTGATGAGGTGGTGCGTCCGAATGGTATTTCGGTTATCACCAGCCCCCTTCTGTCACTCTTTTCGATCCTGGCTCTGACTTTCACCACTCCACCTCTGGCACCGTCATTGTATTTTGATACATCTATCATCCCTCCTGTGGGGAAATCAGGATAGATCTCAAAGGGCTTCCCCTGCAGGTAACTGATGGACGCATCTATCAGTTCATTGAAATTATGGGGCAGAATCTTGGATGAGAGTCCCACAGCTATCCCTTCCACCCCCATAGCCAGTAATAACGGGTACTTCACCGGGAGGGTGACAGGTTCCCTGTTTCTGCCGTCATAGGAGCTCATCCACTCGGTGGTCTTGCTGTTGAAGGTCACCTCCAGGGCGAACTTTGAGAGTCTTGCCTCTATATACCTGGGAGCTGCTGCGCCGTCACCGGTAAGTATGTTTCCCCAGTTCCCCTGCGATTCCACCAGCAGCTCCTTCTGTCCCAGCTGCACGAGCGCATCACCTATTGAAGCATCACCGTGAGGATGGAACTGCATTGTATGACCGATGATGTTTGCTACCTTGTTGAAGCGTCCGTCATCCATCCTTTTCATGGAGTAAAGTATCCTGCGCTGCACCGGCTTAAGCCCGTCTGAAATATGGGGCACTGCACGCTCAAGAATAACATATGACGCGTAATCAAGAAACCAGTCCTGGTACATACCTGACAACGCCGTTACGGTATGCAGGGCTTCAGGGATGTTTCCTGTATTGGTTACTTCCTTCTCCCCGCCTTCTTCGTCGGGGATAAGTTCAAAAGGATCCATTTCTTTCATAATCTGCTGCAGCCTTCACTCACACCTGGGCAATCTCGGGGATCTCTTCCTCGACCCGCAGGTTGTCAATAATAAAATCCTGACGCTCAGGCGTATTCTTGCCCATGTAAAACTCCAGGAACTGTGTGTACGGGTCTGATTTCTTCATAATGACGGGCTCCAGGCGCATATCTTTTCCGATGAAGTGAACAAATTCGTCTGGCGATATTTCGCCGAGCCCCTTGAAACGGGTTATCTCCGGATCAGGTCCCAGGTCCTTAATGGCCTTTAGTCGCTCCTCATCAGAGTAACAATAGCGGGTCTGCTTCTTGTTGCGTACCCTGAAGAGGGGTGTCTGAAGAATATATACATGTCCCTTACGCACCAGGTCGGGGAAGAACTGGAGGAAAAAAGTCAGAAGGAGCAGCCTGATATGCATTCCGTCCACATCGGCATCAGTGGCTATCACTACCTGATTATAACGCAGGTCATCAAGAGATTCCTCTATGTTAAGGGCAGCCTGCAACAGGTTGAACTCCTCATTTTCGTAAACTATCTTCTTTGTCAGCCCGTAACTGTTGAGCGGCTTGCCCCTGAGGCTGAAGACAGCCTGGGTCTCCACGTTGCGCGACTTGGTGATGGAGCCGCTGGCAGAGTCGCCCTCGGTGATAAAGAGTGTTGACTCAAGCCTGCGTTCATCATTTGAGTTGTAGTGTATGCGACAGTCACGCAGCTTGCGGTTGTGCAGGCTCACCTTCTTTGCCCGTTCCCGGGCCAGCTTTTGTATTGAGCTGATGGCCTTGCGCTCCTTCTCCGACTCCTGTATCTTTTTCAGCATAATACGGGCTGTCTCCCCGTTCTTGTGCAGGTAGTCATCAAGATGCTTGCGGATAAAGTCAACGATATAGTTACGTACAGTAGGCCCCTGTGGCCCCATATCCTTCGAGCCCAGCTTGGTTTTTGTCTGCGATTCAAAGATAGGCTCCTCTATCTTCACGGATATTGCGGCTATTATTGACGACCTGATGTCTGAAGCATCAAAGTCCTTCTTGAAGAACTCCTTTACCGTCCTGGTTATCGCTTCGCGGAACGCGATAAGATGTGTTCCACCCTGCGAGGTATGCTGGCCGTTGACGAAGCTGTAATAATCTTCTCCGTACTGCATGCCGTGAGTCAGGGCAACTTCTATGTCATCACCCCTGAGATGGATAATGGGATAGAGCCCCTCACGGTTCATGTTGTCATTCAGGAGGTCAACGAGGCCGTTACGCGAGACGATCTTGTTGCCGTTGAGGTTGATGATCATACCTGCGTTGAGGTATGAATAGTTCTTCATCATGCTCTCAACATACTCGGAGATGTAGTGGAAGTTACCGAACATGGCCTCATCCGGAATGAAGATCACCTCCGTGCCGTTCTCTTCCTGCGTGCCCTTCAGGGACTCATCTCTAACCAGCTCACCGGCCCTGAACTCAATCTCTTTCAGCTGACTCTCACGGAATGATCTGATAATGAATGATGAAGAAAGAGCATTAACAGCCTTGATACCAACGCCGTTAAGCCCTACGGATTTCTTGAATGCCTTTGAATCATACTTGGCGCCTGTATTCATCCGGGATGACACATCCAGCACCTTCCCCAGGGGTATCCCGCGGCCGTAGTCGCGCACTCTTACCTCCGACCCTGCAATACTGACATCTATCTTGCGGCCGTAGCCCATCATGTACTCATCCACCGCATTATCCATCACCTCCTTCAGCATGACATATATTCCGTCATCAAGAGACGAGCCGTCACCCAGCTTGCCGATATACATACCGGGCCGCAGCCTGATATGCTCCTTCCACTCAAGGGTTTTGATGTTCTCCTCTGAATAATTGCCGTCCATTAAGCCAAATTTTGGGGCAAATATAAAGAATTACGCGAGGCGAAGTCCGGCGATTTATCAACAACCCCGGTGAATTATGCCCTGTCAGAGGCAGGCAGAAGGCAATAGGCAGTAGGCAATAGGCAGTAGGCAGCAGGCAGTAGGCAGTAGGCAGGAGGCGGGAGGCAGGAGGCAGGGGGCAGGGGGCAGTAGTGTTGGTAATGATTGTATTCCAGCCGGAGGCCATGCAGCAGTGTCACTGCTCGCTGCGGAGCTGATCCATGGCTGCAACCATGAGAGCCTGTACCCGTGAGGCAAGTTCTTCCGGGTCACCGGTCCCGAACTGCCCCGGGAAGATCGGATCAAGCACCCTGATCCTGACTATCCGGCGGTTCCTGAAGATAATACCTCCCTTTTTTGGCATGATCTCGCCCGTGCCGTCAATAAGCACAGGTAACAGCGGCTTGTCAGTTTTAACGGCCAGCTGGAAAGCGCCAGTCTTAAACTTGCCGATGGCACCTGTCAGTGACCTTGTTCCCTCAGGGAAAATCACAACAGAGATCCCCTCGTGCAATGACTCAACACACTTCTCCATCATCTTTATCACACTGCTCTTGTTGCCCCTGATCAGCTCAATGTACTTGACCATCCTCATCTCCCAGCCTACCAGCGGCACCCGGAATATCTCAATCTTGGACACCCACCGCAGACGGTGACGCAACATGTTGAAAAAGACTATATCGAGAAGCGACTGGTGGTTAGGGATGATGACATAGGCCTGTTTCTGGTCTAGCTTCTCCCGGCCGTCAACTATCACTTTCCAGAAAGGACTCATCTTCGTCAGCACTATGCCCTGGATAACCATCCACCTGTTGTTCATCAGTCTCCTGCTGTCAAAGGCGAGAGCCAGCAGCCATAGTATCAGTGCAACCGGGAACGCGAGCAGGATGAAGGTGATGCTCGATATCCATACCCACAGTGACTTTATTACATTCATCTCTTAATTCTTTTATTCATTATTGCGGCAGTCCAGGCCATACCAGCGCCTGCGGCCGTGCCAAGAAAGGCTCCTCCAATCACATCGCCGGGATAATGCACTCCCAGGTATATTCTTGAATAGGATACCAGTGCGGCCCATATGAAAACAGTCCATGAAAACCAGCTCTTCTTAAGCAGTATTGCTGAGAAGGCTGCTACCCCGAAACTGTTCGCCGCATGTCCGGAGACAAATCCGTACATTCCCGCACAGTAGCCTTTGACGGTATGAACCATTCCTGCAAGGGCAGGCTCATGACACGGTCTGGGCCTTGCAGTGAGGTTCTTTATGAGGGTGGATCCCTGATCATCTATCAGCACCAGCACCGGCACCAGCACCAGTGGTATCCAGGCCCGCTTCCCATACCTTTTGATGACCATCCAGATGATTGCCAGGTAGAGAGGGATCCATACCACCTTCATGCTCACAATCCACATCACCTCATCAAGAAAGGGAGTATGAAGAGCATTGAGAAAGAGAAATATATTACGGTCCAGCTCAATCATGATCAGCTGTTTATGGCTCTCCAGAGCATATCTTTCAGCGGCACAAGTCCCGTACCATTTATTGAGGAGATGAAGACAACCGGTATGCCGGCAGGGAGCAATGGTCTTATCTCATCAGTCAGTTCCTCATCCAGCAGGTCACATTTGGTGATGGCCATGACCCGTTTTTTGTCAAGCAGTTCCGGGTTATATTTCCGTAGTTCCTCAACAAGGATGCGGTACTCTTTTGCTATGTCATCCGTATCGGCCGGGATCATGAAGAGCAGGACCGAGTTACGTTCAATATGTCTCAGGAACCTGTGTCCGAGACCCTTCCCCTCGGCTGCACCCTCTATTATTCCCGGTATGTCTGCCATCACAAACGATTTCTCATCGCGGTAGCTCACTATCCCGAGGTTCGGGGTAAGGGTTGTAAAGGGATAGTTGTCTATCCTGGGTTTTGCCGCGCTGACCACTGAAAGGAGTGTTGATTTCCCGGCGTTGGGGAAGCCCACAAGTCCCACATCTGCCAGCACCTTGAGCTCAAGGATGAACCATCCTTCACGGTATGGTTCGCCCGGCTGGGCGAAGCGTGGTGTCTGGAAGGTGGCTGATTTGAAGTGGGTGTTGCCCAGTCCGCCGCGGCCACCTTTGACAAGTATCTTCTCTTCGCCCTCATGGGTTATCTCGAAGAGGATTTTTTCAGGCTCTTCCTCCTTGGCCACTGTTCCGAGAGGAACCTCAATGATGACATCCGCCCCGGCAGCCCCGCTTTTCTGGTTGGATGATCCTGATCCTCCATGACCCGCGAAGAGGTGTTTATCATATTTCAGGTGAAGAAGCGTCCACAGCTGAGAGTTTCCTCTTACGATTACGTCGCCTCCCCTGCCGCCGTCGCCGCCGTCAGGGCCGCCCTTAGGATTGAATTTCTCACGTCTGAGGTGTGCCGAACCGGCGCCCCCCTTTCCTGAGCGGCAAAAGATCTTTACGTAATCAACGAAGTTAGTCTCAGCCATAGGCTATAATATCATTTCTATCTGTCTGCATAGACGCCCGAAGATATCCTCAATGGAGCCTACACCATCAATACTTCTAGAAACGCCCGCTTCTCTTCCGAACTCAATGACAGGTTCTGTTTTTGCGCGATAGACGGCGATACGGTTGTTGATGATTGCCTCATCGGCATCATCGGCCCTGCCGGATACCAGTGCCCTCTTTTTCATCCGCTCCATCAGCTCGGCATCGTTCACCTCCAGTACAAGCATCAGATCAATCTTCATCCCTCTCTCCTCCAGCATCCTCTGAAGGGCTTCCGCCTGTTCCACCGTGCGGGGGAATCCGTCAAATATGAATCCTGCCTTTCCGGTTGTGGCATCGATTTTCTTTGCAATCATCTCTATCACCACCTCATCAGGCACAAGCTCACCCGAGGCCATGATAGCCTCCATCTTCTGTCCCAGGGGGGTGCCGGCAGCCAGCTCAGCCCTGAGCATGTCACCGGTGGAAAGATGCAGGAAGTTATATTTTTCAGCCAGCGTGACTGATTGTGTTCCCTTCCCTGATCCGGGAGGGCCGAACATAAGAATATTTACCATTATGGAACTATTTAGTCAGTTTGTAAATTGCCCTGAGGTTTCGGCCATAACCATCATAATCAAGCCCGTATCCCACCACAAAGTTATTGGGGATCTCAAAGCCTATGTAGTCAATGGGGATATCCCTGGTATAGGCTTCAGGCTTGAACAGCAGGGTGCAGATTTTTATATCAGCTGCCTTTCTCAGTTTAAGTTCACCTATCACCCGTTCGAGTGTAGCTCCTGTGTCAACGATATCCTCCAGTACTACAACTGTTTTGCCGGTTATGTCCTCGTTCCACCCAATGAGCTCCTTTATCTTGCCTGTGCTTGAGGTGCCGTCATAGGATGCCAGCTTGATGAATGAGACCTGGCAGTCAAGTGTTATCTGCCTGAATATGTCTGCGGCAAAGAGAAAGACACCGTTGAGAACACCGAAAAAAAGGATATCCTGACCTTTCAGGTCCTCGTTTATCTTTTCTGCCAGCGCCGTTATCCGGCTTTGTATCTCATCTTCGGTTATATACACCGAGAACTCTCTGTCCAGTAGTGTGATCTCATTCATGGTTAAGGTAGTTGATGCCGCTAAATTATAAATTTAAAGCTTATTTTTGCCCTGACAATGATCTATACGTTAAAAAAGAGCATATGAATCCGGCAGTAAGTATCATTATGGGCAGCGTATCCGACCTGAAGGTAATGGAGAAGGCGGCAGAGTTCCTTGACAGTGTGGGAATACCTTTTGAGATAAACGCTCTCTCGGCACACCGAACTCCTGAGGCAGTGGAAAAATTTGCCCGCGGCGCGGCAGGCAGGGGAATAAAAGTCATTATTGCCGGTGCCGGCATGGCTGCACATCTGCCGGGAGTGATAGCGGCGATGACTCCGGTACCGGTCATCGGCGTGCCTGTCAGAGCCTCCCTTGACGGAATGGATGCATTGCTGGCAATAGTCCAGATGCCTCCCGGGATACCTGTTGCCACAGTTGCAATTGACGGAGCACTTAATGCCGGTATCCTTGCTGCACAAATGATTGCCACCGGTGACCCTTCAGTCATGGAGAAACTGATAGCCTACAAGGAGAACCTGAAGCAGAAGATCGTCAAGGCCAATGAGGAACTGGGGGCGGTGAAGTTCAGGAACAGGACCAATTGAAATCAGGCAGTAGGCAAGAGGCAATAGGCAGTAGGGGAGTTTATGGAAACCATCAGGTCTTAGATCCTGCGTAAACAGGGATCTGAGAACATGTTTTCATCGCTTCCTGGAGCTTTCGGATAATTTCCTGATAAGGCTGTTCAGCATTTTGGCAATCTCATCACACTCTTTTCCCAGGTTACTGATATCCAGTATGTAAGACAGACTCAGAGCGATCTCGAGTTGAGTAACCAACTCAAATAGAGAACCTCTGGCTATCTGAAGAAACCGGACATACTCAGCAGTATGCTGACGCCCGTAACCCTCAGCAATATTCGATGGAATTGAAGTCGCACATCTCCTGATCTGCATCTTTAGTCCGAAGATTTCCTCTTTAGGAAAACCTCGGGTAACTTCGTAAACCGATCTCACCAACTTAAGACTTCTCTGCCACACAATCAGCTCCCTGAAACTTTCCATATCTCCCTGTATTACTGCAATCAACACTATTGCCTACTGCCTATTGCCTACTGCCTAAAACCCAATCCTCACCTGCCCTTTCACCTCCTGCTTAAGTCCGCCACCCGGATTACTGCCAGAATCCGTGAAACCATACTTTACACGGGCTTCGATACGGCCAGCGGGTTTCCAGGAGAGCATGACGAATGACCGTGTCATCTCACCGTACAGTGCCGGCACACTGAATGAGTTGAGCAGGTCATTCTCCCAGGCATAGAGGCGGCTGTCCCATCCTTCGGTGGAGCAGAGGGCATATCTGAACCAGAGCTTAAGCGGTAAAGACCGGAAAGAATAACATAAATCCTGGCAGAGCAGGTAACCCTTTTCCTGCGAAGGAGAGATGAAAGATGCTGATGCACGGGTGGTGAGGCGCAAGGTATGGGCAGGACTGATATCGAACACAAGCCCCAGTTGTTGTCTGGTATGGGTGACCGAGGTGGCTGCGCCGGTCTCTCTGGCGGCATCATACTCGCGGGATGAGGTTGTCCAGGAGAGTCTTACTGAGATGTCATCGCGGGGCTGGTATTCTCCTTTTAGCTCTATCCTGCTTCCCGAGGATGAGGAAGAACTCCTGTAGCGAGGGGCAGGGATACGGTAATGATCAGCTGCTGCGGTTATAAACAGGTGTCTTGCAGCTTCAAGATGTAGAGAGGCTGCGAGGCCGGTTTCGTTGCCCGACCCTGACCCGGCTTTGAAGGCCCCGGAGTGAAATGCATGGTATCCGGGAGCGAAGTGACGTGTCAGGAAATTGAAAGTAACCCTTCCGGAAGGTTTTGCCCTCAGTCCTGCCGTCGCAGCCCAGGAATCCCTGAAATTCAGTCCGCCAATAGCTGACACCGAACCCGGAAGACCTGTTCCGGTTGTGTCTGCCTGCAGGCCCTGTTGATTGCTTCCGTCCATGTCTGCCAGTGGGCCGGAGAGACCAATTCCCGCCTCGGCGAAGAAGAGCACAGAGCCTGTCCCGGCCCTGATGTCGGCAGCCAGGTTGAGCAGCCTGTCTCCGGCAAAGGCATGAAGGTTCTGCGGTTCTGTTATGTCCGGGATAAACGGTAGCGAGAACCACGTTGAAGATACACTTACGCCGCCGCGGACTTTTTCCGCACCAGCAATGAGACGTATTCCGGCAATTGTTTCCGTAAGGCTGTTTTGTGCTTCGTGCTGCGATTCAGAAACGTGAATGCCTCCCCTGACAAGATGGCTCACTCCGGTGGCGGTGCTGTCTTCGCCGAGCACCACCCGGGCATCTATTTCATTTGAAGAGGCAAACAGCACCGCCCCGGTATTCATGCTTCCTAACGTCAGGCTGATTCCCCTGAAAAAACTGTTCTCCTCAGTGGATGTATAGGGTGCCGAAACGCTCCTTCCTGACATGAACGATGGTGAACTCAGCCATGAACCCATCCATTGGCTGCTGTTGAAGAGCAGTCCCTCGCCGGCCCTGACGGAAAAGTCGCCAGCTATGATCCTGTTTATAACCCCTTTTCCTTCATATTGAATATAAGCTGAGAGGAAGTCGGTTCCGGGACCATTTTTGAATGTGAATGGTTCTCCCGGGTCATTCTCCGCCGTCAGCCCGATGCTGAAGCTGCCCTGTTTATGCTTTACCTTCAGCAATGACCGTATGCCCTCCGTATTGCTTTCTGCACAGTTGAACCGGGCTGCTGCCGTCATGGTCACCAGGGTGCGTCCGTAGCTCTTCCCTCCTTTCGGCGCCCCAGGCTCAAGAGATATATAAGGAGCCATCAGCAGCACCGTATTGCGGTCAAAAGCCGGAAGGAGGGCAAGTTCATAGAGGGTCACCACGGATCCGTTCTTCCTGACATGGTCGGCAAGTACCATCACCTGGAACTCCGTCAGGAAAAAGAGCCTGGATATCTCTTTTTCATCACCACTGTTAATATTCACAGGCGAGACCTTCAACTCCTCAAGTTCCTCAAGCATAGCAGCCGGATCAGCATCTTCAGACAGGGCGAGAATCTCCTCAACAGATTCTCTGAGGTCCTGACTTTCCTCCTGGCACAACAGAGGGCATGAGAGAAGCCCCAAAATCATAGCCGCACAAGCTGCCTTGCGGTCCGGAGGCCATCTCAAACGTCTCTGGCATTGCTCTCCATGAAGGTTCCGGCATTTCATCTGATTGTCCATGTAACCGAAACAGAGGATGTCACGCCTGTTGTACTGTTGATAAAAAAGCCGGCATCAGCCTGAAGTGAGCCACTTTTAAACCCTATACCGAATGCAAAGGCAGAAGGTGAGCTCATGTACCCGGTGCGCAAAGTCAGCCTTTGCATCAAATCCCAGGAAATGCCACACTGAACTGATAGAGGCTCATTGCTTACCTTCGATCCGGTCAGGGTGAGGAATAGTCCGTCAGACTGTTTCCAGTTTATACCGGCATCAATTGAAGAAGGAAGAGTGTTCAGGGGGGAGACGGGATTGAACAGGTGTATTCCAACCGTAAACGAAGATGATAGATTGCAGGTCATCCCGGCCTCGAAAGTCACATGTGACACATCGCGGTATTCGCCAATGCCGTGTTCCGAGATATAATCGACCTGTACGCCGAGTGCAACAGCGTCAGTGATTCTCACCGCGCTGCCCGCTCCGGTGAACAGACGGTAATAGTCAGCGTTGCCATAATGTGATACCACCAGGCCCAGGGGCGCCTGCTTGAAAGCGAAAATTGCACTGACAGCCTTCGATGAGAGGGCAGACATCATGAAGCGGTTCTCAAAGGAGGCTGAGAAAGCGGTGCCGGAATTAGCAGTCAGCAGCGCCTGGTTATGGAAGCTGTTCCAGTGGCCGGGGGTGGCAGTCACAGCAAAGGCCATTCCCATTGAACCCGCACCGTGTGGAACAAAGAGAGGTTCACCGGCATGCAGGCCGGCTACATTGATAACAAGCAGCAAAAATACCGCATTCCACCGCAGCATCATAATGAGACATAATTACAGTCTCAAATTTAGAACAGGGAGGGGAGAATGTCAAGTAAAAACGGGAAAAAGGCAAGAGCCATTAGGCAACAGGCATTTGTTTTGACAATAACATATTTATTTACTGACAATTACCCGAACTACGACTATTGCCTATTGCCTACTGCCTGTTGCCTCTAACCCTTAATATCCTTTATATTGAGCTGCACCGTGGTTTTTCCCCGGAACTCATTCAGCTCCACGGAGTAGGCTATGTCAACCACGCCGCCGGATTCGCGGAACAGTTCAATCATATCTGCCTGTCCGAAGGCAATGGCGCCTATCGGTTCGCCGTTCTGGCGTGCAAAGGAGAGCTTGAGATGCATACCGTTTGAGCCCACCGGCTGACAGAGGAGGGTCTTGACCCTTCTCGAGGCAAACACAGGGGCAGTGTTCTCAGGTCCATAAGGCTGAAACCGTTCCAGGCTTCTGTACAGTTCCATCGTGACATCCTCTATTGGCAACTCACAGTCGATATTTACTGAAGGCACCAGATGTTCATCCCTGATTGTCTCGGTTACAAATTTCTCAAACCTCTCGCGGAAAGGTTGTACATTTTCCTGTTTCAGGGTCAGTCCTGCAGCAAACATATGTCCGCCAAAGCTCTCAAGCAGGTCAGAGCAAGACTCAATGGCCTGGTACAGGTCATATCCCGGTACGCTTCGTGCCGAACCGGTAGCAAAACCGTCCTTTGATTCAGTAAGTATCACCGTCGGCCTGTAATAGGTCTCAATCAGTCTTGAGGCCACTATGCCTATCACCCCTTTATGCCATCCCTGGCGGAACAGCACGGTGGTACGGGCATTACTCATTCTGCTATCTTCACTCACCATGCGACGAGCTTCGGAGGTGATCTCGCTGTCCTTTTTTCTGCGGTCGTCGTTATTGATGTCAATGGCGTCGCAAATTGTCATTGCTTCCTGCGGATTCTGAGATACCAGCAGATCAACGGCCCGGCTACCGGACTCCATCCTTCCAGCCGCATTGATACGCGGGCCGATGCGGAACACTACATCCTCAATGGCCAGTGGTTTACGGATTTTCGCTTTCTCAATTATCTTCTGAAAGCCCAGTCGCGGCGACTCATTCAGCTGCTTGAGCCCGAAGTAGGCCAGTACCCTGTTTTCGCCGGTCATAGGCACGATATCTGATCCTATGCTTACCGCCACCAGGTCAAGGTAAGGGACGATCTTTTCAAATGGTATATTCTGCACCCTGCATATAGCCTGCATCAGCTTGAATCCTACGCCGCATCCCGAGAGCTCTTTGTAGGGATAGTCACATCCGGGCTGCTTGGGATCAAGCACGGCAGTTGCATCAGGTATCTCATCACCCGGAAGGTGATGGTCACAGATAATTATATCTATCCCTTTTGACCGGGCGTACCTGACCTTGTCTGCTGCCTTGATGCCGCAGTCAAGTGCGATTATCAGCCTGCAGTTTCCCGCTGCGGCATAATCAATACCCTTGGAAGAAAGACCGTATCCCTCATGATACCTGTCAGGGATATAATAATCAAGGCTGGAATGTCTTTCTCTGAGGAAGGAGTAAAGCAATGCCACTGACGTTGTGCCGTCAACGTCATAATCGCCGTACACCAGTATCTTTTCATTGCGTGAGATAGCCGTACTGATCCTGTCAACAGCCCTGTTCATGTCCTTCATCAGGAAGGGATCATGAAGGGAATCAAGTGACGGGTTAAAAAAATCCTCAGCCTGGCGTTTTGTTGTGATGCCGCGTTGGGCCATCAGGTTGGCGACAGCGGCAGGCACCGCCATCTCTGTCGCCAGGGTCGTGACGACATGTTCGTCGCCCCTCTCTTTCAAGAGCCACCTTTTTTCCATTATATTTATTATTAGTAATAATCATATCCGAAGACCTCCCTCATTGTGTTGTACATAATACTCTTCACATCCTCCAGCTCAATCTTTTCACCTGTCTCTTTTCCAATGCTTGTCACACCCTTGTCGGTGAATCCACATGGATTGATATGGCTGAAATAGGAGAGGTCAGTGCTGACGTTCAGGGCGAAACCGTGCATTGTCACGAATCGCGAGGCCCTTACGCCTATGGCACATATTTTTCTTGCGCGGGTGCCGCTGTCGGGATCGATCCAGACCCCTGTAGCGCCCTCGAGGCGACTCCCCTCAATACCGAAACGGGAGATGCACCTGATAATTGCTTCTTCAAGCAGATGAATATAATCTCGAAGGCCCAGGCCCATTGCCTCAAGATCGAATATGGGATAACCCACCAGCTGTCCCGGGCCGTGATATGTTATGTCGCCTCCTCTGTCTATCCTGTAGAACGAAGCATCCCTGGCCTGCAACTGGATGTAGTCTAACAGCAGGTTCTGTTCCGACCCGCTCTTGCCCAGGGTATATACATGATTGTGCTCCACGAAGATGAGCCGGTCCGGCGTCTTTTCTCCATCTGCAACCGGTCTGCCCTTCTCGGCCACCTTCAGGTTAAAGAAGCGCTCCTGGTACTCCCAGGTCTCCTTGTAGTCCCTGAGGCCAAGATCATCATATATAACCAGGTGGGGCATGTTCGTGTTGTCGGTTATCGGTTATCGGTTATCAGTTATCAGTTATCAGTTATCAGTTATCAGTTATTTATCATGTGAGGTTATCCAGGAAGATTCCACATAATGAATGAATGCAGCAAGTTTCTTGCCTAACATATTATATTCTTCTTTCAACTGGGTAATCTCGATGTTTTCGTATAACTCACTGATCATCTCAAGGTGAGATTCTGTTTCAAGCAATGAGGCGTTGGCAAAAATCAGGTATCTTATGAACTCATTCTTATATTCTCTCCTTCCATATCCTTCCACTATATTTGATCTCACACTCTGAGCAGATCTCCGCACCTGGCTCCCAAGCTCATACTGCTCGGCGTTAGCCAGTTCCCTTGTCATCAGATGAACAACACGCGCCAACCTGAAAGCCTCCCTATAAATCTCAAGATCCTTGTAACTTTTCATTCACTTTACAAATTTCCTCCAACCAACAACCAACAACCGACAACCGACAACCGATAACCGACAACCGACAACCGATAACCGACAACCGACAACCGACAACCGATAACCGACAACCGATAACTACTATTTAACCACATGCTTCTCTGCATGGAAAGAGCTTCTGACCAGCGGACTGCTCTCAACAAACTCAAATCCTATCTCCATCCCCTTTTTTCGGTACTCATCAAACTTCTCAGGAGTAACATATTCAACAACAGGCATATGATCAAGACTCGGCGCAAGATACTGACCTATTGTCACAATTCTGCAACCGGTTTCATAAAGGTCGTTCAGGGCCTCAATCACCTCCTCTTCCGTCTCCCCGAGGCCGAGCATTATACCCGATTTTGCGCGTACTCCGCGCGAAGCAATATAACCAAGCACCGAAAGGCTTACCTCGTACTTTGCAACCGACCTGATAAGTGGTGTCAGTCGCCTTACTGTTTCAATATTGTGGGAGATGACCTCCGGTCTGGCGTCAATCACCATGTCAATATCTTCGGTTTTGCCCCTGAAGTCAGGGATGAGTGTCTCTATTGTCACCCCCGGGTTCAACTCCTTGATTTTCTTTATTGTTTCAGCCCAGTGCGAGGCGCCTCCGTCTGGCAGGTCATCACGGTCAACTGAGGTGATGACGCAATGCTTAAGGTGCATGGTCCTCACCGCCTCGGCCACCCTCTCCGGTTCACCGGGGTCAGGCGGCAGCGGCCGTCCGCTTATGGTGCCGCAGAACCTGCATGACCTGGTGCATATGTCACCCAGGATCATCAGCGTGGCAGTGCCTGCATTCCAGCATTCACCTATATTCGGACAGTTACCCGAGGTGCAGATTGTATGCAGATGATGACTCTCCACCAGGTTCTTTACCATGGTGTAGCTCTCACCGCTAGCCCTCTGCATCCTTAGCCATGGCGGCAGCCGCCTCTTGCCTGTCATATAATCAGCCCCTATTTTCGTGAATATGCAAAGGTACATAATTATAGGTTCAGTTAAGGTGATATTTGTATGACCAATGCAATGAAAGTGTATCTTTGAAGATCAGTTTTCAGCTAGCCATAGCTGCGAGAATCAGGACTTATCAGATAGCAAGGCCCAACCGGAAAAGTGTAAATCTCAGAATATGGAAGTAGTTTATCTCAACGGACAGTTTATCCCCAAGGATCAGGCAATGATCTCTCCGGACGACAGGGGATTTCTCTTTGGCGACAGTATTTATGAAGTCACCCGCTGGTACGGTGGTTATTTTTTCGATCTGCCTGCCCATGCTGCAAGGTTCAGGCGCAGTCTGCACGAGACACGTATTGTCTGGAAAGATGAACTAAAACTGGAGGAGATAACCGAAGAACTCATTCACCGGAATGAACTTGGCGCTGAGTGCGCCATCGTATATTTCCAGGCAACAAGGGGAGTGGCTCCCCGCAATCATGCCTTCCCCAACCCTGAGGTCGAACCAACAGTCTATGGATTTGCCCGAAGACACAGCATCAATACCCTGGTATGTGAACAGGGTGCCGGCCTGTGGCTCACCCCTGATCCACGCTGGAACAGATGTGACATCAAATCCACTGCCCTGATAGCCAATGTACTGCCATACCAGGAATCCCATGACAGAGGGTACGCTGAGGTGTGCTTCGTACGTAACGGTATTGTGACCGAAGGCGCTCACTCCAATATTTTCTTTGTCCGCGACGGAACGCTGTACACCCATCCTGCTACAAATGATATCCTGGCGGGAATAACGAGGAAGAATGTAATCTCAGCAGCCAGGGACAACGCCATTGAGGTGGTTGAGGAAGCTGTTGCAGCAGACATGATACCTTATATGCAGGAGGCGTTTTATTGCAGTACCACCAGTGAGATAGTGCCGGCTACCCGTATCAGTGACCAGGTGATTGGTGAGGGCACACCCGGACCGGTGACACGCCGCCTCCAGACGCTGCTGCGCGAGCTGATTCAGTCAGGCGATCCACGCCGTCAGTAGCCCTGCAGGTTAAAATACTGAATGATTTGCCTTTGATTAACATTCAGATCTCTGGTCATGTGGATGTAAAACAGCGTATTACATGTTCAATGCAACAATATTCTCCAGAGTCTGCCCCCTGGCTGTCAGGTTCTCGTGACAAAAAATTTTTGTCTGCCAGACATTGTTTTATAACCTTCTTCCAACCTTTTTCAACCAAACTTCCACTATAGTAACAGAAGACGAACATGCAGCGGAGTGAACTGAACCAGACTGACAGGGAGCTTGTCCGGGGATGCCTGGAAAATGACAGGCTTATTCAGCGCGCTCTGTACGAAAGGTTCAGCACCCGTCTCTACACCCTGACATACAGGCTTACGGGTGATCATGAGGCCAGCAATGATGTTCTTCAGGATGCGTTCATTGAGATCTTCCGGTCAATGGCCGGTTTCAGGTTCGAAGCGTCACTCTATACATGGATGCGCACCATTGTTATCAGAAATGCGATGAGCTACCTGAAAAAAAATGCAAGGCTGCAGGTGATAACTGACGAAATCCCCGATCAGGCTTCGGAAATATCGTTCAATTTCACCGCGGAACACCTGGAGAAGGCGATACTGTCGCTTCCGGCACAGGCCCGAAGCGTGTTCATACTGATTGAGGTGGAAGGGTATAAACACCAGGAGGTGTCTGAGATAATGAATATAAGCGAAGGAACATCCAAATCGCAACTGAACTATGCAAAAAAGATATTGAGGAAAAGACTGTCAAAACCATCAGATGAGCAAAGGGTTTGATAACATATTAAAAGATAGAATAAAGGAACTCCCCTCTTACGCTCCCGGCGAAAGGTTGTGGAAAGCTGTTCAGGATGAACTGGATGCCGAAGAGGCTGTGACAAAGCGCCTCGCGGATCTGCCTGTGCACATGCCTGCCCCCGGCACCTGGGAGTCAATAGAGACCTTACTCGAGGCGCCAGTCGCTTCCGGCAGACCACATAAAAGGACCTCCCGTCGTCTCCTGTGGCTGACCACAGCTGCAGCTGCAGCAGTGATTCTTATTCTGGTAATCCCTCTTTTTATGAGGTCCGGCGAGAAAATTATAGTAGAGAGTGAAGTGGTTCTGAGTGAGGCACAGGATCACATCATAATGCCGGAGCAGAGCGGCGAAGACCCGATAGAGATCATCAGGAAACTGTGTACAACAGGCGCCCCGGTCTGCCGGACGGAGCTCTTTCTGGAAAAAATGCAGCTATACCGGGAGCTTGATGAAGAGCTCCGTCACCTTGAATCGGTTATCGGAAAGGTGGGTGACTCCCCGGAGATCATACAATCAATAATACTGATAGAGAATCTTAAGTCTGACACCCTGCAGGAACTGATACAACTGATCCATTCATGAAGATCCTTTACTGCATAGCGCTTTGCCTTGCGTTCCAGGGAGCCGGCAGCCTTGCCGGGCAGGAGATACTGCACAAAGCCTCCGGAACCGATGAAAGAAGCTTCACAAAAGGCATCAGCGTGATCACAGTCTTCGGCGAAAAAGCATCTGTGACCATCAAAGGGTGGAGCAGCAGCGAGGTTAAAGTTCTGCTCAGACCTGTAGCCCGGAACAGGAACAGGGACCAGGCCATTGCCGACCTGAAGTACATCAGGTATTCAGCTGAAACAGAGGGCAACAAACTGGTTGTCAGAAATTCGTTCAAGGGACAAATGGAGCAGATCACCAGTAACCTGACCATGGAGATAGAGATTTATATGCCACACTCAGTTCCGGCAGAGATAACAAACCTGTACGGTCCGGTGGATATCATGAATCTCAACACGGTTACGGCCATAGTCTCATTCGGGTCACTTAAAGTTGACAAAATCAGTTCTGAATGTATGATAACAACCCGTTATACAGACATGGAACTCAGTTCAATCAGAGGAGTCCTTGTTGTCAATGCAGAAAAATCCGACATCCTTACCACGGATCTCAATGCCTCAACCACGATTAACTGCTCATATGGAGAGGCGGTTATTGGCCTTGCCGGTAAAGGGCCTTTCACTGTCAGAGGCTACCGTACCGCAATTGAGATCAATGTTGAGAACTTTGAAAATTATAGTTACAACCTTAAGGCGCCGCATGGCAGGGTCCTGCTTCCTGAAGGAGAAGAGGCAGGGAACGAAGCGGTGGAGATAACCCACCGGGCACCTGCAGGGCTGATCGATGTAAGCACATCATATTGTGATATTACAATATCAACGAAATAATTCGTCTATGAATACGATGGATAAATGCAGATTTAAAGTGCCCGGAAGAGAGTGTCCCAGGCTCTTTTCCCTGGCCTTTGCCCTGATTTTAATGATGAATCAGGCGGCAGATGCACAGGCGTTCAAAGAGGGTCCTTACAACAAGCGTATCTTCAGCGTGAACAGCGGAGCAGTCTTTTCGGGCGACGGCGACTGCTGGGGTGTCGGCACAAGCCTGTCGCACCTGAAAACCATTGGCAAACGGTTCTACCTGAGACAGAACCTTACCTCATGGATCATCAATGGCGAGAGCTGGATAGAGGGCGCCTTTGAGAACCAGACGGCCATTGACCTGAGCGCAGAACTGGGCTTCTCACCCTTCAGGATGGGACAAAGGTTCTTCAGCATTCATGGCGGCATCTGCAGTGCATATTTTATAAATTCAGATCCAACCAATGGCGGCACATGGCTAACCTATAATACCTCCACAGGGGAATACAGTTATATGAAATACTATGAACAGCTCCTCACCAGAGACCTGGACCTGGGCTTCACCTTCGGTGTAAACTACCACAGGCAGTTTTCTTCGTCACTGTACCTGAATGCCAGGGCCGATTTCCGGTCACATTTCAATACCGCCTCTGCCATATCAATGATCACGGTGGGTATCGGCTTCGACGCCCGCGAACTCTTTAAAAAATAAAAGGAGATGAGGAAATCAGCATACACATTGCTAATTATTGCAGTCAACCTCGCGGGAATGAACTGCTACGCGCAAACTGACACTGTACTTGTTGAAACCGAACTGGAGCAGGATCAGGAGTTCTACTACAGGAACAAGTACCGCTACCTCGATGTGAGGCTGGGTGATGAGGACAGGCTGCTGAAGATCGGCATTCAGCCTTTCAAGCCCAGCGACAATTTCAGTTTCCTGGTCTTCACCCTGCACGGCGGCATTGAGCAGAAGATAAACACATCACTGACGGCAATCACAGAGATAAACTCGGTCATGACCTGGACCGATGAGCAGGCATTTCATCAGCAGGGAGTCTCGCTGGGTGGCCGGTACTACTTCCTCAAAAAGAGAGAGATTGAACAGGGACGCAGCGGCAACAACTGCCAGGGCGTTTACGGGCTTTTTAAGATGAGCGACCTCCTGTCACTGATAACCCTGAGGGAAAAGGACGAGGACCCTGATCCTTTGTCACATGAACCTTACCTCGAACGGTTCATCAAGGGTTCACTCACCCCGGAAATAGGCATCGGATACCAGCAGAGGCTCGACTATCACCTTTACTTTGATTCCGCTCTCTCCTGTAACTATAACATCCTGGACAAGGATTTCGGATTCCAGATAAGTTTCCTCTTCGGGGTTTTGTTCAGTTATACTAAATAGCCTGACAAAGATGAAAACAAGAAATATTCTGCTATTTGTGCTGGCTGCAGTTCTCGTGGCATCATGTGAGCGTAAGGATATGACATCACCTGTCGCCCTGTTCAGCACACAGACACCTCCAAGGTATCTGTTCAAGGTCAACCTTGACGCCTCCGGCTCCTTTCCGACAGAAGAGGGTGACTGGCTTGAATACCGCTGGGACATTAACGGTGATCACCTGGAATGGGAGACCGGATGGTTGGGCACTTCCGTTGTCACTGCTCAGTTCCCTTTTGAGTCAGGTGGTTACATAGGCCTCCAGGTGAAAAACAGCAGCGGGAATATCACTGAACTGTACCAGGGCTTCTATACCGATGAAAACTACAGGATTCAGAACGCATGGACCGACCTGGAGATTGACTTCCGCAGGATAGACTATGATTTTCCCTTTTCTGATCATCACAGGACCTGGGTATGGGCTTATGACAACATACAGCTCCCGGACTCGGACCAGTGGTATAACTTCCCCACCTCGGCTGAACGTGCAGATTACGGGACCCTTCTGCCCTGGAGTGTGGCTGACACCCTGGATAAGGACTACCGGCTCCCTTCCAGGGCCGAATGGCAGGAGATGATAGAGTATTGCGGCGGAGCTGCCCTGGCAGGATTCAACCTGCAGGTCAGGGCAGAGCACGGACTTCAGCTCACATGTCCGGGGATTTTTATTAACGACCAGCTTCAGGAACATGGCACAACCGGTTACTACTGGACAGGTGACGAGGCTGACGAAGAGTCAGCCTGGGCCCTTAAGATCTCGGCTGACAGTGATGCGACAGAGTTTGTTATCCTGGACAAATCAAGCATGGCATCGGTACGTCTTACGATTGAGTTTCTATACTTCAGATAGCATAACAAGATGAAAAAGCCAATTATACTGCTGGCGCTGCTATTAGGCAGCGGGACACTCTGGTCCCAGGAAAGAGGATCCCTCCTCTTCTCAGGCTCATACCTGAACATGCCCCGGTACGGAATGCAGGGTGCAGGTTACACAGTATCGTATCAGCATAACCTGAGAAGCTGGCTCGGCCTTGAAGCAGGGGGAGGTTATTCACTTGGGTCACGAACAATTGAAAGAAACCAGACTGTGAACAATGTGACTCTTCTTGACCTCAATTATCACCATGCGGCTTACAGCCTGTATGCAGCCCCGGTACTGAAAGCCGGCAACGGAAGGGCAGTGTCGGTTGCTCTCTTCGCCGGGCCGGTCATCACCTGGCAGTCAAATGTTTTCGACCTGAACCGGTATGAAATGCCGGAAAGCCCGGCCTACACGGGAAGGATGACAGATATTGTGTATGTCAACAGGGTACTGGAAGGCACCTTTTTCGGAGGCATCGCAGGCTGCAGGATGAACATACGGACAGGTGATAACTGGAGTCTGAACTTCGGTGCCAACGTCATGGGTATAATAAAGGCAGTCTCTTCTGTTAACGCAATCCTTGGCATTAAGTATAGTTGGTAGCATTCGTTACTTCTATCTGTCCCGATCCACCAGATGGAGGGTTGGGGTTCCCGGGTCCAGGTTATCAGGACCGGCTTAAGACTGCCGACTGCCGACTGAGGACTGCCGACTGAAGACTGCCACTACTGCCCGCTGCCTATTGCCTATTGCCTCTTAATTAATACCTTTGCAGAAATTTTTCAGAGCATGAGTACACCCCAACTGAGCGAGCAGGAACAGGTCCGAAGGCAATCGCTTGAAGAGATACGCAAACTGGGCATAGACCCTTACCCGGCAGCCATGTACCCGGTTAATACAACAGCCGCTGAGATACTGGCCGGGTTCAGTGATACCGAGGATAAATTCCCGAAGGTATGCCTGGCAGGCCGGATCATGAGCCGCCGCATCATGGGCAATGCCTCCTTCGCAGAGCTGATGGACTCATCCGGCCGCATACAGATATATGTGCGTCGTGACGACCTGTGCCCCGGTGAGGACAAGACTCTCTATAACACCCTTTTCAAGAAATTACTGGATATAGGCGATATCATAGGCGTGAAGGGCTTCGCCTTCCGTACCCAGATGGGAGAAATCACCGTCCATGTGAAGGAGCTGACCCTCCTCAGCAAGTCGCTTCGCCCCCTGCCGATAGTCAAGGAAAAAGATGGAGTGCTGTACGATGCTGTCACTGATCCTGAGATGCGCTACCGTCAGAGGTACGTTGACCTGATAATCAATCCTGAGGTACGGGAGGTGTTCCGTAAGCGTGCACAGGTAATGAAGTCGATGCGCGAACTGTTTGACTCGCACGGTTACCTCGAGGTGGAGACACCGGTGCTTCAGGCTATCCCCGGCGGTGCCGCAGCGCGGCCCTTCGTGACACATCACAATGCCCTTGACATACCGCTCTACCTGCGCATAGCCGATGAGCTCTACCTCAAAAAACTGATAGTGGGCGGATATGACGGCGTCTATGAATTTGCCAAGGACTTCCGCAATGAAGGGATGGACCGCATGCACAACCCTGAGTTCACCGTGCTGGAGATCTATGTGGCATACAAGGACTACAACTGGATGATGGAGTTCACCGAGGAGATCATGTCAAAAGTGGCTATGGATCTCCACGGCACTACAAAAGTACCCCTGGGCGACAAAGTCATTGAATATGCCGGACCCTATCGCAGGGTTTCAATGACCGATGCCATCAGGGAGTATGCCGGCATCGATATCACCGGCATGAGTGAAGATGACCTGCGCAGGGAGTGCGACAGAATGGGCATAGGCCATTCGCCTTCAATGGGAGCCGGTAAACTCATTGATCTTATCTTCGGAGAGAAGTGTGAACACCACTTCATCCAGCCCACATTCATAATTGATTACCCGCAGGAGACCTCCCCACTGACAAAGAAGCACCGCAGCAGGGTGGGACTGACCGAACGGTTTGAACTGATGGTCAATGGCAGGGAGGTGGCCAACGCCTACTCTGAGCTCAATGACCCGATAGATCAGCTTGAGAGGTTCCAGGAGCAGATGCGCCTTTCACAAAAAGGCGATGATGAGGCTATGTTCATCGACATGGATTTCGTGCGGGCACTTGAATACGGTATGCCCCCCACATCCGGGATGGGCATAGGTATCGACAGACTCACCATGTTCATGACCAACCAGCAATCAATACAGGATGTGCTCTTCTTCCCGCAGATGAGGCCGGAAGCATAGGCAGTAGGCAATAGGCAGTAGTGCTGAAGTCAATATGATTTACCCTCGTAGAGGGTCAGGAATTGTAGCATAGTGGAGCAGGAAAATTATACCCTCGTAGAGGGTCAGGAATTGTAGCATAGTGGAGCAGGAAAATAATA
>Ga0209607_1000625_pt1 | contig 31281 bp, 27 predicted proteins | sample AD_UKC117_MetaG_FD_184413 | JGI IMG/M metagenome (GOLD analysis project Ga0209607, IMG submission 184413) | Active sludge microbial communities of municipal wastewater-treating anaerobic digesters from Hong Kong - AD_UKC117_MetaG (SPAdes)... | ecosystem: Engineered > Bioreactor > Anaerobic >... | reverse complement strand
ATTCCGTTCGGGGGTCTTCCCGGAAATCGACGCCAGCGAGCCTGTACCTTGTATAGTCCCGTTCGAAATCATCAGTCTCGAGAAAGAACGCGACGCGGCCACCCGTCTGGTTTCCGATGGCCGCCATCTGTTCCGGCCCGGACGCTTTCGCGAGCAAGAGCGCCACGCCACCACTCGGCGGCGACACACGCACCCAGCGCTTTCCGCCGCCCATATCCGCATCCTCCAGAAGGCCGAAGCCCAGGGTACGGACATAGAATTCGATACCGGCTTCATAGTCCGGCACGACAAGGGTTATGAGTGTGATGCGTTGTCTCATGGTGCAGCAAACGGATCGTAGTTGAGGATCGGCGCCAGCCAGCGCTCGGCGGTTCGCAAGTCCCACCCCTTGCGACGGGCATAGTCTTCCACCTGATCTTTCTCAATCCGCCCGACGGCGAAATAGACGGCCTCCGGGTGGGCAAAATAGAGACCGGATACGCTGGACGCCGGCATCATCGCGTAACTGGACGTAAGCTCCACACCGATACGCTTTTCCGGTTCCAGAAGACGGAACAGGGTTCCTTTCTCCGTATGGTCCGGCTGGCTTGGATAACCGGGGGCTGGACGGATACCGCGGTATTTCTCTGCGATCAGCTCGTCGTTCGACAGGCCTTCGTCCGGCGCGTAGGCCCAGAGTTCGGTCCGCACACGCTCGTGCATGTACTCGGCCATGGCTTCGGCAAACCGGTCCGCGAGCGCCTTGATCATGATCGCGGAATAATCATCGCCCTTCTTCACAAAGTCCGCAGCGATCGCTTCGACCTCATTTCCGGACGTCACACAGAAGCCGCCGATCCAGTCTTCTCCCTCCGGTGCGACAAAGTCAGACAGCGCGAAGTTCGGCCGGCTATTGTCCTTTTCCATCTGCTGACGGATCGTGTGGAATACATCACCCGTCTCGAGACGGATATCGTCGCCCTCGCGGTTCGCCTTCCAGAAGCCGACGACCGCGCGGGGTTTCAGCCAGGCTTCCCCGACCAGACGCTGCATCATGGCCTGGGTATCCTGCCAAAGCGCGCTCGCCGCCTCACCAACGATGGAGTCTGTCAGGATGAGCGGATATTTTCCGGCGAGATCCCAGGCGGAGAAGTAAGGCGTCCAGTCGATATAGCGCGCCAGCGTCGCCAGATCGATGTCGTCAAAAGTGCGCACACCGCTATATGTCGGAGCCGGCCTGTCATACGCGGCCCAATCCGGCTTCAGGGCATGTTCGCGGGCTACCCCGATGGGCAGGCGCGGTTTCGGCACGCCGCCCTGGCGCGCTTCGCGCATGTGTTCATAGCGCGCGCGCGTCTGCTCGACCAATGCATGCTTCTCGCCTGCATTCAGCAGCGCACTGACCACGCCAACCGCGCGGCTTGCATCCGTGACATGGATTACAGGCGCAGATTTGATCACCGGGTCGATCTTCACCGCCGTGTGCGCCGGGCTGGTCGTCGCCCCGCCGATCAGCAGTGGCTGCACCATGCCGCGGCGCTGCATTTCGGCTGCCACATAGACCATCTCGTCGAGGCTCGGCGTGATAAGCCCGGAGAGGCCGATCACGTCCACCTTCTCTTTCTCCGCCGTATCGAGAATGGTCTCGGCCGGCACCATGACGCCGAGGTCAAGGATCTCATAGCCGTTACAGGCAAGCACCACGCCGACAATGTTCTTGCCGATATCGTGCACATCGCCCTTCACGGTCGCCATCAGCACCTTGCCGTTGGAGACGTCCACCGTGCCGAGGCGCTGCTTCTCTTCCTCCATATAGGGCTCAAGCCAGGCGACGGCCTGCTTCATCACGCGGGCGGATTTCACAACCTGCGGCAGGAACATCTTGCCGGAACCGAACAGGTCTCCGACGACATTCATGCCGTCCATCAGCGGCCCTTCGATCACGTGCAGCGGGCGCTCCACGCTGAGGCGCGCCTCTTCCGTATCCTGATCGATGAATTCCGTGATGCCATGCACCAACGCATGCTCGAGACGTTTCGCCACCGGCGCCTCACGCCAGGACAGGTCTTTCTCGGCGGTCTTGCCTTTCTGGCCCTTCAGGCCCTCGGCTATTTCGATCAGGCGTTCTGTCGCGTCGTCGCGTCGATTGAGGATGACGTCCTCCACCCGCTCGCGCAGGTCCGGCGCGATATCGTCATAGATGTCCAGCTGGCCGGCATTCACGATGCCCATGTCCATGCCCGCCGGGATGGCGTGATAGAGGAAAACCGAGTGCATCGCCCGGCGCACGGGCTCATTGCCACGGAAACTGAAGGACACGTTCGAGAGACCACCGGAAATATGGCAGCCGGGGCACGTCCTGCGGATTTCCCGCGCCGCCTCGATGAAGTCCACGGCGTAATTATTGTGTTCTTCGATCCCCGTTGCGACGGCGAAGATGTTCGGGTCGAAGATAATGTCTTCGGCTGGGAAGCCGACCTCCTCGGTCAGGATTCGAAAGGCGCGCTGACAGATCTCGACCTTGCGGGCTTTCGTATCCGCTTGCCCGACCTCGTCGAATGCCATGACGACAACGGCTGCGCCATAGGCAAGACAGGCGCGCGCCTGCTCGCGGAACTTGTCCTCGCCTTCCTTCATGGAAATCGAGTTGACGATGCACTTGCCCTGCACGCACTTCAGGCCGGCTTCGATGACCTCCCATTTGGAACTGTCGATCATCACCGGCACGCGCGCGATGTCCGGCTCGGCGGCGATCAGGTTCAGGAAAGTGCGCATGGCTTCGGCACCATCCAGCATGCCTTCGTCCATGTTGACGTCGATCACCTGCGCGCCATTCTCCACCTGCTGGCGGGCAACCTCTACGGCATCGGCATAGCGGCCTTCCGTGATCATCTTGCGAAACACGGCAGAGCCGGTGACGTTGGTGCGTTCACCGACGTTCACGAAGGATTGGGAAGCAGCAGTCGTCATTTTCTCGCTTTTCCGGCGTCGAGGGGCCAGTTTCCGTCGGCGACGGGCGGGAAACCCTCAACGGATTGATTGTACCAGTAGATCCAGGCGGTTTCGCCGGTCTCTTTGCCTGCGTCATCGCAGAGCGGAATACGCTTGCGGATGTAGAGGCTGGTGGCCGGGTCCTCGGTCACGTCCTCGAATTCATCCATGGGCGCTACGATGGAAGCGTCCTTCAGCTGCCAGCGGATCCCGTGGCAGAGCTCATCGCCCGCCACCACGCCCGGAAAGCCGCCAAGGTCCACCATATGCCCACGGAACCGGCAGGGTGCACCGAACGCGCCGGCCGTCGCCAGCGGCAGGTCCGCCGGCTGCCCTGCGGCGCCAAGTTTCAGGAGGCCGTAGAAGACGAAGATATCGCCGTCAGCCGCAGGAGGCTTCGTCACGAGATCACCTCGAACGGTTCGAGGCCTGCGAGGCGCATCGTGTGCTTTGTCTCAGCCGGGTTGCGCGGTTGCACGCCTTCCACGGCTTTCGCGATGGCCGCGATATGCTCCGGAGTCGTGCCACAGCAACCACCGAGAATATTGACGAGACCGTCTTTCGCCCAGCCGCCAACTGCGCCGGAGGTCTGCCCCGGCTGTTCGTCATACTGACCCATCTCATTCGGTAGGCCGGCATTCGGATAGGCTGCGACCAGCGTGTCGGCGACGCGCGAGAGCGCCGCGATGTGCGGGCGCATCAGGTCTGCCCCAAGCGCGCAGTTAAAGCCGATGGCGAACGGCTTCGCATGGCGCACGGAGTTCCAGAACGCCTCCACGGTCTGGCCCGACAGGGTGCGGCCCGAACGGTCCGTGATCGTTCCGGAAATCCAGATCGGCAGTTTCTCCAGCCCTTCGGCTTCGAGGTCCATGATCGCTTTGATGCAAGCCTTGCAGTTCAGCGTGTCGGTGATCGTTTCGATCAGGTAGAGGTCCACGCCGCCTTCATTCAGCGCCTGAACCTGCTGACGATAGGCTTCATACACTTCATCGAACGTCACCGAGCGCGCTCCCGGATCGTTCACGTCCGAAGACATGGATAGCATCTTGTTGAGCGGCCCGATCGAGCCGGCCAGGAAACGTGGCTTGTTCGGTTCCTTCGCGGTCCACTCGTCCGCCGCCTTGCGGCCGAGGCGCGCGCCGGCGAGGTTGATGTCGCGAACGTCGCCTGCCTTCAGTTTGTAGTCGTCTTGCGCGATAACTGTGGCGCTGAACGTGTTCGTCTCGGAAATGTCCGCACCCGCACCATAATAGGCGTTGTGAAGGTCCGTTACAATGTCCGGACGGGTGATACAGAGGATGTCATTGTTCCCCTTCATCTGGCCCGGATAGTCGGCCTCGGTGAAGCGGTCGCCGCGATAGTCGGCTTCGTCCAGGCCGCGCCGCTGGATCATCACACCCCAGGACCCGTCGAGGATGAGAATACGCTCCTTTGCGGCCGCCTTCATGACGGCGATGCGTTCCTGTCTGGTCATCTTCACAGCTCCATGGATCCGTCTTCGCGCAGCGGCGAAAACGGGTTGTAGGCGACTTCCCAGAGGTGGCCGTCCGGATCTGCGAAGTATCCGGAATAGCCGCCCCAGAAGACTTTCTTTGCGGCCTTCACCAGCTGTCCGCCGGACTCGACCGCGCGGATGATGGCATCGTCCACCGCTTCCTCGTTTGGCTGGTTCCAGGCAAGCGTCACGGCCCGGAAGCCCTCGCCCGCGGCCGGGACACCGGCATCCTCCGCCAGCGGCTCGCGCCCGAACAGACCGAGGGCGACGCCGCCCATGTCGAAGAAGACGACCGCATCCTGCGACGCCCGCGCACGCTTCAGGCCGAGCTTTTCATAGAATGCGGCGGAGACCTGAACATCCGCCACGCCAAGCGTGACGAGCGTGATGTGGATGGGGTTCGATGACATGGCTCAGGCCGCCTTGGCAGGATGCGGCTTCAGACCCAGTAGGCGGCAGGTGGAGAGCGCGAGGCCAGCCCGGTTCAGGGTGTAGAAGTGGAAGTCATCCACCCCTTCATCCGACAGCTTGCGGCAAAGGTCCGCCGCGACATTGGCGGTCACCAGTTCGCGCGTCTCTTCGTCCTCGTCGAGGCCGTCATAGAGGTCTGTCAGCCAGTTCGGGATGGTCGCGCCACAGAGGCCACTGATCCGTTGTAGTCCGCGGAAGTTTGCCTGAAGCATGATGCCGGGGACGATTGGCATGGTCACGCCGCCTGCCCGCGCCTTCTCCAGGAAGCGGAGATAAACGTCCGGCTCGAAGAAGAATTGGGTGATCGCCCGGTCGGCGCCTGCGTCCTGCTTGGCCTTCAGGAATCCGATCTCGGCATCCCAGCCCCGGCTTTCGGGGTGCAGCTCCGGATAGCAGGACACTGAAATCTCGAAACACTTCCCGAGCTCCGGCCGGTGGGCGCGCAGGCCTTTCACCAGATCGACAGAATCCCGGAAGCCGCCCGGATGCACCTCAAACTTCGCGCCCATACCGGCCGGCGGATCGCCTCGCAGCGCCACGATATGCTTCACGCCGGCAGCCCAGTACTCGTCCGCCACTGCAAGAACCTCCTGCCGCGTCGCAGACACGCAGGTCAGGTGGCCTGCCGGCTTCAGGCTGGTTTCCTGCGCAATCCGCTTCACGGTGTCGTGCGTGCGTTCGCGCGTAGAGCCACCGGCGCCATAGGTCACGGACACAAACGCCGGCGCCATCGGCTCCAGTCGTTTGACGGTTTCCCACAGGCGCGCAGCCATCGCGTCGGATTTTGGCGGAAAGAACTCAAAAGAGACTCGCGGCGGGTTCACGCTCATGCGGCAGACTCCTTCGCAACCGCAGGCTTGTCCGCGGTCCAGATATTGACGGTAAGGCCCGGCTCGTTGCCGGGCGGCGGTTCGAAGGCGCGCGGCGCAGACAGTTTCAGACCGGCAGCGCTTGCCCAGCCAGCCATCGCGTCGGGCGACAGACCAAGCCTGTGGTGGCCATGTTCCGTGCGCAGGAATTCCAGTTCATGCGGCGCGAAGTCCACAACCAGCAAGCGTCCGCCCGGCTCAAGGATTCGCGCTGCTTCGGCGATCACCCGGTTCGGCGCATCCACATAGTGAAGGACCTGATGGATGATCACGAGATCAGCCGAGCCATCCTCGAACGGCGCCGCCGTCACGTCGCCCTGACGGACACGCGCCACCGGTATGCCATCCCGCTCCAGATTCGCGCGGGCAACGGTCAGCATGTGATGGCTGAGGTCGATTCCCTCGGCTTCGTGGGCATGCCGGGCAAAAAGGGCCAGCATCCGTCCCGTCCCGGTTCCGAAATCCACGACATGACGGAATGGTCCTGGTCCGGCGAGGTCCAGCAGCGCCTGCTCGATCGCCTCGTTCGGATAATGAAGCGAGCGGATCGCATCCCAGTTTTCGGCGACAGAGGAGAAGTAAGTCTGTGCCGAAGCTGCGCGGGTCGCACTGACCTCCTCCAGCCGCTCCGCATCCCGTTGAAAGACCGGTACGTCTTCGCCCAGCTGCGCGAATAGCGAATCAAGGAAAACCCGCGCATCGCCGCGGCTCGCTGCGCGATAAAAAACGAAGGAACCTTCCGGCAGGCGTTCGACCAGTCCACCTCCGGTCAGGGCCTTTAGATGATGCGAAAGACGTGGCTGACTCAATGACAGTACTTGCACCAACTCCCCGACCGACAGATCACGCTCGCGCAACAGCGCCAGTATGCGCAGTCGCGTCGGCTCACCGGCTGCACGTAACCGGTCCAGTGTCAGATCAAATCGGGCGCTCATGAAAAACGTATAAACGATCATTTATACGTTTTGCAAGGAACCAATATGCTGTTGCAGCATAGTCGCATGTAATCACTATTACACAAGGATCAGTTGCACCGTCCGGATGCAGAGACCATCTAGCGCGCCTAGAAACGGGAAATCGTCAAATGAACGCTCGACTTGCGGCCACCGCATTGGCCATCAGCCTTGGTGCCTGCGCCACTACACCTGCGAATTCTTCGGATCCCGGTGCGATCGCAGACCCGTATGAAGGGTTTAACCGTCAGATGTTCGCGTTCAATAATGGCGTGGACAAATACGCTCTTAGCCCCGTTGCCGGTGCCTACAAGACCGTAACCCCGGAATTCGCACGCGACCGGGTCGGCGATTTCCTGCGTAACCTGGAATCCCCCGTTATCTTCGTGAACGATGTCCTACAGGCCGAGCCGAGCCGGGCAGCCGACACCTTCTATCGCTTCACCATCAACACAACTGTGGGCCTTGTAGGCCTATGGGACGCGGCAGGCCATTTTGGCATTGAACGTCATTCGGAAGATTTCGGACAGACGCTCGCCGTCTGGGGCGTCGATAGCGGCCCCTACCTCGTCATGCCGCTTCTGGGCCCGACCACGCCGCGTGATATGGTGGGAAAAGGCGTCGACTACGCATTTGATCCGCTGACCTGGACCGAATTCGACGGCGACCCCGATCTGGACGACAAGATCGCCACGGGCCGGGGCGTTCTCGGCGGCCTGAATGCCCGCGTCGCCCTCGACGATGAAATCAAGCAACTGAACGCTCAACCTGAGCCTTATATTGCCCTTCGCAGGATTTATTCATCTCAGCGTCAGGCAGAGATCCGTAATGGTCGGTCGGAAGATGAGACCGAGTTGTACGAAGATCTCCCAGATTTTGACGAATTTGAAGAATAGCCACGAAGCCTAGACGAAAGCAGGAGCCCCCCCTTGAAACGCCTGATCTCACCCGCAATTGCCCTTGCCGCGCTGTCCGCGCTGGCGATGCCGGCCTTCGCGGACGCGAAGACGGAAGCCTATGTGCAAAAGAATGCCAGCGAAGTTCTTGCGTCGCTGAACGACCCGTCGCTCAACGCCGACGAACGGACCGCAAAGTTCAACGCCTACATGGACAAGTTCACGGACATGGAAGCCGTCGCGAACTTCGCGATCGGCAAATATGCCCGCCGCTTCACCGAGAGCGAGCTTGCCGAATACCACAAGGTTTTCCGCGAGTACGCGCTCGCCGTGTATGAAATCCAGCTCGACGCCTATCGCGGCGAAGCTGTCGTCGTGAAGAACTCTGTCGACCGTTCGGAAACGGATTCGATCGTCAACACGGTCATCAAGCGGCAGGATGGGCAGGACATGGATGTCCGCTGGCGGGTTCTCACTCGCGATGGCGGCTACCAGGTCGTGGACGTCGCCCTGAATCTCGACGGCAACCTGATCTGGCTGGGCATCGAACAACGCGCTCAGTTCATCGCCCTGCTCGACCGGACGAACGGTTCGGCCAAGGCGCTGATCGACAAGATCAATGGCATGACCACCAAGTTGGAAGGCGAAAAGCGCGGCTGACGCTGCGCCTGACTTTCACGGGAAATCAGATGGCCCGCTTCCGGATCCGGAAGCGGGCCATTTTCATTAGTGGTGCGGTGCGTGCGGATGCCAGCCGACGATGGCGAGCATCACAAGGAAGCCGATGACGTAGGCCAGGACGACGAACCAGCCCTTGCTGACCCAGTCCCAGACGGATTTGGCTTCCGGGAAGATGTTCGACACGGCGACGCCCGCGGACGAGCCGAACCAGACCATGGAGCCGCCGAAACCGACGGCATAGGCCAGCACGCCCCAGTCATAGCCGCCCTGCTGCAGGGCAAGCGCGGTGAGCGGGATGTTGTCGAACACGGCGGAGACGAAGCCGAGGCCCATTGCAGTCTGCCAGCTGGCCGACGGCAGGCTTTCGACCGGCATCAGGGACGCCGCGGTGACCAGGCAGAGCAGGAACAGCGTCCCCTTCAGCGAGGCCGGCACGATCGCCCAGTCCGGACGGCGCAGAACGGCCGTGGCAAGAATGGCGACCCAGACGCCGAGGCCGATGACCGGGATCTGGTCGAGCAGTGCCGGGAATTTGATGTTGGCGGTGACGTTGGCGGCGATGGCGGTGACCAGGATCAGCACGACGACGAGGACCCGCGCCCAGTCGATCTTGAGGCCCGTGGTGGCGGCCTTCTGGATCGGCTGGTACTTCTGCTGCACCAGGGCGGCCGGGATCGAGAACACGAGCAGGGCTGCGAAGGCGGCGACATAGGCGTGCACGACGTTGAGCGGGTTCACGCCGTCGATCCACATCATGGTCGTGGTCGTGTCGCCCACCACAGAACCCGAACCACCTGCGTTGGAGGCTGCGACGAGCGCGGCGAGATAGCCGATGTGGACCTTGTTGTGGAAGACGTGCTTGGCCACCACGCCGCCAATCAGGGCGGCGGCGATGTTGTCTAGGAAGCTGGACAGGAAGAAGACCAGGACCAGAAGGACGAGACCGCCGAGCCAGTTGTCTGGCAGCAGCGCGGGCAGTTCTTCCGGCGCGTTCGACAGCTCGAAGTGCCTTGAAAGGACGGAGAAACCGAGCAGGAGCAGGAAGAGGTTGGCAATGACGACCCACTCCTCTTCCACGTGCAGGGTGAAACCTTCGAGGCCGGCGCCGTGGCGGAAGCCGACGACGAGGAATTTCCAGAGGAGAATGACGGTGAGGCCGGTCACCGCGACCGTGAAGGTGCGGTGGTGGAACAGCGCGACACCGAGCAGCGTGCAGGCGAACAGGATGAAGTCGACCGGCACCGGGCCGATGGCCACCGGCACCATGCCGGCAAGCGGCGCGGCGCCTTCTGCGGCGGCAGATAGCGCGAGCCCAGCGGCCGCCATTCCGAGCATGCCAAGACGCCCGGCGGTGCGGCCATGGCGGCTGAGGGCCGCCAGAAATTGCATTGTCATGAAAACCCCCTTGAGCAAGGACGCCTAGGCATACGCCCGGGCCGGGGGGGCGGACAATTCCCATTTCGCAGGAATTTCGGGCTGGGGCGGGGTGCCGCCGGGGCACGGCCGGGCACGGAGCAAAAGTGTTGCGAGAACAGGCAGTTACGCACCCCGGAAGCGTGACCGGGGTGTCGGCGTGCGTGATCCTGGCGTGATCGAAGTGTCGGCAACGGTGATCCTGACACCCCCTGTTGCCTTCCCTGTGCGACCCCGCTGACGGCCTCAGGCCTCGACCATGCGGAGCTGTCCGGCCTCGTGCCCGATCCGGTAGGACTTCACCGTGCTGGCCGAATAGTCCGGCGTGAGGACCGTGCTGACGGCGACGAAATCCGCCTTCGCCGCATCCGGCTGCAGCACGACGCGGACGTAGCCCTGGTGCATGTTGTCGGTCCACACGACTTCCGGGAGCTGGTCGGCGAACACGCGGTCCAGCGCCATCGCGGTATCCGCATCGAAGCCGGAGTCGACGAAGTCGCCCGGCGAGGTGATGCCGGCCGTGCCGAGTTCGACACCCATCGAATTGCCCGCATCATCGGCCAGCGTGTTGGCCCAGAAGCTGTGGCTGTCACCGGTGAGGACGAGCAGGTCCGATGCCCCGCTGGCGCGGCAGAGTTCGTAGAAGGCTTCCCGCGCGACCGGGTAGCCGTCCCAGGTGTCGGTGTAGAACGGCAGCGCGTGCTGGCCGAGCCAGGCCATCCGCTTGTGGGCGTCGAGCGAGGCATCGTCCGGAACCGGAAGGACGCCGAGGCCCACGACATCCGGAACCGGCGTGCGCGCCATCGGGATCTGGTTGCCGATTACACGCCAGACCTGACCGCCGGCAACCGAGGCGCCGAGGGCCGCCCGCAGGTCATCCTGCATGGCGGGGGAAATCATGTGACGGTCCGGGTCGCCCAGCACGTCGCGGACGAAGGCCTGATACTCCTCTTCCGTGTTCAGCTTCGGCGCCCATTCGGCATAATCCACCTGCTTGCCGCGCGCGGTGTGGCGCGTCTCGAGCGTGACCAGCGTGGCAAGGTCGCCGAAGGAATAGGTGCGCCAGAATTCGGCGCGCGTGCGGCCGGGCACCGGCTCGCGGGTCGGCATCCATTCGTAATAGGCCTGGATCGAGGCCGCGCGGCGATCGGTCCAGCTGCCTTCGGCTTCGGGCTGGTGGTTCTGTGCGCCGTCGACCCACGGATTGTTCGCGCTTTCGTGGTCGTCCCAGCAGCAGAGCAGCGGATGCGCCGCGAGCATCTCCCGCGAGCCGGTGTCGGATTTGTACTGCGCGTGGCGCGTTCGGTAATCGGCCAGCGTGATGATCTCGTGCGGCGGGTCGTGCGGGCGGCCGATCACGGCGCCCTCTTCCTCACCCCAGCCATCCGGGCCGCCATATTCGTAGATATAGTCGCCGGTGTGCAGCACGACGTCCACGTCCGGGTCGCGCGCGATGGCGTCATAGGCGTTGAAATAACCGAAGGGATAGTTCGAGCAGGACGCAAGCGCGATGCCGAGCTTGTCGACGGCACCGACCGGCAGCGTGCGCGTGCGGCCGATACGGGATTTCACGCCGCCCGTTTCGAACCGGTAGTAATAGGTCTTGCCGGGTTCCAGCCCGTCCGCGATCACCTTCACGGTATGGTCGGCATCGGCGCTCGCCTTCGCCTGCCCTTCGGTGACGACGGAGGTTGCCTCGGCATCGCTGTAGACGGTCCAGGTGACATCGGCTTCCGGCGCATCGCTGGTGACGCGCGTCCAGAGCACGACGCTGTTCGTGTCCGGGTCGCCGCTCGCAACGCCGTGGCGGAACGTGTCCGGATCGGCCGGCGCAGTCTCCGCGGTTGCGGCGGGCTGGCTGGCGGGCGGAGTGCAGGCCGTGGCCAGGGCCGAGCCGCTCATCAGGGCCAGGGCGTGGCGGCGATTGATCCGGGTCATGATCGGTTCCTTTGTCTCGGCCCTGTCGGCCGGTTCCGGTGTCAGCAAAACACGAGATTTAAACGGAGAGGAAGGCGGCCTCGCGGAGGCCGCCTTCGCTCGGATTTGTGTCAGGCGATTTCCCTAGAAATCGGCCGTGACCGTGAGAGCCACCGTGCGCGGTGCCGAAATCCAGGCGGCGTTGCCGGAGATACCGGCCAGCCAGTCCTGATCGAACACGTTGTTGATGGTCAGACGGAAGTCGATGTTCGACAGGTCTTCCGACAGGGCCGAACCCGAGACGCCGAGATAGAGGTCGGTGTCGACATAGGAGTCAGCCGTCCAGGTGTTCGACAGGTTGACGAAGCGGTCACCAACCCATTTGGCGGACGCGCCGCCGTAGAAGTTGCCCTTGGTGAAGTCGGCCGACAGGACGAACATGTCGTCCGGAATACCCGGCACCTTGTTGCCGACGGCGATGCCGGCGTCGGTGTCGAGTTCGGTATCGCCCGTGCCGAGGATCTTCGCGTCATTGTGCGTGTACGATGCGAAGAACGAGAGGTTGTCGTTCATCTGGAACTCACCGGCGAATTCAACACCGGTCGAGTCGATACCGCCGCCGTTGATGTAGCCGCCGTTCGAGGCTTCGAGATAGTCCGGAGCATCTTCGCCATCGGCAATCGTCGGCGCCGGGAACAGGCGGTTTTCGAAGGTCGTGTCGAAGTAGACAAGCGAGCCGCGCAGGCGGCCGTTGGAATAGCGCACGCCGAATTCCATGTTCTCGGAGGTTTCCGGGTCAGGGATACCGGCATCGACATTGATGACTTCGAGTACGCTGTCCGGGATCGCCTTGTAGTTCTCGGCATAACCGGCGAACACTTCGAGGCCCGGCACGGCGCTCGGGGCCCAGGAGGCACCGCCCGAGAACAGGACGTCGGATTCGGAATCCAGCGTGAAGTTCTTGTCCGTATTGTTCGGGTCGAAATTGTCGACGCGGTCGATCGAGTTGTTGAACTGTTTCACACCGGCGCGGACCGTGAAGTCGCCGAACGCGATGGCGTCTTCGACATACCATTTGAAGGTATTCTGCGGGAACTCGCGGTCATACTGGACCCAGTAGGCCAGGCTGTCGAATTCCGGGCCGACGCGGGCGTCGATGATGCGGTGCCAGTCACGATATTCGTAGCGGGTGCCGTCTTCATACCAGAGGCCGCCACGCAGCGTGTTTTCGAAGGCGTCGAAGGTCTTCGTCCATTCGAAGTCTGCGGTGATGCCGTAACGCTCGCGCTGGTAGTGCGTGTGGCGGTAGGACGAGACCGGGATCGCGTTGGCCGGGTAGCAGGCCGGATCGTAGGCAGCGTTCGTGGTGCCGCCATACGGGAAGGTCAGCGAGGACTGGCAGCCGGCTGCCGGCGACAGGGCGACGCCGTTCGGATCGACAAAGAATATCTGGCCGAGGAGCGAGCCGCCCATGACGCGGTCGCCGCCAAGGAATTCACTCTGCGGATTGCCGGCGCCATCGTCGGTGACGTTGACGAGGTAAGGCGGTGCCCAGTCGCCGCGGCCGTCCATATTGTGCAGGTAGACGCCGCCCTTGAGCTTCAGGCCTTCGAAGACTTCCTTCTCGGCTTTCAGGTACAGCAGCGAGTTCTCGCGCAGCGTGCCCCAGACCTGACGGTAGGACTGGTCGACATAGGGAACGCCGGTCCAGTTGCCGATCAGGCGGTCGGAGTTCGGGTCGGCTTGCCAGTCCGCCGGGGAATAGAGCTGGTCATAGTTGTTCTCGGCGGCATCGTCGTAGGAGGCGTAGGCCGTCCAGTCGATGTCGAAGAGGGTGCTGGTCAGCTTGGCGGCATAGTGGTCGCGACGGTTCTTCGCAGAGCCTTCGATATGGTCGGTGGCGGTCTGGTTGGAGACCGAGAACCAGGCCTTCGTCGTGTCGTTGAGGAACAGGCCGGTGTCGTAGGCGACGTAGAAGCGCTGGGCATCGAAATCGCCGAGCGTGCCGGAGACGCGAACGCGTTCTTCGTCTTCCGGGGTGCGGGTCGTGAAGTTGATCGTGCCGCCGAGCGCGTCGTTGGACAGCGAGGCGATATCGGCCGTACCCTGAGAAACCTCAACGGCGCCGGCGTTCTGGGTGTCGATGTAGCGGTTGGCCTTGGAGCCGCCGCCATAGTTCGAACCGCCGTTCGGCAGGCCGTCGATCGTGATGCCGATCTGCTGCTCGCCGAGATTGTTCTGGAAGCCGCGGACAGCGACGCCGGTCGACCAGTCATCGAAGCCGAACGTGTCGCCTTCGGTCACCAGGACGCCCGGAAGGTTGTCGACCTGGGCGAGGATCGAGCTGACCGGCGCTTGTTGCAGCGCCATGGCATCGGTGGATTCGGCGGACGAATAGGTCTGCGCCTGGCCGAGCACGACGATCGTGTCGAGTTCGCGCGACTCATCGGCGGATGCGCTGACCGGCGTCGTTTCCACCGTCTGCGCGGCTGCTGCGCACACGCCGAGCAAGACGCTGGCCGACGCGAGCATACTGCTCTTGAACATGGACATGGGAGTTCCCCTCTTATGGGTCTGGCACTGGCGCAGGCCCCGACCCGCGCGCAGCAAAAACGGCACCTTCGACAATCCAGCCCTTGGGCTCGAGAAGGCCGGGCCCAGCTAGAGGGCGCTCGTGACGGTCGTGTGAAACTTCGCGCTCAGAATTTTGAATTGTTCGCGACAGGTTTTGGACAGCCCTGATCCGGCACGGATTTCCGGTGCCCCATGACGTGGCCTCCACAAAATGGTATCGCTTACGTGCTTCTACCGATTGGGGACGCGAGACTTTACAAGCAGTCCTGAAAGGCAGAAACCAGAACCGACCGGAGGGAGAGGACGATGATGGCAAGGCTCCTGCCGAACCGTAATGCGTGGGCTGCGCCGCTTGGCGCGCTCGGGTTTCTGTCCGCCGTCAGTTGCGCGTCGGCGCCGGCGACAGGTCCTGCTCTCGCGGAACTGAAACCCTGGTCGGGCTTCGACGACTGCTTCCAGAGATCCGTCAGCGTGCCGGCCGGCGGTGCAGACCGAATGGCGCAGACTTGCGCCGGTGATACTGCCGCCGGCGATCCGTCGCGCAGCGGGATCGTCCGGGCCAATGCCTATTTCAATGCCGCCAGCGCCTATAACGTCCTGGCGGCGAGCGGTCAGGCGAGCGCGCTCTGCCCCGATAGCGCTACCTGCAGCCAGACCGCGCTGGACCTGATCGGGAAATCCATCGCCAGCCAGCAGGACAGTCAGATTCGTCCGGTTGCGGATGCTTCTCAAAACGCGGCGAACGAGCGTTTCATGGTGCGCCGGAAGCTGGAACAGGCGCGGGCCCTGCGCGGGGCGGCGACGGCGACCGTCCCGGCAAGCTGCGGGACGCGGACCGCCTGCCTGACGACTGCGGCCGACCTGCTCGGTCCGCTCGATGCGGAAGCGGGCCTCGCATCCGATGACAAGGCCGCCGCGAAACTCTCCTGCGAGCTGCTGGATGTGCGCTGGCGTGTGAACAGCGATATCGGCCGCGAGCGCGAGTATCGCTATGTCGACGACCTGCGCCGCTCCGTTCAGGCCTGCCCGGGCCAGGCTGCACAGGCCTCCGCCCGTCTGTCCGAAATCTCGTTCGAACGCGCCGAGCGGGTGCGGGAATCGCTGGGTGGTGAGCCTGCCCCGTCCGTGGAAGCCGCACTCGGCGCCATCACGGACTATCGCGATGCCTCGAGCGCCGCGCAGTTCAAGCTTCCCGCCACACGCGGCATGGGCGCGGTCTATCGCAAGCTGGCCGCAATGGACCCGTCCGGCGCGCAATCTTACCTGACCAGCGCGACGGATGCGTTTGGCGGCGCCGTCACGCTAGGCGCCCAGTCGGAACCGGCCGATGCGCGGGCGAGCGATCTCGAACAGCTCGGCATGAGCCTGATCGACCTCGCGCATGTTACCGGCAGACCCGGTTCGCCGGAACGGCGCGATGTGTTCGTCCGGGCAGCCGATGCGCTGCAAAAGGCTACCAACATCGCGGCGACACCGGCCCGGTCGCTGGCCCTCGGCGAGGCTTATGCGGAAACCGGGCAATTCGGGCCGTCGATTGCAGCCTACAAGTCCGCGATTGCTGGCCTCACCGGCGCACAAAAAGCCGGAGCAAGCCTTGCGCTCGCCGGCGTTCTCGACCAGTCGGGTGACCCGGCCGGTGCCCTGCAGGCACTGGAACAGGCGGCCGCGCAAGGCGCAGGCTCGCCGGAGGTCCAGTACGAGATCGGGCGCCGCGAATTCGTGAACGGCAAACTGAGCCAGTCGCTGGTCGCCCTGCGTCCCGTCATCAACGGCCTCGGCGGCAGCCAGGCCGCAGACGCACACTATATGATCAGTGTCGCGGAATCGGCCCTGCGCACGCCGGACTGGCAGAAGCGCGCGCTGGATCATGCCGAACGCGCCGTCGCCCTGAACGCTCGGCCATGGGAATACGTGCGGCAGGCCTGCCTCGCGACCATCCTGAAGGGCGGCAAGACCGTGAAGGAAGGCACAAGCCTGCTGCGGTGTCCCGATGAGGAGACGCCGGAAGCGAAACTGCTGCGCGGCATGTATTACCTCAAACAGGCGCAGAGCATGGACGTAAGCGCGTACAATCTTGCTTCCCAGACCAACTGGCGGGCCGTGCTGCGGTCGGCCGAGGATGCCTTCATCAGCGGCCAGGATGCGCTCCAGAATGCGCGCGACGGCGAGCGCCTCGTCTGGTTCGACGACCTTCAGGCAAATGTGGATGTGGAAGCGCGGCTGAAACAGGGCCTGACGCTGGTGCAGCGCTGCACTCGCGAGATCACCATCGAGCCGGGCAACGCGGCCTGGAAAGACCTCGACGCCTTCTTCGGATATTATGGAGTGCTGAAGTGCTCCTAGCGGCCATTCAAACACGGAACGAGAGGACCTGCGAATGACAGTGCCAACAGTCCAGTCACCTGACAATTCCGACCTGCAGGTATTCCAGTCCGTGCCGACGCACGACGACATGCGCGCCCTGTCGCATCAGGTGAAGGAAGCCAAACGCGGACAGGCCCGGTTGCTCATCATGCTGATCTTCCTGGCCGGGGTCCTCGCGGCCGGCGTGGTCGCCATGGTGATGATGTACTCGAACACGAGTGCGCAACTGGCCGAGTCCGAGGCCAAACTCACCGCGCAGGCCACGGAGATGAAGAAGCTCGAAGCGACGATCGCCGCACGCGACAAGACGATTGCGGACCAAACGGCAACCATCGACAGCTATGCCGGCTTCCAGAGTATTGCCGTGCTGCAGCAGCAGGCCGACACGTTGGAACAGGAGATCGCCGCGCTGCTGGCCCAGCCGAGCCGTGCCAACGCGCCGAAACGCCTGAAGGAGCTGCCGGCCGAAGTCGAATGGCTCGACGATGTCATCACGCGCCTGCGCGACCGCCGCGACGCGCTGCAGAAACTCAAGAGCGATGTGGAGGCCTGGCCGCCCGTCCCGGCCAGCCCGCGGCCGGACTGAGCGCCCGCCCCGCCAATCCATCCAATGATCCAGGAGTGAACGCCATGGGCGCAGAAACCGAAAATAGCCAGGCCCTGTTCGGCCCGCTGACCGCCGAGAAGAAACCCGGCTTCAGCCTGCAGGAACTCGTCTCGGAGTTCCCAGATCATGCGAGCGACTGGACGATACCGGAAGCCTTCCTCTGCCTGATCCTTTCGGCCGCCTTTGCCGACGGCCGGATGGCCGAACAGGAACAGGAGGAGATCCGCGCGCTCGCTCGCCGTTCACGCACGCTGAAGAACCTCGACCAGAACGAACTTGCGCAGGTGAACCGCGTGGTGCTGAAGCGGCGCGCCGACCGGCCTGACTGGATGAGCGAGGCCTGCGAGGCCCTTCCGAAGGACATGCACCTCGCCGTCTTCGCGCATTGCCTCGACATCTCGCTGGCGGACGGCGTGCTGGTCAGCGCGGAGGCGGAATATCTCGAAAAGCTGATCGGCTTGCTCAATATCAGCCAGGACGAAGCGAAGCTGATCACCAGGGTGATCTCGCTGAAGAACCGCTACTGATCGCGGGGGCGGTAGCGCCCGGAATTATTTCAGCGTGGCGGCCGCGATTTCGGGACGATCTTCTGCCGTCTGAAGATAATGCGGATCGGGGCGCAGCTGGGTCGCCTGCTCGTAGGCATAGCCATAGGCAAGGATCGCCGCATCGTCACCGGCCGAGCCGATGAACGAGACTCCGAGCGGGATGCCGTGCACCTCGCCCATCGGCACCGTCAGGTGGGGATAGCCGGCTTGAGCGGGCAGCCAGCCGGCCCCGGCCCATTCCGGCCAGACATCGCCGTTCACCGGGTCGATTCGCGGTGCGACAGGACCGGAAGGCGAGACGAGGAAATTGACATCATAGTCCGCGAGCAGCCGGTCGATGCCCTGCTCCCGCGTCGAGAAACGCACGGCCGCCTTCGCGCCGAGATAGGCCGGATCGGTGAGCGGGCCGCGGGCTTCGGATTCCTCGAAAATGTCCTGCCCGAAGAGGGCCAGTTCCTCGTCCGCATGCGCGGCGTTGAAGGCGATCAGTTCCCGCAGCGTGCGCGTGGTGACCGTGTCGGGCGTGGTTGCGAGGTACTTGTTGAGGCTGTCCTTGAACTCGAACTCGAGCAACGGAAGCGTGCTGTCCCAGAAATTCTCGGCAGCGGGCTCGAATTCCGGAATGTCGACCAGCGTCGCGCCCTGGGACTCCATGACCGCGAGGGCGGCATCGAAACGGCCCTTGATGGCGTCATTGCTGCCTTCGGCGAAGCGCATCACGCCGATCCGCATGCCTTTCAGCGCATCCGGGCTGAGGGCGAGCGTGTAGTCCTTCGTGCCCGGGTCCATGGCGTTCAGCATGAGGGCTGCGCCGCGGACGGTGCGTGCCATCGGGCCGGCCGTGTCCTGCGAGGGCGAGATCGGCACGATCCCTTCCTGAGAGATCAGGCCGACGGTCGGCTTGAAGCCGACGATACCGTTGACGTTCGACGGGCAGATGATCGAGCCATTGGTCTCGGTGCCGACCGCGCCGGCTGCAAGTGAGGCTGCCACGGCGGCACCCGATCCGGAGCTTGACCCGCAGGGGCTGCGGTCCAGCATGTGGGGGTTGTGGACCTGTCCGCCTACGGAAGACCAGCCGCTGACCGATTCATTGTCGCGGAAGTTCGCCCACTGGCTGAGGTTGGTCTTGCCCAGAATGATGGCGCCTTCGGCGCGGAGACCGGCGACGAGCGGGCTGTCCCGGCCAGTGATATTGTCCTTGAGGGCCAGCGAGCCGGCCGTGGTCGGCATCGGGTCGAGGCTTTCAATATTGTCCTTCAGCAGGATCGGCACGCCGTCGAGGGGGCCGAGCGCTTCGCCTGCGGCCCGGCGTTGGTCGCTGGCGCGCGCGAGCGGAAGGGCGTTCGGATTGAGCGAGATGATGCTCTGCAACCGCGGCCCGTCGCGGTCGATTGCCGCGATACGGCTGAGATAGGCCTGCGTCAGGCCTTCCGACGTCATCGTGCCGGCTGCGAGTTCGTCGACGATCTGCGGCAACGTCTTCGCCAGCATCGCGTCCGCTTCATAGGAGGGAGGCGCCTGCTCGCCGGACCCGTCTGCCTGTTTCGACGATCCATTGCAGCCTGCGAGGGCGAGAAGCGCCGCGACCATTGCCATCGTGTATTTCATCAGCCGAACCCCTGTGTCCTCATTTACAAGCCTAGCCCACCTGCGCCGGACGACAAGGCCCCGATCCGCATTCAGCCGGTGACGACGCCCAGCCGCTTGCGCAATGTGCGCCCGAGCGTGTTCAGCCACACGGGCCGCGCGGCAACGTCGATCTTCCACGACAACAGGGTCTGCGCGACCGGTCCCGGCAGGGCGCCGATCAGTATCCACCATATATTCCGGGGCAGCGCCTTGGCACCGAACCGCTCCCGATTGGCGTTCCGCAGCTTGGCCAGGAGGCCCCTGCGCGTGTCGGCGGGCACCGGATGCAGCTCCGGTTCGAACAGGAAGGAGACGAGCCGCTCCTGCAGGTGCCCGGGGTCACGTTCTCCGAGATCCGCCGCCACCGGCAGGCCGAGGCGGGCCGATTGCTCGCGGATGCAGGCAAAGCAGGCCTGCTGGTGCCCGATCCGCCAGCGCGCCCGCTTGGCATAGGCCTTGGCAAACTGGGAATGTTGCGATCCGTGCAGGCGGTAGGCCGAAATCGGCGTATCGAAGCCCTTCACCTGAGTATGCAGCGGTACAGTTGCGGAGAGATAGCCGTCCCCGCCTTGCCGGAAGGTTTCCGAGTCCATCGGCATCACCTTCTCAAGCACTGCCCTTGTGTAGACGAGGCCGGACGTGATGGTGGAGGAATAGTGGCCCTGCTCACGCAGCTGGGCCGAGACGTCTCCGTCTGCCAGCGGCACCTGCGGCGGCGGGAACAGGCCGCCCAGCGTGCCGTGTTCGTCGGCGTAGTTCATCCGGTAGAGGTACATGCCGATAGCAGGATCGTAATTGGAAAGGATTGTCGCTGCCGCACCCGGCAGCAGGAAATCGTCGGCGTCCAGGAACATGACCAGATCGCCGGTCGTCCGGGCATAGCCGGCATTGAAGCCGCCGCCATGGCCCTGGTTCACGTCCTGCAGGACCGGAATGACCCGATCGCCATAGGACCGGATGACCTCCCGCGAGTTGTCCTTCGAGCAATCGTCCACAACGACCAGTTCGATCCCGGCATCCTGCGACAGGACGCTGTCGATCGCCGTGCCGACAAAGGCGGCATAGTTGTAGTTCGTGATCACAACCGAAAGCTTCGGTGTTTTAGATGTGGTCATCACGGCGCTCCCTGACGCCCCCGATACGCAAGATTCACACCGGAATATGCGGAGTCAGGGGGCCAGAGGCAGTCTTTTTTCGCCTATCGCGCGAATTTCTTGAATTTCAGGCGCTTCGGATTGACCGCGTCCTCACCGAGGCGGCGCTTCTTGTCTTCGAGATAGGAGGAGAAATCGCCCTCGAACCATTCGACATGGCTGTCGCCTTCGAAGGCAAGGATGTGGGTCGCCATGCGGTCAAGGAACCAGCGGTCGTGCGAGATGATGACGGCGCAGCCGGGGAAATTGTCGAGGCCCTCTTCCAGCGCCTGCAGCGTTTCCACGTCGAGGTCGTTGGTCGGTTCGTCGAGCAGCAGCAGGTTGTGGCTGCCGCGCAGCATCTTGGCGAGGTGGACGCGGTTGCGTTCACCGCCGGACAGGATGCCGACTTTCTTCTGCTGGTCCGTGCCCTTGAAGTTGAAGGCGCCGACATAGGCACGCGACATGACCTGGACGCCGCCAAGGTCGATCACGTCGGTGCCGCCGGAGATTTCCTCCCAGACGTTCTTGTTCGGGTCGAGCTTGTCGCGGCTCTGGTCGACATAGCCGATCTTCACCGTGTCGCCGACGCGGAGGGTGCCGTCGTCTGGCTTCTCCATGCCGAGGATCATCTTGAACAGGGTCGACTTACCGGCGCCGTTCGGGCCGATGACGCCGACGATGCCGCCGGGCGGAAGCTTGAAGCTGAGGTCCTCGATCAGCACGTTGTCGCCGAAGGCCTTGTCGATATTTTCTGCCTCCAGCACGACACCGCCGAGGCGCGGGCCGGGCGGGATGCGGATCTGTGCGGTCATGACCGTTTCGCGCTCTGCCTTGGCGGCCATTTCCTCGTAGGCGTTGATACGCGCCTTGGACTTCGCCTGACGCGCCTTCTGGCCCGAGCGAACCCATTCGAGTTCCTTCGCCAGTGTGCGCTTGCGGCCGGTTTCCTCGCGGGCCTCCTGCTCCATGCGCTTGGCTTTCTGCTCGACCCAGCCGGAATAGTTACCCTGGTAGGGCACGCCTCGGCCGCGATCGAGTTCGAGGATCCACGAGGTGATGTCATCGAGGAAATAGCGGTCGTGGGTGACGAGGATCACGCAGCCGGGGAAGTTGATGAGGTAGTTCTGGAGCCAGGCGACCGTTTCCGCGTCGAGGTGGTTGGTCGGTTCGTCCATCAGGATCATGTCGGGCTTCGACAGGAGCAGCTGGCAGATCGCGACGCGGCGGATTTCGCCGCCCGACAGTTTGGTGACGTCGGCATCATTGTCGGGGCAGCGAAGCGCTTCCATCGCCATTTCGATCTTGGAGTCGATGTCCCAGGCGTCGGCCGCGTCGATCTGTTCCTGCAGCGCCGTCATCTTTTCCATCAACTCGTCGGAATAGTCCTCGCCGAGCTTGGCGGAGATGTCGTTGAATTCCTCCAGCATCTGCTTTTCGGGGCACTGGGCGGCGATGTTCTCGAACACGGTCTTGGTTTCATCGAGGCGCGGCTCCTGCGGCAGGTAGCCGACCTTGATGCCCTCGGCCGCCCACGCTTCGCCGACAAAGTCCTTGTCGACGCCGGCCATGATGCGCAGCAGCGTGGACTTACCCGAGCCGTTGACGCCGACGACACCGATCTTGGCATCCGGCAGGAAGGACAGGTGGATGTTTTCGAACACCTTCTTGCCGCCGGGATACGCCTTGGTCAGGCCCTGCATGTGGTAAACGTATTGAGGTCCGGCCATGGCGGGAGATTCCTGTTCGGGTGGAGGTTTGCGCCGCCCCAGTTACGCACTCGCCCTATAAAATCAAGCTCGCAGGTGCCGTAGTCAGCGTACAGGAGCCAGTAGCGAGGCCATTGGGAGCACTTCCCAGCGGAAGCCGAGCCCTGCCCGGATCACAGGATCGCCGCCGCAAAGACTGGCGAGTGCCTCGTCATCCGGCACTTCGACAATGGCGACACCCCAGGTGCCAGCCGGGTCCATCACCGGACCGGCCGCAAAGATTGTGCCGGCGTCGATGTGATGCCGGATATAGTCCGCGTGCCGTCCCATCGCTTCCATTTCGGCTGTCGTGGCATCGGCCGGGAATGCCGGGCGCGGCGGGATAAGCTTCATAAGGTAAAAGGCCATGTCGTCGGGCTCCGGTTAAGGGTGATGCCTGCAGGCCAGCATAGGCTGGGACCGCGCAAGGGGAAACGGTGGCCCCGCCATCGTCATTCTTGATTTCGGCGGCAAATCCGCTGCAACTCAGAAGCGGGAGAGGACGCCATGACAGACCCGACAAAACGTGCGGCCGACGATGACATGACCCGCCTGTCCGGGTGGGACGCGCTGCTGGACGACCTGTTCGGACTGAACGTCCGTGCCGTGCGAACACTGGGCGTGGCAATCACGCACCCGGCGCGACTGTTCACGGCTGCCCGCGATGCGGACTGGCTGGGACGGTATACACCCTCGCTCCGGCTGGTGTTCACGGTCATGGCGGCAACCGTCGTGTTGCGCTTCCTGTGGGCCGGCGACAGCTCGCCGCTCACGCAGAGCATCGTCACCTACCTGAAGGACGTCCCGCCTGAGGACCTGCCTGTTGCCGACACGGCGGAGGCGGCGCGGATGCTGGTAAACCAGTTCCTGGTCCTGTTCCCGTTCACCTATTTCACCTGCCACTTCCTGATGTCCCTGCTGGTGAGGATCTGGGGCAAGGGCACGCCGACGCCTGTGCGTATCCGGCTTTACTTCTCGGCGCTGTTGCCCGCGCTCGCCCTCGGCCTGGTGCTCACCGTGCCGTATGGACTGATACCGGCGGAGTCGATCGACATGCTAACGCTCGGCATGTCGATCCTGGCGGTCCTGGTCTATACGATAACGGTCTTCTTCGGGCTGGCGCCGGTCTTTGGCGTGGGCGGCCGGGCCTGGCGGAGCCTCCTGTTCGCCGCAATGGTCGCGACCGCGGACATGGTCACATCGATGGTAACCTTCCTGCTGGCTTTCATCCTGATGTATGTCTGAGCCTGGTCAGCTCGCCCGGCGGTAGGCCCGGTCCTGCTCTTCGGCGCTCATGGCGCATTCAATCCGCTCGATTTCGTGCCGCGCGCCCGGATTGCCGAGCCGCTCGGCCTGACGGAACCAGCGCCAGGCCTTCACAAGGTCCTGCGGGCAGCCATGGCCACCGGCATTGGCAATACCGAGATTGAAGGCGCAACGGCTGTCGCCCATCGCGGCGCCCCGGCTCCACCAGTTCCGGGCGGCGGTCGGATCGGCAGGGCCGCCCTGCCCCTTGATCAGCATCAGGCCGAGATAGGTGATGGCGTCCGCATCATCCTGCTGGGCTGCGCGATGGAACAGGAACCGGGCCCGCGAGGCGTCTTTCGAGCCGCCGAGCCCGTGGAAACACATGAATCCCAGATTAAACAAGGCCGTCGGAAGCCCTGCGCCTGCGGCCTGGGCATAATAGGCGCGGGCCGCAACGAGATCCTGCCGGACACCGCGGCCGGCATGGAGCATGGCACCGTAATTGTTGGCAGCAGCGATATGGCCGGCATCTGCAGCGCGGCGCATCATGTCGGCACCACGAAGGAGGTCGTCGCCGCCTCTCCCCGAGGCGACCAGGGTAATTGCTTCCTGAAACAAGCCCACCCCGTTCATCATGTAGATCACTTTATGGTGAGGTCTTTGCTTGGCTAGGGGGGGATCGCAGTCACTGCCGAAATATTTGCATTCTGCCGGAATGACGGGCTGGACCAGATGACAATTGCGCGGCTGCGGCTAGTTTCGGGCGCATGAAAAAGCTGCCCTCTTCCCTTCTCGCGAGCCTCGGTCTCGCCCTGCTTGCGGCGTGCCAGACATCCGCCCCCTCCTCCCCGTCCTTCTCGGAGACCAGACATTTGACCCATGCGCCGGACAGCCTTCCGCTCGAACGCCTCTACGCCTCCCCGTCCCTGTCCGGCCCGGTGGCCCGGATGGTCAAGTATTCCCCTGACGGCCGGCGCGTGACCTTCCTGAAGTCCCGGCCGGACGATCAGAGCCGTTTCGACCTCTGGCAGTATGACCTCAAGACAGGCCAGCAGGGCATGCTAGTCGACTCCCTGCTGCTGGAGCCGGAACAGGTCGAGCTGTCGGAAGAGGAAAAGGCGCTGCGGGAACGCAAGCGGATCGCGGGCTCGACCGGGATCGTCGATTACAGCTGGGGTACACCTGACACGATCCTCGTTCCGCTCGGCGGGGACCTCTACCTCGTGACCCTGACCGGGGACGGTCCGGTCCCACGCCGGCTGACCGACACGGATGCGTTCGAATACGATGCCAGCGTCTCGCCGAAGGGCAATTTCGTGAGCTTCGTGCGCGACGGCGCCGTCTATGCGATAGAACTGGCGACCGGAACCGAAACGCGCCTGACCCCGGAAGCCGACCCCGACAAGGCAATCTCCTATGGCGTCGCCGAGTTCGTCGCGCAGGAAGAAATGCACCGCTATACCGGCTACTGGTGGAGCCCGGACGAGCGCTACGTTGCCTTTACCGGCGTCGACGAAAGCGATGTGGACGTCATTTCCCGCTTCGACATCGCCGCTGATACGGTGACGGTGATCGACCAGCGCTATCCGCGGGCCGGACGGCCGAATGCGTCGGTGAGCCTTTACGTCAACGACCTGCGGGACGGCCGGACGGACCGCATCTACCAGACCGGGCCGGACACATACCTTACACGCGTGAACTGGACCTCGTCAGCCGTCTGGTTCCAGACGGTGGACCGGGACCAGACCGAGATCCGCTATAGCCGGAGTGACAGCCTGCCCTGGCGCGTCTGGTCGCCGTATACTGAGCATAACGATGTGTGGGTCAACATCTCCAGCGACTTCTACGAGTTGCGGGACGGCCGGATCCTGCTGACCACGGAAGACGGCGGGATGCGCCATGCCGAGACGATCCCCGCTCGCGGGCTCGGCGAAACGCAGGTCGTCACACCGGCCGACCAGGTGCTGGATGCCGTGAAAGGCATCTCGCCGGACGACAGCACGATCTATTACACGGGCTATGCCGATACGGTGCTTGAGCGGCACCTCTATGCCATGCCCATTCCGGCTGTGGACGATTCCGATGCGAGCCCGGTCCGCATCACCGAGGCAGGCAAGTCATGGGACGTGACGCTCAGCCCGGATGCGCAGAGTTTTGTCGGCACGTCCTCCTCGCCTACCCAGCCGCCGCAGACCGGGCTCTACAGGATGGACGGCACGCTGATCGCGTGGATCGAAGAGAACGCCCTCGACGCGACGCATGCCTATGCGCCTCACCTGAAGGACCATGTCGTGCCTGAGTTCGGCACGCTGAAGGCAGAGGACGGTCAGGACCTTTACTATTCGATCCTGAAGCCGCCCGGCTTCGACCCCGGAAAGAAATACCCGGTCATCGTGGAAGTGTATGGCGGACCGCATGCTCAGATGGTGGAACGCAAATGGGGCAGCCTGTCGGACCAGTATCTCGCCCGGCATGGCTATATCGTGTTCCGGCTGGACAACCGTGGCAGCGATCACCGCGGGCGAGCGTTCGAGAACGTGATCTACCGGCGCACAGGCGGGCCGGAAGTGCGCGATCAGATGGTCGGCGTCGACTGGCTGAAGGCGCAGCCGTTCGTGGACGGCGACCACGTTGCCATCCAAGGCTGGTCATATGGCGGATACATGACGCTGATGACCCTGCTCCAGGTTCCGGACGGGACGTTTGCCGCCGCTGCGGCCGGCGCGCCCGTCACCGACTGGCGGCTCTACGACACGTTCTACACGGAACGCTACATGGACACGCCGGAGGACAACCCCGACGGATATGAAGCCTCTAGCGTCTTCCCTTATGCCGGGAACCTGAACACGCCGCTGCTACTGATGCACGGCATGGCCGACGACAATGTCACCTTCGACAACACAACCCGGCTGATGGCCGTGCTGCAGGAGAAAGGGAAACTGTTCGAGGTGATGACTTATCCCGGCCAGCGCCACGGCATTCGCGGGGAAGCCCTGCAGACACACCTGATGCGAACACGGATCGAATTCCTCGACCGGAACCTGCAACCCGGCAGGAAGGACTGAGCATGGCCGAGTTCCTCGACCGGCTGCCGCTCAGCCTCATCATCGTCGGCTGCCTGACGCTGGGTCTCGCGCCATTTACGCCGGAACCGCATATCTGGGAGAAGCTGAAGATGCTGACCGCGGGCACGTTGCGCCGGCCGGTCGACATTTTCGACCTGCTTCTGCACGGCGTGCCGTGGCTGTTCCTGATCGCGAAACTCGCCCGCATGAGCATGGGGAAATGACATGAAGCCCTGGACGATCCTTTCCTCCAAACAGGTCATGCGCGACCGGTTCATGGGCCTGCGCACGGACCGGTGCGAACGCGAAGACGGCCATATCGTCGAAGCCTTCCATGTGATCGAGCTGACCGACTGGGTGACCGTGATTCCGCTGACCGTTGCGGGCAATGTCGTTCTGGTCCGGGAATACCGGCATTCGGCGGGTGTGTTCACGATCGGCCTGCCGGGCGGCGTGTCCGATCCCGGCGAGTTGGTGTGGGAATCCGTCGGCGCACGTGAGCTCAGCGAAGAGACGGGATATACGGCGCGCGAGATGCACCATGTCGGCACCTGCTATCCAAATCCGGCGACGCAGAATAACCGCCTGCACTACTACCTCGCCCTTGGCTGCACCCAAACCGACGGCCAGTCGCTCGATCCTAACGAGGAGATTGAGGTGCTGGAGATGCCGTATGCGGAGTTCCTGGACTACGGCGCGCTGGAGGTGCAGCACGCCCTGCACGCCGCAGCACTTTTCTATACCGAGCGCTTCTTCGCCCGCCATCCCGATCTCAGACCGAATGGAGCATGACCCATGCCCGCCTTCCAACCCACCGCTGCCCAGTTTCGTGCCTTCCGCGACGATCCGCATGACGGCGCGGTCGCACAGGTGAACCTGTTGAAGTTCCGCGTGAAAGCAGAATACCGGCCGGAAGACCCGGAATATGGCGAGGACATAAGCGGCGAAGAGGCCTACACGCGCTACTCCGAAGCCTTCACAGTGGCGGCGAAGGAGGCCGGCGGCACCACTCTCCTGCTCGCCTCGACCGAGCGCTACTTCATCGGCAATGGCGACTGGGACGCCGTGCTGGTGAACCATTTCCCGACGCGGCAGGCTTTCATCGCGACGCTGAACCATCCCGAATACAAGGCCATGTCGCGTCACCGTGAAGCGGGGCTTCTGTGCCAGGACCTGATCGTCACGCGGCCGAGCCGGGTAAGCGGCGAGAAAGTCTGACGCCGCCCGCTTGACGGCATCGCCGCACCGGGCGCAGAGATCGTCCCATGTCCGACAAATCCTCGCCGGTCTCCCGGCTGCTTCACCACCGCACCCAGAGCCTAAAAAAGGGCGATCCCGTCGCCCTGCCAATCATGGCCTCGTCCACATTCCTGTTGCCTGGCGATACGGACGGGAGCCATTTTTATGGCCGCAACGGGAATCCGACGGTGGAGGAGACGGAAGCAGAGATCGGCATCCTGGAAGACGGCGAGGCAGTGTTGTTTCCGTCCGGCATGGCCGCCATCGCCTCGATCTTCTTCGCGTACCTCCGGCCCGGCGACACGGTGCTGGTTCATGCAGACGGTTACTACAATGTCCGTGCACTGCTGGCCGCCCAGTTCGCCCCTATCGGCGTGACGGTCCGCACCTGCCCGACAGCAGAGATGGAATGCGCCGACATGAGCGGCTGCCGACTCGTCATGATCGAAACGCCCTCGAATCCGGGCCTTGCTGTCTGCGACATCGCGAAGGTCGCCGAAAAGGCGAAGGCTGCTGGCGCTCTGCTGGTCGCTGACAACACGACGGCCACACCGCTTGGCCAGCAGCCGCTGGATCTCGGCGCCGATTTCTCGGTCATGGCGGATACGAAGGCCATGGCAGGCCATTCCGATGTCCTGGCCGGGCATGTTGCAACACGGAACAGCGCGCTGCTCGAACCGGTGAAAGCCTGGCGGCGCCTCGCCGGCGCAATTGTCAGCCCCTTCGACGCGTACTTGCTCCATAGGGGAATTGCGACACTGGAACTTCGCCTGTCGCGCGCAAATGCGAATGCCCTGGCTGCTGCAGAAGCGCTGCGGGCGCACAAATCGGTCCTTTCGGTAAATTATCCGGGACTGACGAATGATCCGTCCCATGAGGTCGCGAAACGACAGATGCGCGGCTTCGGGCCGATCGTCAGCTTTACGCTCGCGAGTCGCGAAGCCGCGGAAAAACTCATTGAAAACAATCCGATGATTGTTCCCGCCACGAGTTTCGGCGGCGTTCACACGAGCGCGGAATGCCGGATCAGGTGGGGGGATGACGTGCCCGACGGTTTCGTCCGCCTCGCCTGTGGCATCGAACCGACAGACGATCTTGTGTCTTCATTAACACGGACATTGGATTCTCTTGGCTGAAGCAGCCTCGGTTTCGTGACAGGTCGCCCTCGTCTGGTATAGTGATTGCACGACGTGGGGGTCGGGTAGATTTGATGAAGCGCCTTAGTATTGTTCTGTTTTTTCTGCTGATCGCAGCAGGTGCCTGGGGCTGGTTCCGGATGACCGCTCCGGCGAAACCGCTTGAGCTGGCGGCGCCGCTACGCATTAACCAGGGCATCGTTCTGGGCGGGATCGACGCGAACGATTCGGCAATCCAGGTTTTTAACGGCATTCCCTACGCCTCTGCGCGCCGCTGGTCTGCCCCGGCCGCCCCGCCGCAATGGGGCGCCGTTGCACGCGACGTGCGCGCATTCGGCCCGGAGTGCGTCCAGTCCCGCGCGGGCATGGAAGGCTTTGTCACTGGCGTTATCGACGGATCGGGCCTTCCGCTCTGGAAGCGCTTCTTTGCCAAGAAATACCTCGCGACCATGGCGCCCCCGGCCGAGGCCGAAGATTGCCTCTTCATCAATGTGCGTAGCGGGAATGTCGGTGGACAGACGCTCCAGCCGGTCATGGTCTGGATCCACGGCGGCTCGCACCAGTCCGGATCCGGCTCCTCCGAATTCTACCAGGCCAATGCGCTTGCCGAAAAAGGCGTTGTGCTGGTCACCTTCAACTATCGCCTCGGCCCCTTCGGCTATCTCGCGCACCCCGCGCTGACGGAAGAGGCAGGTACATCCGGCAACTATGGCCTGCTGGACCAGGTGGCGGCCCTGCGCTGGGTGCACGACAATATCCGCTCGTTCGGTGGCGACCCGAGCAATGTGACGATTTTCGGCGAGAGCGCCGGTGCGCAATCCGTCAGTGAGCTGATGGCAACGCCGCTGGCCGACGGGCTGTATCACAAGGCGATCCTGGAAAGCGGCACCAGCGGATACAACTCGATCTACCGAACGGAAGAGCCCCTGCCCGGTTCGCGCAGCGCTGAAGATGCCGGCGAGGAATTCCTCAGCACCTTCGCCAGCCCTGCCGCGACGGCGACCGACCTCCGCGCTATCCCGGCCGCGTCCATCATCTCGCGCGCCGAACAGCGTCCGGACCTGATCGACTATTTCCTGCCGAATGTGGACGGCAAGGTGCTGACGCAGACGGTCGGCAGCGCAATCCGTTCGGGAGATGCGCCAAAAGTGCCGATCCTTGCCGGTTACAATGCCGACGAAGGCAGCCTGTTCTATGATGAGATCCGCTCTCCCACGGTGCTGAAGCACGACATCACGGGCACGCTGGAAGAGCGCGAGCAAAAGCTTGCCGAAGTGTTCGGTGAGAACCCTGCAAAGGCGCTGCAGGCCCTGTACGGAATGGACTCCCTGAAGACCTGGGACGCCGGTGCGACCGACATGCTGGGCGACGACATGTTCGGCGTGCATATGCGCTTCATCGGCAAGGCCAATGCCTCGGCCGGCCATCCAACCTGGATGTATTTCTTCACCCGCGCCTGGCCGTCGCGTTCGCAGACGATCGGCGCCTATCACGCATCCGAAGTGCCGTTCGTCTTCGGGTCGGCTTCCGCGCTCCTGCCTTTCTCGGACAAGGACGAAAAGCTCGCGGGCATCATGCAGAGCTACTGGACCAATTTCGCCCGAACCGGCGATCCGAACGGCAAAGGCCTGCCCGAATGGCCGGCCTATTCCCCTGTGGACGACGAATGGCTTGTCCTGGACCACGAAATCCTCACGGTCGCCGGAGTCCGCGCCCGCAAGCTGGATATCCTGGAAGAGAACCTTATCGACCGGATCGATGCCGTCTCACGTGCTCTTTCCGTGGAGCCGCCCTATGAGGCAACCCTCATGACGACCGTGCCTCTGTCAGACAACGAGTAGCGTTTCGCAGATTGCCGTCAGGCCTTCGCGGTCCACTTCGTCAAATGCGTCATATTCCGTGGAGTCCACATCGAGGACTGCGGCCAGTGCACCGTTGGCATCGAACACCGGAACGACGATTTCCGAATTGGACGCCGAATCGCAGGCGATATGGCCCGGGAATTCGTGCACGTCCGGCACGATGATGGCCGCTTCCGTCGCCGCGACATGGCCGCACACGCCCTTTCCGAAGGGAATGCGCAGGCAGCCCAGCGTCCCCTGGTAGGGGCCGACCACGAGCTCACGCGCTTTCAGGGGATCGACGAGATAGAACCCCGTCCAGAAGAAACGTGGCTTGAAAGCCTGCGCCAGGATACATGAAGCCGTCGCATAGCGAGCTGTCAGCGAGGTTTCGCCGGCAACGACGCTTTCAATTTCCGCTTTCAGATCCCGATAGATCGCCGCCTTGTCCATGGATCGCCTCATCTCTGCCTTGGAGGCG
>Ga0209607_1000623_pt1 | contig 31311 bp, 23 predicted proteins | sample AD_UKC117_MetaG_FD_184413 | JGI IMG/M metagenome (GOLD analysis project Ga0209607, IMG submission 184413) | Active sludge microbial communities of municipal wastewater-treating anaerobic digesters from Hong Kong - AD_UKC117_MetaG (SPAdes)... | ecosystem: Engineered > Bioreactor > Anaerobic >... | reverse complement strand
TGGACGGGGACGACGTCGCGGAGATAGTCAAGGACAGGCTTGAGGGCGGCGCGACGCTGAAGGACATAGTCGCCCTTGCTCCATTTATGGACGGGGACGATATCGCGGAGATAGTCAAGGACAAGCTTGAGTGCGGCGCGACGCTGAAGGACATAGTCGCCCTTGCTCCATTTATGGACGGGGACGACGTCGCGGAGATAGTCAAGGACAGGCTTGAGGGCGGCGCGACGCTGAAGGACATAGTCGCCCTTGCTCCATTTATGGACGGGGACGATATCGCGGAGATAGTCAAGGACAAGCTCAAGGATGGGGGCGAGGTCGGCGACATCAGGGAGCTAATCCCCTTCATGGATGAGGGCGACATAGGCGAGATCATAAAGAACTGTTATCGCTGACGATAGGCGTCAAGCTATCGGAACAAGAGCGTTTCCGCCACATGGCAAGCGCTCTTTTTTCATGTCATTGGCTGCCTTTTTGGGCGCGGGACAAGCATAGCGCGGCACGGGGAAAGCCGTATTGACACGGCGAGCGATGTGACTTTTTGTATAAAGCTTTTCTTATAATGCTGAGTGCGGTATGCGAATCCCCAAATTGATGTATGCAGGTCGAATCCATCATACTTATATTGTTATATAAGCCATACCACGCGGGTATGCACAATTAATTTAGTCACATATTTACCGTATAATGATGCATAGCGTATATAATATAATTATAACGACATTTAATACTATAATGATGAAATTGGTGAATTAATGATATTATTAGTAAGCATGTATCAATTTATTAGATAAGTACAGAGAAAATCCCGTCAACCGTCCGATTTTGAAAACGATTAACAAATTCAGCCGTATTTGAAATATAGCGAATTAGGGCATGTAATTATGTTAAACTGGTATCGAAATTTAGCTAATTGTGAGGAAATAGTGCTTGATATCCATAAACATATATGATAAACAGCGCTTGTTGTGATGAATACATAGTCATTGAAGCAAATGGGGAGGAGAGCTATGAAGGAATTGACAAAGTTTTTAGCTGCGGCCTTGTGTATCACGTTGCTTTTTACGACTGCAGGAGTTGTATTGGCCGATACAGACGTCAAGGCGAGCGCAAGGAACGCGTTCTATCTGGTGGCCCCTGAGGGCGGGGATCTGGATATGGCGGATTTTAGCACGCACATAGGAGATTTCTATCTCTATACGGCACTTCTTATGCCCAATGTGGCGGTTCGCGTGAAGCTGAGGACAGAAGGTCAGCTGGTGAACACGACAGACACCGAATTATAGCGTGATGGTCACGGACTCCGCCGGACAGCTTGTCACCACCGAGGTGGAGGACGGCGCGGAGTACTACGCGTTTGCCATGAACCTTCAATCGGCGAGCGTGACGGAGTTCTACAACGTCTATGTGATTCTTGACGCCGACGGCGAGACCGCGGCGCCCGGCAGGTATGTGGATTGGCTGCCGTACAGCGCGGGGCTTTACGACCTGTCAACGGGCGAGTTCGGCGAGGACATCGGCATGGGCGGCAGTCTGTACACCGAGGTCATAACGGGTTCGATTCCGCTTCGGCTTACATTGGGCAAGGCGACAAGCTATAAGCTGCTTATGGGGGACGTCAATGACGATAAAGTTGTGACGGTCTCGGATGTATCGATTATGCTGCGCTATATCGTTGGTTTGCAAAGCATAGATCCGCAGATATACTGCACGGGAGATGTTTCGTACTATCAGGGAAAGAGTCCGAACCTTCCGACGGTTGACGGCGAGGCAAACGCGTACTACCAAGTACAATCCTACAACGATGAGGACTATGTGTTCAGTCTGACGGTTTCGGACTGTACATACACGCTAAGATACATAGTGCGATTGATATTGAACGAGCATTGGTACTACACGGACGGCACGACGGTGGCATAACGCCGCCTGATCGAACAAACAACAATAAGCTTTTGGGGAGGAGTTTATGGAAGAACTGATTTACAACAACGAAGAAACACCCAAGCGCAGGCGTATGCGCGTGACCTACGCACAGAAAAAGGGCTACGCGGGAACATGCAAGCTTGGCAAGGACTTGGAGCTGCGCTGCTTTACCAAGGAGCAGGTGGGCGATCGCATACAGACAGGCGAGCTTGAGCTTTTGGGCGAGTGTGCCGAAGGCAGCAAGCAGCGCGGCATAGGCAAGATGGCAGTCGGGGAAGAGCTTATCAGGATATACCCCGAGGGATCCAACGGCGGCTTCAGCTACAAGCTCAAGGGTTACGCCAGGGTCAAGGAGGGCGACGGCGTTGTGGCGCTGCTTGAAAGGTCGTATCTCGCGCTGATTCTGATACTTGCGGCGGCGGCCTTGCTGCTTGCGGGACTTGTCGTGGGAGCGGTACTCCTATTCGGCGGCAAGGACGGAGCGTCTGTGGGCGCGGGCGGCGCGAACGCGAACCAAGCCAATGTTCCCGACATCGAGGGCGGCGCTGTGGACTGGGCAGGCACGCAGGTGCGCGACACGGGCGGCGTCGTACAGGGAATAGCGATTCCGGGCTACGAGAGCATAACCATTGACGCGAACACGACGAAAGTTCTTGTGAATTTCCAGAATCCCTCACAGAACCAATGCTTCTTCGTGATATCGCTTATTCTCACCGACACCGGCGAGGTGCTGTACCAAAGCAAGTGGCTTGAGCCGGGCAAGGCGCTGTATGAGATAGAGCTGACAAGGGCGCTCGAACCGGGAACGTACAACGCTAAGGTCAAGTATGAGACTTATGCGCTGACGTCGCCTTACGGTTCGTTGAACGGCGCGGAGGTCAAGATACAGCTTATCGCGGAGGAACCGAATGCCTAAACACATTAGGGGTTGTTTTAGGAGGTGGTGCGGCGATGACAAGGTCGCATAGCCCGCGCAGGAGGTGAAACTCATGCGTTGGGCGGAACCGAAGCGGAATGGACTATTGAGAGCTGCCGACGCGCAAGAGGTTTACGGCGGCGGCAAGAAACAACAGTTAGGGGGAACGCATGAAGAAGATAATTGGCGTCATAGTGATACTGGCCTTAATTGCGGTGCTGCTGCCCGCGGCGTCGGTTCGCGCAGACGGAACAACGTATGAGCTTAGCTCTGGCAAATTGACGGCAGGAGCGACCAACAACATCTGCACAATCTTTCCGGCTATGGTGAACGGAGATACGGTGAAGCTTACAGGCGACATAACCTTGGGGTCAACAAAGCTGAACTTCAACAACGCCGAAGGTTTAGACATTACCTTTGATTTGAATGGATTCACCATTACCGTAGAGGAATCACTTGCATTCTTGGTGAGTGGTGACGGAGAGTTGGTCATTACCGATGGTTCGGCAGAAAAGAAGGGAAAGCTGCAATCTTCAGTTTACGACTCCAACCCTGAGGGATCGTGTCGAGTGGTAAGTTTGACCGGAGCGGGAGCTTTGATAATAGCCGGAGGTACATATAATGGCTTTATTACTTGGGGCACCGGTTCAAAATCCTTGGTCTTGTGCGTGAACAAAGGGATATTCAAAATCAACGGCGCCAACGGCACTACCACCCGCAAGATCGTCTTAGGTGCGGGGTACAACGGCGGAATGCCAATGAACGTTGTCAACCCGGGAGCGTTGGATTATGAGATTGACGGCGGCTCTGTGCAGCTTACAACGAACTATACCCTTGCCGAGGGGAGGGTACTCAACCTGAAGGACGGAACATTGACCGTTGCGGAGGGCGTGAACTTCACCAACAACGGGAGTATGACACTCGGCTGTGACGCTGCAAACGACAATAACGCATTGGTCAACAACGGAACCATAGTCAACGAAGGGACAATAACCAACCAGACCACTTTGACCAACGCGGGAACGTTCGACAACAACGCGCTTCTTATCAACAACGGAACACTTGTCAACAACGGCAGCTTTGACAACGAGGGCAACACCATAACCGATGGTGAGGTCACCAAGGGCGTAGCAAACGGCGGGAGCATCGACAACAACTATCTGTGGGAGGGTGAATTACCCTTGCAGGTGTCGGCGGCCTCGTACTATGAGACAGGCTCCGCGGTCTATGTGCAGAACAACCCGACCTACATTATTACTATACCGGAGCGGATAAGTCTGACGCCTTCTGTGAGCTTGTACGGTACTAACACCCCGGCGGTGCAGACATTCAGCATAGTGATGAGCGATGCGGTTTTGAACACGGGCGCAAAGGTCAAGGTTGTTCTGTGCGATAAGTCCGACCTTGTCCTCAGCGATAACACAAGCGTTACCCTGCCCTATACCGTAAAGGCGGGCGGCACTGCCTTAGACGTTGCCGACACGTTTTACAGCTTCACCGAGAACGGAGCTGCCTCAGGCAGTATAGAGGTGGATCTTTCAAACCTACATTATGCCGGCAGCTACTGCGCGACGATTACTTTCAGCATTGGGTATGAGCCATAGAAGCAGGCGTCAAAACGACCGCATGACCTGCCGCAAATAAAGCGGACTCATGCAAAGGGACAGGCTGTCCCATGAAACCACAAGGATGCAGGGCGATTAAGAGCGCCTTGACATAAAAAAACAAAAATTGTAGGAGGAAGTATGAAAAAAATTCTTGCAGTAGCCATAGCGCTTGTTATGGTACTCGCGCTCACCCCGATGATCGCTTCGGCGAACGTCACGGAAGTGTTTGATGAAACAGGTTTGATCGCTGCGATGAATGCGGGCGGCAATGTACAGCTCGGTGCAGATATTTTAATTGATGACGCAAACATCCCGAACTTTACTTCAGCAGTAGTACTTGACCTTTATGGGCATACAATGACATTTAACGCATCCGACATAAGGTTTGTCGGAGGAGATGCTTCGTTGACGGTTCAAGATACCTCCGTTACGGGCACCGGCACAATCAGTTCAACAGGCGTCTGGTGTCTGTGTGCGGGCGGTGGAGCTGAAATGATCATTAACAGCGGAACCATAGAGGCTGTATGGTATGGTCTGTTCGTCTATACCGGTGCTGAACTCACAGTTAACGGCGGCTCAGTACTCGTATCCGGAGCAGGTTGTCAGGCCATTTGCGGTAATGGCTCTGCGGGTAAAGGCAATACAGTTATCACCATTAACGGCGGTGTTATCGAAGCGGAGTATGGTGTAAAGACCAAGGACGTAGAATCTATGGCTATTTATCATCCGCAGGCAGGCACTCTTAATATCAACGGCGGTCAGATCACCGGCGGCACAGGTATCACAATGGTCGCGGGCACTCTGAACATGACCGGCGGCACGGTGACAGGCACGGCTAATGGTAGTCCTGTTTACGAAAATAGCAACGGAAGCAAGGGCAGCGGCTCTGCACTCTGTCTTATCTCTAATGATAACTATGCCGGACATATCGTTGTCAATATCGAAGGCGGCGTACTGAATAGCTGCTACACCTATACTATTGATGAGTATCGCTATAACAATATGGGAACCGTGGATACAGCGGACGATCTATTTGGAGATGACGTAGATACCAATGTGATTTCCGTTGCCGTGGGTAAAGGTGCAACGCTGACCACGCCGCTGGCGTCCGCGTTCTATGGAGTCGAGAGTGATAAGCTTACCATCCATGCAGACGCCAACATTCAGACGGGCGTGACCTCTTTGGTCCGCGCAAACGCCTCCCCGACCTTCACCATCATCATCCCCGCGCTGGTCGACTTCGGCGAACTCACCAACAGCGGAGCTACCCTGACGCAGTCGTTTGATGTTGAGCTTACCAACGCTCTGCTTGAGCCGGGCGCACAGGTCGAGGTCAGCGTAGTTTCCGACTTCACCATGGATAACGGCGGAGGCGGGAACAGAGCATACACTTTAACCAACGAGGCTGAAACCTTGGCAGAATCAGGCAAAATCGCAGAATCAGGCAAGATCTACGTTACCTTCACCGGTAATGACATTGACGAAGGCACCGCAGCGTGTGTTGATACCTTCACCCAGGCGGGCGCATACACCGACACCATGGTGTTCTCTGTATTCTACAGACCGTAATGTGGGTGTAAACAGGCAATTAACAATGAACCCTAACCGGCGCTGAGACCCTGACTTAGCGCAACTGCATACAGACCTTACGGACTACTCCCCAAGAATCCGTGAGGTCTGTTTTAAATTGTGTTCTCCGGCTCACCCGCACCCCGTGTCCCACGGGGGAGCTGCTTCCACAACCTTCCGTGTCCCACAGGGGAGCTGCTTCCACAACCCCCCCGTGTCATCCTGAGCGAAGTTGAAGGATCTTGCTAAAAACTTATAAGTCAAGGGGCGCTTCGGCGCGAATCACCATTCCCCCCTCCGAAGCCCCCTCCCTTCCGGATCCCCCCGTGCCGCCTTTCCCGCTGTAAAACAAACAATCTTTCGTATCCGAGGTTTACCTAACTCAAAACCTATGCTATACTAAAGGCAACAAAACCGGAGGGGGCTTTGGATGGGTTGGTGGATAGCTGCGGCGATATGCGCGTTTTTCGTGAAGGGAGTGACGGGTTTCGCAAACACCCTTGTGTTCACGAGCATATTGAGCTTCACCAACAACAACATCAACATATCGCCGGTGGAACTGATTATCGGCTATCCCACGAACGCGCTTATCGCGTGGCGTGAGCGCAAGTCGATAAGCTGGAAGATTTGTCTGCCTTTGGCCGGTCTGGTGCTGCTCGGCAATATCCCGGGCGTAATCTTCCTCAAGCTTGCGGACGCCTCAGCGATCAAGATAGTACTCGGAGCTGTGGTGATACTCACGGGGCTGGAGATGGTAATTCGTGAGTTTTATAAGAAGAAGTTCAGTAAGTCGAAACTCTTGTTGGCGGTAATCGGGGTGGTTGCGGGCACGCTCTGCGGTATGTATGGGATAGGCGCGCTGCTCGGCGCGTACCTGTACCGCGTTACCGACGACAGCCATGCGTTCAAGGGCAATCTTTGTATGGTGTTCCTCTTTGAGAACAGCTTCCGCATAATACTATATTCGGTGTGGGGCATCATTGGCTTGGAGAGCCTGAAGCTTGCCGGAATGCTGCTGCCCTTCGCGCTTGGCGGGTTGTTCCTGGGAATGTACTGCGGCAAGTTCATAAGCGAGAAGCTTGCGCGAAGATTTGTAGCCGCTACTCTGATAATTTCGGGAATCGCTTTGATTGTCAAGAGCATATAGCAAGCGCGGCTACACACTAAATGGCAGCCGCAGTACATTCCGCCCAAAGAACAAGAGTGAAAAAAAGTGGGTGAAAAAAGTCTTGGGAACGGAGAAAAAAACATTGACAAGGCTGTTGCTTTGTGCTATTCTACTCAAGGTGCCCCCGAAAGGGGCTTGTTTTTGATGTTAACCTAGGAGGGTGAAAGAATGCGCGTCAAAGTCACACTGTGCTGCACAGAGTGCAAGCAAAGGAATTACAATACCTTTAAGAACAAGAAGAACGATCCCGATCGTCTTGAGTTCAACAAGTACTGCCGCTTCTGTCGCAAGCACACCTTGCACAGAGAGTCCAAGTAAGAGAGGCTGTTATGGCAAAGAAGGACAACGCTGTCGCTAAGACAAAGACCAAGAAGACCTCGAAGTTTGTCGCTTTCTTTAAGCGTATAGGCACCTACTTCAAAGAGATGTGGGGCGAGGTCAAGAAACTCAGCTGGCTTTCCTGGAAGGATCTGGCCAAGCACACAGGCGCAGTTTTGGTATTCGTTATCGTCTGCGCAATCTTGATGTACGGTCTTGACACCGCGTTCAGCGCGGGCGTGCGCGGGCTTACCGCCGCAGGCGAAGCCATCACCGCTACAAGCGATACTCAGGACTGATCACGATGGAACAGGAAGCCAAGTGGTATGTTGTGCATACCTATTCGGGATACGAAAACAAGGTCAAAGAAGACCTTGAACAGTCCGTGCAAAACGCGGGCTTGGGCGACATTATAGTCGAAGTCAAGTATCCCACCGAGGAAACGGTAGAAGTTCTCCCCAACGGAAAGCGCAAGGTCACAACGCGCAAGGTCTTCCCGGGCTATGTCATGGTTAAGGTCATGGCGGATGTGCAGATGCGTGAGCGCAGCGCAGAGCTGGGCGGAGGCGATTCCAAGGAATACGTCATCAACCCGCGTGCGTGGTATCTCATTCGCAACACCCACGGCGTCACGGGCTTCGTAGGTCCGGGCAGCAAACCCGTTCCCCTGTCCGATGAGGAGGTTACCGCGATGGGCGTCGAGCGCATCCCGATAATCCTCAATATCGAGGTAGGCGAGACGGTGCGCGTAGTCGATGGGCCGCTTGAGAACTTCATGGGCAAGGTCACCAAGATTGACGCCGAGCGTCAGAAGGTTCGCCTCGTCGTGTCCATGTTCGGCAGGGATACCCCCGTTGAGCTGGACTTCATACAGGTGCAAAAGTTGTAATCACGCCCCCAAAAAGGCTTGATATATGGTGGGAGGGGAGGCACCCCGCACCACTGACTATTAAAGAGAATAGGAGAAACAGCTATGGCAAAGAAAATCACCGGAATGGTAAAGCTCCAGATTTCTGCGGGCAAAGCAACACCGGCACCCCCCGTAGGCCCCGCACTCGGACCTCACGGCATCAACATCGTTGGATTCTGCAAGGAGTTCAATGAGCGCACCAAGACGCAGGTAGGTCTTGTAATCCCCGTAGTCATCACCGTCTACCAGGATCGTTCCTTCACCTTCATCACCAAGACCCCGCCCGCGGCCGTCCTCATCAAGAAGGCTTGCGGTCTGGACAGCGGTTCCGCAGTCCCCAACAAGACGAAGGTCGCAACTATCACCACCGCACAGGTTCGCGAGATCGCAGAATTGAAGTATCCGGATCTGAACGCCGCCAGCGTTGAAGCCGCAATCAGCATGGTTGCAGGCACAGCAAGAAGCATTGGCGTCATCGTCAGCGAGTAAGGGAGGATACAGAAAATGAAGCATGGTAAGAATTACATTGCATCCAAGCAGCTCGTTGAGCCGCAAAAGCAGTACGATCCCCGCGAAGGCATAGACCTTTTGCTCCAAACCGCTAAGGCGAAGTTCGATGAGACCGTTGAAGTCTCCGTTCGTCTGGGCGTTGACTCCCGTCACGCTGATCAGCAGGTCAGAGGCGCGGTCGTTCTCCCTCACGGCACCGGTAAGGTTGTCCGCGTGTTGGTCTTTGCAAAGGCTGACAAGGCAAGGGAAGCTCAGGAAGCCGGCGCGGATTTCATTGGCGATGAGGATATCGTAAAGAAGATCCAGACCGAGAACTGGTTCGATTTCGACGTGGCAGTCGCCACCCCCGACATGATGGGCGTTGTAGGCCGCATCGGTCGTTTGCTCGGACCTAAGGGCTTGATGCCTAACCCCAAGAGCGGTACCGTTACCATGGACGTCGCCAAGGCGATCCACGATATCAAAGCCGGTAAGGTTGAGTACCGTGTGGACAAGACCAACATCGCTCACTGCCCCGTTGGCAAGGCCAGCTTTGGCGCAGAGAAGCTTGAGGAGAACCTTAGGACCTTGATGGAAGCCATCAACAAGGCAAAGCCTGCCGCCGCAAAGGGTGTCTACCTCAAGAGCGTAGTCATCTCCAGCACCATGGGCCCCGGCATCCGCCTGAACCCGCTCAAGTTCTAATCGATTGACCAAACAAAGCTCCGTCTCCATGGCGGAGCTTTTTTTGATGTGTAGAAAAGCGGTGTAAGACAGACCGCTAAATCCGTGGATCTTGAAACAGGCTTGCGGTAAAAGGGGCGCTCCCGCGAATACCCCGTTGTCATCCTGAGGAGCGAAGCTCCTAAGGCTCTTGAAGCAGGCTTTATGAAGAATGCAAGGTGAACCCTTAATACGCAAAATATGAAGATGTGACAGATACACTAAAAACTCAGACGAGTACATATGAACACGCCGCCGTCATCTGACAGCGGCGTTTTAGTTATGCCCTTTCGACCTTGAAGCCCGCCGCCCTAAGCAGCCTGTTCATGTATGCAAGGCCTTCGTCCTCGGCGTCTATGCCCTCGGCGATTATGACGTCGGCGTACTTATCCATGTCCCTGAGCGCGGAAAAGAGGTTCGCACACAGCGTCTCGGGGCGCGACCTGTCGCCCAAAACCTCGCAGCTCTTGCCGCGATAGAAGTTTTTAGTCTGCTCTGTCGCGGCTATCATGCAGGTCTTGCCCTGCGCCTCAAACTCGCGGTACATCATTGCAATACGCTTGGCGGCAGCTTGGGCGGAGCCGGTAACAACATAAACCTCCGCGTTCGGGGAATAGTGCTTGTACTTCATGCCGGGTGAGGCCGCAACCTCGTTATCGCGCATGGGCGATAGTATGCTTGAAGCCAGCTGCACCTCGCCTATCACCGCCGCAAGCATTTCACGGGTGACAGCTCCGGGCCGCAGAATTGTAGGTTTCCCAACGAGCGAAAGCACCGTACTTTCCACGCCGTACCTGCATGGGCCGCCGTCAATGATGAGAGGAATTCTGCCGTCCATGTCGGCAAGCACGTCCTCTGCACGAGTGGGGCTGGGTCTGCCCGAAAGGTTCGCGCTCGGCGCCGCTATCGGCACTCCCGCCTTCTGAATGAGCAGCCTTGCGGTACGATCCTGCGGCATACGCACCGCGACCGTGTCAAGTCCCGCCGTGACCTCATCCGGAACACGCTCGGAACGGTTGAATATCAGCGTAAGCGGCCCGGGCCAAAAGGTGTCCATTAAGGTTACGGCGACCTTGGGAACGTGCGCCCAAAGCAGCTTGACGTCGCTTTTCTTGCTCACATGCATGATGAGCGGATTATCCTGCGGTCTTCCCTTCGCCTCAAATATCCTTGCAACGGCGTCGCCGTCGAAGCCGTTTGCGCCCAGTCCGTATACCGTTTCGGTGGGGAACGCGACAAGCTCACCGCTGCGGATGAGATCCGCACCCATGGAGGTTCCCGCTTCCGCCTGCGCCGAGGCCGATATCAGCATGGTTTGCATTATTCCTGCTCTCCCGAGAGCTGAGCGGCTCTTTCGGCGACTATCAGCGCGTCGATCATCTCGTCCATATCGCCGTCAAGGAACTGTTCAAGCTTGTACAGCGTCATGCCGATACGGTGGTCAGTGACCCTGCTTTGCGGGAAGTTGTAGGTTCGGATACGCTCCGACCTGTCGCCGCTTCCGACAAGGCTCTTTTTGATGCTGGCAAGCTGCTCGTGCTGCGCGTTCGTCTGAAGCTCCAAGAGACGGCTTTTCAATAGACGCATGGCCTGCTCCTTGTTCTGAAGCTGACTGCGCTCGTTTTGGCACGCAACAACGACGCCTGTCGGAATATGCGTGATGCGTATTGCCGATGAGGTCTTGTTGACGTGCTGACCGCCCGCGCCGCTTGAACGGTAGGTGTCTATGCGCAGATCGCCTTCCTTGACGTCAATCTCGACGTCGTCCGCCTCGGGCATGACCGCGACGGTTGCCGCGCTCGTGTGTACCCTGCCCTGTGATTCGGTTTCGGGTACGCGCTGAACGCGATGTACGCCGCTCTCGAACTTCATGCGGCTGTAACAGCCGTGACGCCCTGAAAGCGAAAGCACAACCTCCTTGACGCCGCCCAGCTCGGTCATGTTCTCGGTGATATACTCCACCTTGTAGCCGTGGCGTTCGGCATATCTAAGGTACATACGCAGAAGGTCCGCTCCGAACAGCGAAGCCTCATCGCCGCCCGTGCCTGCGCGTATCTCCAAAATGACGTTTCTGTCGTCGTTGGGGTCCTTGGGCAGAAGCAGTACATGAAGCTCCTCGTCGCGCTTGGCTATGGAATCCTCAAGCTCTGACATCTCCTGCGCGACAAGCTCCTTCATGTCGGCGTCAAGGTGTTCGCGCAGCATGGCGCGGCATTCCTCAAGCTGCTCCGTGTCGGAGACGTAAGCGTCATACACCGTGACTATCTCCTCAAGGTTTGAATGCTCCTTGACCTTGGCTCGCCAAAGCGCCTTGTCATCCATGGCGTCGGGCGCGGCAAGCTCGGCGGTGAGCTGCTCATATCGTGTCTTTATCTTTTTAAGTCTTTCTAACATATATCCTCCACTATTGCGATGCGCGGCTGTCCCGAATAATCCGTGTCGATGACACAGCCTTCAAAAAGACCCGTGATCGCTCTTGCTTGTTTGTATCCTATCTCCATGAGGAGAGCTCCGTTAGGGGCAAGATGCTCCTTGTAGTGTGCCGCTATCCCGCGAAAAACATCCAGTCCGTCGCCGCCGCCGTAGAGCGCGAGGGACGGCTCAAAGCGCAGCTCAGGTTGAAGCTTGGCCATGTCCACATAATCAAGGTAGGGCGGGTTGGCGATGATAAGGTCGTAGCTGTCCGAAACAGGCTCGAACAAATCCCCCAAGAGGAAACGCCCCTGCACCCCGTGCCGTGCGGCGTTAAGGCGGGCAAGCTCCAAGGCCTCGGATGAAATGTCCGAGAAGTCGCAGCTTGCGCCCGTATGAACGGCAAGGCTGACGCCTATGCAGCCCGTGCCGCAGCAGAGGTCAAGCACTCGCTTCATACCGCGAAGACGAATACGATCCACGGCATACATGCACAAAAGCTCGGTTTCGGGACGCGGAATAAGCGCGGCGGGGGAGACATAAAACGGCAGGGCCATGAACTCCCACTCGCCCAGTACGTACTGTAAAGGCTCATGCGACACACGCCTTTTAACAAGCGCGTCAAGCGTTAGTTCCGCTTCGGAGTCAAGCTCACAGTCGGGGTGAGCCTGCGGCGAAAAGCCGACGGCTTTCTCAACGAGCAAACGCGCTTCAAAATGCGCGTCCTCTATGGCGGCGCGTTTAAGCAATCCTGCGGCGTACTTCACGGCGTCGAAGGCTTTCATGATTCCTCGGGTTCGCTCCAGTCCAAAGGACTTGAATCGTCCTCGTCTTGTGTCTCGCCATCGGTTTGCTCCGAAGCTTCCTCCGGTTCGATTATGTCGTCAATGGTTACAGGCGCGGCCTCGACACGCTCCGGGCACTCGCTTGCGGAATCAGCAGCGTCGTCCCGTTCCTCGGCGCCGCCCTCGGTGTTGGCGGGGGCGTCCTCTGCCGTGGCGTCGGACTTATCTTCGACCTTTTTGGGTGTAACCCGCTTAAAGCTTATGTCGTGATCGGGGGGATCCAAGACAAGCTTGAAGGCTGTAATCGCGACTTCGAGCATGGATCTGTCAGGCTCCTTGGTGGTCAGACGCTGCAAGGCAAGGCCGGGAGCGCGTACAACGCGGCAAAAGAGGTTGTCGGACTTGGCGGCAAACTTCAGCACCTCGTAGGAAAGACCGGCTACAAGCGGCAGAAACAACAGTCGAGTGGCAAAACGTATGATGAAGCTGCCTTCAAGTCCTTCGGGCAGCCACAGGTTTGTGAGAGCGGTGATGCAGGCGAAGAACACGATGGAGACCGCCATGACAAGGAACATGAAGTTCGTGCCGCAGCGCGGATGAAAGCGGCTGCACTTTTCGGCGTTCTCAGGGGTAAGCTCAAGCTCCGCCTCATAGCAGGCAATGGTTTTGTGTTCCGCGCCGTGGTACATGAACAGGCGGCGAACATCCTTCATGCGTGAGATTAAGCCAAGGTAGCCCAAGAATATGCAAAGGCGTATAAGACCTTGGCAAAGGCTTTCCCAAACGGGGTGGTTGTTGAAGGGTATAAGCCCGACGAGCAAGGCGGGCAGCGCGATGAACAGCCCGACCGACAGGACAACCGCAAGGACTATGGCGATGTATATCGCAACGTCCATGACGGACTTGCCGAGCTTTTTGGAGAGCCAAATCTCGAATTTGGACGGCTCCTCCTCGAACTCACCTCCGACAATCTCAGCGGAGCGCGAGATAATCTTCATGCCGGAAACGAGCGAATCGCAGAAAGCGTAGACGCCGCGAACTACGGGCCAGGTGGGGAAGCTGCCCTTCTTGCGCTGATTGGAATTATTGTGGTATTCGGCGGCAATGCTGCCGTCGGTTTGACGAACGGCAAGTGCCGTGCCGGTGGCGGAGCGCATCATCACGCCCTCCATAACAGCCTGCCCGCCGATATTGCATTTCTTCATAATTACACCTCAAAAGCGCGCTTTTGCACACTTACCTTGTAATATAGCACATACACTAACGTAAGCGCAAGCGCTCTTTGCAACAAAATGAAAATATTAGTCCTTGTCTTTTCGATTCGCTGTGGTATAATAACACGAACGCAAAAGAGCGTATGATGTACTTGTAGCCCAGCTGGATAGAGCGTTGGACTCCGACTCCAAAGGTCAAGGGTTCGAATCCCTTCAGGTACGCCATGAAGATAACCACCTTTGTCTGCCAAGGCAAAGGTGGTTTTTTGTGGTGAAGGGCTGTGAACGCGGAATAACCAAGGACTAAAGGTGAAGGGCGAAGGCCCACGAATGAAAGCCAAGACGACAAACCGAGGGGTGAAATAGCCTTTCACCCTTAACCCTTGACCCATCCCCGCCACAGCTGCCGATTTACAGCTTCAACACGGGGAGGGGGTGGGGGCGTTATCGTGAAACCTCAGGCCGTTATAGGGATTTTGAGGATCGGGGTCGGTTGGGTCCCAACCAAGCCCGTTTTCGTCCGTGAAGGGCGCTGCCCATATGACCTTGGGCGGATCGGTGGCAATAGGGCCGTCGCCTTCCAGTATTTTCACCCTTGTCGATCTCAGTGTGCAGTTGTCATATATCCACTTTGCGTCGATCACGGCAAGACGTACACAGCCCGAGGAGGCGGGTGAACCCAGCTTCTCATACTCCTCCATGAACATCATGCACTGCGCGTTGGCAATCTCGCTTTCGCCGCCGGCAGCGTAGTCAATCGGGACGTAATGAAAGAGATAAGCCCTGTAAAAACGGCAGGCATACTGACCATAGCAATAATGTGACGGCGAGGTTCCAAGACGCTTTAGGCGGTATACCTGATATATGGAGTAGGTTCCCGAGGGCGTCCAACCATTGCCGCGTCCCGTGGAGCATATCATTATGCGCTCCACAAGCCAGTCGCCCTCGCTTGAGCGGAAGGCCACGACCGACTGAGTTCCGATGTACACGATGAGCTGTAAAAGCCCGTCCTCCTTGGCCGCCTTGGTTGGCGTGTAGTCGGGAAGGATATAGCTTCGCGCTTCGGCCGTGGCGTCATAGGCCACGAACCCGTCCGCATCGCAGGGATAGAACGCCGCTGCTGCGCCGCCTATGCCGCCATAGCTTACAAGCACGTCAACATCCCCATAGGTGAAACGATATACGCCGAAAATCTCGGTTTCAACGCAGCCATTGCGCAGGCGAAAGCCCTGCGGAAGCTCGCAGGCGATAAATTCGGGGACGCTTGTGGGCGCGGGCGTGGGCGTATGCGTTGGCGTGGGCGTGGGAACGGGTGTAGGCTCGGCTGTGGGCGCCGCGGTGGGATCAATTTGCACGATGAAGCTTTGAGAGCTTGCCGCGGGAGTATCGACAAGCACGCCCTCGGTTGACGCGGGCGCAAAGGCGCAGCCTGTCAAGGCGAGGGCAATCGATAATACCGCGAGAACAAAGCTGACAAGCTTCATCTTTGGTTCCGTCATTGGTTTACAGCAGCTTTTGCGACTGGGTGAACACGTCGCCGCTGCCCAAGGTTATAACGATATCGCCGCTTTCAAGATGAGAGTCAAGATACTTGCGGATACGCTCAAAGTTCTCAAGATAAATGGCCTTCTCGCCCTGCTCGTTGATGGCGGCGACCATGTCCCTCGCGTGAACCATGCCGGTATCGACCTCTCTGCCGGGATAGATATCGGGTACAAGCACAACGTCGGCGTGTTCAAAGCAATGAACGTTATCGCAAAACAGCGTCTTGGCCCGCGTATAGCTGTTGCACTGAAAGACACAGTAGAGCTTCTTGTGCGGAACCCGGCTCGCGGCCTCAAGGGTCGCGGCAATCTCGCCCGGATGGTGGGCATAGTCGTGATAGATCTTCACGCCGCCGCGTTCGCCCAAAAGCTGAAACCTGCGCTGCGTATTGATAAAGCGTGACATTGCTTTTGCATAGTCGCCGAAGCTCACGCCGAACTGACGTGAGGCAAGGTAAACCGCAATCGCGTTGACGACGTTGTGAGTTCCGGGAACGTGAAGTATAACCCTGCCAAGGCTTTCGCCCATATAGACGAGGTCGAAGGAGGGGCAGCCGTTCTCATCATAGGTGATGTTGTCCGCGTGGCAGTCGCCCTTATGCAGCCCGTAGCTGACGTGCCTGCGGTCCACGACCTCCAAAAGCTTCTCAACCCTCTCATCGTCTATGCAGCCCAGGATAAGTCCTTCGGGCGGCAGAAGGGAGCAGAAGCGGAAGAAGGCGTTGACGATATGGTCGATGTCCCTGTAATAATCCAGGTGGTCGTTGTCAATATTGTTGATTATGGCCACGGTCGGAGATAGGGTCAGAAAGCTTTCGACATACTCGCAGGCCTCGGTGATGAACAAATCCTTTGAGCCTAAACGAACGCCGCCGGAAAGAAGCTCCACAAAGCCGCCGACATGAATAGTGGCGTCAAGCTTGGCTTCGTCGTTGACGTAAGCCAGCATGGAGGTTATTGTGGTTTTGCCGTGGCAGCCGGCAACCGCGACGACATTGTGAAAACGCTCTGAGAGCATTCCCAAGGCGACGCTGCGTTCTATCTGCATAATGCCATGCTCGGCGGCATAGACGCGCTCGGGGTTGTCGGGCTTGATTGCGGCCGAGTAAACAACGAGGTCGGCTCCGGCGACGTTCGCACCGCTGTGACCTATGGCGCAGGGAATGCCCTGCTTTTTCAGATTATCGGTGAAAACGCTTTCGCTTCTGTCGCTGCCGGTTACGACATGCCCCTGTGAGTGAAGTATCTGCGCGAGGCCGCTCATGCTGCAGCCGCCCGCGCCGATAAGATGTATACGCCTTGCTCCGTCAAGAGTTACCATGCTTGCTCCTTGTAGCGCCGCTTTTTCGCTGCGGCTCGCATCATAATGCTTTATTATACTCCAACATTCGTATGTTGACAACAAATTTTGCAAAAAAGCTAAAAAGGCGATGACGGGCAAGGACGCGCCGACCTTGTGAAGATAAGGAATCATGCTTCCAAAGCTGTTTATTGGCGACAAAGCAAATTGTCATCCTGAGCTTTTTTATGACAAAGTATGACACGGGGGGGCACGCGGAACGAAGAATGACGGCGGGGGCTATGCGTGAGCGCGTCATGACAGATTTTCACATTTCCGTCACAATTTTACCTTGACAGTGGTGAGACTTGCTGTTACAATACAATATTGCATTAAACTGCCCATACTGTGGAAGTATGCCCTTTTTGTTGCCCACGCCTGATTTTTAAGGGCTAATTCGGCGCAAAGGAAACGGCTTTTTCCAACAGAGCGGCAGCTGTATACGGACATCGGTCTATTGACCTTGGAAAAGGAGAGAACGGAATGATGCATGAAGTACACATGGGCAGAAGGGTGAGACAGAGCTTCTCACGCGTTCCCGAAGCCCTAAGCGTACCCGACCTCATCGAGGTGCAGAAGAACTCCTATTACAGATTCCTCAGAGAGGATCTGATGGAGGTTTTCCGCGACATTTCCCCGATAGAGGATTTCTCCGGAAGATTGGTATTGGAGTTCGTTGACTTCAAGATCGATCTGACGAAACCCAAGTACTCCCAAGAGGAGAGCAAGAATCGTGACGTCAACTACGCGGCGCCCCTTAGGGTCACCGTTCGTCTGATCAACCGCGAGACAGGCGAGGTCAAGCAGCAAGAGGTGTTCATGGGCGATTTCCCGCTTATGACGCCGCAGGGAACCTTCATCATTAACGGAGCCGAGCGTGTCATAGTATCGCAGTTGGTGCGCTCACCCGGTGCTTACTTCACCTTCACCACCGACAAGATGGGCAAAAAGCTCTATGCCGCGCAGGTAATCCCCAACCGCGGCGCATGGCTTGAATACGAAACCGATTCCAACGACATACTCTATGTCAAGGTTGACCGTCAGCGCAAGGTACACATCTCCGTGCTTATGCGCGCAATAGGCTACGGCTCCAACGCGGAAATACTGGATTGCCTGGGCGATGATGACCGCCTTTCCGCGACCCTTGCCAAGGACCCCACCCGCAGCTGCGCGGACGGTCTCATCGAGATATACAAGCGTCAGCGTCCCGGCGAGCCTCCGACAGAGGAGAGCGCAAGGGCCTTGTTTGATTCGCTGTTCTTCGACAAGCGTTACGACTTGGCCAGAGTCGGCCGCTATAAGTATAATAAGAAGCTGTCCCTCAAGAACCGTATAGAGGGGCAGGTTTCCGACGAGAATATCATTTCTCCGCTCACGGGCGAGGTTTTGGCCGAGGCGGGCGAGGTGTTCTCCCATAAGCAGGCTCAGGAGATTCAGAATAACGGAGTTAACTCCGTTTGGGTGCGCACTTCGGACGGCGGCAGAACCAAGGTCGTCGGCAACAACTGCGCCAACCCCGCGCTGTTTTTGCCCTTCGCGCCCATCGAAGCGGGCTTGAACGAGGACGTCCACATCCCGACGCTCCGCGCTCTGCTGCCCGAGATGGAGGCGCTGGAGGACGTTGAGGCACAGAAGGATTTCCTCCGCGGCCATTACAGCGACCTAATCTCCAAGCATATCATCCCCGATGATATCGTGGCTTCTATTTCCTACATAATCGGTTTACCGCATGATATCGGCAAGACCGACGACATAGACCACTTGGGCAACCGCCGCATCCGCTCGGTGGGCGAGCTGCTCCAGAATCAGATCCGTGTGGGTCTGACCCGCTTGGAGCGCGTAGTCAAGGAGCGCATGGGTTCGCAGGACATGGACGTTGTAATGCCCTCCAACCTCATCAATATCCGCCCCGTGACCGCCGCGATAAAGGAGTTCTTCGGCTCCAGCCAGCTCTCACAGTTCATGGATCAGACCAACCCCCTGTCCGAGCTTACAAACAAGCGCAGGCTTTCCGCACTCGGCCCCGGCGGCTTGAATCGTGACCGCGCCACCTTCGAGGTGCGTGACGTTCACTACTCCCACTATGGCAGAATGTGTCCCGTTGAGACCCCTGAAGGCCCCAACATAGGCCTTATCAACTCCCTTTCGACCTATGCGCGCATCAACGAATACGGCTTCATCGAAGCTCCGTACCGCGTAATCGACAAGGAGAACCACATAGTCACCGACGAAATCGTCTACCTTACGGCGGACGAGGAGGACGGCAAGATTGTAGCTCAGGCGAACGAGCCTATCGACCCCGAGACCCATTGGTTCGCAAGGCCGCACTTCGTGGCAAGGCTTCAGGACCAGATCATCGAGGTTCCCGCCGAGCAGATCGACTACATCGACGTATCCCCAAAGCAGCTTGTCTCCGTCGCGACCGCGATGATTCCCTTCCTTGAGAACGACGACGCGAACCGCGCTCTGATGGGCTCGAACATGCAGCGTCAGGCCGTGCCTCTGCTTCGCCCGGAAGCGCCCATTGTGGCGACGGGTATGGAGTTTAAGGCGGCTTTCGACTCGGGCATAGTCGTACTGGTCAAGGAGGAAGGCACGGTCACCTATGTGTCCGCCGCAAGGGTTGTCGTGACCCGCGACTCGGGCATACAGGACGAGTATAAGCTTCTGAAGTTCCAGCGCAGCAACCAGGGTACCTGCCTGCATCAAAGGCCGCTCGTATCCAAGGGTCAGCGTGTTGTCAAGGGCGACGTCATAGCCGACGGCGCTTCCACCGAGGGCGGAGAAATCGCACTCGGCAGGAACATTCTCATTGGCTTCATGCCGTGGGAGGGCTACAACTACGAGGACGCGGTACTCATATCCGAGAAGCTCGTAAAGGACGATACCTACACCTCCATCCACATCGAGGAGCATGAGCTTGAGGCTCGTGACACCAAGCTGGGGCCGGAGGAAATCACCCGTGACATCCCCAACATCGGCGAGGACGCTCTTGCCCAGCTGGACGAGCGCGGCATCATCAGACCCGGCGCGGAGATTCGTGCCGGAGATATCCTTGTCGGCAAGGTTACCCCCAAGGGCGAGACAGAGCTTACTCCCGAGGAGCGCTTGCTCCGCGCCATATTCGGCGAAAAGGCGAGGGATGTACGTGACACTTCGCTGCGCGTTCCTCACGGCGAGGGCGGCGTGGTCGTGGATGTGAAGGTGTTCTCAAGGGAGAATCACGACGAGCTGTCACCCGGCGTCAATCAGATGGTCAGGGTGTACATAGCTCAGAAGCGCAAGATCTCGGTAGGCGACAAGATGGCGGGACGTCACGGCAACAAGGGCGTCGTTTCGCGCATACTGCCTGAAGAGGATATGCCCTTCCTGCCCGACGGCACACCGCTTCAGATAGTTCTGAACCCCTTGGGCGTGCCTTCGCGTATGAACATCGGTCAGATACTTGAGCTGCATTTGGGCATGGCCTGTCATCAGCTTGGCATCAAGATTGCGACCCCCGTATTCGACGGCGCGACCGAGCAGGATATCAAGGATTTGCTGTCCGACGCTAATTGCGACGAGGACGGCAAGACTACACTGTACGACGGGCGCACGGGCGAACCTTTCGAGAGCCGCGTATCCGTCGGATATATGTACTACCTGAAGCTGCATCATCTGGTGGACGATAAGATTCACGCAAGGTCCACGGGACCGTACTCTCTTGTTACTCAGCAGCCTCTGGGCGGCAAGGCGCAGTTCGGCGGACAGCGCTTCGGCGAGATGGAGGTTTGGGCGCTCGAAGCCTATGGCGCGGCGAACACCCTCCAAGAGATACTTACCATCAAGTCGGACGACGTCGTAGGCCGTGTCAAGACCTATGAGAGCATAGTTCGCGGCGATAACATCAAGCCCGCGGGCGTGCCTGAATCGTTCAAGGTGCTGCTCAAGGAGCTGCAATCCTTGGCTCTGGACGTTCGCATACTGTCCGAGAACCGCGAGGAGATCATACTTGGCGAGGACGACGAGGACGACGTCAACCCGAACAGCATCAACTTCATCAGCGGGCGCGATATTCGCGGCGAGTTCGAGGACGAGCCGCATGACTTCGACGAGGATAAGGACTTCAGCGACGAGGACGACTTCGACGATGAGGACGAGCTTGACGAGGACGACTTCGACGATGAGGACGAGCTTGACGAGGACGAGACCGACAGCACGGACGAGCTTGACGAGGAGGAGGACGAGATTGACGACAACGACGAGTTCGAGGATTTGGACGACGCCGCCGATCCCGTTGAGGAGCTTCTAAAGCAGGAGGACGAGCAGGTTGAAGTCGATGGCGACGACCTGGATCACATCAGCTCCGATATCGACCTTGACGAGTAACGCAGGAAGGGAGTAAAACGTATGTTTAATCTTACAGATTTTAGCGCGCTTCAGATCGGACTTGCATCCCCCGAGAAGATACTCGAGTGGTCGCACGGCGAGGTCAAAAAGCCTGAAACCATAAACTATCGTACACTAAAGCCCGAGCGCGACGGCTTGTTCTGCGAGCGCATATTCGGGCCTACCAAGGACTGGGAGTGTCACTGCGGCAGATATAAGCGCGGCAGATACAAGGGCATAGTCTGCGAGAAGTGCGGAGTGGAGGTCACCCGCGCCAAGGTTCGCAGGGAGCGCATGGGTCATATCGAGCTTGCGGTGCCTGTATCCCACATTTGGTATTTCAAGGGCATCCCCTGCCGCTTGAAGCTTCTGCTGGACATGAGCCCCAAGGAGTTGGAGCAGGTGTTGTACTTCGCTTCCTATGTCGTAACCGACCCCGGCGAGACCCCGCTTGCGTATAAGCAGGTTATCTCCGACAGGGAGTACCACGACTATCGTGAAAAGTTCGGCCCCAAGTCCTTCAAGGCGGGCATGGGCGCGGAGGCTATCCGCGAGCTGCTGTGCGACCTTGACTTGGTTAAGCTTGAGGAATCGCTCAAGAAGGAAGTCGCGTCGTGCAGTGGGCAGAAGCGCCTTAACGCCATCAAGCGTCTTGAGGTCATCGAGGCCTTCTTAAAGAGCGGCAACCGCCCCGAATGGATAATACTGACCGTTTTGCCGGTCATTCCTCCCGAGCTGAGGCCCATGGTGCAGTTGGACGGCGGCAGGTTTGCCACCTCCGACCTCAACGACCTCTACCGCAGGGTTATCAACCGCAACAACCGTCTAAAGAGACTGCTTGAGCTGCGCACCCCGGAGATAATCGTGCGCAATGAGAAGCGTATGCTTCAGGAAGCGGTAGACGCGCTTATCGACAACAGCAGGCGCAAGCGCCCCGTGACAGGCCCCGGCAACCGACCCTTAAAGTCCCTGTCCGATATGCTGAGGGGCAAGCAGGGCAGGTTCCGTCAGAACCTTCTGGGCAAGCGAGTTGACTATTCGGGCCGTTCCGTTATCGTCGTAGGCCCTGAGCTGAAGATGTATCAGTGCGGTCTTCCCAAGGAGATGGCGCTGGAGCTGTTCAAGCCCTTTGTGATGAAGAAGCTTGTCAAGAGCAATATGGCGCAGAACGTCAAGGGCGCGAAGCGCATGATAGAGCGCGGCGTCACCGAGGTTTGGGGAGTGCTTGAGGGGATAATCAAGGAGCATCCCGTCATGCTGAACCGTGCGCCTACCCTGCACCGCTTGGGTATTCAGGCTTTTGAGCCGGTATTGGTCGAGGGCAGGGCTATCAAGCTTCACCCCTTGGTATGCACCGCGTTCAACGCCGACTTCGACGGCGACCAAATGGCGGTTCATGTACCGCTGTCCGTCGAGGCGCAGTCCGAGGCTCGTTTCCTCATGCTGGCCGCGAACAACATACTAAAGCCGCAGGACGGCAAGCCCGTCGTGGGGCCTACCCATGACATGGTTTTGGGTTGCTACTACCTCACCCTCGTTCGCGAGGGAGCCAAGGGCGAGGGCAAGGCGTTCTCGTCCGAGGACGAGGCTCTGATGGCGTATCAGATGGGCGAAGTCACCCTGCAGTCCAAGGTCAAGGTACGCTTGAGCCGCGAGTATGCGGGCGTGACCTATCGCAAGATAGTGGACGCCACCGTCGGCAAGATAATATTCAACAACGCCATTCCTCAGGATTTGGGCTTTGTCGAGAGAAACAACGCGGACGATATGTTCCGTTTTGAGATAGACAAGCTCGTCACCAAGTCCGACCTCGGCAAGATAGTGGATCGCTGCTATCGCAAGCACGGCCCCACGGTCACATCCGAGGTTCTGGACAGGATTAAGTCCTTGGGCTTCCACTACTCCACCGTTGGCGGCATCTCCGTAGGCTTCCAGGATATCATCATCCCTGAGGCCAAGAAGCAGCTGATTGCGGCGGCCGAGGAGGAGGTCGAGGGCATCACCGACGAGTTCCGCATGGGCTTGCTGTCCAACAACGAGCGCAGGGCGAGGGTCATAGGCGTGTGGGAGCGCGTCACGCAGCAGGTTTCCGACGCGTTGATGGCTTCCTTCGATAAGTTCAACCCCATCGATATGATGGCTAAGTCGGGAGCGCGTGGTTCTACGAGCCAGATCCGCCAGTTGGCGGGTATGCGCGGACTGATGTCCGACCCCTCAGGCCAAACCATCGAGGTTCCTATTCGTTCCAACTTCCGCGAGGGTCTGTCAGTTCTGGAGTTCTTCGTATCCTCCCATGGTACCCGTAAGGGCTTGGCCGATACCGCTCTTAGAACCGCCGACTCCGGCTACCTCACCCGCAGGCTTGTCGATGTTTCACAGGACATCATCGTCCGTGAGAAGGACTGCTTCGCCGCGAGGCATGAGGCGCCAAAGGGCATGGTTGTCTCCCTTGACAACGGCTATGCCGACGATCACAAGGAGCAGAAGCTTGCCGAGCGTCTGCGCGGCAGATACACCATCGATGCGGTTGTGAATCCCAAGACAGGAGAGGTCATAGTTCCCGCCGACAGTCTGATAAGCTTCGAGCAATCCGAGGCGATTATCGCGGCGGGCGTCACCGCTGTGCTTTGCCGCTCGGTGTTCACCTGCAGGAGCGAGCATGGCGTGTGCGCCAAGTGCTACGGCGCGAACATGGCGACCGGCGGCCCCGTTGAAATAGGCGAGGCGGTGGGCATCATCGCGGCGCAGGCCATAGGCGAGCCGGGCACACAGCTTACCATGAGAACCTTCCATACGGGCGGCGTCGCCACCAGCGAGGACATCACACAGGGTCTTCCGAGGGTCGAGGAGCTGTTCGAGGCCAGAACGCCTAAGGGCGTCGCGGTCATAACCGAGATCGCGGGCAAGATCAGGATTGACGAAGCCAAGCGCCGCTGCATAGTCACGGCGGGCGACGGCGAATCCGAGAGCTACCTTATCCCCTTCGGCTCAAGGCTGAAGGTTGTCGAAGGCGACGAGGTTGAGGCGGGCGAGGAGCTGACCGAGGGCAACGTCAACCCGAACGAGATTCTCAAGATAAAGGGCGTCAAGGGCGTACAGACCTTCCTGCTCCGCGAGGTGCAGAAGGTTTACAACTCACAGGGCGTTGATATAGCCGATAAGCATATCGAGGTCATCATCCGTCAGATGCTGCGCAAGGTGCAGGTCGAGGACGCGGGCGATACCGAAATGCTGCCCGGAGAGCTTTGCGACATCTTCACCTTTGAGGCCGCAAACGATGAGCTTATTCGCCGCTATGAGGAGCAGCTTGCGGCAGCGCAGGAGAACGGCAGCCCCGAGCCTCCCGAACCCAAGCTTGCCACTTCAAAGCGTAAGCTCATGGGTATCACAAAGGCGTCGCTTGCCACGGAATCCTTCCTGTCCGCCGCGTCATTCCAGGAGACCACAAGGGTGTTGACCGAAGCCGCCATAAAGGGCAAGGTCGATCCGCTCGTGGGTCTAAAGGAGAACGTCATTATCGGCAAGCTCATTCCCGCGGGAGTGGGTCTTAGAAGGTATCGTGACGTACAGCTGACAGAGTCCGAAACAGTTCCGACCAACCCGACGATAGTCGAAATACAGGAATAAGCCTATGCCTATCGACAATTACGAGTGCCCCTTGTACAACACCGCCGAGTGCGATGTTCTGAGCATGTTGGATTGTGAACGCTGCCCCTTCAGGAGCGGCAAGGTTCCCGATTCGGCGGCGGGGGATATAGGTCAGTTCGTCGCCCTGCTTCCGCGGGGCGGCGTAGCTCCCCTGTTCGAGTCCGAGACCTGCACCCTTTGCAGGGATCACGAACATGCGGGCAAAAAAGCGGGCTATGCCATAATCGACATGGCTCATGAGCAGCCCAACACGGTAAGGAAACGCCGTATGCAGCGCAGGGTGGGATTCACCGTGCCGCTGCAATTCGCAATCTGCAAAAAGTGCAGGTCGCGTCTGCTGCTTTTGAACTATCTGACGCTTCTTTGCACTGTGGGATTGACTCTCGTGATGGTGGCTTTGCTCATATCCGAAAAGACCGCCGAGGCGCTGCGCGCCGTAACGACGGGCTTGCCGCTGTACCTTGTGCTTATCGCGATTGTTGTCGGCTTTACGGCGGGCAAGCTCATAACTCACGCGCTTATGAAGCGTTGGAACCTTGAGATGTACGTCAGGATAGCCGAGCATCCCATGATAGACGCGATGAAGGAGAAGGGCTGGTTCTTCCTTCAGGACGAGAAGAAGGTCATGCCCATCTTCACCAAAGAGCGCATGAAGCGCGGTCTCGGGCGCGGCGATTCAAAGGCTTACAGGCGTATCCTTGAGGAGACCGGCCTGTATGAGGACGAGGACTGCGCAGAGAAAGCGGAAGCGGATTCATCGACTGCGTTCGACAGCGAGGAAGATGAGGGCGCTATGGGCGAGGCGGAAGCGGCTCAGAACCTGAAAGATTCCGAGTAAGACGAATTTTTCAAGAAAATATCGGAAAAATATTGACAAACTGAGAGTTTGAGTTTATACTCTTTGTTTGGCGGCGTACTTGGTTGACCGAAAAGAAGTCGATTTTTATGCCGCAAAGACAGGACAATATCCTCTACAAGGGTTGCAGAGGGATTGAATTATAGAATAGAGAACGAAGAAAGAGTTTATTACAGGAGGAAACATCGTACAATGCCGACCATTAACCAGTTGGTTCGCAAGGGTCGCGAGAAGGTAGAGTACAAGTCTACCGCGCCCATACTCAAACAGAATCCGCAGCGCAGGGGCGTATGCACCACGGTGCGTACCCAGACCCCGAAAAAGCCGAACTCGGCTCTGCGTAAAATTGCCCGTGTCCGTCTGACCGACGGTCTTGAGGGTAACGCCTATATTCCCGGAATCGGCCATAACCTGCAGGAGCACTCCGTGGTGCTTATCCGCGGCGGCAGGGTCAGGGATCTGCCCGGTGTTCGTTACCACATCATCAGGGGAACGCTCGATACGGCGGGCGTCGCCAACCGCAAGCAGGCTCGTTCGCTCTACGGCGCGAAGAAGCCCAAGCAGAAGTAAGGAGGTAACGGAATATGCCGAGACGTGGTTTTATAGCCAAGAGAGAGGTCTTGAACGACCCCATTTACAACAGCCAGGTAGTCACCAAGCTCATCAACCAAGTTATGCAGGATGGTAAGCGCGGCGTCGCTCAGAGCGCTGTTTACGATGCTTTTGAGAGCATTGAGAAGAAACTGAACCGCCCCGCGCTGGAGGTTTTCGAGCAGGCCATGAACAATATCATGCCCGTACTCGAGGTCAAGGCACGCAGGGTCGGCGGTTCTACCTACCAGGTCCCCATCGAGATCCGCGCAGAGCGTCGCCAGACGTTGGGATTGAGATGGCTTGTGAGCTATGCACGCAAGCGCGGCGAACGCACGATGAGCGAACGCCTCGCGGGTGAGATCCTTGACGCCTGCAACAACGCGGGCAACTCAGTCAAGAAGAAGGAAGACACCCACAAGATGGCGGAAGCCAACAGGGCCTTTGCGCACTATCGCTGGTAATGCGCGATACCGCACTTGAACTAACAAGAAATATCGGCATCATGGCTCACATCGATGCCGGCAAGACCACCACCACCGAGAGGATTTTGCTCTACACGGGCATAATTCACAAGGCTGGAGAGGTACACGAGGGCGCGGCGGCCATGGACTACATGGAGCAGGAGCGTGAGCGTGGTATCACGATCACCTCCGCCGCGACTACCGCGTATTGGCGGAAGCATCGCATCAACATCATCGACACCCCCGGTCACGTCGATTTCACCGTTGAGGTGGAACGCAGCCTGAGGGTACTCGATGGTGCGGTTGCCGTATTCTGCGCCAAGGGTGGCGTCGAGCCGCAGTCCGAGACCGTGTGGCGTCAGGCCGTGCATTACGGCGTCCCGCGCATAGCATACGTCAACAAGATGGACATCACCGGAGCCAACTTCGATCATGTCGTCGAGATGATGCGCGATCGCCTCGGAGCCAACCCTGTGCCGATACAAATGCCAATAGGCAGCGAGTCGGGATTTCGTGGGATAATCGACCTTGTGCGTATGTGCGCCGAGCTTTACTACAACGAGGACGGCACCGACATACGCGAGGAAGCCATTCCCCAAGACATGCTTGAGGCCGCGACAGCCGCCCATGACGCGCTTGTCGAAGCCGTAATCGAGCAGGACGACAGCCTGCTTGAGAGCTACTTTGAAGGCGAAATGCCCTCCGAGGAGCAGATCAAGGCCTGCATAAGGAAGGGTACCATCAGCGGCGCGTTTGTTCCCGTAACCTGCGGTTCATCCTATCGCAACAAAGGCGTACAGCCGCTGTTGAACGCGATAGTCGATTACCTCCCGTCCCCCTTGGACATCCCCCCCGCAAAGGGGATGATGAGGGACAGCAAGGAGGAGGTCGAGGTAGAGCCTGACGACAACGGCCCGCTTGCGGCGTTGGCGTTCAAGATACTCACCGATCCCTTCGTCGGCAAGTTGGCCTTCGTGAGGATGTATCGCGGTACGCTGAAGAGCGGCAGCTATGTCTATAATGTCAACAAGCAAAAGCGTGAGCGGGTCAGCAAGATCCTTCTGATGCACGCCGATGCGAGAACGGAGCTTACTGAAGCCCATTCGGGCGACATCGTGGCGTTGGTGGGTCTTAGGGACACCACCACGGGCGAGACCCTGTGCACGGACGAATCACAATTGCTTCTGGAGAGCATGGAGTTTCCCGATCCCGTAATCCAAGTCGCGATCGAGCCAAAGACCAAAGCAGGTCAGGAACGGATGGAGAAGGCTTTGGACAAGCTTGCGGAGGAGGATCCGACCTTCCGCACTTATGTCAACCAAGAAACGGGGCAGACCATCATCGCGGGCATGGGCGAGCTGCACCTTGAGATAATCGTGGATAGGCTTATCCGCGAGTTTCGGGTGGAAGCCAACGTCGGAAAGCCGCAGGTCGCCTACAAAGAGACCATCAGAAGGCCCGTTCGCTTCGTCAGCCGCTATGTCCGTCAGACCGGCGGCCACGGTCAGTTCGCACACTGCGTCATCGAGTTCGCTCCATTGGAGCCGGGCTTGGGCTACGTCTTTACCGACAAGACCGTTGGCGGCGCGATTCCCAAGGAGTACATGCCGGCTATCGACAAGGGCATACGCGAAGCGCTCATGTCGGGCGCGCTCGGCGGCTATGAGATAGTCGATATCTCCGCCACAGTGGTGGACGGCTCCTACCATGAGGTTGACTCCAGCGATATGGCGTTCAAGATAGCGGGCTCGCTCGCCGTCAAGGATGGTATTACCAAGGAGAACAGCATACTCATGGAGCCGATGATGAGGGTTGAGATTCTGACCCCCGACGAGTATTTGGGCTCGGTCATGAGCAACCTATCGGGCAGACGCTGCAAGCTTGGCGACAGCGAGACAAGGCAGAACGTCACGGCGCTTCACGCTGTGTGTCCGCTTTCGGAGATGTTCGGCTACGCCACCGACCTTAGGTCGCGCACGCAAGGCCGAGGCACCTTCACAATGCAATTCCTGCGTTACGACGTCGTTCCCGACAGTATCGCGGAAAAGGTACTCGGAAGATATAACTATAACTTTTAATTTTCAAAGGAGAAAGAAAGCACAATGGCAAAGCAGAAGTTTGAACGCACTAAGCCGCATGTAAACATCGGGACCATCGGTCACGTAGACCATGGCAAGACGACGCTGACCGCGGCGATCACGATCGCACTGTCCCAGCAGGGACACGCAACAGCGATGCATTATGATGAAATCGACAAGGCGCCCGAAGAGAAGGCGCGTGGCATCACCATCAACACCGCACACGTTGAATACGAGACCGACAATCGTCACTACGCGCACGTAGACTGCCCGGGTCACGCCGACTATGTTAAGAACATGATTACCGGCGCCGCACAGATGGACGGAGCGATTCTGGTCGTATCCGCTGCGGATGGTCCTATGCCCCAGACCCGTGAGCATATCCTGCTCGCCCGTCAGGTAGGCGTGCCCTACATTATCGTTTTCATGAACAAGACGGATCAGGTTGACGACCCTGAGCTGCTTGAGCTGGTCGAGATGGAAGTCAGGGAGCTGCTCTCAAGCTATGAATTCCCGGGCGACGATATTCCCATAATCAAGGGCTCGGCACTGCTCGCGCTGAACGATCTTACCAATGGCATTCCCGCGAAGGAATCCCGCAACTGCGATTGCATTTTCGAGCTGATGGACGCGGTTGACAGCTACATTCCGACGCCGCAGCGCGCAATTGACAAGCCGTTCCTTATGCCTGTTGAGGACGTGTTCACGATTACCGGCCGCGGCACCGTGGCAACCGGCAGGGTTGAGCGCGGCACCGTCAAGGTTTCCGACACCGTACAGATCGTCGGTCTTAAGGAAGAAATCCGCAACGTCGTAGTAACGGGCGTTGAGATGTTCCGCAAGCAGCTGGATCAGGCTATCGCGGGCGACAACATCGGACTGCTGCTGCGCGGCGTACAGCGCAGCGACATCGAGCGTGGTCAGGTTCTGGCCAAGCCCGGCAGCATCCATCCCCACACGCACTTCACCTCCGAGGTATACGTACTGACGAAGGAGGAGGGCGGCAGGCATACGCCGTTCTTCCCGGGCTATCGTCCTCAGTTCTATTTCAGAACGACCGACGTTACCGGCACGATCGAGCTGCCTGAGGGCGTTGAGATGGTCATGCCCGGCGACAACATCAAAATGACCATAAAGCTCATCACGCCTATCGCGATTGAGCAGGGACTGCGCTTCGCTATTCGCGAAGGCGGCAGAACCGTCGGCGCAGGCGTTGTGGCAACCATCATCGAATAATTATACAAACATCAAAAGCGGAACGGGCAAAGACATCAGTCTTTGCCCGTTTCTTTGGTTATTAAGATGCTGCAATACCCTTCGCTCGTTTCCTTGGTTTGAGAGTTGCTGTGATTTCCATGTCATCCTGAGCGTAGCCGAAGGATCTTGCCGCCAACATAAAAAGTCAACTCCCGCTCCCCCATGGGGCATTGGGCAGTTCTTCTCACACAGGAAAACCCCCGAGGCGGGTTGTCTCGGGGGTTCGTATTATACCCTTGGGCGTTCAGCCCATTATCTGTTTATCTATGGCAGTGGCGGCATTCTTGCCCGCACCCATCGCAAGTATGACCGTCGCGGCTCCCGTCACGGCGTCGCCGCCCGCGTACACGCCCGCTCTTGACGTCCGGCCCGTCGCTTCATCCGCGATAATCCCGCCCCAGCGCTGGGTGTCGATGCCCTTGGTGGTGGACTTTATTAGGGGATTCGGGGAAGTGCCTATCGCCATTATCACGCAGTCAACATCCAAAATGAATTCGCTGCCCTGCTTCTCAACGGGACGGCGCCTGCCCGACTCATCGGGTTCGCCAAGCTCCATCTCTATGCACTTCATGCCGACAACCTTGCGGTTCGCGTCACCCATTATCTCAAGAGGATTATTGAGCAGCTTGAAGATGACTCCCTCCTCCATAGCGTGTTCGACCTCCTCAACTCTGGCGGGCAGCTCCTTGAGCGAACGGCGGTACACTATGTAGACCTCCTCGGCTCCGAGACGCTTTGCGCACCTTGCGGCGTCCATTGCGACATTGCCGCCGCCCACGACCGCCACGCGCTTGAGCTGCTGTACGGGGGTACTGCTGCCCTCAAGATACGCCTTCATAAGGTTGACCCTCGTTAAGAACTCGTTTGCGGAGTAAACGCCTATGAGGTTCTCGCCGGGAATATTCATGAACTTAGGCAGTCCCGCGCCGCTTCCTACGAACACGGCCTCGAAGCCGTACTCGCCCATCAGCTCGTCCACGGTTAAAACCTTGCCTATGACCATGTCCGTCATTACGGTGACGCCCATGGCCTTCAGCCCTTCTATCTCCTGCCTTACTATCGCCTTGGGGAGACGAAACTCCGGAATGCCGTACACCAATACGCCGCCCGGAGTATGGAGCGTCTCGAATAT
>Ga0209607_1000620_pt1 | contig 31411 bp, 25 predicted proteins | sample AD_UKC117_MetaG_FD_184413 | JGI IMG/M metagenome (GOLD analysis project Ga0209607, IMG submission 184413) | Active sludge microbial communities of municipal wastewater-treating anaerobic digesters from Hong Kong - AD_UKC117_MetaG (SPAdes)... | ecosystem: Engineered > Bioreactor > Anaerobic >... | reverse complement strand
CTAACCACTGAAACAGGAGCCGGCCAATGGGGAAGTGCTTTGAGTTATGCCGGCACCAAGTTTGGATTGGATGTTGAGGTCTATATGGTCCGTGTGAGTTACGACACCAAACCGGGCAGAAGGCACATGATCCACCTTTACAACGGACGAGTATACCCCAGCCCCTCTGAAAAGACTCAAGGCGGACGAGCCATTTTGAAAGATGACCCGGATTGCAACGGCTCGCTTGGAATGGCCATTACAGATGCCGTAGAAATGGCGGTAAGAAATGATGATACCAATTATTCTTTGGGAAGTGTTCTGGATCACGTTCTGATGCATCAGACAATTATCGGTGAGGAATTGAAGCTTCAATTCAAGAAAGCTGGTATCAAACCGGACATTTTGATCGCCTGTGTGGGGGGAGGGTCCAATTTCGGCGGGTTTGTCTTCCCGTTTGTGATGGATGCCATTCAGAACAAAGATATCGAGATTATTGCGTCCGAACCCGAAGCTTGTCCCACCCTTATGGAGGGAAAGTTTGAATATGATTTCGGAGATACGGGTAAACTCACACCGAAAATGAAGATGTACACACTGGGTTACGCCTTTGTCCCACCCCCCATTCACGCAGGCGGTCTCAGATATCACGGGGCATCCCCTATCGTCAGCAGATTGGTCAATGAGGGGATAGTTAGGCCAGACGATCTTGGACAAACTGAAATTTTAAAGGCGGCCCAAATTTTCAGTTTAACCGAAGGAATCATTCCGGCGCCAGAATCCGCCCATGCCATTGCCTCCACTATCAGAGAAGCCAAAAAGTGCAAAGAAACCTGTGAAGCCAAAACCATTGTATTTAATCTATCCGGGCATGGGTTTATGGATTTGAGCGCATACGATCATATCGGCAAGCTTTGAGAGCTGAATCATCAAAGGGGGAATCCTCCGTCAATGGTTTTTTCATGATGTAAAGAGGGGGCTTTTTCTGCCCCCCCTTTTTTTTGATGGCGTGTTATAATAGATTGAAATTATCAGGAAATTGGGGGGATCAAATTGAGTAAACGTGCTGTAATCATCTTCATGCTGATCGGGTTTTTTGCCTGCTCTTCCTTTTCAATTGCTTTCTATATCTTAACGCTGGATATAAAGGACGATTTTCTCGACAAGGCGAATGCCGTCATGGAATTTATGGAGACCACCGGAATCAAATCCGATCCGCTGCTCATTTGTACGGGTGGTTTAGGTAATTCCACTACGTTAAATATCTTTTCTCAAACCCAGTTAGACAGTCCCGTAAGAACGATTTTAGATGAATTGAACACGAAATGTGTGGCTCCTCCCCGTTCAGAGATGACAGCGGAGCTGATCAAGGACTTAAAGGGTCATATTCCCCTTGTGGTCAGTGATACCACCGAATCGGGTTTTGATGCGTTTTTAAAACTCAATTTTGGCGGTATTGATGTGGGTATTTTTAACATTACCCAGATTCCCTCAGACTGGTATGAGAATGTAAAATCAAAAATCGACCTGTTTTCATTAGATTCCATTATTATTCTGATGGATAATCCGGACTTAAAGATTGTCCCCCCAGAAATCCGCAGTAAGACGTTTGTTATTCCACGAAATAGTGCCGTTTACAGGGTCGATATCGAATTTGGTCCTTTGTTGACTGAGATTAATTTAAACAGACCGGACAACGTTTATCCCGTTTTTGAACAAACGAAAGAGAAGTATTCGGATTGGTTGAATACAGCCTATACGGTTGATCCGAATCAGATGACACAGATCATGGAAATCCCCTTTTATTCACAAATCGGTTTAATGGCCAAAAAGGATGCTGCAGCCGATTTGATGTTCTATTACAATCCGGCACTTTCAGCGACGATGACCACACAAGAGGCCATCACAATATTCAAGGATTACGTCCTTGGCACGGTGTATCTTGAAAATGCCAACATCCGGAAATTGTTGCTGCGTTCAGCCGCTATGATACATTACGACGGCTTTGATACAAAGATTAGTGAAGAGGGTAATTATTACTCTCTCTATGGTGTGAAATATTACATCGACCTTTCAAAAGTACCTCAAGACCGGCTGATCTGTAAAACCTTCACCAAACCTCAGAAGATTTTGGTTTTTGGACCGAAGGAACTGGTTAAAGAGAATTTCCCATTCCTGAAGGAATTGGATCTGTCTCCGCTGTATTACGTTTTCTGGGCGTTAAATGCCGGGAATCCCGATTTGGAACCCGCCTGGAAGGTGACTGCCCAGCCGTATTTGTACACCTACACCATTCAAAAGGGGGATACGATCAATTCCATTGCCTCTAAACTGGGGATTACCCCGGAATCCATTCGTGCCTTTAACCCTGATTTAATCGATATGTATTTAACAGTTGGCGAGCATATTCATGTGCATATCCCCTATGAATCCGAAAAGAAAAGTGAGGAATAAATGATATTTACGATTATTAGTTTTGTTTTAATTTTTACCGCCATCGTTATGATCCATGAAATTGGGCATTTTTTGTTTGCCAGATTGTTCAAGGTTAGAATTATATCTTTTGGAATCGGCTTCGGTCCGAGTCTTTACAAAAAAAGGACAGCTTCCGGAATGGATTTCAAAATCAACTTGTTTCCTTTGGGCGGCTATGTCCGCATGGATGGGGAAGATCCAACCGAAATTGATGAATCCGTTGATGAAGAGAAACGGCAGGGTTTTTATTATTCCAAACCCGCCTGGCAGCGACTTTTTATAGCTTTAGCCGGCCCGGCTTTTTCCATCTTGGCCGGTTATTTGTTGCTGTCTGTTGTTGCTTTGTTTTGGGGAATCCCGCAAGTGGGAATTGCACAGGTAGATCCCATTTCCCCCGCTCAGCAAGCCGGATTAATGGCTGATGATATTCTCTCCAAACTGAATGGGAAGTTGCTGTTTGATACGGATGAGTTATCATCCAAAATCAAAAATTCTGACAATGTAACGTTAACGGTTACCCGTAGCGGTTCATCTCAACAAATCAGCGTGCAGCCTAAGGTTTTTTCACAGCAGATTGAGATGGTTATTAAAGGTGATTCAATTCCGGAAGATTTACAACTGACTCATATTGAGCAAATCAACGGTGTTGAAATAGAGAACCTAGATCTTTCTGGCTATATCAACAAGCCGATCATGATCGAGGGTGAGAACGGTTTGCAAATCACTGGTGTATTGGCAGGTTATCAACTGATCAAGGAGCGCAAGGTGATCGGCATTGAATTTGATACGCTGTCGAGAACCTTGAAGACGACACAGGCACCATTTCAAGATGGTGATGAGATTCTGGCGATTAACGGCCACAAGATTGAAAAGGGAAATGATTTGTTTAGGGTTTTGAGATTCATGGATTTTCCCCCTGATTCGCAACAACCTTATCATTATCTCAGTATACGGGATTCAACCATCATGGAAGTCTCCACCATGAAAAACCTTGGCATTGTATCTGTTGAAGTGCTTCGCAATGGTGAAAATGTACGTTTCGATACCCCTTCGGAGGTATTTCTTAGCGCTTTAGGCAACAGTTTCTTTTTGCCGCCGGTTGAAAATCTCCGGACATCCAATCCTTTAATGGCCATTTCATGGGGTTTTCAATGGGCGAATAATCTGCTCAGACGGATGGGCATGATTATTGGCAATATCTTTACCGGCGAGCAAAGTATTTCGGAATTTTCGGGGCCTGTGGGGATTGTCAACGTCATCGGACAGGCTACAAAAGCCGGTGTTGAATCGTTGGTGTTGATCTTTGCTTTGATTACTTTAAATCTGGGCATCATCAACCTCATCCCCCTTCCGGCTTTGGATGGCGGAAAAATTGTTTTTAACCTGATTGAAATGATTTCCAGACGAAAAATCAACCCCGTCATTGAGGGCTATATTCACGCAGCGGGTTTCTTCTTTATCATGGGGTTGGCCGTTTATGTGACCTATTTTGACATTCTAAGATTTATGAAATAAGGAAATATTTGGATATTGGAGGACAGCAAATAGTGAAGAAAACAAAATCTCTCTACGGTGTTCTAATCGGCATCCTTTGCCTGTTAGTGATCACCTCTTTTTCACAGGATGAAACCCTTTTCATTGAATCCAAACAGTTAAAGATGTTTGATGACCGCACCGAATTCTATAAGTTTTCACAGATCAGCAAAGGGGATTTTTTTCTACAGGGGGAAAGCTTCACCATTTTCCGTGATGAGGGTCGAGATAGGCAAATCCTGGCACAGGAAGGCATTTATTTGGAATTTGAAACGGGTAAAGCCACTTCGCTCACCTTGGATTATGACCTGATCGATGAAAAAGGCCAGATGACGGGGAATGTTCAGGCGCTGATCAGCACTTCGCAAAGTACACAGGTCATCGAAATCAACTGTGATATCATGGACATTGACAATAATACGGGACTGTTTGCCGGTAAAATGGAGCAGGAAGGTTCCCGTGTGGACCTTGTTAAGGGGAATATGAAAGCCAAGAGCCATTCATTTGAATATTTCGAATCAGAGGAGATCCTGATTCTTTACGGTGATGTTTATATCGACGATGATGACAATCAACGGGAAGTCACCGGTGATTTGATCCGGATTACCATGGCGGATGATGCCATCGAGGGACGGGGAGTGTCCATAAAAAACAAAGATTCCCAGGATGAAAAGGCCCTTGAGATCGATTCGGATGATTTTAAGATGCTGGGTGATCGAACCGAATTTTACGGTCCTTCAACGATACGGCAAGGAGACTTCAGCCTTCGCTCTCCGAAGTTTACCGTTTATAAAGAGGAAGGAAAGGATAAGCGGGTATTAACCGAGGAGCGTTCCTATGTGGAATTTGAAACCGGTAAGGCAACCAGTAACGAGTTGGATTATGACTTGGAAGATGAAACCGGGACTTTGCGAGGTGATGTGGATGCCGTTATCATCCCCTCCGAAGGGGCAACGCCGGTGAATATCAAATGTGATAAGCTTGAAATAGACGGAAAAAACAAGGTTTATGACGGGCAATCCATCGAAAATCAGAAGATTAACTTGACCAGGGGTTCCCTTTACGCTGAATCCAGATCATTCTCTTATTCTTCTGAGGATGAAAAAGTTCTTTTACAACAAGACGCTTATATCGATGACTTAACAAACGATCAAAGAATCTGGGGTTCTGAGATACAAATAGGCCTGGATGATGATACCCTTAAGGGTAGACAGATTCGTTTGTCTAAGGTTAATGAAAGGGAAGGCGAAAAAGAGACTTTCCAGATGAAAAGCGATGATTTTAGAAGTTATGGGGATAGAGATGAGTTCAGAGGGCCTTCTGAAATCATCACCAAAGATATTACACTTGTTTCCGAGAACTTTGATGTACTGAAAGCCGACGGCCGCCAGGAAACCATTCAGGCGACACAAGGTGTTTTTATCCAATTCGAGAACGGCGAAGCGACTTCCACAAATATGACCTTTGATTTGGATACCAATCAGGGAACACTCACGAAGGATGTTGTTGCCAGGATTGAGCAGGATGAGTCGGATGATGTGATTTCCATCGATTGTGATCAGCTTTACATCGATCAAAACTCGGGTTTATACTCAGGATCTGTGAGTGAATCCCCAAAGGTGTTGATTACCCGTGGGAATTTAGTTGCCGAAAGCAAATCATTTGAATACGATGACGAAAATCAAGTCTTGATATTGATCGATGAAGTATATGTTTTGGATCCGGACAATCGCAGAACAATCCTTGGAGATTGGCTGAAAATGAACCTGAGGACAGATGAAACTGAAGGTCAGAATGTTCAAATGACCATTATTACGACTAAATAAATTCAATGAGGGAGGAATAGACCATGTACAAATTGGTTCTTTTAAGACATGGAGAAAGTGTTTGGAACAAGCTGAATTTTTTTACAGGATGGACCGATGTGGATTTATCCGAGAAAGGTGTACAAGAAGCACATAAAGCAGGGAAGATTTTAAAGGAAGAGGGTTATCAGTTTGATGTGGCTTATACTTCTGTTTTAAAACGAGCAATCAAAACATTGAATATCGCTTTAGAAGAATTGGATGAACTCTGGATTCCCGTCTACAAATCATGGCGTTTAAATGAAAGGCATTATGGGGATCTTCAGGGGCTCAACAAAGCGGAAACCGCAAAAAAATTGGGACAGGAAACGGTTCATATCCTCCGCAGGAGCTACGACGTTCCACCACCTGAACTGGATATTTCAGATAAACGCCATCCCAGCCATGAGAGAAAATACACCGATTTAAACCCTTCTCAGCTGCCCAAGACCGAATGCCTGAAAGATACCTTGGAACGATGTCTGCCATATTGGAAAGAGACCATCGCCCCGATGATCAAAACAGGTAAAAAGGTTATCGTTGCCGCCCACGGCAACTCTCTGAGAGCTATTGTGAAGTACCTGGACAATATCAGCGATGAAGAAATTACCTCGCTGAATATTCCCACGGGTATTCCCTTGGTCTACGAGCTGGATGATACCCTGAATCCCATCAAACACTATTACCTGGGAGATCCTGAGGAAATAGCCAAAGCCACTAACGCCGTAGCCAATCAAGCCAAAGCGAAATAACTTTTTATATATAGGGGGATTCTAGTTTCCTGTTTTCTGTCAGGCGGATTCGGTTCCGCCTTTTTCTTTGCGTTTTTGGTGATTTTTCTATGTTATAATTGTTGTGAATGTTAAAAAGATTGGGGATGTGTTGGTTACGGCGCATGATCAGGAAAAAAGCAAGACGATCAGATTAAAAAAATCACTGGGGCAGAATTTCCTTACAAGTCAATCTGCAGTGGAGCGTATTGTAAATTTAGTGGGAAATGAGCCATCCGATTGTGTGGAAATCGGACCCGGAGCCGGAGTGATGACTCAGTTATTGTTGAAAAGAGGTCACAAGGTTCATGCCTTTGAAATCGACCGCAGATTAGAGCAGCCGCTTAAGGATCGTTTTCGGGATTATCCGGGGTTTCGACTCTATATGGGCGACTATTTAAAAACATCCATTCCTGAGGAGTTGTCTGAAAAATGTGTTAGTGTGGTTTCCAATCTTCCTTATCATAACGGGACGGCCATTATAAAAAAGGTCTTGGGGGATTTTTCAAATATCAAGACTTGTGTGTTTATGGTTCAAAAAGAAGTGGCATTGCGAATGTGTTCAGAGGCGGGACATAAATCCTACGGATCACTGTCAATTTTTATGCAGTATCATTTTGACATTCACATGGTCTTTACCCTTTCTCCAAAACACTTTAATCCACCGCCAAAAGTAGATTCCACTGTGATCAGACTTTTTCCGAGAAAAGAAAAGCCCTTGGGTGACAATCCGGAATCATTTTTCGATTTTGTACGGCAGGGTTTCATGATGCGAAGAAAGAAGTTAAAGAATAACTACGACTTTGATATTATGGTATATGCTTCGAGAATCGGGCTGTCTGATGCTGTTAGAGCTGAAGAGATTTCTCTGCAGCAATGGGTCAGGCTATATCAAGAGGTGAAAAGAGATGGCTAAATCGATCATTGATGAATTGATCAGACGTGTTCTCTATTCAATCAAAGAGGGCGTTATTATCACGAATTCGAATAAAAACGTGATTTTCATCAACAAAGCCGCCTTGGATATTCTTGATTTACAAGAGGATCAAGTGATGGGAAAAGATGTAAAAAACGCTATTCCCAACACCCGTTTACACATTGTTTTGCAAACAGCTATTCCTGAATACGATCGTGTTCATTTGCTTAAAAACACCACGATTATTACCTCCCGTGTCCCCCTTTTTGATGTGGGCGGGAACATCATCGGCGTGGCGGCTATTTTCAGGGACGTTACGCATATACAAAAAATGGCCGAAGAAGTTACCGATTTAAAACAATTGGAAAAGACTCTGAAGGCAATCATCAATTCCACCCGGGATGCCATTTCTGTGGCGGACGAAAACGGAAAGATCCTGATGGTCAATTCCGAATACACCCGTATCACCGGGCTGAGTGCAGAGGAAGTTGAGGGCAAACCAGCCACCATAGACATTGCCGATAAGGATGAGAGCAAGCATATGCTGGTTGTTAAGACCAAAAAACCTGTGTTGGGACGGCGTATGATTGTCGGTAAAACAAAAAGAGAAGTCATCGTAGATGTCACGCCGCTTTACGTCAAAGATGAATTTAAGGGAAGCGTCGGAGTCATTCACGATGTTACCGAAATCTCAAAACTCATGGAGGAATTGGCCGATGCCCGGTCGGTTCTACGTCGTACAAATTCGGGTGGTATTTTTCAAGATATTGTCCATTACAGCGAAAAGATGCGAATTGCACTTGAACAAGCAAAGCGGGTTGCCGGGACCAATGCAACGGTGTTGTTGCGTGGGGAAAGCGGTGCAGGAAAGGAATTGCTGGCCCAATCCATTCACAATGGAAGCGCCAGAACCGATAAACCATTAGTTGTAGCCAATTGCGGTTCGATGGATTCAAAAAACATTGCCATTGAATTGTTCGGCTCTCCCGTCAAAAACGGAAGGCCTCAGATGGGGTATTTGGAGGAAGCTGATGGCGGGACGCTCTTTATCGACGAAATATCTTATCTGGACAAGTCAACACAGCTGAAACTGTTGAAATATATACAAACCAAACGGTTCACCCCTTATGGTGACTCCGAGGAAAAAACGCTGGATGTGAGAATCATTGCAGGTTCCAGTGCGAACCTTGAAAAACTGGTTGAAGAAAATGCCTTTTTACAGGAGTTGTATTACAAATTAAACGTCATTCCGATTTTTATCCCCCCACTGCGGGAGAGGAAAGAAGACCTTAAGGCATTGGTTTACACAGCGGTGAAAAAGTTCAATCAGGACTATCGTCGGGATATCCGGCGTGTTAATGACTCGGTGTTCAGCCTTTTTTTACAGTACAAGTGGCCGGGTAATGTTCGTGAGTTAGATAATGCCATTGGCCGTGCGATGATCAAGGCACAGCCCTTTGTTCAGGAATTGACACTTGAACATTTCGATTTCCTCATGCCCAATATGAAAGAAGCTGAAACGAACAAGCTGTTGAAAGGGAAATTAAAAGATGTTGTGGCAAAAGTCGAGAAGGAGACCATCGAACAAATCCTGTTCAAAAATCAGGGAAACCGGGCTAAAACGGCGAAAGAACTGGGCTTAAGTCTAAGGGCTTTGTACTATAAATTGGAACGCTACGATATTGCCATTAAAAACAAAGGATAAATGAATGAAAGATATACAAAACGAAAGCGACAGCAGGAATATTCCAATCAATAAAGTGGGCGTTGGAGATGTCCGCTACCCTATTTTTTTAAAGGACAGACAGCATGGCGAACAGCATACCATCGGTACGGTGGACATGTATGTGAACTTGCCGGAAAATTTCAGGGGAACGCATATGAGCCGTTTTATTGAAATTCTCCATCGTCATGCAAACCGAATGGAGCTTCAAAATGTTCAGGAAATCCTTCTGGATATGAAACATCATTTACGGGCCAATGAAGCCCACATGAGAATGATGTTTCCATACACAATTGAAAAACATGCACCGGTGACGGGCATTCACAGTCAACTGGTTATCGACTGTGCCTTTGATGCGACTTTGGATAAAGACAATCAATTTATCTTTGTTTTGGTTGTAACGGTACCGGTTCAAACGGTTTGCCCCTGTTCCAAGGCAATAAGTGAGCGTGGAGCTCACAATCAAAGGGCTTATGTCACCGTCAAATTGAAGATGACAAAGATGGTGTGGATAGAGGAAGTCGTTGAAAGCATTGAGAGTGCCGCTTCTTCACCGGTTTTCCCTCTGCTGAAAAGGAGTGACGAAAAATACATCACGGAGTTGGGCTATGACAATCCGAAATTTGTGGAGGATGTAGCCAGGGATTTGGCCATCCTGTTAAAACAAGACCGGCGAGTAAAGTGGTTTAACCTTTCTGTCAATAGCCAGGAATCCATTCACAATCATCAGGCTTATGCCTGTCTGGAATGGGAAAGATAATGATCGACAGGCATGATTCGATAATGGACAAAGAGGGAATGGATTTTTTAGAAATCAGGCCGTTGTTATCCCGCTTTTCTCCGAGTTCTCATTATGGAAAACGACTGTTTAACAATCCATATTTTTTCTCTCCCGGCCAGGAAGATGCTTTGACGCAGCATTATCGAAGGGTTAAGAAGTTGGAAGGGGTCTTGCCAGGTGTTGAAAAAGAAGGGCTTAAACGCTGTTTGACCGAGCTGAAAAATATCTCCCACAGTGTCGAAAAACTAGAAAACAACGAACTGCCTTCTGTTGTGGATTTTTTTGAAATCAAAAAATTCTATTTCTTTTTTAAACGGCTTTTGGGACTTTTGGAAGATTTTTCCGAACTCAAAGAATGGTACGGGTTCTTCTTGCAGCCGGATGTTTGGACAATGTTAGATCCCAGGGATACAAACCAGTTTTTTTTCTCAATTGATTCGGATTATGCTGTGGAATTGAGAAGGGAGATGGATAAATATCAAAATCTTGAAAAAGTTCAATTACGCAAGATATGTGATCAATTGGAAAAACGGTATGATCTGTCGCTGAAAAACCGGACGGATTTCCTTTTAGAACGATCGGACATTCGTAACCACGCCCTAAGACGTTCGGATCATTTTACGATTCTTTCCGAAACCGCTTTTTCAGTCCATTATAAGGTGATTAGATCTCAAGAAGATGAGGATTACTCGGAACAAATCAATCGATTGACCGGTGAGATGGGAGCTGAAGAGAAACGATACAGGATCGAATTGATGGATGGCCTTTCAGTCTATACCGATTATTTACGATCACAAATGAAAGCCGTCGGGGAGTTTGATCGTGATATTGCCTTGATTGAATACAAAGACCAATACAGCGCCTGCTGGCCTGATATCAACCAAAACGGAGAGTTTCAAATTCAAGAAGGTGTTTTCCAGGATGTCAGAGATTTTTGTGTGAGAAAGGGGTATCGTTACGATCCGGTCAATATCCGTCTTAATAAAGGGGTAACGGTGATCGTTGGAGCTAACATGGGTGGAAAAACCACCGCTTTAAAAAACATTGGGCAGCTTTATGCGGCCTTCGCCATGGGCCTGCCCATAACGGCCAAAGTGTTTTCATCCCCTCTGTTTCAATCGATTAACTGTGTTTTTAGATCCAAAGAGGAGGAAGGATTAAGCGGTTTTGCCATGGAGGTTAAACGGATCAAGCCGGTTTTTGAAGTGGGATGCCACTTAAATTTAATAGATGAATTCGGTTCAGCCACGAACCCGAAGGAAGGGGATGCTTTGGCTTCGGCGGTTGTCAAGCACTTGGCGTCAAAAGAATCGATCACGGTATTCGTTACCCATTTTTCAGGGCCGTTGTTGTATGGTAATCAAAGGTATCAAACGGGTTTTTTAAGGAAACATGATGATCTTTTAAACTCACAGAATATTTATCTCTATATCGATCACAGACTAGAGCCTATCGAAAGTGACCATGTTCCTCAGGCCGCTATTGAAATCTCGCAGGCATTGGGATTGCCTTCAGAAGTCATTGAGGAGGCCAAAGGGATTGCCGGGTATCCGGTCTGTTGATTCATTTGTTAAATCATAAAGAGGAGGAAGTATGAATAATCAAATCAAGCACAAAATCATGGTTTTAAGTGGTAAAGGCGGGGTTGGAAAAAGCACGGTTTCAGTGAATCTCGCAGCCGCATTAGCTGAAGAGGGTTTTAAAGTAGGGCTAATTGATATCGATATTCACGGTCCGAATGTTGCCAATATGCTCGGTATCGGCGATAAGAAACTGGAAGCCACTCCTAAGCAGACCATTTTACCCATCAAGGTATATCCGAATTTAAGTGCGGTTTCCATTGCCAATCTGGTTGAGCGTTCCCAGCCGGTAATTTGGCGTGGGCCTCTTAAACAGAAGATGATCGAACAATTTGTTAATGATGTGGAATGGGGAGAACTGGATTATCTAATCGTCGATTCTCCTCCGGGAACAGGTGACGAACCGCTTAGTGCCCTTCAGGTCATTGGCGATATGGACGGCGCCATCATCGTGACAACACCACAGGGCGTGTCCACCATGGATGCCATGCGCTCGGCACTGTTTGTCCAAAAGTTGAATTCAAAGGTATTGGGGATTGTGGAGAACATGAGTTATTTTGTATGTCCAAATTGCGGTCAACGCATTTACTTATTTGGTGAGGGCGGAGGAGAAACGCTCGCCAAAGAATTGGAAACGACGTTGATTACACGCATTCCTCAAAACCCAGAATTAATGAGACTTTCAGAGGACGGGAAGCCGGCGGCTCTTTATATGCGGGGAACTGAAATGGAATCAGTCTTTAAAGAAATGGCAGGCTATGTGATCGATCAATTAAAGAATAAAAAGGATTCAAATCAGTAAGATGCTAAAAAAAGAGGTTTTAAAATATCTTCTGATAGCCCTCTTCTCAGTCTTATTGCTTTTTATGAGTCTGACCGGTCTGGTGGGTTTTTTCTCGCTGGATTTTGCCTCTGGATTTATCGAGGAACTTTTTTCCGGTGTACAGTTCTTTGCATCTCAATTATTTCTTATTCAATTTGCAGTCTTGGGATTGACCGCCGTTTTTATCCATTGGATGGCGATATTAGGGTTGAGTTCGAAAAACCTGAAACCCACTTTATGGCTATCTTTTATCGGTTCGGCGATGCTGTTGGCTTTGAACGGTTATTGTTTACTCAAACACGGTTTCAAATGGATGGGGTATGAGTTTTTTCACGGCCAATCCATAGCCGATAACCGTATTTTTCAGCTGGTGGGAGTAGCCTATTTTCTCGTTGTGTTTTCCATGACAGCATTAACAGGGTCCATGCTGTTTAAAAAGGGTGATGCTGGTGAGACGAACGAATAACGGTGCGCTTTTTTTTCTGATTGTTTTGGCCATTATGATTCAGTCGCCTGTCATGGTGTTTTGTCAGGAGAAAAGCGTTGAACAGGTGGCTATCGATGAGTACATGGAGAATATGCCTGAGGAGGAATGGTCTAGGTACTATTTTTCGCAAGCGATTCAAAGTTGGGGTGAAGCGAATTATTTACGAGCCCAAGAGATGATTGAAAAGGCATTCGAGAAGCCGGTTTATCCAAGAGACATTCCAAAATTCTGGTATTTCCTTGCGAAGTTGAATATTGAAACCGGTGATACCAGCGAAGCGGTCGAAAGTCTGAACAACGTTCTATTAATTGAACCGGATCGAACCGAAATTATTATTCTTCTGAAAGTGTTGGAAATGCTGGGCAAGGAAGTAACTGAAAAGAATCCCATTCTCGGTTTGGAATACATGAACGAGATCAAAGGTTTTTACGATACATATGAATTTTTTTATAATCCGGTCGCTTCTGATGTGTATAACGAAGCCATTTACATACTGGATCGTGCCAATCAGTTTATTTTTATTTCAAAGTACGGTCAGAACAGTGCCATCGAATTGGATTTGAAGGCGCCTTCGTCCATTGTGATCGACAAGATTACCGGAATGCTGTATTGTTCTGACTTGGATTCCGGGAAGGTCTATGTTTATGACTTATCAAACAGCGAAGTTGTAAACGAGTTCGAAGGATTTAGGAAGCCGTTTGTTCAGACCATTGATCGTATGGGCAATGTCTATGTCCTGGATCCACCTAATAATCGAGTGGCTATTCTCAGCAGCACGGGAAAGGTTATTCGCTATTTATACCTTTCGGATGGTTACACCGTGAATATCATCAACGATGTGGATGTTTCTTTTGACCAAATCATTTTGCAGCATTTATCATCCAGAGAATTCAGGATCATTCGTACTGACTCATTTGAAGAAGAATTCTCCATTCCTTTCAGAGATGATGCCTTGGCCGTCTGCAGTACAGTAGGCCCGGACGGGATGCTTTTAACGGTATGGGATGACGGTGTATTAACCGCACATTCTGTTGTGGAAGAAGCAGAGTATCAGATCATTGATACTACGAACATCGAATTAACCGGTGTTAGTGATATTGACTACCATTCACCTGTTTTAACTGTCACGGATTTTAACATGAATCGGTTAAGAATGTATACCGTCGTTCAGGAAAAACCCATGGCTTTTGTGAATATTGATGCGGTGGAAGCAAACTTAAGCGAGCTGGACATTCAATTTCGAGCTTTGGATAACGTTGGAAAAGGGTTTCAGTTTATTTCCCCTTTCTTAAGTGTCATTGATAGCGGCGGGTTTGTTCCGTATCAATTGGAAACCGTTCCTTCCACTGTTAATTTTTTTGAGATCACAGACGGTCGAACCTTTTTTTCCGAAGGGTTTCAAAAACTTAAAAAAACTGAATTTAACGTGGTCTTATGGAAATATGACGGTTATGATTTCAAATTTGAAAACATCGCTCCGGCTTTGTTTTCAAAGAACGTGAGTGTGTTTGTGTTAAGCAATGTATCTGTTCCCAACAAGGTGAAGATGCTGGCTAGGCTAACCGGAGGAATGGTTGTCAATTCGGATATGGAGACGTTTTTAAAGGAGTATTTTTCACAGGTCATCACTGTCCTGACTCAAAAGATCAACTACAACCTGTCTTTGCCTTTTGAGGGAATCAAAACGGTGAGCATTTCCCTAAGAATAGCAGGACTCGATTACTCGGATTCTATCTATTATGCTATTTATATGATTCCATATTTTGCTCAAAGGACTGATTGAAAGCATGGATTATCGGGAACAGGTTTTTTCTTCTCACAGTTTGAAACAAGCGAATGAAGTCCTCAAAAGCGGAAAGGTAAAAGATGCACTCAGTATGTATGCAGATATTATCGAGGAGGAGCCAAATAATCCCTTGGTTTACTACAATATGGGTGTTGCTTTTGTAAAAAGGGAAGATTACGATTTAGCCAGACAGGTGTTTTCTCATTGTTTAAGACTGGGTTTGAAGGACAGCAGAATTCAAATCGGTCTAGGAATTTGTGCGCTTCATTTTAATGAAAACGACCAGGCTTTGACGTATTTCCAACAGGTGGATTTCCAAGAACCTTATTTTAAAGAGGCCTTGATCGGCCAGGTATATGCTTTCATGAACAAAGGCGAAAAACAGCCGGCTCTGTCAATTCTTAATGAACTGAAAAAGAGAGAGATATGGAATCAAGAACTATCACTGATTGAAAAAAAGGTGAAGATGCTGATTCAACCAACCGTAGAGGAACCATAAAAGAAAAAAAGGGGATTCGATAGTCTTTTTGAATCCCCTTTTCTATTGGTCGCTGGTTTAAGTCAGCAGGAAAAAATAAACCAAGATGACGATTAAACCGGTTACCATTAATAGCAGTAAGGTCGTCAGAAAAAAGTCGCCGAAACCACTGCTCTTTTTTTCAGTGATGGTTTTGTTCAAACTCGCTTGAATCCGTCTGTTTTTGCTCATGACTTCAGCTAATGATAAAGAATCACTGGCTGCTTCTGATTTCAGTGAACTCAAGCGTTTTTTCATCTTTTCCGGATCATACATGAGCCGGATGCTCCTGAGGACAATGGATTTTGCAACAAAAAAAGTGCCCATTTGTACTTTGATTAGCACAAAATTCTTGGATACCGAAGGCATAATTTCCTTTGAAACGATAACGGCCTCTAAGGGAATAATGTTTTTATTCTCCGCATCAAAATGACCGGGATATTCTTCCAGGAGTTTCCGTTGGGAGTCTTCATCCGTAAATCCCAAAATTGTGCAGTAGATCATGTCCCCAATATCGAATTGGTCAATGGAAACACCTTCCAATGGGTCTACAATGGGGTATATCTCGGGTAGGCTCATGATGTCGTCTCTGCTTCTCAGAGAATCCAGAAACAGTCCGTTGTCAACATCACCTAAGAACGAACTGGTCAGTTCCTCGTAAGTGGATGTCTCGACGACCAACTCAAGATCCAACGAACTGGTCCAATTTTTAAAGATTTCGTTTATCTCAAATCTAATGATGTCCACTTCGTTGTTTTGTATGATTTTTGACAAACGGATAGCGATCCCTTCACGTCCACCCAGTTTGTCAATCTGATTGTGAAGATAACGCATGAATTCTCCGGTCATTTCACTAACTTCTACTGAATGATTGGCAACATCTGCATAGAAATTGTTCAGACTCTCCCTAAAATTGGCGAGGGGTAAATTCAGGTCAATAACGATTTGATTGGAAAAACGTCTTGGAAAGCAAATAAAACGGTATTCAATGGTTTCGTTGGTCTTTCCAAAGAAATAACCCAAAAAAGCTTCATCCGTTGCTTTGCTTTCCGCTTTAATTTTCAGCGAGAAAAAGTCGAAAAACATTCAATACCCCTTTATGATCTTGATATTTTTACTATCGGACACATTTTCCACTTGGAACCTGCCAATTATCTGTTGCATTTTCTTTGACACCGTTATGGACAACACAGTTCTTGCTTATTGTAGCATTTTCAGGAATGATTGCATGATACCCGATAACACTGATATTTGAATTATATACTCCGGGATTTTCTTCGTTCTCGGCGTATTCTCCCACACCTATTTTGGTTCCTGAACCGATTTGGGCGTTTTCTGCAATAATGGCATTGGATATTTCCACCCCATCGCCAATTGTAGCTCCAGTCAGAATAATGGAATCTTGTATGAGAGATCCCTTTCCCACTTGAACGCCTTGAAAAAGAATAGATTTGTTGAGAACCCCGTGAATCTCACAACCTTCACTGACCAGGCTGTTCGTGCATACAGATTCTTTGCCAAAATAAGCAGGTGGCATTTCTTCTGTGCGCGTGTAGAATCTCCAGGAATTGTTGTAAAGATTTAATTGCGGGATGGATTGAATCAGTTCCAGATTGGATTCCCAATAGGAGTAAATGGTTCCCACATCTCGCCAGTAACCGTCGTATTCAAAGGCAAAGATGTCATCTTTTTCTCCTACCATTTTCGGTATGATGTCTTTTCCAAAATCGTGGCTGGAAGATTCGTCTTTTGCATCTTGAATGAGAACTTCTCTGAGAAAATCCCAGTTGAAGATGTAAATTCCTAAAGAAGCCAAGGTGCTTTTGGCCTGTTGCGGTTTCTCCTGAAACTCAACGATGCGTTTGGAAATGTCTGTGACCATGATGCCAAATCTGAAGGTCTCATTAAGGGGCACGTTCATACAAGCACAGCTGGCTTTGGCATGCTTTGAAATATGAAAATTCAGCATATCCATGTAGTCCATGCCGTAGATGTGATCTCCAGAGAGAATCAAAACGTATTTGGGATTGGCTTCATCCAGAAAATCAAGGTTTTCATAGATGGCATCCGCTGTTCCCTTAAACCATGCTTTACCGCTTTCGTAGGTATAAGGTTGAAGAACGGTGACGCCGCCACCTTTTCTATCCAGATCCCAAGGTCTTCCGATACCGATATGAGCGTTCAGTTTATGTGGTTTGTATTGAGTCAGTACCCCCACTTTGTATATCCCCGAATTGACACAATTGCTTAAAGCAAAATCAATGATTCGATATTTTCCGCCAAAGGGAACAGCAGGTTTGGCGATATCTTCGGTCAGAACCCCCAGCCTTGTTCCCTGTCCTCCGGCTAATACCATGGCAACAATAGATGAATGCATCACAATCCCCCCTTAAATGACGCTTCCTTTTTCAAAGACCAAAAGGTCGTCCTTCCTGCCGACTAATCTCTTCTCCGTTCTGATGTTGCATTCTTTATCGAATATGGAGTATTTCACATGCGCCCCTTCTTCAATGACTGTATCCTGCATAACGATTGAATTTTCCACAACTGCTCCGGCCTTAATCTGGACACCTCTGGAAATGATCGAGTTGATGACCCTGCCGCTGATGATGCATCCATCTGAAACGATCGAATTTTCCACATGAGCCGTACCGGTACATTTAGGAGAGGGCAGGTCTTTCAGTTTCGTATGCACGTTGTTGCCGGTGTAGAAAAGCTGTTGGCGAACTTCGTTATTCAGCAGATCCATGTTGATTTTAAAGTATTCATTTATCCCCTTTTTGGTGTTTCTCCAATAGCCGTCAAACGGATAGGCGTAAAAACGCAGTTTGTTCAAACTGGGAATCAGCACATCCAATAAAATATCATAGCCGTCGGATTGCGGGATAGTATTATACAGTAAATCCATTAACAAATGCTTATTTAGGAAATAGATGCCTAAAAAGGCCTTTTTTGAAACGGGTTGTGACGGCTTTTCCTCAAATCGGATGATTCTTCCATCCGAATCGGTTTCCAACTGGCCATATTCTGATAAATTGTAGGTTTCATCCAATTCTTTGTACAAAAAGGTGACATCTGCGCCTTTCGAAAAATGGAAATTGAACATTTCCGAGTAGTTGAAAGAGTAAATATGGTCACCAGAGGCCATTAACACATAGTCCTCGTCGCTTCTTCTCAAGAAGGTCATGTTTTGATGGATGGCGTCGCCTGTTCCCCGATACCAGTATTTGTTGCTGATGGCCATATAAGGTTGTAACAGGGCCAACCCACCGTGTTTCCTGTCCAAATCCCATTCTTTTCCGGAACCAAGATGGTCGATAAGGCTTCTGGGGCTGTATTGTGTCAAAACACCAACACGCCTGATGTCCGATGCAACCATGTTGGACATGGTGAAATCTATCATTCTGTATTTTCCAGCTACCGGCAAAGCAGCGCTAGCCCTTTTTGTTGTCAGTAACCCCAGGTTTTCACCTCGGCCGCCGGCAAATATTAAGCCTAATACCTTCATGATGAATTATCCCCCTTTTGAAGAGTTTTTGTGTATGTTTTCTATTATACCATGTTTTGTGTTATAAAAAGGGTTTGCAGTTTTGGATTTAAAACTGTGAAACCGGTATTCAAAAGAGGAGGGCACTCGCCCTCCCCATTAGTTTTTAATTTGAAAAGGGGTTTAATATTGTTCTGATCCAGGAAGCGTTCATTACCGAATCTTTGATAGAGATGGCAGGTTGTTCTTTTCCCGACACCACATTTGCAAAGTGAGTGGCTTCCAGTAGATAATTATCAGGCGAATCAACCGTATATTCAGTGATTGTTTTTCCCCTTTGAATATAATATTTCAAGATTCCCTTTTCATTAAATGTAAAAGGAGTTATCAGAGAACCTTCTGAGCCGTGAATCTGGCATCGTTGATTAAACTGTTCTGTGAATCCCACGTGGAATGTGGCGTGAAACTGCTGGTCAAAATTCATGATAACCGTAGTGGATTCATCTACACCCAATTTTGTCCTTTTCACAAATGATTTGACTTCACTTGGTTCTTTTCCGGCCAGATGCCTGATCAAGTGCAGTGTATAACATCCCAAATCGTACATGGCACCCCCCCCCAGAGCTTTTGACCAGCGGATGTCCTTTTCCCTTTGAGTCAAGTCAAAGGTAAATATCATGTCCATGGCTTTAATTTCCCCCAAACTTCCTTTCTCGATGATCTCTTTCATCTTTTTGATGAGGGGATTGTGAATGTAAGCGAAGGCCTCCATCAGAACCTTTTTTTGACTGAAAGCAGTATTGAACATGGTTTGGGCTTCGAATTCATCTAACGCAATCGGTTTTTCGCATAGGACATTTTTACCACTTTCCAGCGCTTTGATCACCCATTCCAGATGAAGCGCATTGGGAAGAGGGATGTAAACGGCTTGAACATTATCGTCTTTTAGGAGTTCTTCATATGAATGATAGACGGTTTTGGGTTTGAACAGATTTTCAAATTCTTCGACCTTTTCTTTTTTTCTTCCGGCCAATGCATAGAGCTCTCCATTTTCCGAAGCAAGTATTCCCGGTATTAAGGCCTTTCGTGCAATGTTTGCCGTTCCAAGAATTCCCCATTTCAGCTTTTCAGACATTGTTTTCCCTCCTTATCAATGATTGATGTATGATATAATTTCACTGCGAGTTGCCAAGCAGGTGTTTAATCAATTTCTAAAGGTGATTTTTCATGAAAAGAAGATTTCTGATTTTGTTGACTATCGTTCTGATGATATTTCTCTTGAGTTCATGCACTTTTATAGAAAGTAATCTTGAATACTTAGACTCCACCGAAGATATAGTCAACACGGTGTATACGGCTTCGATTGTGGGTATTGTTCTGTTTCTTTGGGGAAGGAAGTTTTAAACCCGCTTTTTTTACTATTTTGTTCTGTACAAACGGTCTCCAGCATCTCCTAAACCCGGTACGATATAATCTTTTTCATTGAGTCTTTCGTCTACTGATGCGGTATAGATTTTTATTTTTGGATAGACCGATAGAATTTCGTTGATTCCTTCAGGAGCCGAAAGCAAAGAAAGGAAGTAGATATTGTTTTCGTCAATTCCTTGCTTGATCAGGATATCAATGCTTTTGATCGCTGAATGACCGGTGGCTAACATCGGATCAAGTAAAAACAGTTCTTTTTCATTCAATTCGGGCATCTTGGCATAGTATTCTACCGGTCTATGGGTATCTGGGTCTCTGTATACACCGATATACCCCACCGAAGCATTTGGAAGCAACGTCAGCACCGCATCGAACATACCCAAGCCGGCTCTGAGTATGGGTACGATGACCACGTCCTTGTCGCTGATGATTTTCCCTTGCGTCGTACCAATCGGGGTTTGAACTTCTTTGATGCTTGTTTTAAGATTTGCCGTGGCTTCATAGGCCAGCAGCAAGGTTAATTCCCGGAGTAATTCCCTAAATTCTTTGGGGCCTGTTTGTATGTCTCGCATTAAGGTGAGTTTATGCTGTACTAAAGGATGTTCCACACAGGTCAGCTGTTCCCATTTTGAGTACGCCAAATCAAAAACCTCCTTCGGTGTTTGCTTTCTTAAAGATCCTTTGAATTGCGATTTCGTCCATTTCTTTTCTTTCGGTTAAATCCTGTTCCAGATAAAAGGCTGTTTTCTTCTTTTCTTTCAATTTATTGAGGGTTTTACACTCTTTATCGATGGCGATGTATTTTCTTTTTTCCTCTTCAAGCTGTTTTTCCAATTGTTTTAATTCACTTTTATATTGTTCCAAGTGTATGTATTCATAATCGATATAGTTTTCCCATGATACACATTCTCTAGGCGAGATTTTCATGGACTGCATGAGATAAGAGAACCGGTTTTCCTGTTCGACAATGTGATGTTTGAACTCGATGATTTCCACTTCTTTGGTATCTCTTTTCATCTGAGCCCGGTGGACGTTCATACGCTGTTGATCCAACCTTTTGATAAAGATGTCCAGCACCCTGTCCAGTCGGAATTTAAACCTTTTCAATCCAGTACATCTCCTATAAATGTCATCAATTCACTAATTCCCTTTCGTTTGGAACACGAAAAAGGAAACAGGTTGAAGTCTCCATAAGGCCGGGTTACCTGGCGGGTCATTTGAATGGTTTCGTTTAACTGTTGCATTGAGATCTTGTCCGTTTTAGTCAGTACAATGGCAATGGGGATTTGAAATTCCAGGATCCATTGAAAAAAGATATGATCCGCTTTCATCAGTGAATGTCTGGAATCGATCAGCACGAACAGCATTTCCAACGCTTTGGCGTCCGAAAAAAAGGCATGCATCAGCGTATTCCATTTCCTGATTTCCTCTGCGGAACGTCTGGCATAGCCGTAGCCCGGCAGGTCAACAAAGTAGTCTCTTTCGTTGACGATGTAGAAGTTAATGGAACGGGTTTTCCCAGGAGTTGAACTGACTTTTGCCATTTTCCTGTTCAACAGGATGTTGATGAGTGACGATTTTCCTACGTTGGAACGGCCGACGAAGGCTACCGATTTTCTGTCGGCCATATCATTTGGCAATTGTTTGGGTAAAAAAGCCGTTTTGAGCAGTTCGATGTTTTTGACTTTATACAAAGTTGATCAGTCCTTCAAAGCGATTTGTAAAACCTCGTCAACATTATCCACAAAATGGAAGATGATCTTTTCTCTTATCTCACTTGGAATTTTGTATAAATCCTTTTCGTTGGCCGATGGCAGGAGGATTTCCCGAATACCGATTCGATATGCAGCCAGAACTTTTTCTTTGACACCGCCAATTGGAAAGACCTTTCCCCTAAGGCTTATTTCACCGGTCATGGCCACATCATTTCTAACCGGCTTGTTTTTCAAACAGGATACGATGGATGTAATCAGGGTTACCCCGGCGGATGGTCCGTCTTTTGGCACTGCTCCCTCAGGGACATGCAGGTGGATATCATGCTTTTCAAAAAAATTCTCAGCACAGTCTTTTTGACATCGAACTCGTGCCAGAGAGAGGGCAATGTGAGCGGATTCTTTCATCACGTCCCCCAGTTGACCGGTCATTTGGATATTGCCTTTACCCGGTTGGAAAAGTGCTTCAACCTGCAATACAGTCCCTCCCACGGCTGTCCATGCCAATCCTGTTGTAATACCTATTTCGGGATTCTTAAGGCGTTCATCTTCCAGATATTTAGGGGGTCCCAGGAGCTCTTCCACATCTTTCTTTCTGATCTTTTTTGCGGTTTTGTCTTTTTCGAGCAGTTCTAAAGCAGTTTTTCGGACCACTGAAGCGATTTCCCGTTTGAGATTCCTTACGCCGGCTTCTCTGGTGTAACCGTCAATAATCTCGCTTAATGCGTAGGAGGTGATGACGACTTTATCCGACATGTTGTGCTCATCCAGGATTTCAGGAATGAGGTACCCTGCGGCGATCTTTTCCTTTTCAACCTTAGTGTAACCGGATATTTCAATGATTTCCATGCGATCCCGAAGGGCATCTGGAATGGTGTAAAGTACGTTAGCCGTGGTGATGAAAATCACTTTGGAGAGATCAAACTCCACTTCTAAATAATGATCGGTGAAGGTTTTGTTTTGTTCGGGATCCAGGACTTCCAACAAGGCGGATGCGGGATCTCCTTGAAAGCTTTGGCCTAATTTATCGATTTCATCCAATAAAATGAGGGGGTTTTTCACACCCGCTTCACGGATCAGTTGGATGATTCTGCCCGGCAGTGCACCAACATAGGTGCGCCGATGGCCTCTGATTTCTGCCTCGTCACGCATGCCTCCCAATGACATTCTGACAAATTTCCTGTTCATGGCCTTTGCCAAAGATTTTCCCAATGATGTTTTACCCACGCCTGGAGGGCCGACAAGGCAAAGAATAGGTGCTTTGAGCCCTTTTGAGAATGAACGGGCGGCCAGATATTCCAGGATTCGCTCTTTCACTTCTTCCAGACCGTAATGATCATGGTCCAATACCGTTCTGGCCATTTTGACATCGATAATGTCATCGGATTCCTCGTTCCAAGGCATTTCCACCAGCCAATCGATATAAGAACGGATGACTGTGGATTCGGCCGAGAATGTCGGGGATTTTTCCAGTCTTTCCAGTTGTTTGAGTGCCTTTTCCTCTACATCTTCAGGCAGTTTTGCCCCTTCGATTTTTTCTTTTATTTCAATGATCTCAGGATCACCGGTACCATCCAGTTCTTCTTTAATGGTTTTCATCTTTTCTCTCAGATAATATTCTTTCTGATTTTGTTCCAGTTTTCCTTTAACTTTTCGTTCCAGTTCTTCCTCTATTTTCAACAATTCGTTCTCTCTTAAGAGGATCTCCAGTAAGAGTTCTAAGCGATTTTTTGGGTGAACGATTTCCAACAACACCTGTTTTTCTTCTAATTTCAAAGGAAGGATGGATGCGACTAAATCGGCGAATTTATCGGCGTCTTCCGTGCTTTCCAATGCCTGAAGGGCTTCATTGGGAATTCTTCTGATATATTGGAAGAATTTTCTCGCTTCGTCTTTTACTTTTCGAATAAGGACTTCCAAAGCTTTGGTGTTGCGGTAATTGATTTGCAAAATTTCAATCTTGGCAGAAAGGGATTCGCCATCAACAAGCCCGTCGATGATTTTACCCCTGACAACTCCCTCTACCAGCACTTTAAAAGAGTTGTCGGGAAGCTTCATCAACTGCATGATTCTGGCTACAACCCCATGTGTATACAAATCCACTTCTTTGGGTTCGTTGTCTTGGATGTCTTTTTGTGAGCATAAAAATAAAAATCTGCTTTTCTTTTCAATGGATTCTTCCAATGAATTCAAAGACTTTTCCCGTCCGATGTAAAAGGGAATCACGGAGCCGGGATACACCAACATGTTAGTGCGCATGGGTATGACGGGGAGAATTTCAGGGATATCCTCAGAGCCCTTTCCCTCGCTGGCGAAATCCTCCAATGCTTTAAACTTAGCCATAGTGTACCTCCATTTTTTTATCAATTCATTCGTTTGTTTGATTATACTCTAAAACGGCAATAAATGTAAACTTTCTATAACGAGTCTGGGTGTTTTCATCATTGTGTCGATTCAATGAACACCGATACTTGTTGAATGACAAAGGGTATTAACATGAGAATATCCACTTTTCAAGGTATCCTTTTATTTTATTTCAACGATATCTCTGCTTTTAAACCCCTTAGTTTTTCCACGATGCGGTCGTAACCCCGGAAGATATGGTCAACTTCCTGGACACATGTCTCTCCTTTTGCCGCCAATCCCGCCAGGATTAAAGCCGCAGCACATCTGAGATCGGTGGCAAAAACGGGGGCTCCTTGCAGTTCCTTTTGGCCTGTGATGATTATATTCTGGTTCCTAACATAGGCATGTGCCCCCAATCTTCTTAATTCTTCCGCATGGGCATTTCTTTCCGGGAAAACCTTGTCGTTGATCACTGAACGCCCTTGAGACAATGTCAACAGGGTGGTCATTTGCGGCTGCATGTCGGTTGGAAAAAAGGGATAAATATCCGCACGGATATAGGCACTATCCAACAGTTTTGATGTTTCATGCGTGCTTGCCAAGTTTCCTTTGAGTTCAATGGGTGCTCCGATCTTTATGAGTTCGTTCGTCAGCGCTTGGTTGTGTTCAGGTATGTAGCCGTTTACCGTTATGGCACTATTGGTGATCAATCCGGCTATAAGATAGGTTCCGGCTTCCATACGATCGGGAATGACTTCAAATTCAATACCGTGAAGGCGATCAACGCCCTCTATATATAGGGATGAGGTATCTTTGCCCTTGATCTTTGCCCCCATCCGGGTTAAAAACTCGATAAGTTGCGAAATTTCAGGCTCTTTAGCGGCGTTGTTGATGACGGTTGTTGTTCCTGTCAGTTTTACAGCAGCTGAAAGGATCTGTTCGGTGGCACCAACGGAAGGAAAAGGAAGGTCTATGGTGCAATGTTGATGTTTCACCTTCCTTTGAGTGAAAACCACACCGTGTTCAATTCGATTGTCAAAACCCAGTTTCGATAATCCCATCAAGTGTAAATCGACCGGTCTGGGACCGATGGAACACCCTCCAGGTAAAGGAACGCCTGCCTCGTTGTGTATAACCGACAGAGGACCTAAGATGTTAAAGGAGGCTCTCATTTTTCTGATCAAGTGATAAGGGACGGAATTCTTGCAAGTGGCATGCGCCTTTATTTCTATTTCCCCATCTTTAAAGGTCGTTTCAATGTTGAGTGATGACAAGATTTCTAACATGGTTCTCACATCTTCTAAATCTGGAACCCGTTTGATCAATATTCTGTCATTTGTTAACAAACTGGCGGCGAGAATAGGTAATACTGCGTTTTTAGAACCACTGATATTGACTTCCCCGCTAAGTTTTCTTCCCCCTTTGATAATCATTTCAGACATCTTTTTTACCCCCCCCAGGAATTTATTCAAGATCGATCACCGTTACACCGGTCCCCCCTTCTTGTGGTTTGCCGATTCGAAAGGATTGTATCCTTGGATCGTTGTTCAGAAAATCCCATATCCCTTCGGCCAGCCTTCCGGTTCCTTTACCGTGTACAATGTAAGCGATCTTTTGGCTTTTTACCATCATTTGTTCTAAAAAGGTATTCAGTTTTTCAACACCTTCTTCAACCGTATTTCCCCTAATATCCAATCTTTGTGAGTGGAACCCCATCCCTTGGCTTTGTCGAGAGACTTGGGAGTTCATGATCCCATAATAGGCATATTTTTCCTCTCGTTCTTGATCCGGGATTTCGTCGTGTTGAGCCGGGATCAAGCTCTCCGGTGCAACTTCTACTTTGAGGGGTCCATTTTGAACGATCACTTTACCATCACGCTTGTCGATTATTTCCAAAGCTACTTGAGTCCCCTTGATTTTCACCCAGTCTCCCGTTTGTATCTTATCATATTTTACCGTTTTGTCAGTTCTGTCCGCACGGGCTAATTTCGATTTCAAGTCTTCAAGTTTTTCTTTCTTCATGAATTCCAGTTTTTTGTTCACTTGCTTGATCTCATCCAGGCTGGCTTCTTTGCTTTTTTTAATTTTACTGACGGCTGTTTCTGCTTCTTTCTTGAGTTCTGTTAAAAATTCATCCAGTTCGTCAATATCTTCCATAAATCCCTGTATTTTCTTTTTTCTCAATTTTTCCAACTTTTCCTGCATCAAAAATTCCTGATCTTGCAAATTCTTTCTCAGTAGTAGGGCTTTGTCTTTTTCAGCCTCCAAAACTCGTTTTTCATCATGTAAGGTGTTCAGGATTTCATCCACATTGGCGTATTCCTTGGTTTTAAATTTCTCGGCACTATCCAACACCTCATCGGGCACTCCCAATCTTTTGGCAATCTCAAAGGCGTTAGAACTGCCGGCCAAACCCACACGTAGGTGATAAGTGGGGGAAAGGGTTTCCACATCAAAGCTGACCGAGGCGTTGATCAACTCTTTCCTTCCAAAACAATACAATTTTAAAGGAGACAGATGAGATGTCACGACAATCATGGCCTTTTTCTCCAGCAACACTTCCAACAGGCCCAAAGCGAGAGCGGCCCCCTCTACAGGATCCGTTCCAGCTCCTAATTCATCCAATAAAACCAAAGTTCTTTCATCCGCCAATTTTACGATTTGAGTAATATTTTTCAGATGTCCGGAAAAGGTACTCAAAGATTGTTCGATGGATTGTTCATCACCAATATCGGCCATTATATAATGAAAACAGCCTATTTTACTTCCTCGATCCGCCAAAATTGGGATTCCGGACAATCCCATGAGGTGTGAGAGTCCGATGGTTTTTAATGTAACCGTTTTCCCGCCGGTATTCGGTCCTGTGATGACGATACCCCTTTTGCCGTTTCCCAATGAAACCGTCAGTGGAACACATCGTTCGCCGATCAGTGGATGTCTCACGTTCAGCAGTGTGAAATCTGCTGTTTCTGATAGTTCCGGTACCACACCGCCATTTTTGATGGCGTATTTTGCCTTTGCCCAAAGCAAATCAAATATCACCAGATTGGCGTTGTTGTGGTCAAAGGTGTTGATATTGTTCAGGATAAACATCGAGAGTTCTCTCAAAATCCGGTTGATTTCCTCACGTTCTCGATCGTGGATCTCTTTCGAATGATCGTTGAGTTCCACGAGGGCTTCCGGTTCCATGTAATAGGTAGCGCCGGATGCGGATGTGGAATGGATGATTCCCCTGATACTGGATCGGCTGGTGTTTTTGATGGGGAGCACATAACGGCCGTCTCTTAGAAAATAACTGGGTTGCTGCAGATTGTTGGAAAAATTTGAGGACAGGTAGGAATCCAACTTGTTTTTCAGATTGTTGAGAATTCGGCGTTTTTCAGTTCGAATCTCACGAAGCCTTGCTGATGCTGAATCCTTTACTTCACCCTGTTCATCGATGGCCAGTTCCACTTTTTTTGTAAAGGAGGGAAAACCGGAAAGAGAATTCACCAGAAAACGGATCGACGGGTAGGGTTCCTCCAGTTTTTCAAACCACGAAATGAGCGTTTGGACGCCAAGAACGGTATTTTTCAGTTTGATCAGTTCCAACGGTTCCAGGACATCCCCGTTTCTTACCTTTTCAATCTCTTCTCTGACATCGAAGATACCGCCAACGGGAGGTTCTCCTTCCTGAAACATCAGATGTTGCATTTCTCTGGTTTTTTTTAACGCTTCGCCTGGGTCCTTAACCGGGCAGAGACCAAGAACCTCTGTCCTTCCGTAATTTGAAAAGGCATAATCCTTTAAGATATTGAGGACTTTATTAAACTCAAGTTTGGTTTGTGAAAAGGCTTCCATGGACACCCCTTTCCTTTTAAAAATCTATTTTTTCTACCACGTCTTTCAAGTCTTCTTCCATCACATGGAGGTAATTTTGCGTGGTTGAAAGGCTTTTGTGGTTCATCAGCTCTTTGATCTTATAGAGTGAAACATCTTTACTCATCAGTGCTGTGGCAAACGTATGCCTGAGAACGTGCGGTCCCATTTTTTTCTTATCCAACCCGGACATTTCCAGGTATTTTTTTACCATTCTGTAAACCGCCGTTCTGTCCAGGGGCTTTTGTCGGTATGTTAAAAAGATAAAGTCTGAATCTGATTGCAGTGTTCTTCTCTCACATAAATACGCCTCAAAGAGAATGGAGATCTTGTGATTGATGTAGACGTAATCCATTTCTTGGCCTTTTCTCATGACTTCCAGCGAATACCTTCCCGTCCGGTCTTTTTGCTCACAACCCATTTGCATGGAGGTGATTTCACTTACCCGCATGCCGGTACCCAAAAGCAAACTGACGATGGTTTTATCCCGCAGGCCCACAAACCCACTCGCCTGTTCACTGATGGTTTGCATGAGCAATTGATATTCGTCTTCTTGCAGGAAAACGGGGTTTTTTCTTCTTAGTTTGATAGATTTTACACCCTTTGCGGGGTTATTGGCAACGATACCCCTTGAATGCAAGTAGTTGTAAAAGGATTTGATGGAAGAAAGTGTTCGGTTTTTTGTCCGTTCGTTTACATCTTTACTGAAAACATAATCTTCGATATCAACAAGTTGCAACTCTTCTAATTCCATTGATTCGGATTCCAAGAAATCATAAAATTTATTGAGTTCCCGTGTGTATTCTTTGATAGTTGTCGGTGAATAATGCTGTAATTTCATCCACCTGGAAAACCTGTCTAAGTTCTTTCTCATTTTGAACCCCCCATAAAACAGAAATATCGATCAACATGGCCACACCCTTTTTTGTTTCAAGAAAGGAATAAGTTGATCTATTGATCCCCACAGATAGAAAAATGCCAAAATCGGCTATTGATTGACGATAAATCCTGCCGGCACTTTCAAAAAGCACACCTTTAATATCTTGAGAAAACCTTTGCCATTTCCAATAGAGCCGGTCGAATTTGCGTCTATCCAATAAATCGTAATACGTTCGAACGATGTTCCAATCCAACTGGTTTTCTTGCATATAACGCAAAAACAGCGTTGGTGCATGCGAATAAACCAGTTCCCTCCAAAGCGTCCCCCATTGCCGCTTATCGTATTTCAACAGTTCAAAACTACATGATGTGATATCCTTTACCTTTTTCAATTTTCGCTCTCATCTTTGCCTTCACGCCGGTCTAGGTACTGTTTCAAATCGTTCATGTTGAAATTGTTGATGAATGATCTGAATTCCTGTTTTTCTTGGTCTTCTTCCTCGGAAATGTCTGTGGTGATCGAACCGCTCATCGAGGCTTCAAGCAGCACTTCACTTGTCACATAAACCGGAAGTTCCAGCTTGTTGGCAATAACAAGGCAATCGGAGGGTCTGGCATCCAATTCAAGGTATTGATTGACCCTTCCGGTTTCCTGTTGTGTGTCATTTTTTTTGATCACGAGGTTGGCTAAGAATGTTCCGTTTTTGATTGAGTGTATCACCACGTGTTCGAAGATTCCCCCCATCGTTTCGACGGCTGATATCAACAAATCATGGGTCATGGGGCGAATGAGATGGAAATTCTCAATTGACATAGCCAGAGCCCATGCTTCACAGGCACCGATCCACAGATAAATCTTTTTATCCGTTCCCTCTACGTTTAACTCCAGAACGGGTGTGTTGTTGTTTTTGTCCATTAGTAGTTTTCCGATGGTTGCTTTTTTCATTTTTTCACCGCCATTAACTTCGTTTAAAGTAGTCATCCAACTGTGAAAACGAAAGCTTGTACTTAACAGGCCTGCCGTGCGGGCAGGAAAACACTTCATAATCCTTCATTTCTTTCAACAATTCCCGGGCCTGCTCCAAAGTGATAAAATCTCCCGTTCGAAAGGCATGGTGACAGGCGATCGTTGCGTATATATGATCATATACTTGGCTTTCTTTTTCCAATTCTGTTACTCTAAATTCGTCAATGATTTCCAATAAAACATCAACAGCATCCTGTTGTTTGATAATATTGGGTATACCCGTAATTTTTACAGAACCTTTGTTCAGCTCGTAACAAAATCCTAAAGAGGCAAATGCTTCCGTTTGTTCTTGAAGGATTTGATTTGATGCCGTATCTATCTCGATACTTAACGGTTCAAGTAGCTTTTGAATCAACAGTTTTTTCTCGCTTTTTCTGATCTTTTCATAAAGAACTCTTTCGTGAGCGGCGTGAAAATCCACTAATACCAAACCGGTAGCATCCTCCATGACGATATAGCGCTTATTGGCAATACCCAGTATCTTATCGGAAGAAAAGATCGTTTGTTTATCCGATACAGGCTGTTTTGTGAAATCAGGTTGATCAAGAATCGGTTGCAAGATTTGAGGCTGTCTTTGGCTTTTGTACAAAAGACCAGGTGAATATTCATTCATGTGGATGTCTTTGACGTATTCTGCACGGTGGCCCAATTGCCTGTCTTGTGATTGAAAAGATTTGACCGGATGGTTTTGATTCGTCGAGTTCAAGGTTGAGAAGGCCTCTTTGATCTGCATCGATTGATTTGAAAACGCACTTTTCAAGGCGCTCTTGATCAGAGAATAAACCGTGCTGCTTTCGGAATACTTGACCTCCAGTTTTTGTGGATGCACGTTGATATCCACTTCGGATTTTGGGATAGTCATAAACAAAACCGCCACGGGATATCGCCCTTTTCCCAATAGGGGAGTGAAAAAATCACGTACAGCTGCGTAAACAATCGGGTCTTTTACAAACCGTTCGTTAACAAAAGTTGTGATGCCGGTCATGTTGGGCCGGCTGAGTTCGGGGGAACTAACAGCTCCCACAACTGAAAAAGCACCCTGTTGGTGGTTGACATCCAACAATTGATTTGGATCGTTGACTTTGAGAACATTTTGAATACGGATCTTCAGTGGTTCTTTCAAGCAGGAGTAAACTCGATTGCCATCTCGAATCATTTCAAATGCCACATCCGGTTTTGATAAAAGGAATTTTTCAAGTACGTCCAACACATACCGTGACTCCGAAGCAGAGGTTTTTAAAAATTTCCTTCTGGCGGGAACGTTGAAAAAAAGGTTTCTCACTTCAACGGTCGTTCCTCTATTCATTGGAATTCGTTTTTCTTCTACCAATTGACTGCCACGGTAAAACAACGACATCCCGGTATCAGCTTCCTGCGTTTTAGAAGACAGATAAAATTCCGATACCGATGCAATCGATGACAAAGCCTCTCCTCGAAAGCCAAAGGTGTCTAAATCAAGAATA
>Ga0209607_1000618_pt1 | contig 31454 bp, 26 predicted proteins | sample AD_UKC117_MetaG_FD_184413 | JGI IMG/M metagenome (GOLD analysis project Ga0209607, IMG submission 184413) | Active sludge microbial communities of municipal wastewater-treating anaerobic digesters from Hong Kong - AD_UKC117_MetaG (SPAdes)... | ecosystem: Engineered > Bioreactor > Anaerobic >... | reverse complement strand
CATCACCGAGCCGACGAGCGGGCGCGTGGCGCTGCATGGACGGGTGGCCAGCCTGCTGGAAGTGGGCACCGGCTTCCACCCGGAACTGACAGGTCGAGAGAACATTTACCTGAACGGTGCCATCCTGGGCATGAAACGCCGCGAGATCGACCGCAAGTTTGACGAGATCGTGGCTTTTGCCGAGATTGAGCGTTTTCTGGATACACCGGTCAAGCGCTATAGCAGCGGCATGTACGTGCGCCTAGCCTTTGCCGTGGCTGCGCACCTGGAACCGGAGATACTGCTCGTTGATGAAGTGCTAGCTGTGGGTGACGCCGCGTTTCAGAAGAAATGTCTGGGGAAAATGGGAGATGTGGCAACGGAAGGACGAACAGTGCTATTTGTCAGTCACAACATGGTTGCAGTCCAGACGATGTGTCAACACTTATTCTGGCTGGACTATGGGAAACTTAGAGCACAAGGGAAAGTCGATGCCGTTGTGCCAGCTTACCTGCGATCAGGGTTGACCAACGGTACCTGCAATGAACGTACTTGGTCCGAACTGATTCACGCCCCGGGCAATGAAACTGTTCGCCTTCACCGGATTGCCGTAGTACCTGAGAGCGAGGATCCGGGTGGCACAATCACAATGAGAACTGCGCTGCGTATTGAAGTGGAGTATTGGAATCTGCTGCCTGCTATGCATTTACATACCACATTACATGTGTGTAACGATCAAGGTGTTGTCGCGTTTGCTACTGGCGCTCACCTAGATCAATTGCTGCATGTACAACCGCCAAACGGTCTATTTCGCAGTATCTGTCACATACCAAGCAATCTGCTCAACAGCGGATTGCACATTGTGAATTTGTTGTTGGTTAGAGGTTCCAGGGATCATTCTTTTCGCCTTGACGATGCTATCAGTTTCGAAGTCATTGATGCTTATGAACGGGACTTCGCTTGGTTTGGGAGAGAACCGGGCGTAGTTATGCCGCATTTGGATTGGTCGACAGAACTCCTAATGAGAATGGATGATTGAGCAGGTGCCCTGTCAAATGCGTATTGTTGGAGGGATGTTTGGGTTAGAACCTAGTCTGCAACATAAATGTGACATTTTACCAAGCTTTATGCGAGAACCGGCGTTGTTTTTCCTTAATTCGCGGTGTGCGCTTCAATTTCTAATTCGAGATCTTCGACCGCCACAGGTCTGGTTACCCTCCTATCTCTGCTGTTCAATACTAGAAGCAATCGATCAAGAAACGACCGACTTGCGGTTTTTTCCAATCGGTTTTGATCTTGCCATCGAGTCTTTAGACTGGCTCGATCAGATAGCTAGTGGTTCTCTTGTGATGATGATTGACTATTTCGGGTTTCCCTGTGATGCGACCGTAGTTAAGAAAGTACAAGCAAGAGGAGCATTTGTAGTTGAAGACGCAAGCCAAGCACTACTCTCACTGCATGTGGGGCTGGTCAGTGATTTCGTGCTATACAGCCCGCGCAAGATGGTCGGGGTGCCAGATGGAGGGATTCTACAATATCGACGCAGTTATCGTCCACCTCATGCTAGTCTGAATTCTCCTCCAGCAAATTGGTGGCTCTCGGCTCTAGAGGCATGCGTAGCGCGTCGAGAGTTCGATAAATATGGCGGTGAGCGCTATTGGTTCGAGATATTTCGTGAGGCGGAGGCAACCTATCCATTGGGCCCATTTGAAATGAGCGAGCTGTCAGTTCTCCTCTTGCGCACTGCATTCGATTACTCTTTCATTGCACAAGTGAGACGCGCCAATTATCAATTGCTGGCTGACAGACTTTCGGAAATTGCTTTGTTTGGAACGCTGGATGAAGAGACGATTCCATTAGGGTTTCCAGTTGTCGTCCACAACCGAGACGCAATACGTGAGGTACTGTTTACGAACGAGATATTTCCGCCAGTACATTGGATGATTTCTGAGTGTGTTCCATCTGATTTCCTCGCGGCTCATAAGCTGAGTAGCCAGATAATGACGCTCCCATGTGATCAGAGACTAGCCGAAAAAGACATTCATAGAATTGTAAATGCCCTACTCACTGCGATGGATGGCGTGTAGTATGAAACTCGGTATCATGCAGCCATACTTTTTCCCCTATCTTGGCTACTTTGAGCTAATCCATCAGTGTGATCGGTGGATTGTTTTTGATACCCCCCAGTACATTCGCCATGGGTGGGTTAATCGTAATCGGATATTGCATCCCAACACAGGTTGGCAGTATGTTATTGTGCCAACTCAACGGCACGGGCGGACAACTCCGATTAGCGATATACGTATCACAGGCGATAGCCGGTGGCGGTCCAAACTACTTGGACAACTGCAACACTATAAGAAACGAGCGCCATTCTTTGACTCCGTCCAGGATCTAGTAGCCACTGGATTGGACAATGGTGACGAACATCTCTGCAGATTAAACATCAGGTGCCTGGAACTTGTGTGCGAGTACCTTGGTATCCCATTTCTTTGGTCTCGTTACTCAGAAATGGAATTGGAGTTGGGGCCAGTTGAGGGGCCAGGGGACTGGGCTTTACGAATTGCAGAGGCCACTGGGGCGACTGAGTACATAAATCCGCCAGGAGGGGCAACACTTTTCGATCCGGCCAAATTTGAGGCGAGTGGTATACAGCTAACCATTCAAAGTCCAGTTGAGTTCACCTATGATTGTGACGGTTACGACTACGAACCAAATCTCTCGATAATAGACGTAATGATGTGGAATGCCCCAGATCAAATCGGGCAGTATTTGGAGCTTGTGCGAATTAACTCGTAGGAGTCAATCATAAATGGAACAGTTGACACTGGGAGGTGTATACCTACGTGCGCTCGAGATCACTGATCTTGATAGGATCCATGCCTGGCACAACGACCCGCAACTCTACCGGTATCTGGGAAGCAGCTTCCGATGGGTTAGTCGCACAGCAGAAGAGGAATGGCTCCGGCGACGTTCCACGCATTCAACCACAGAAGTGAACCTTGGGATTTGTCTTGTGGATAGTAATGAGCACATCGGTAACGTATACTTGCGCGACATCAGCTGGATTGAACGTCACGCAGAACTCCATATCTTTATTGCTGCAGGCATTCATCGAGGCAAGGGTTATGGCGAAGCGACGATGAAGCTCATTCTATCGCACGCCTTTCACGACTTGGCTCTCGAACGTATATATCTATCTGTGCTTGCTTCAAACCAGACAGCCCAACGACTATATGTGAAAATCGGTTTTATCGAAGAAGGCAGGCTTCGACGGCATGCTGTCAAAGGCGGTCAATATGAGGATCTTCTCGTTATGGGTGTGTTGAAGACCGAATGGGAAACTTCACTGCGATGAAACAATCTCTGGCGGATCTGAAAATACTTGGAGGGCATCCAGCTTTTGTTGAACCGTTACACGTGGGTCGCCCCAATATCGGCAACCGTACTGCGCTGTTGACTCGGATAGAAGATCTGCTGGATCGTCGGTGGCTTACTAACAATGGCATCTATGTTCGGGAGTTTGAGAATCGCGTTGCCAACCTAATGGACGTTCGGCACTGCGTTGCCATGTGCAATGCCACTGTGGCACTAGAGATCGCAACTCGCGCCATGGGCTTGCACGGTGAAGTAATCATCCCTTCTTTTACCTTTGTCGCCACCGCACACGCTCTGCAGTGGCAAGAGATCACACCGGTCTTTTGCGATATTGATCCGGCTACGCACAATCTGGATCCAGCCAAGGTAGAGGCAATGATCACCCCTCGCACTACTGGCATCATCGGCGTGCATGTCTGGGGTAGACCATGTGCCATCGAAGAACTGCAAGGGATTGCGCAAAGGCGCGGCCTCACGCTCATGTTTGACGCTGCTCACGCCTTTGGAAATTCCTACAAAGGCCGGATGATAGGCGGCTTTGGGAGGGCCGAGGTCTTCAGCTTCCATGCCACCAAGTTTTTCAATACCTTTGAGGGCGGGGCAGTTGTGACCAATGACGACGAATTGGCTGCGAAGATGCGTCTCATGAAGAACTTTGGGTTTGCGGGCTACGACGACGTCATTTACGTCGGCACCAATGGCAAGATGACCGAAGTCTCAGCTGCAATGGGCCTCACTGGGCTTGAGTCACTGGATGAATTCATGGCGGCTAATCGCCGCAACTATGCTGCCTATCGTGCGGGCCTGGCGGGTCTTCCTGGCATCAAGCTCATCGACTATGATGATTCCGAGCGATGCAACTATCAGTACATCATCGTAGAGGTGGACGAGGCAGATGCTGGAATCAGTCGCGATATGCTGGTGCGTGTTCTCCATGCCGAAAATGTGCTGGCGCGGCGTTACTTCTACCCCGGTTGCCACGCAATGGAACCTTATCGTTCGCATTTCCCACATGCCGGGCTGTTGCTGCCAGAAACACTATCGCTCACGCGAAAGGTGATGTCATTGCCGACTGGTTCAGCGGTAACTCCGTGCGAGATCGAGATGGTCTGCTCAATCATTCGCCTGGCAATTGGGTGTAGTCACGAATTGCATTGTATGTTTACAGATCGTCTGCCTGAGTGATGAACACTAAAGCTAGACCCAAGGTGAGCGTTGCGATGGTCACCTATAATCACGAACAGTTTGTCGCTAAAGCTATTGAAAGCGTCGTGATGCAAGAAGCAGACTTTCCCTTTGAAGTCATCATTGGCGAAGACTATTCAACTGACGGCACTCGTGCAATCGTGGTTGAGTATGCGCAGCGCTTTCCTAATATCGTTCATCCTTTGTTGCACAACAATAACCTTGGATTGCAGGGTGCACGGAATTTTCAGTCTGTCATGGCGAAATGTCGCGGTAATTATGTTGCGATCTTGGAGGGAGATGATTATTGGACTGATCCGCATAAGTTGCAGAAGCAGGTTGACTTTCTGGACTCGCATCCGGAATATACGATCTGTTCGCACAATGTCGATGTCCTCGAACAGGCAACTGGCAATTTCTATTCTTGGGGCTATGCAGATCAGCCAGAACATCTCACGCTCAAGGATGTGTTGAGAAACGGTAGCTGTGGCGCGACTTGTTCGCTTTTGTTTCGACGCAAGATGTTTGACGCGCTTCCAGACTGGTATACCTCAGGCCAGGTTCACGGTGGGGATTGGACGCTTCAGGTACTCTGTACCTCTAGAGGTCCCATGCGCTATCTGCCCGAGAAGATGGGGGTCTATCGTCGACACGCGGCTGGTGCAAGGTATCATGCTACCACTGCGGCAGCGGTGCGGGGACATGATGCGACGGCAATTTCCAGCAAAAATGCGCTACACGGCTGTGATGTGGTCGATGCTCATTTCTCCTACCGGTATACAAGAGATCTGAACAGCCTCCGCTCATACTGGCTCTGGATAGGCGGGCTCGACTTCATGAAAGCTGGGTGCCGTCGTACGGCATTGTATTGGATGCTTCGCTCGATTGCACTAATGGTTCCCCGTGTGCCTACAGCATTGCGAGGACGGGATCTTGCAGGTGAATTTTTCTTTGTTGCGACCGGGAGAGGGTTGCCGCGTATGCTAAGGCGATGCTTGCCGGCGAAGCTCAGGGCTCATGGCTGAACACAAGAATATCGTGCCAACGATAGTTGGTATGATTCCCGGACTGCGCGTTTCTCTTGGTCTTGCCGGTATATTCGGTGCAGTCTTGCTTGTATACTTTGCTACTTCTGTCATGTATGCCCCGTTGGCCTTGCCGGCGACTATAGGTTTTGCGTTGGTCGCTCAGTTATTATTCGTGCGACGCTGGATGCTGAAGCTGCCCTCCCACGAGCAACAATTTCAGAGTTTACAGGCTACAACGAATCTGGTGCCGATGCTGGGCGGTGCACATCTCCCGCTAACAGATTCTGCTATGGAACCAGTTCATCAACTTCATCTTGTCTCACATCTGCTGGCGAATCGTGTGGATGCGGTGGTCGAATGTGGCTCAGGAACCTCAACCCTTGTCGTCGGTAATCTCTTGCGCCAACAGGGCCATGGCCATCTCTACGCGATTGAGCAAGATGAAGCCTGGAGTCAGTTGATGCAAAGCGTTTTGGTTGGGCAGGCGCTCAACGACTATGTCACTTTGTTGTATGCGCCTTTGGTTCCCTATGGGGATCTGGGTAGTGAGGAGAACCCCGGCGGACTATGGTATTCCACAGATGTAATTCAAGCAGCGTTGGAGGGAATCCAACACATTGACCTGCTGGTCATCGACGGCCCCATTGGTGTGAATCGCTATAGCCGCTTCCCGGCCCTGCCTTATTTGGCGGCGAAGTGCGACGAAGATACGTTGATCGTACTTGACGACACCAACCGACAGGACGAACGATTTGTGCTTGAGCGCTGGCAGGCGCTATTCGATCTGAACGTGCAGCATCGTACTGGCGCTCAGCGGCACCAAGCTCATATACGGCTGGCAGCCCCGCGACAGGTGAAGTGAACATCCTACGCGTTAGCGGCTCTGACCGCGGTGGGGGCGCCGAGCTGGTGGCGTGGAAACTTTTCGACGCATGTCGCCGACTGGGACATACTTCGAGACTGGCCGTCGGTGCAAAATGCACCACCGATCCTGATGTGATAGAACTGCCGCGACGAGCCGAACTGCCTGATTGGTGGGCGCGTCCTCTATGGTCACTTCATGGTCGGCTGTCGGTCCTCGACAGGCGATTGCCTGGGGTTGCTGCCCTGCGGCAGAGTCTTCGTGTTGCGGCTGGTGGCCGGGCGCAATGGGCGCTTGTGCGTGGACATGAAGACGTCTATGCGCCAGCCAGCTATGATCTGCTCGGGATGGTCACGCCTCGACCTGATCTGATCCATGCCCATAACCTGCATGGTGGATATTTCGACCTGCGTGCGCTTGTTCCGTTGAGTCGCCAAATCCCGGTGGTGCTGACGCTCCATGACATGTGGGCTTTGACCGGCCATTGCGCACATAGCCTTGGCTGTGCGCGCTGGCAGAGAGGTTGCGGCCACTGTCCCGACTTGACGATCTATCCCGCATTATGCCGTGACGGAACTGCTCGTAACTGGCAGCGCAAGCGCGAGATCTATCGCCGTAGCCGTCTATACGTGGCGACGACCTCGCAATGGCTGATGGATCAAGTCGACAATTCTATGTTGCATGCAGTTGAGAAACGGGTGATCCCCAACGGCATCGACCTGGCGACATTCCACCCTGACAGCCAACAATGTGCACGCGCTGACGTTGGCTTGCCGCCAGATAGATTGATCCTGCTATTCGTTGCCAACGGTGTAACGCGCAATCCCTTCAAGGACTACACAACGGTTTTGAATGCAGTTCAAAGAGTGGTAGCAGGCATTGACGACAAACGGAAATCCGAACTGTTATTGGTGGCATTGGGCGCGGAGCAAGCCGAACAGCAATTCCGGGATGGAGTAGAGGTACTCTTTGTCCCTCATGTGCGCGATGCTAAGAAGATGGCACGCTACTACCAATCTGCCGATCTTTTTCTCCATGCAGCGCGCGCCGAAGTCTTCGGAACAGTCCTCATAGAGGCGCAAGCGTGCGCTGTACCTGTGATCGCTACAGCGGTGGGTGGCATCCCAGAAACGATGGCGGATGGCCGGACCGGGTATCTGGTCCCACCTGGAGACGGTGAAACGATGGCACAGCGCATTCTTGACCTCCTCGATGATCGCCCCCGTCGAATCGCCATGGCGGACGCTGCTGCTGTTCACGCCCGCCTGAACCATGATCTTGCTGCCCAAGTTATGAACTATCTTGCGTGGTATTCAGAGATATTGGCAGAATTCCGGGAGCAACTTTGAGGCGATTTCCTGATCCCTGTGCCAATAGCGTCCTCCGTGGGACAATTGGATTGACAGTGGGCAGTATCGTCTTGCTTTTGCTTGGTACTGTCACATTGCATGCTCAGCATGACGGTTGGAGCTATCCTGTTGAGTTTGCCCGCGTGTCCTTTGAGGGTTCGCTGCAGACTGCTGTGCTGGTCAACGACATGAGCGGTATTCTGCACGCATTTTGGCCGATGACGCCAAACGTCGACGAAGAACCGTATGCCGTTTACCATCGGGCGTGGGTCGATGGCCAGTGGACGGATCCAGTAGATGTGGTGTTGGCCAGCTTTCCGTTTTCAGTCGTGGTCGATCACAACAACATGATCCACCTGTTTTGGCAGGAGAACGGCACGATTCGCCGGAGTATGGTGCATGCGACGCAGGCAGGCAACGCTCACAATTGGACAGCACCCGATACTCTACCCACGAAGTATCAGGCTGGGGTGACACCGATTGGTGTCGAAGCCAGGCCCGGTGGCGGCCTATACCTGGCGTATGGCGATAGCTCGGCGACACGGATTCAGTTTATGGCCACCGTCGATGGGGCGCACTGGGAGGAGTCAGATGTAGCCGCAGATCCGGCAAATGGCCTGTGGTTGGTAGGACCCACCATTGCCGTGGCGCCAAACAATGATGTCTTGTTGTCCTGGAAGGAAGTGATATCAGAAGCCGGGTATCGTAGCCTGCAATCCTCGCTGGAAGCACAGGGAGCGCTATTTTCTGGCTATACGCTTGGTGTCTATTATTCGCGTTCCGTCGACCAGGGAACAACCTGGGATGCCCCACAACTATTACAGGACGGTTACTACGGTGCGCGGTTCGCTACTGTGGGCGGGCGACTCGTGCGCCTGGTTGGTGGTGGGCTTGGAGTCGGTGGACGGCTCATTTCATTCTCGCCGGACAGCGGTTATACCTGGAGCGAAGCGCGCGAGATCGGCATTGGTGGGGCAGAAGGCATGCAGGGGATCGGGGTCGTCGAGGATAGTGCGGGGAACCAGCACTTTATGATCGAAAGTGGAATGTCGTTCGCCCAGGTTTCTTGGGATGGGGAGACCTGGTCCGACGCACTATACGTCCTGCCTCCGGCCGAAATGGAGGATTGCTGTATTACGGGTGGTCAGGTGACTGAGAACGCGGTTATGGGAATCACGGAGGGGAACCTCCTTCACGTGATTTTTGAGGAAGCCAACTCGGTTCTTTGGTACGCTCAACGACGGCTGGATACGCCAACGGAGCCGGTTGTGATGCTGCCAACGCCGGCGCAGGCGCTGGCGTTGGCGGCATCACAGTATCCGGCAAAGGGAGCGAATATCGCACAAGATACGATATCGGTTCCCTTGGCCTTGTCTGAACAGAAGCAGATTCGTCCCGGGATCGATAGCTTCGGTAAGGATCGAACGAGCAGCGCAGGTGTCTCTCCGCTATTCGTGAGTGTGGCGGCTCCGTTGATGATGCTCCTATTGGTGTTTGCCGCGGTCGGTTGGAAGCGGAATCGGCGAGATCGGACTCGCTAATCTTTCGCAGCAAATGATTGTTGTCCAGTTGACCGGGGGGCTTGGCAACCAGATGTTTCAGTACGCTGCAGGATATGCCCTATCGGTGCGCCATCACGTGCCACTCGGGCTGGATCTTTCGGAGTTTCCAAAACATCCATTGCGAACGTTTCGTCTCGATCACTTCTGCATAGATGGTCGAGTGATTCCCAGTTGGTTGGCACGGTTTCTTACGCGTAATCATGGAGAGCGCAGAATAGAGCGCCTGGTCTCGGCGGCTGCACATCGTTTCGAACCGCGCTATCGACACGAGATTCTGGAGGAAAGGCACTTTCACTTTGACCCCAATATCTTAACCGCTTCGGCACAGACCTATTTGGTTGGGTACTGGCAGAGCTACCGCTATTTTGATGCTGTGTCAGAACAATTGCGAAGACGGCTCTCACTGCGAAAGCCTCTGGGTTCCACGAGTCAAGTCATAGCCAGCAAAATAGCAGAAAGGCCATCTGTCAGCATTCATGTACGCCGAGGAGACTATGTAGCGGATGCTGAGCAAAGTGCCATTCATGGGGCGTGTGGCGTCGAATATTACCGTAAGGCAGTCGATATCGTCGCGAACACAATTGGTGATATGCAGTTGTTTGTCTTCTCCGACGACTTTCTTTGGACAAAGGCTAATCTGTGTTTTCCGATACCAACGATCTTTGTCGATCAGAATGGTCCTGAACGCGACTACGAGGACATGATACTCATGGCGATGTGCGACCATCACATCATTGCGAATAGCAGCTTTAGTTGGTGGGGCGCCTGGCTCTGTGCCTCCCGAGATCAACTGGTCATTGCCCCGGCCCAATGGTTTGCCAATGATGAGCACAATATCGAGGATTTGTGCCCGAATCATTGGATTCGCATCTAGCAAAATGGTACTGTCAGTATGAGTGCCCCGTGTGTCACTGTCGTGATCCCATCCTATAACCATGCATGTTATCTCGGAGATGCGATTAACAGTGTGATTGCTCAGACGTTTCAGGATTGGGAAGCGATTGTCGTGGATGACGGCTCTACGGATAATACGGCTGAGGTAGTTGCGCAGTATGCCGATGAGCGCATCCGTTATATCCACCAAGCCAACAGTGGGTTGAGTGCAGCGCGCAACACAGGCATCGCCAACGCCCACGGAGAGTTTGTTGCACTGCTCGACGCAGATGATCTGTGGGAGCCAACATTCCTGGATCGCATGATAGCCACATTCCGTGACGAACCGTCCGCAACAGTGGTCTACTGTGGATTTCGCTATGTGAATGCGGAGGGGGCCCTCCTAAAGCAATCTGTCTTGCGGGTCGTGCTGCCATCACGCTTCTATGCGGAAATGCTCCGGAACGGTAACTGGCTCGTGCCTTGTGCGGTAGTTGTGCGCGTCAATGGCTATCGTGATGCAGGGCCGTTTGACGAGATGGCAAGCGCAAGTAGCGATTTCGATATGTGGTTACGGATGGCCAAGGCGGGTGCGGTATTCATTGGCGTGCCAGAAGTGCTGGTACGGTATCGCAGGACAGGCAACAATATGTCGGACGATATCGATCGAATGAGCACTGCTGCACGCGTCGTTTTGGAGCGGCACCTGGGCCCGCTAGAGCCTTTCGACGAGCAGTCGAATTCAACCACGCAAACTGCCATAGAGCAACTTCATGTTGCGCAAGCCATCGGGTACTTGGCTCAAGGAGATGCTGCACAGAGTGCGAATCATGTTGCGTGGCTGCTCCAGTATGAATTGGGTTCGGCCTGTTGGTACGATCTCTGGTATTCGCTAGCTTGCGCCCATCAGTCGGTAGGGCAGCGTGGGGATCTAGAGTCCTGGAGGCCAGAAAGAGCCGATGACGATGTATCGAGTGTTCTTGGCCAATTGCCAAACCACAATATTCCTGCCCGTGCTTTTCGTGAGATGGCGGCCCATGCACATCTCGGGCTGGCCTGGCTGAATTATGGCCAAGGGAATCTGGCCAGGGCCAGACGGCATCTTTGTCTTGTGTCTGTCAACTGGCCTAGGCGACTAGCCAGTAAAAGAGGGAGGGCGTTATTCATACGGTTGTTGCCACTTGTATACTGGCTCAGACGCCAAGCCGCCCTTTTGTCAATGTCTGAATGAAGCAGAGCGATATGGCCATTGTCGCTATCCATCAGGATCCGAGTGCGCCTACTCCTTACGCCACTCGATGGGGAGAATCTTTGACAGAGGCAGGGGTCCAGGTGCGCTGGGTCAATTTGCGCATGCCCAACGCAATCGGGCAAGTGGCACAATGTCAGGGTGTCATGTGGCATTGGGAGTTCATGCCTCACGAGCGTCAAGTTGGCTATCGTATCCTTCACACGATTGAACAATACTTGAAAATTCCAGTCTTTCCCAATCATCGCACCGCCTGGCATTACGATGACAAATTAGCGCAGTACTATATATTTCAGGCCCTGGGCGTTCCTACGCCACAAACGTGGGTGTTCTGGGATCATGAGCCTGCACGCGCATGGGCGAAGACTGCCACGTATCCAAAAGTCTTCAAGTTAGCGACAGGCGCCAGCTCGTTTGCCGTTAGCATTGTGGAAACGCTAGATCAAGCATTGGCGTTGATTGACCTGATGTTCGGGACTGGCACCTACCCGGACGCGTTGCATCAAACAGCAACTAGTACTGGACTGATCCCGCGGAATCGCCGCCAGTGGGAGGCTGCGATCCTCCGTTGGAAGCGTGTCTTACGGTGGGCGATCAAGGACCAACTGCCCGACTTGCCGCCCCGCTTCTGGTGGCAGCCGGAGAAGAACTATGTCTACTTCCAGGAGTTCATTCCGAACAACGAGTTTGACACGCGCATCACCGTCATCGGTGACAGAGCCTTTGGATTTCGGCGCTTCAATCGTCCGGGTGACTTTCGCGCTTCAGGTAGCGGACGAATCGACCATGATCCTGGCCGCATTGACGATGATAGCATCGAACTTGCCTTCAACATATCCAAGCTGTTGGGGGCACAAAGCATGGCGTATGACATTCTCAGAGATGAGAATGGCAGACCGGTCATCGGCGAGATGAGCTATACGTACCTGGATTGGGCCGTCGAAAGGTGTCCTGGGCATTGGACGCCTACGCTAGACTGGATTGAAGGGCACGTTTGGCCGGAATCTGCGCAAGTGACTGACTTTTTGTCAGCCATTCAAGGTTCAGCCAGAGGCTAGGAGCGTCATGAATACGTGGGTATCAATAAGACGTACTAAGGCCAACTATCCTGACACGTCCCCTTTCCATCCGGATCAAATATACCCAGAGTATCCCTTCAAAGACGGTCCAATTGACCAAGAAAACAAATTATACGGGGAAGTACGTGAGTTAATTCGACAACTTGGATATGACAGTAAACACTATGGTTCGCCAGAATGGAATCCGTTCGGCGAGGTCGTTGTCCCAGGCAACACAGTGGTAGTGAAACCGAACTTGGTGGTTGATTCACATCCTCTAGGGACAAGAGGTATCTATGCCACCGTTGTTCACGGGGCGATTATCCGTGTCCTGATCGACTATATATGGATCGCGCTCAAAGGTCACGGAGGAATCGTCATTGCGGATTCTCCGATAAAGGAAGTCGATTTTGATCGCATCCTCGAGCAAACTGGTATCTTGGCATCATGCAACTGGCTTGTGAGAAATGGGGTTCCAATTTCTACAGTTGATCTGCGCGACTTTAAGGCAGTGCGTAATTCTGTCGGCATCTTGATTCATGACTTTCAGTTGGAGGGGGATCCGGCAGGCTACGCAACGATCAACTTAGGGACACTTAGCGCTTTCCACGAACTGGATGCTGACATGAAGGCAAGATTGCGCAGTACAGCAACCTACTACGAAAATCCTGTGCACGAATGCCACGACCAAGAACGACACGTTTACAGTGTAGCCAGGTCTATTCTGGAGGCAGATGTAATCGTCAGTGTGGCAAAGCTGAAGACTCATATCAAGAGTGGTGTCACCTTGAGTCTCAAAAATATGGTTGGGGTAACGAATGAGAAGCGGTGGCTGCCACATTATCGGGTAGGTGACAGGACTCGGGGAGGCGATATGCATCCGGAGTCGGCGCAGCTAAGCACAAGGTTTCATGATTGGCGCTATGATTGGACGTCCTCTCATCGTGCTGGTCAGTTTGTCTTGAGGCTTCTGCATTCACGCATCGGTGGAATACTCGATGGGTATCTAGCAAGGCTGTTAGACTGGCCGCGCAGACCTGTTCTAGAGCCTAGCGGCGGAAACTGGTACGGAAATGACACTGTGTGGCGAATGGCACTTGACTTGAATCGCATTGTGTTTTATGCGGATCGAAATGGCGAGATGAGAGAGCAACCGCAGCGTAGATATCTGAGCTTCATTGATGGCGTCTTAGCTGGTGAAGGCGAAGGTCCGCTAGCGCCAATCCCCAAACCTGCCGGAGTAATCATAGCGGGCGAAAACCCAATTGCTGTCGACATCGTCGGTTGTAGCATCATGGGTTTTGACTGGAGGAGCGTGCCAACGATCTCGAATGCAAATGAGTATCTCGGCAAAGGTCTCGCGGTTGATCCTGATGCCATTCAGGTCGTTGGCAACGAAGTACAATGGCAAGATGTCGGCGGTGTTCGCCAAAATCATCTTGGATTCATACCGCCTCGGGGCTGGTCTGAATCACCGTTTGTAATAACTGGTCGCGATGCGTGAACGGTTCAACGAATGTTTGGACAACTCGGTATGGTTTCCCTATCAAGGTAGGTTTCTTGGCGACGACAGCACAAATCGGCGGGGCAGAAACTAATCTCCTCAGAATCATCCAACATGCAAAGACAGGAGGGATTTTACCTGTACTCTGTGTTTTGCCAGGTGATGGGCCACTTGCAGTCGCCGTTCAGTCACTTGATGTTGCTACAGTGTTTACCTCATATCACAGTTGGCACAAACAATATCCATTTCGCTATTGGTACTCTGTCTGGAACTTGGCCAGGTTGATTCGTTCGGCGACAGCGGATGTTATCCACCTAAATCATCAATGGCTTGTCGAATTTGCGGTGCAGGCAGGTCGGCTTGCGCGTCGTCCCGTGGTGTGTCATATCCGAAATCTGTTGGGTGAGGGAGAACTCGCGCAACATAGTCGTTGGCTTAGGCGCGCTGACGCAGTTATCGGGGTTTCTCAGGCGGTACTAGAACCCCTGCGATCAGCCGGCATAGCTAGCAACCGCCTACATCTGATTTACAACGGCATCGACTTCGACGTGTTGAACGGAAGTCGACCGAGTACATATTTGCACCAGTTGCTTGATCTTACCCCTGAAACACGACTCGTTGGTGTGATCGGGCGGGTAGTACCAGAAAAGGGGATCGCCGAATTCCTGATGGCAGCAGCACGTGTCTCTCGGGAATTTCGGAACACTCATTTTGTCATCGTCGGCGCCGACGATAACAAGGGGCGCTATGTTACGCAATTGACCGAGCAAGCGGCCCGACTTGGATTGGAACAACATGTCACTTTCATGGGTTTTCGCACCGATGTACCAGAGATATTACACAATCTCGATGTAGTCGTCCTGCCATCGCGCAGTGATATGCCGGAAGGACTGCCCAATACCGTCTTGGAGGCATTGGCTACAGGTCGACTTGTAATTGCATCACGCAACAGCGGTGTTCCTGAAGTAATCGTGGACAAGCAAAATGGTTTTTTGTTTGATTGTGACGATATTGAAGGTATGGCAGCAGCCATGATGAATGCGTTATGGCTCGAGCAGCGCGAAATTGATCGGATCTCCGAAAGAGCGCGGAATACAGTGCGGAATCGAACAATTGACCGCCAGGTCGAAGCACTGGAAGGTCTTTATCGCCAACTCCTCAGCGGTCCACATAATGGGTGATTCAATCAGAGTTCTGTTGGTGAGCCCGCGTCTTCCCCTATCCGATCCACGCCGATGTGGGGATCATACCTATACAGATATGCTGCTTCAGCACCCGCCGCATAAGGTAAAATATCTTCACTACGAGGATTTGCTAGCGTCTGGTGGCCTTCGCCGTATTCGTAGATTTCAGGCACTCACTTATTATCTCTCGCGGGGAGGAATGCTTCCGCCGGATACCTGGTTTGAAGCGATCAAGACAGATTTCGTTCCAGACATCATCCATATCTACGGATTCTCGGCCGTGGTACAGGTGCCACGCCACGGTCATCGGATTCCGGTAATACTCGGCGCAGGCACTGGAAGCTACAGCGACTTGAAGTATTATCACGGCTGGTCAGAGTCTGCGATAAAGCGGGCGCGATTGCGCAAGCGGATCTATCTCAAGGCACTTTCGGCCTATGATTCAAGTCTTTGCCCGGAATCTGCCGCACACGTGTTGACCTGGTCAGGTTTCTCGCGGGCCATGCACTTAGAAGAAGGCTATGTGCTCCCGAGCCAGATCTCTGTACTTTATCCTGGCCTTGCCGTGCCGGAAACACGCGTGGGCCGTGCGCCGGATACTGGCGAACTGACCTTTCTCTTTGTTGGGAGTGACTTCGAGCGGAAAAATGGGGCAGTAGTGCTGGATGCCTTCCGCAGTGTACATGCCCGATACCCCAGGGCACGTTTGATCGTCATTGGCCAACCGCGTGATGGGCGCATCATTGCCCAGGACGGAATCTATCATCGTCCGTTTGTACCGCGAGACGAACTACTCGGCAAGATCTTCCCGCAGGCCGATGTCTTACTCCTGCCCAGCCGTGCCGAAGGTTTTGGATTGGTAATTGTCGAGGCCATGGCGCTGGGTATTCCCACGATTGCCATAGACGCCTGGGCCATGCCTGAGATTATCAGGGATAGCGAAAATGGCTTTTTGGTTTCAGACGCTACGGCTGAAAATCTGGCAGACCGAATGTTGCGTTTTGCGTCAAATTCAGAGCTAGCAGTGGAAATGAGCGAGCGCTGCATCGATATTTTTCTGGAGAAGTTCTCGCTCCAGGTACATAATCAACAGTTAGCCAATGTCTACGCTAACGCCATGTCCACACCTGTATCCCAGCGGCGGAGTATGGCCGGAAACGTGTTTGCGTGAAGAGGCCCGGCAAATGAATCAAGAAACTGCATTTTGGGAAAGCCCATTCAATGTAGCGCCGTACGATGCTCACATGCGGATTATTGCGCAGATCGCTCCTTATTCGCGGGTGCTTGACATAGGCTGTAACACAGGCCAATTCGGAGAGCAGCTCATTTCTCGGTTAGGCTGTGAGGTGGTCGGTGTAGAGATTAGTCCTGAAGCAGCAAATGTGGCAGCGCAGCGGCTACATCGGGTTATCTGCAGTTCGATAGAAAATCTACCCAAGGTTCTTTCTTCAGATACCGAACATTTCGACTATATTGTTGCGGCAGATGTGCTTGAGCACACGACATGGCCTCCGGACACCATCAGGGTACTGACAGCCTATTTGAGCCCATCATCCACGATGATTATCTCGGTGCCGAATGTTGCCAACTACGGGATCCGATTGGCGCTTCTGAGCGGGCGCTTCGATTACGGTAGCAATTCGGTTCTGGCAGGCGGACATTACCACTTCTTTACTCTTCGCACTGCGACAGCCCTTCTAGTTAATGCTGGTCTGAGTATTGAGAAGATAGATGTTTCTCCTGGGTTGTTTTTGTCTCCGATTTATCACAGATCGATTGAGCGAGTGCTCGGCCGATTTCTTTGGTATCGGCGCTTCGAGTATCGCTTAAGTTGCCAATTCAAAAATCTTTTCGCATTTCAGTTCATAGTAACAGGTGTTGCATGAGGTCACTTGTAACTGGTGGCGCCGGCTTTATTGGATCGCATATTGCCCGGCACTGTCTTGCACTCGGTCACGAAGTTATCGTTTTGGACGACCTCTCGGGTGGCTTCCGCGACCAGGTTCCCGAGGGGGCTCAGTTTGTGGAAGGGAGCCTTGTCAATCAGGACCTGCTAAGGATACTCTTCTCCGAACACTGCTTCGATTACGTTTATCACCTTGCCGCCTATGCTGCTGAAGGGCTGTCGCACTTCATCCGACACTTCAATTACACAAACAACTTGATAGGCAGCGTCAATCTCATCAACGAGTCAGTTAGAAATGAGGTGAAGGCTTTTGTCTTTACTTCATCGATCGCAGTCTATGGTGTCAATCAACTGCCAATGACCGAAGCCTTGATGCCGCAGCCCGAGGATCCCTACGGCATCGCCAAATACGCTGTCGAGCTTGACTTGCGGGCGGCCAACGAAATGTTTGGACTCAATTACATCGTTTTCCGCCCGCACAACGTCTATGGCGAAAATCAGAACATTGGTGATCGTTACCGCAATGTTATTGGTATATTCATGAACCAGATCATGCAGGGACAGCCGATGACCATTTTTGGCGACGGCAGCCAGACGCGCGCCTTCAGCTATGTCGACGACGTTGCACCGGTCATAGCGCGCAGCGTTGAAGTGCCCGAGGCTTACAACCAGGTGTTCAATATCGGTGCCGACCAGCCTTATACCGTGAACGAACTGGCTAACGCCGTGGCAATTGCGTTCGGCGTTGAGTCGCGTATCGAACACCTTCCCGCGCGGCTCGAGGTGCAACATGCATATCCGAACCATGACAAGGCGCGCAGCATTTTTGGAAACGATGATGGAGGTATGCCATTGGAAGAGGGTATTGCGCGCATGGCAGCATGGGCAAAGCGCGTCGGGGTGCGTGTGGGGCGGAAATTTGGCAATATCGAAGTGACGCGCAACCTGCCGCGAAGCTGGCAGTAATGAGCAAACCGGCGCCGACGATTGCCATCATTGTGCTAACCTGGAATCAGCGCGACCTGACGCTGGATTGCCTTGCTTCGATCGCAGCCATGGAGTACCCCATAGAACGGATCCAGACTATTGTCGTGGACAATGGCTCGCAGGATGATACAGCTTCTGCAATCCGGGCACAATATCCGGATGTGACTGTGTTGGAGAATGTCGAGAACTTGGGCTTCGCTGCCGGTAACAATGTCGGCATTCACTACGCACTGCAGGGCGATGTGGATTACATCATGCTGCTTAACAACGACACCATTGTCGACGTACAGATGCTGGCGCAGTTGCTGGCAGTCATTGAGCCCCAACCCGATGTGGGGATCGTCGGGCCTAAAATGCTCTATTTTGAGCCGCCCGACGTGATCTGGTGTGCGGGAAACCGCTTTGGTCGCCGGCCGTGGATCACCGAACGCCTTCAGGCTGAACAGCAGGACGTTGCCCGTGACGAGGCTCCGAACGAAGTCGATTACATTACAGCGTGCGGGATCCTAGTGCGACGTGCCGTCATCGATCACGTAGGCGTATTGGACCCACGTTTCTTCATCTACTATGAGGAGAGCGACTGGTGTTTTCGGGCGCGGCGTGCCGGCTGGCGCATTCTCTATGCACCGCGGGCGCGCCTGTGGCACAAGGTTTCGGCGGCCATGGGGACAACGTCACCCGCTACCGATTATTATATGAACCGCAACCTCTATTTGTTCCTGGCTAAGAACCGAAGCGGCTTGAATCGCGCGTATGCCTTGACTGCCGTGTTTGGGCGCCAGCTATTGGCGATTGCCGCGTATACGGCAAAACCGCGCGGTGGCCGGCGCACGCGCAATCGCAATGCGCGCCTGCTTGCCATCCGTGATGCGCTTATCGGGCGCTGGGGCAAGATGGGCGCAGACATCGAACAAGTATGCAATTCTTCGCCGTCGCCTAAAGTGTAGTGTCAATGATGGTCGGGGGGGCCATTGCCGTCGCGAAGTTTCCATTCCCGCCGTATTTTGAAACAACTATGAATATTCTTCGTGCCATACATTTGTTACGCTCGACGGTACTTCCGCTTACGATTGTGCTGAGTATCACTCTGGTATCCAGGTTGCCGTTTATTGATGCCGGTTACGGCAATGATCCTGACTCATGGGGAGTTGCCGAAACAGCGCGCCAGATTTCATTGACTGGCGCATATTCTGTATCAAGATTTCCAGGGTACCCTGTGCAAGAGGTGGTCAGTTCTCTATTATGGCCATGGGGCGCACCAGTACTGAATCTTGCGACTGTATTTATGAGCGTGTTGGCTACATGCTTTTTCTATCTCATATGCAGGCACATTGATGTTCCATATCCGATGTTGACTGCCTTGGTGATGGCGTTCACGCCTGTGATCTTCATCGCCAGTACCGCAACAATTGACTACATGTGGGCTCTTGGCTTTTTGATGGGTAGTACATATTTCGTGTTGCGAAGGCAACCGCTCTTGGCAGGGATTTTTCTTGGCGGAGCAATCGGCTGCCGGATAACCTCAGGAGTAATGCTGGCTCCACTGGCAATCCTTCTTGTCTTCCAAACCAACTCGAGTAGGACACGCACTAGAGATATGATGATTTTTGTTATGTCGGCGTGTAGCCTAGGTGCAATGGCCTTTCTTTTGCCGTACCTGACGTATGGACCTAGTTTTTTTGCGTACAACCCTGGGGTTTCAAAGAGTATTTTTGACACAGTCATTGATACTGTGCGCAAAGCAAGTGTCGGCGTGTGGGGGCGAATCGGTGCGATCGTGCTGACGCTATGCGTTGCTATACTACCATTCACTAATCGTACGACAGAGGAACATAGCGTGTACCTACGGTTCAAGAACTCGCCAATGTTTGCCGCGGTTCTTGTAGCGATAGTGTTACAAGGTATTGCATTCGTTTTGTTGCCACATGAGTCTGGTTATCTCATCCCGGTTGTTCCGTTACTGATACTTCTACTCGCCAATTTGTCAAAGAGATGGGTGTATGTGGTGCTCTGCGGAGCAATAGTGATTTCGTCATTTGTTAGTTTTGATTTAACGGGAATTGTTCCTGGTCCTGTACTCGCTGACCATGCCGACCGTATCTACTGGCTGAACTTTATCGACTATGTTATCAAGGAAGTTGAGACACTTGAAGGTAGAAACATCGTTATTGCTGGCGACTGGTATCCCAAGCTGTTGCCATCGTTGCGTCGTCGTTATAGTGGTGATGAAGAATACAAGCTAATGTTTCGCGCTAGTGATTCTATCGAATATGTGTACTTTCTTTCCGATACTCGACTCATTGACCGACTTAAGGATGGCTGGAACGTTTACTATTTGCCGGGCCAAATGGTCCACGTTGCTCATGGCGATACATCACGCGCACGTGCACTTGTATCCGACGAGTACTCCGTAGCGCGTAGTCTGTTGACAGTCGATTCGGAATAGTTTCCTGTGAGGACCACATGTTGACTAAGGAGTGCAGTGATCGGAATGAAGGTACTGTTTCTGTCCACTTGGAATCCGTATCCGCCCAATAACGGTTCCAAGATTCGGGCATACTATTTACTCCGTGCAATTAGTGCTCAACATGAGACTCTAGCACTCGCATTTTGTCCACCAACCGAAGCGCATTCTTTGGATGACAGCCTCTCGCGGGACTCAGTGGTATGTGTGGATGACGATCCTTTTCGATATATCAACGCTCCGCGTTGGATGAGATATCTTTCCCCGATGCCGCTGATCTTTCGTTCGAGCCATGCTATGCAGCAAATGATCGAGAAGCTGGAAAAGCAGACATGGGATGTCGTTGTAGCCGTGCAGATGCCAGTTGCTCGGTACGCTGGTTCAATACGTGCGACAGCAAAAATCATAGATGTGGATACGGCGTTGACCTATCAGATGCGCGAGCGGTACTTGGTCCAGCGAGGTTGGCTAAGAAAGATTGGCGCTTGGGTAAGCTGGCAAAAGGCACATCGATATGAGCGCAAAATGCTTCAGAAATTTCAGGTCGCTACAGTAGTAGCGCAGCACGAGGTTGCTCCTCTTCAGTTGATGACTGCAAGAGGGTCGTGTTGTGTGTACCAGGTGCAAAATGGCGTGGATTGTGAGCGGAATCATCTGATCCTGGAAAGGAACCAGGACTGCAATCTTGTTTTCAATGGCAGTTTGACTTATAGCGCGAACTATGACGCTGTGAGGTGGTTCCTTGCCGAGATATACCCATTGATTCAGGCAAGAAGAGCAGATGCCAACCTGATTGTTACTGGTTCGACATCTGGCGTTGATCTGGATGATCTGCTGCTGGATGAATGCGTGCACCTGACTGGTTACGTCGAAGATGTAAGAGTCCCGGTTTCTGAGGCGGCCGTCGCCATAGCCCCGATTCGTCAGGGTGGCGGTACCCGGCTTAAGATTCTGGAGGCCATGGCCCTGGGCACGCCGGTCGTGGCGACCAGAAAAGGTGCCGAAGGGCTGGATGTGATCGACGGCGAACATCTGCTGCTGGCAGACGACCCGCAGTCTTTCGCAAATGCGGTACTTGTCCTACTTGGCGATGCCAATATACGCGCCCGGTTGGCGCAGAACGCACGGCGCCTGGTCGAAACGCACTATGACTGGGCAGCGATCGGTGACCAGTTTGTCCAGTTGGTGGAGGACGCAGTGGGTGCGCAGCGTGGGGCGCCGGTTGGTAGGAGGACGTTAGATGGCTGACGCCACAGCGCGGACTGCGGCATACTGGAGCCAGCAGTCCACCACGGAGCAGTTGGCGGGCGCCTATTGGCTCGAACTGCCGGCAACACAGCAGCGGCTGTCTGCCAAGATCTCTGGTGACCCGGCCGTGGATGGCGTGCTATACACGGTACAGCGGCACTTGGCAGGCCGGCTGCCCCTGTCGCACTGTCTGAGCCTGGGGTGTGGCGAAGGGCGGCTCGAACGGCGCATGGCGCAGTTCGGCGTCTTTGTCCAGTGTGATGCTTTGGACATTGCCGATGGTTCGATTGCCGTGGCGCGCAAGGCGGCACAAGCGGCCGGCTATGACCACATCAATTATCAAGTTGCCGATGTCAATACGATTGCACTGTCGGCCAACACCTATGACGCGGTCTGGGGTACGGCGTCAATCCATCATATCGATAAACTGGAGCATCTTTTCGCGCAGGTGGCCAATAGCTTGAGGCCTGGCGGCATCTTTGTGCTCGAGGAATACGTGGGTGCCAATCGCTTTCAGTTCCCGTCGCGCCAGCGCGAAATCATCCAGGCTTGTCATGCTCTGCTACCTGAACGGTACCGCGTGATTAGCACAGCAGTTTCACACAATCGCGCCGCACTTGGCCGCGATAATTGGCGTTGGTGGCTGCATCGTCTGGGCGGCAAGTTGCGTGACGGCGACCTTCTAGGTGCTGTTCGGCGGCATGCACGCAGACTGCGGGATCGACGAAGCGGGCGCACGACCATCCGTCAGGGCGTCGATCTTCCAACCGCACAGTCGGTTGCGGCCATTGATCCATCGGAGGCCATTCGCTCGGCCGATATCGTTCCGGTACTGACCCGCTACTTCGACATCGTAGAGTTTCGGCCAATGGGCGGTTCGATCCTGCAATTTCTGCTTGCCGACATTGCCGGCAATTTTAAGGATGAGGAGGGCCAGCAGTTGCTGCAGATGCTCTTTGCGATTGAGGATACGCTCATGGCGACCGGCGATCTGGGCAGTGACTTCGCTTACATCGTGGCCAGCCCGAAGGCGCAGACGCAATGAGCGAGTACGGAGTGAGGACATGAAGGCAAACTCGACTTCGTACTGCGCTGTTTGGAGCAGGCGCTGATGTTAGTACGCCTACGGGGACCCGTTGTCCGCGTCGAACCGCTGACGCTCCTGTCGTTGACAACGATAACTCTCCTTCTGGCCTGGTATCTGGGGCGAAATCCGTCGCTCATCTACGTGGTAGCACCGCTTGGCGCTGCGGTCGGTCTTGCCCTGCTACGCCAGCCACGGCTCGGGCTGTTGGCGCTCATTGCCTTGGCGTTGGCCGTGCCCGTCAGGCTCGGTACCGGCACCGACGTACAGCTCAACCTGGCCGCGCTAGTGGTGCTGACACTCTTCGGGGTTTGGGTGCTCGGCGCAGTCCTGCGCAGCCGCGTCGCTATGCCACCGTCTCCGGTCAATCTACCATGGTTCCTCTTTCTGTTGGCAGGGCTGTTATCGTTGGGAATCGGCATTGTGACTTGGGATCCGCTGATCCCGCGACGCCCCACGTTTATCGTCGTGCAACTGGCGCAGTGGGCCATTTTTGCGTTCTCGGCGATGGCTTTCTGGCTCACGGCACTCCTTGCGCGCAACGTGCGCTGGCTGAATCGCATGGTGGTGACCTTCTTGCTGGTTGGCGGGATGCTGGCGTTTTTACGCGTTGTGCCACCGCTGCGGCCGCTCTTCGACCAGGTGTCGACAGGCGCAGTGGATCGCGCACCGTTCTGGCTGCTGCTCTGCGCGCTGGCGGGCGGGCAGTTGCTCTTTCTTCAGCCGTTGCGGCTTTGGCAGCGCGGGCTTCTGATTGGCATCCTCGTGCTTGCGCTCTACTATGCGTTTTTCCTGGAACGCGAGGGTGCATCGACGTGGGTCGGCGTGGCGGTGGTGTTGGCCGTGTTGGGCTGGCTGCGCTTCCCGACGGTGCGAACGCCAATGGTGGTGGCTATTCTTATCCTTGGCGTGCTTGGCGTGCTTTTCCCGACGTTATGGGATTTTGCCGGCGGCGACGAAGAGTGGGTGGTGAGTGGCGGGTCGCGCTATATCCTGATCGAGCGAGTCGTCAGCGTGACCATGCGCAACCCAATCACGGGTCTTGGTCCGGCCGCCTACCGCCTCTACGCAAATGCCGAGCCGCTGCTCTACGGACGCGCCTTCTGGGTGGCTCCGCAGGTCAACTCGCACAACAACTATGTTGATCTCTTTGCGCATGGTGGCCTCTTGAGTCTGGTGCTCTTCGGCTGGTTTGCCGTGGAATACGCCCTGCTGGGGGTGCGCCTGCTGCGACGCTATCGCGATGGATTTGCCGGCGGCTACGTGGCGAGCATGCTGGCAGCCGGTGCTGCTTCCCTGGTCATCATGTTGCTGGCCGACTGGATGTTGCCCTTTGTTTACAACATCGGCTTTAACGGCTTCCAGGCCAGTGTGCTGGTCTGGCTCTTCCTGGGGGGGCTGGTGGCGCTGGATAATGCGGCGCCGGCGGCAGAGTGCCGATGACTGCGCTGACGGTCATTGTCGTCAACTGGAATACGCAGGCGCTGTTGCGACGTTGTCTGTGGTCGGCACACGCTGCCATTGCCGAGGTGCTGCCGGATGACGCGCAGATCCTCGTCGTCGATAATGCGTCGACCGATGGCAGTGCCGCGATGGTGGAGGCCGAGTTCCCCGATGTGGACCTGCTGGCGTACGCAACGAATCTGGGCTTTGCCGCGGCGAATAACCGAGCCATCCAGGCGAGCAATAGTCAATGGCTGCTGTTGCTGAACAGCGACGCCGAGATCGGCGGAGATGCCGTGCGAGGGTTGATCGAGTGTGGCGTGCAGCAGCCGCGTGCGGCGATCGTCGGGTGCCGGTTGGTCAACCCCGACGGCAGCTTTCAGGCGGCGGGCAATGCCTTCCCATCGCCGGCAACCACAATCGGTGAGGCGTGGGGAATCATGCCGTGGCTGACGCAGAACCCGTACTATCCCAGCGATCCACCGTGGCGGGCGTCGGCAAGCGGCGTGCGGGATTGGATTGGCGGCGCCTGTCTGCTGGTGCGCCGCGCCGCCATCGACGAGGTTGGCCTGCTGGATGAAAGCTTCTTTATGAACGCCGAGGAGATGGACTGGTGCTATCGCATGGCGCAGCGCGGCTGGCAGGTGTGGTACGTGGCCGATGCCGCCGTTGTGCATGTGGGCGGCGCCAGCGCGGATCGGCGCACGGCGCGCCAGCGCATGCGACTCTATGAAGGGAAGTGCCGTTTCGTCGAAAAGCATTACGGCCGCATGGCCGGCGGGCTCGTGCGCCTCAACTTCCGCGCGGCGTCGCTGGCCAAGGCCGGCGCTTACTGGCTGGCCTATCTCCTCACCAGGCGCCGGTACTTGAGCGCGCAGGCGGGATCGCACTGGCCCGTGACCTGGGCCAGGCAGTGGGCGTGACCATCGCGATCGACGGCGTCTTCATGACGACGGCGCAGCCGGGCGGGTACCGCACGTATACGACCAATCTTGTGCGGGCGCTGGCGGCGATCGACGCCACACCGGCGTTCCGTGTATTGGTCGATCGTCCGGTTGACCTGGGGCTGCCGCCGTCATGGCAGACAGACATCCTCCCGCGCAACGGGAGCCTGGGGTTCATCTGGCGCGAGCAGGTGGCGATGCCGCGCTATGCTGCGAGTGAAGGCGTCGATCTGCTCCATGTGCCCGGCGCAACTGGACCGCTGCAACCGGGCGTGCCGATGGTTGCGACGATCTACGACACCATTGAGTTTTCCGAGCCGCTCCCGTCGCCAAAAGCAGGCAAGCGCTGGGCCATGCGACTCTACAGCCGGTTTGTCCAGGCGCGCGTTGCGCGCTGCGCTGACCACGTGCTCACGATTTCGGCGTACTCCAAGAGACAGATCGTACAACGATTTGGGATCGAGGCCGGCAAAGTCACGGTTGTGCACCTGGCGCCGTCGGCGCATTTGGGACAAGGCGAGGACGCAGAGGCGGAGCGAATACCCTCCCGAGCGGGTATCAGTCCAGGGTATGTACTGGGCATTGCGTCGGCGACGCCGCGCAAGAACTCGGCCGCTGTGCTGGCGGCCTATGCGATGCTGCCGGCGCCGCTACGGGCGCAGCATCCCCTTGTTCTCGTGTGCACGCATCCCGGTATTGCCGAGAAGGTGCAGGCGGATGCCGCAACGCTGCAACTGGCAGGCGAACTGCGGATACTGCAAGATGTTGGCGACATGCATCTTGCCGAGCTCTACCGCGATGCCGGCGTCTTTGTCTTTCCCTCCTATGAGGAGGGATTTGGCCTGCCACCGCTGGAGGCCATGGCAAGTGGCGCACCGGTCATTGCGTCCAATGCTGGCGCACTGCCCGAGGTCTTGGGCGATGCGGCCATCCTGGTACCGCCTTCTGACAGCGAGGAATTGGCGGTAACGCTGGAGTCTGTTCTGGCCGATTCTGCCCTGGCGGACTCGCTGCGTGAAAAGGGCTTGCAGTGCAGCCGGCGCTATTCGTGGGAGAAGAGTGCACGGGAGACGCTGGCAGTCTATGAGGCAGTCCTGAGCGGGTCCTGATCATGACGGTTGATCATCGCCGTCTGTTGGCTGCGATTCTCCTGATCGCGGTATCGTTGCGTGTGGCCCTTGCGCTCTATTGGGGCAACGCTATCGACGTCCCGCCCCTGCTCACCGACCAGCGTTCCTACCACGCGCTGGGCGAGCGGCTGCTGGCCGGCGCGGGCTTCAGCTTTGGCGTGGGCTGGTATCCCTTCACGCCGCCTGACACGCCCACGGCGCACTGGTCGTTCTTGCAGTCGCTCTATATCGCGGCGATCTATGGCGTGGCCGGCCCGCACCCGCTGGCGACGCGCCTGGTCACGGCCGTGCTGGGCGGTATCCTGCTGCCGCTGGCGGTCTACGCGCTGGCGCGCCGCTGGCAGGCGCAGCGCACAGCGCCATCAGCAATTAGCAATCAACAATCAACAATCAACAATTCTATTGCTCTCACCGCCGCCTTCCTCGCCGCCATCTATCCCTACTTCGTGCTCTATGCGGCTACGCTCATGACCGAGACGTTCTACATCGTGGCGCTGTTGTGGTCGTTGGAGCGCGCGCTGGCGTTGAGGGAAACACTGTTAACGCAAAGGCGCAAAGGCGCAAAGGCGCGCAGAAGGGGAGAACAGGTTGTAAGTGAAGTGGGTTTGACGCAGAGGCGCGGAGGCGCAGAGGAGAAGAGAGAGAAAGAGAGGATGGGCGGAAGAGTGGATGCGGGTACGGAGGAGAGTAAGGTCGAGCAAACCCCAATCTCCCAATCTCCCAATCTCCCAATCTCCCCCTCTTCCTCTGCGCCCCTCCGCGCCTCTGCGCCTTTGCGTCAAGATCGTTGGCTGCTCCCCGCGCTCACGCTGGGCCTGAGCCTGGGCGTGGCGGCGCTGTTGCGGCAGTCGATCCTGCCGTGGGTGGTGGTGCTCTTTGCGTGGCTGGCGTGGGGGACGCTGTGGCCCGTGGGGCGAGGGGCGGGGCGGGCGTTCATGGCGCTGGGCGCGGCCGGGCTGGTGATGGTGGCGTGCATCGTGCCGGTCACGGTGCGCAACTATGGAGTCTACGGCGAGTTGCTGCTGCTCAATTCCAATGCGGGGTATGCCATGTACTCGGCGCAACATCCGCTGCACGGGACGTCGTTTCAGGCGTACATGGCGGCGCCGCTGCCCACGGATATCGAGCCCGCACCGCAGAACGAGGCGCAGTGGGATCGGGTGCTGATGGCGCGGGGCGTGCAGTTCGTGCTGGATGATCCGGGGCGCTATGCGCTGCTCTCGCTGAGCCGGGCGGTGGATTATCTGGAGTTCTGGCCCAAGGCGGAGTCGTCGCTGCTCTTCAACGTGGGGCGGGTGTTGTCGTTTGGGTGGTTGTTGCCGGTGGCGGTGGCCGGCGTGGTGATTGAGTTGGTGCGCCTGCGAAGGTCCCGGCGCACAGTGGGGCCGGCCGGCGATACCCTCGCCCCTCGCCCCTCGCCCCTCGCCCCTACGGCGCTATTGTTGCTGTTTGTGGCGACGTACAGTCTGTTGCACATTCTGACGTGGGCGATGCCGCGCTATCGGCTACCAGTGGATGCAGTGCTGGTGATCTTCGCTGCGGTGGCATTGCTGGGGGCGAGGAGATGGTGTGTGACAACAAGAATGGTCTGGAACGACGATAGAATGGGGCAGAGGCCCACAGAGACATAGCGTAGCTAGAGTAGAGGTAGGGACATGATGAGATCGGTTGGCAATTGAATCAAGAGAACCGACTCGATTAATCTGTATGCCAAGAAAAGCGATGCTGGTTTCGTGATATGGTATTTAGCTCACCAATTTTCGTGTTTCTGTTTCTACCACTGGTTCTGGCTGTCTACTTCATCTCGCCAAAGAGTGTGCGAAATGCAGTTCTTCTGGTTGCGAGCCTGCTCTTTTATGCCTGGGGAGAAGGTAAGTATGTAGCCGTGATGTTGCTTTCGATTTGTCTCAACTACTTCGCTGCTTTGACATTGGAACGTACCACGAACGCCAGAGGGACTAGGTGGGTACTGGCATTGGCGGTGGTTTTGAATCTGCTTTTGCTCGGTATTCTCAAATACGCATCGTTTGTCATACGCACCGTTGGCATGGTTGTTATGATTCCGCCAGTAGCGACTGATTTCGTCTCCGCTGTGCGCCTTCCAATTGGCATTTCGTTCTACACATTTCAGGCAATGTCATATGTGATTGATGTCTACCGACGTGAAGTTTCCGCAGAGCGCAACTTGCTGAACACCGCACTCTATATTTCATTTTTTCCCCAGCTCATTGCGGGGCCAATTGTCCGCTACAGCGAAATAGCCTATCAGTTCGTCAATCGTAGGGTGACGACAGCCGAGTTTGCCTATGGAATCCAACGTTTCATTCTAGGGATGTCGAAGAAAGTGTTACTGGCAAATCCTCTGGCGATTACTGCTGATTACGTTTTCTCACTGCGGCCTGAGGTACTGTCATTTGGCATGGCGTGGCTTGGCGTGATTTGTTATACGCTGCAAATCTACTTCGACTTCTCTGGCTATTCGGACATGGCAATTGGCCTGGCGCATATGTTCGGTTTTCGGTTTCCAGAGAACTTCAACTATCCCTATATCTCGCAATCGGTACGTGAGTTCTGGCGTCGCTGGCACATCACCCTGTCAAACTGGTTCCGCGACTATCTGTTTATCCCACTTGGTGGCAGTCGATGTTCTACGGCGCGCACCTATTTTAATCTGTTGGTAGTGTTTGCACTATGTGGACTTTGGCACGGACCAAGCTGGACATTTGTCTTATGGGGGCTATTCCACGGCACATTCATGGTACTTGAGCGCATTGCGCTGGATCGTTGGCTTACCGCCAGTTGGTCTGTCGTTCGACACACATATACGTTATTGGTGGTAATGGTGGGTTGGGTTTTCTTCCGTTCTGACTCATTTGATCAAGCACTTGTATTTCTAGTCAAGATGTTCTCTATCCGAGGTCTAGCGTTTGGTGGCGATTCTATGCCACTGCTTACCCCAGGACTAGTACTGATAATCTCAGTCGCCATATTGGTTTCGACGCCAGTACCTGCTAACTGGCTGAAGTCGCGATCGTTCCGATCGACGGTTGCGGCTGCGAACGACGTGGCAACCGTCGGCGAGATGGGAGGCGCTCTAGCGAGTGTGGTTATGTTGATTTGCCTTCTTGTAGTAAGCCTCATGTTCATTGCCGCAGATACATATAGCCCATTCCTGTACTTCAGGTTCTAGGTGAGTCGAATGAGTCATCGAACTCTCTGCCGGGCGAAAGACGTAATCTTGGTCCTCTCGTTTCTAGTAATCTTGTTTCTGCCATTTGTCGATAGCCTTCTCTCGATCGATCCAAGCCCTGCTCTAAGCGAAAACAGACGCCTCGTTGATTTCCCATCGTTTGGTTTTGGCCTGCAAGATGTTCGACAGCATCCTTTGGACATTCGCTCGTGGTATGAGGTAGCTCAACTAATATCGCTCTTCCCGCCGCAATTCACTGAGTACTTCAATGACCATTTTGGATTTCGAAAGTTACTTGTCAGGGGAAGTAGTCTTATGGCGCTGGCGGGTTTTCCGTCCGCAAGTGATGTCATCGTGGGAAGAGATGGTTGGCTTTACCTCGGCGACGCACGTGCGGTTAGTTCATATTTGCGTGACGAGCCAATGTCTCAAGTGGAGCTGGACGGGTGGGTCAAGGAGCTGAAAGACCGTCAACGAAAGCTGAAAGAGCGAAATATCAAGTATGTGTTGGTGCTGGCCCCCGAAAAATCGACGGTCTATCCTGAGTTCATGCCTGAACGCCTGATTCCGGGTTCTTCTGAAAAGCGACTTGATCAGCTCGCTACACTTCTTGAGGAGAACACCGATATGCATGTTATCGACGCGCGTAGCCCGCTGTTGAAGTATGGAGACCCAACTATTTTTCTGTACTATCGCACAGACTCGCATTGGAACGACGTAGGTGCGTTATTGGTGGCCAAGGAGATTATTGAACAACTCAGAGGAGCATTTCCGTCATTGACACCGCCGACGTTGTCCGATTTTGATTTGGTGGTCAAAGAAGGACTTGGCGGGGATTTGGCCGGACTACTTGCCCTACGCGACATTCTTCACGAAGAGGCCACGTATCTTGTAGCAAGAAGCCACAGCCGTGCAAAGCAATCGGCGACAGGTATTGATCAAGCTTTGGTGGCTCCAAATGCACTTCAGCAGCCGTCGGCGACAGAAGTCGATGATCGTACACTCCCGCGAGTCGTGTTGTTTATGGACTCGTTTGGCAACGCACTATTGCCTTATCTTTCAAATACCTTTAGTCGTCTACTGATACTGAGGCAGTACAGCATTGATTGGGCCATAGTGGAAAAAGAAAGCCCCGATATCGTTATACAAGTAATTGTCGAACGACAACTCTACGCTCCACTCCCTCCTGAATCTTCTATCTTGTTGCGGTAGCGGATGGTCTCTAGCTCCACAGTGCTTTCATCTAGAGAATTTGGTCAGGGCCGAATTGTGACTCTTCTTTTCTTTCTGGGAGCGTCAACCACTGTTGCGTGGATTGGTGAGCACAAACCCGACCTTTGACGGTTGGCTGATCCAGGATATTCCATTACACTATTGTAAATGGACGCCACGGTGGTTTACGTCTTACTTTCGCCCACGTTTGGCATGCATCAATATACGGCCGACCTGGCGCGCCAGGCCGCGGCGCTGGGGTGCGCGGCGCATGTGGTGACGACGGCCCTGCTGCCGCGCGAGCGGTATGGCGCCGAGGTGGCGCTGCACACGCCGGTGGCGCATGGGACGACGGGCTTTGGCCGCGAGGGGGCGGCCCTCGGCGGGCTGGGGCGGGTGTGGCGGCAGATCACGGCGTTGCGCCCCGACGTGGTGCATGTGACGGGGGCGCATCTGTGGAACCCACTGCTGCTGGCCATGGTGCGCGGTGCGGGCATTCCCACCGTGCACACGCTGCACGACCTGGACCCGCATCCCGACGTGCGGCGCGGCGCGCTGATCCGGCTGTGGAATGCGCTGGTGACCGCGGCGAGCGACCGCCTGCTGGTGCATGCCGAGCGCTACCGGCGGCGGCT